>Ga0100377_1000195_pt1 | contig 49527 bp, 38 predicted proteins | sample CryGeymeta201501_FD_83664 | JGI IMG/M metagenome (GOLD analysis project Ga0100377, IMG submission 83664) | Groundwater microbial communities from Crystal Geyser aquifers in Utah, USA - Crystal Geyser metaG 2015-01 | ecosystem: Environmental > Aquatic > Deep subsurface > Groundwater | place: USA... | reverse complement strand
TTCAGGGGGCTTGCTGGGCTTCACCCTGTGGGTGAAGCGGGCGCGCATGGGGCTGGGCCCCAAAAGCGTGGTCAGCGCGGGCTCACTCGCTCGGAGGGCCGAATTCGGGCCGACGATTCAGGCGTGTCGGGCACGCAGCCCCTACCTCCCCAGTCGCCGCCGCCGATCCGTCGGCCGCCAGTCTTCCATCTCGTCCCGGGGATGGAACGGCTCGTCCGCGGGCAGGCGCCGCCAAGCGTCGAGGTCCGTCATGCCGAAGGTGCGTGCGTAGATGGTCTTGCGGTTCTGTGGCAAGAAGAACAGTCGGAATGGAAACAGGCTCTTGACCACGCAGATGTCGGCCTTCATGGGAGGCAGGCCGACATCGCTGTAGAAGGATGGCTTCATGGCCAGCGGAGGGGCTTCGGTGACGACGAGCTGCACATGGCCCAGGTCGAGCACGAGCATGCGGCCGAAGCCGTCGCACACCACCTTGCGGCGCAGGGTGCCGCGGACTGGCAGAGGCGGCGAGACCTCGGGCGCCAGGCGGCCGCCGACGTTGCCTTCGTAGACGGTTCCCTCGGGCGCCTCCCACAGCCTTGCGACCAGGTCGTCATCGCGAATGGGGGCGTAGCTGGTCAGGTCGGTGGCTTCCTCCAGCAGCGCCTTCAGCAGCCAGGTGCTCTCGCCCACGGCTCCGGCACCGACCATGTCCGACAGGTCAGAGATGCAGACGGTGCCGGTCATGCGGGCCAGGCGGGCCTGTCGCGCCTGGACGATGGCGGTGGACGCATCGGGCAGCTCGGGCGGCGGGTAGTGGCGCTGCTGCCAGGCGGCCTCGGCCAGCTCTTCGGCCAGGTCCTCGGCCAGGGCCGGCTCTCCGTCCGTGATCACGTGGGTGGACCAGCCCAGCTCCGGCGCGTCGTTCCACAGGTGGCAGGTGAAGAGCGAGGCGTCGAGCACGCTCTTGCGACGCGACAGGTTGCGCACCTGGCGGAAGAGGGGGCGCATCGGCTGGAGGAAGTCGAGGTTGGTGCCGCCGCCCAGGACCATGGGCAGGGTGCGCCAGGCCGCGGTCGGACGGACCCGCCCGGTGATGGTGTCGAGCAGGATGCGGCCGGCGCGGCGCCCGGCGCTGAAGTGGTCGCGGTGCGGGTTGGTCTGGTAGGCCGTGAGCACGTCGACGGAGTCGACCTTGGCCGGGGTGAGCTGTCCGTGCAGATCGAAGCTGACGGCCAGCTTTGCTTCGCCCAGTGCCTGCCGGGCGGCCTGGAGCAGCCGGCCCTCGGGGTCGGAGTCGCCGTCGGCGGTCATGGCGCCGTGCATGGACAACATCAGGCCGTCCAGCGGCCCGGCCCGCTCCAGGTCCTCGCGCAGGCGCGCCTCGAAGGCGGCCAGGGTCTCGGCCGACAGCTTGCCGCCGGGGATGGCCCAGGCGCTGAACAGCGGCACCAGCTCGACCTCGGGGGCCGCGTCGCGGGCCCCGCGCACGAAGCCCGACAGCTCGGCGTTGCGCAGGAAGCCGGGGGCCTCGTAGCCACCCTTCTCACAGGCGGAGAGCAGGGCGTCGCCTTCGAACCAGTGGGTCCGGCGGAAGTCGTCGAGGGTGGTGCGGATGGGAGAGAGGGCGTTGGTCTCCTGGCTGATCCGGGCGAAGGCGACGCGCGGCCGGCTCATGCCCGCCCCAGCCGCTTGCGGGCCCGGTCGAAGAGGTCGAGCGCCCGCTCGGCCATGGGCGGCAGGGGCGCGCTGGTGGTAGGGACGGTGCCGTCACCGCCGTAGATGCCCTCCATCAGCTTTCCGACCTCGCGCTTGACCAGGCCGTCCAGGGGCACCTTGGCCATGGTGCCGTACATGGCTGCTTCGCCCTGGCGGGACAGCTCGGGGTGGGCCCGGACGTGGGCGACGGCCTGGGCCAGGTCCTCGATGTACTGGTCGACGACGGGCAGGTTCACGGCGTTGCTGGAGCAGTGCACGCTGGGCGGGCCCTGCTGGCGGTCGACGGCCCAGCCCCGGGCCTGGAGCTGGTCGGCCACCGCGTAGACGTCGGGACCGCCCTCGGCGGCGGCCCAGGTCACGATGGTCGACTCGGGCCGGCCCAGGACCCGCAGGCCCTCGATGCCGCCGATGCCGCCGATGCCGCCGATGCCGCCGATGCCGGCGCGCAGCCGCTGGGCGACCTCCCAGGCCTGGGCGGCCTTGGCCAGGTAGCCGTCCTCCCCCATGGCGTGCAGGGCGGCCCAGGCCGCGGCGATGGGGCCCCCGGGGCGGGTGCCGGCCAGGCCGGGCGAGGCGTAGATGCCGCCCATCCAGTCGGTCTGCACGAAGAACTGGTCGCGCATGTCCGACATGTCGCGGAAGAGCAGGGTGGAGGCGCCCTTGGCGGCGTAGCCGTACTTGTGCAGGTCCGCGGAGATCGAGCGGACGCCGGGCACCCGGAAGTCCCAGGCGGGCATGGCCACGCCCAGGCGCTCCAGCCAGGGCAGGATGAAGCCGCCAAAGCAGGCGTCGACGTGCAGGGGCACCCCCTTGCGCAGGGCCAGGGCGCCCAGCTCGGGGATCGGGTCCACGGTGCCGTGGGGGTACTGGGGGGCCGAGCCGACCAGGAGCACGGTGTTGCGGCCGACCCGGCGGGCCATGGCCGCCACGTCGGCGCGGCCGTCGGGCAGCAGCGGCACGCGGCGGAGGCGCACGTCGAGCAGGTGCCCGGCCTTGTCGAAGGCCGGGTGGGCCGAGGCGGGCAGGACGATCTCGGGGCGGCGCACCCAGGGGCGGCGGCGCCGGGCCCGGTCGCGCCAGGTCTTCACGGTCAGGATGAGGGACTCGGTGCCGCCCGAGGTCATGGTGCCGACGGTCGAGTCCGGCCCGTGCAGCAGCGCGGCGCTCATCTGCACGACCTCGGCCTCGAAGCGCCGCAGGCTCTGGAAGGCCATGGGGCTCAGCGCGTTCTCGGCCAGGTAGGTGTCGTGGGCCCGGGCCATGAGGTGGTGGTGGGCGTCGCCGGCGTAGTAGATCAGGCTCCAGGTGCGCCCCTCGCGGTAGCGCGCGTCCCCCTCCTTGCGGAGCTGGAGCTCGGAGAGGATCTCGTCGGCTGGGCGGCCGTGGGCGGGGATGGTGGCGCGGGGCATGGCGGTGTCCTATTCCGCTGGGGCCGCGGATCGCTGCGGCAGGCTGGTCGAAGCGGCCGCGGTGGGCTGCGGCTACCCTGTGTGCTCCCCTGGAGGTGCGAGATGGGCGGACTCCTGGTCCTGGCGCTGCTGGCGGCCTGCGGCAGCAGCGGCGACGACAGCAGCGGGGGCGGAGACGGCGGCGGCGGCGGCGGCACCGCGGTGCCGGGCGAGGCGCGGGTCGAGTCGGACTGCGCCCCCGACGACGGCGCGGCCTACTCCTTCCACATCGGCCTGGCCGCGGCGAGCTGCGACGCCAGCCCCGAGGGGGCCCTGCTGCGGATCACCGTCTGGACGGGGCTCGACCACATGGCCGGCGGGGCCTGGAACCTGGCGCCCTCCGTGGGGGTCGCCGGCACCTGGTACTCGCCCTCGGGCAGCAGCTCCGACCTGGTGAACGGGGCCTCGGGCATCCTGCGCGTGACCACCTGGGACGAGACCGCCGGCGCCACCGGCACCTACGACGTGGTGCTGGAGGACGGCACCCACCTGTCGGGCAGCTTCGACGCCGTGGCCTGCCTGGGCGACGGCCCGCTCTGCGGCTGAGCGGGTGCGGGTCCTGCGCATCGCGGCGCCGGTCGAGGCGGACGCTGCCCTCGACGCGCTGATCGCGGCGGGGGCCGTGGCGGTCGAGGTGCAGGGCGTCGACCTGCTCGGCTTGTTCGCGGCGGGGGCCGCGCCGGTCCTGGACCCGGTCTTCGGGGCGCGGGAGGAGGAGGCGGTGCTGGTGGACTGGGGCAGCGTCTGGGCGGCCAGCCTGCGGCCGGTCCGGGTGGGGCCGCTGCTGCTGGTGCCCGAGGGGAGCGCGGGGAAGTCGGGGACCGCGGGCGGGGGCGAGGCGGGGGCCCTGGTGCTGGAGGTGGGGCCGGCCTTCGGCAGCGCCCTGCACCCGACGACGGCCTTGTGCCTGGAGTGGCTGGTCGAGCGGTCGACCGCGGGGAGCGTGCTGGACGTCGGCACGGGCAGCGGCGTGTTGGCGCTGGCGGCCCTGCGCCTGGGGGCGGCCCGGGCCTTCGGCACGGAGACCGAGGCCGCTGCCCTGGCCGTGGCCGCCCGCAACGCGGCCCGCAGCGGGCTGGCCGGGCGCCTGGAGCTGGGCCTCCGCCCCCCCGACGGGGCTCGCTACGATCGCGTCGTCGCCAACCTCCTCGCCGGTCCGCTGATCGCCATGGCCCACGAGCTGGCCTCTTCCTTGGCCCCGGGGGGCGAGCTGGCGGTCTCGGGCCTGGGCCCCAGCATGGAGCCCGAGGTGGCCCGGGCACTCCGCCACGTCGGCCTGCGCCTGACCGGCCGGGCCGAGCGAGACGGCTGGTGCCGCCTGGACGCCGTGGCCGGCTGGTGAGGCCCTGTGGCCGGCGCCTCAGCTTCGGACGGGCTGGGGCGGCGTGCGGTGGACCGCGGCCGGCTCATTCAAGGAGGGGGAGGCGGAGGCGGCGGTCGCCTGGCCCCCGCTCCCGCGCAGCAGCCGGCCCAGGGACCGGGTGAGGGTCAGGGCGTCGGTGAGCGCGGCGTCGACGGCGACCGGCGAGGCGGTGTCGGCCACCAGCGTGAGGCTGCGGTCGGTGAGGACCGAGCCCGGGTGACCGTGGATCACGGCCAGCAGGTCGCCGTGCAGGTCGATGCCCTGGTGCTCGTCGCGCAGCAGGGCGCGGGCGGCCTCGGGATCGGGGCAGGTCACCTGGATCACCCCGTCCAGGACCGGGTCGCCGAGCTGCAGGCCCTCGCCGCGGGCGTCGCGCGGTGCCACCTGGGCGGCCAGCCCGGGGGGCAGCCCGGCGGAGAGGTGGACGATGATCCGCGAGAAGGGGTGACCGTCCCGCAGCGCCGTGCGCAGCTCGACCCTCATGCCGGCGACCGTGCCGCCCAGGACCACGATGGAGCCGCTGCGCTTGAGCTCCAGCCCGTGTCGCTCGGCCAGCTCCTGCCAGGGCCGACGGCTGGCCTCGGCCAGGCCCCGGGCCAGGGCAGCGGCGGCGTCCAGGAGCTTCGCGAGCTCGGCGCTGTCGGTCCCGATGCGCTCCAGCACGACCTGGTCGTCCTCGATGCGGCTGCGGGCCGGGTAGCGGGCCAGGGCACGCAGCGGGGCGCGCAGCTCGGGGCGCGTCAGCAAGGCGCGGATGGCTGGCTCGTCCTGGCCCTGGATCCGCAGCTCACCGTCCATGCCCTTGTCGCCGAGCTGGATGTCCTGGGCGCCGAAGAGCTTCATCACCGACGCGCCCAGCCCCTCATGGCTCACCCGGAGGCCGACCGGCAGGGCCTGGCCGGCCTGGGCGTGGACCACGGTCCAGGTCGTGCTCGACTTGCCATTGCCTCGGCGGACGGTGGTGGCGCGCACCGGGATCTCGTGGATCGAGCCCGTCAGGGTGCCCGGGGCGAGGGTGCGGCCGGGGGCCCACTGCAGCCCGCGCTGGGCGGCCAACGCCTGCCACTGGTCGCGGCGGCCTCGGCTCACCGTCACGGCGATGCCGAGGATCACGGCCAGGAACAGGAGGCCGAACAGGAAGGAGAAGACGGCGGACACCTTGGGGACCTCGGCGAAGCCGGCAGTGTGGCACAGGCAGAGCGTGGCACAGGCCGCGTGGCGGTCGGGTCCTCAGCGCTCCCCGGCCAGGCGCACGCAAGCCGCCTCGCTGCCCAGGGCCCCGGCACCTTGGGCCAGCAGGCGCGCCCGCGAGACGCCCTGGATGGCGCAGATCACGGTGTCCTCCTGCCCGGTCAGGCGCACCGCGCCGGCGACGACCCGGTTGCCACAGGCCAGGGGCGGGAAGGGCAGGACCACCTCGGCGCCCTGGAGGATCACCAGCTCGGGGTTGCCGCCCGGCGGGCAGCTCACGCGGACCTGGACGCGGTCGCCGTCGGTGTAGGACCCGGGCCGGGGCGTGACCACGCCGGCCCGCTCGCGGCTCAGCTCGACGGCGAGCACGCCGCCCTTGACCTGGACCTCTGCCGCGGGCAGGCCCTCGTCGGGCTCGCCCTCCCCGGGCCCGGCGCCCCGGGGCGGCAGCCGCACGGAGACCAGGGCGGCGGCGGCCAGGGCCAGGACCACCCACGGCCAGCGGCGGGAACGGCGGCCCACCGGCTCCTGGGGGACCTGCGCGGGCACTGCTGGGGGCAACATGGCGGGACGCGGCAGCACCTCGGGCAGCACCTCGGGGAGGGGCGGCAGCGCGCGCTCGTCGCCTTCGATCTGGTCGAGGATCGCCCGGCAGTCGGCGCAGTCGGCGAGGTGGGCCTGCAGCCGCGCGGCCTCGGCGCCGGCCAGCTCGCCCAGGTGGTAGCGCTCCAGGCGCAGCCAGGAGACGGGGTGCTCGGTCATGTCCCCTTCTCCTCGGCGACCAGCGCCTCCAGGGCCTGCCGCGCCTGCTGCAGGCGCTTGCCCACGGTCTTGCGAGACAGGCCGGTCAGGGCGGCGATCTCCTCCTGGCCCATGCGGTCCTGGTGGGCATAGACGACGATCTCGACGGTGTCGGGGTCCAGGCGGGCCGCGAGCTGCCGCAGCAGGGCTGCCGAGACCACCTGCTCCTCCAGGCCCGCGTGGCCGGGCGCCAGCACCTCGCCGTGGCGGGCGAGGAGCGCGGCGTGGCGCCGGCTGTCGCGGATCAGGTTGAGGCTGCGGCGCGTAGCGGCCTGGTAGAGGTAGGGCAGGCCCACGTCGGTCCGGCCGGAGCGCAGCAGGTCGATGAAGAGGGTCTGCACGACATCCTCCGCATCAGCCCGGCTGCCGAGCATGCGCTCGCACTTGCGCAGCAGGGCCGGGCCGTAGCGGGTGTAGAGGTCCACGGGGGTCCAGGACGGAGGGGCGGATCACTGGCAGGTGCCGTCGTGCGCCCCGACGGTGACACAGGCGCCGCCGAAGGCGGACCAGGGACAGTCGGCGTCGGTGTCGCAGGGGCGGCCATCGGGGTCGCAGATCCGCAGCGCGGTGCTGGCCTGGCAGCTCGCCGACAGGCAGTCGGTGTCGGCCACGCAGCCCTCGCCCATGCCGCGGTCTCCGGCGCCGGCAGCGCACATCCACGGCATGATGCCCGCAGCTGCGGCCCCGTCCTGGGTACCAGCCGGGTGGCGGGTACAGGCGGCCCCGTCCGTACAGTCCGGGCCGCCCTCGCAGCACTCGCTGCACAGGCCCTCGCAGCAGGTGCTGCTTCCGCACTCGCCGTCGGTGGCGCAGGCCTCGCCCAGCGCCTTGGTGGCCGGCGCCGCGCACTCCCGGTGTCCGTACCAGCGCTCGTCCCAGGACAGCCCGCACACCGCCTCGCCGCTGCAGTCGGCGTCGGTGCCGCAGCTGCCGCAGGTGTCGACCGTGAAGCCGTCGTCGTTGGAGGAGGGCACCGGGACTGTGGTGCAGAAGCCGTCGGCGCACAGATCTGCGCTCTGACACTCGGCGCCGTCAGGCAGGTTGCTGAGGGCCAGGGGGTCGGCCGTGCAGATGTCCGGGTTGACGATCTGGGCCCGCACCTGGGCCACGACGGCGTCGGCATCGCCGACCTTCCGGACGCGGAAGCGTACCGCCTGGAACCAGGTCGGCGGGGTGATGTGGTACTGGACCAGGCTCCAGTTCTCCGAGGTGATGGGCTCGCTGTACTCGACGACGCCGTCGTCCAGGAAGTCCATCTCCAGGTACAGATCGGCGCCGACCTCGGTCGCGGCGACGAGCGAGAACTCGATGCACTGCACATCACCGCTGCCGGCTTCGGAGCGCTGCGAGATCGCCACCTCGGGCCCGACCATCAAGACGCCGCTGTCCTGCTCGTGCCAGGTCGCGACCTTCTCGATGCTGCCCGACTCGAGCTGCCAGCCGCACAGGCTCTCCCCGCACCACATGTCGAAGCCGGCGTCGTTGATCAGGTCGGGGGAGCAGGCGTTGACCCCCATGGTCGGCAGGGCGAGGAGGGAGAGGGCCAGGGGCAGGAGGGCGAGGGCGGGGCGAGGTGAAGCTAGGCGGCGGGACATGGGGGGCTCCAGGCGGAGGGAGGGGCGGGGCATCAGAAGCCCCCTCGCAGGCCGAGCTGGTTGAGCACGCCGCCGCTGTCGTGGCGCTCGCCCAGCAGGTTCGAGATCACCGGGGCGTAGATCAGCTCGGACTGCCAGAAGATCCCCAGATGGCGCCAGCGGCGGCCGCCGGGCACGAGCTGCAGTCCGGCGGCGCCGGAGAGCTGCGGGCCCACGAAGTGCTGGACATCGGTGGCGTCGACGGTCTGGTAGGTGGTCTTCGCGAAGGCCAGGCCGCCGCCGAGCTGGAGGTAGGGGACCAGCGCGCCGTGGGCCAGGGGCAGCTGGCCGCGCACGGACAGGCCCAGCCGGGTGCCGAGCCACCGGAAGTGGTGGTCCAGGTCGCTGCCGTCATCAGGCAGGTCGGCGTTGGTGACCGCGCGGTGGAAGGCGCTGTCGTCGAGCTTGCCGTAGGTCCCGACCGCCGAGAGCCAGCGGTAGCGCGTGAAGACCAGGCTCAGGTCGGGGGCCAGGTCGCCGCCGAACCAGTCCACGCCCGGCGCGAAGCCGAAGTCCTCCAGCGTCTGCACATAGGCGTCGTGGCGCGGCTGCAGCAGGCCCAGGCCCAGCTCCACGAACAGGGTCTCGTAGCGGGTGGGGTCCATGCTCGGGCTGCCGCCGCGGGCGGCCACGGTCGGGGTCGACACTCTCGGACAGTCCGAGGGGTCCAGGGCCACGGTGCTGCCGGAGACCAGGGCCACCGGGCAGGCCACCGTGCGCTGCCCCTGGCGGACCCGGGCCTGGTAGCTGCCCGGCGCCAGGGCCAGCTCCATGGCGGCCCCCGGCGCCTTGTGGACCTCCGCCATGACCGTGTCGTGCGGTGCGCGGGTGAGCAGGACCTCGGCCGCCAGCTCCGCCGGCAGGTGCAGGCGCGCGCTGGCCGCCTCGGGTCGGGTCAGGATCATCTGCCCCTGGCCCTTCAGGTCGGTCTCCAAGGTCACGTGCTGGGCGCCGATGGCGGTGGCCGAGCTCGTGACCAGGGTCCGGTCGTAGGCGTAGGTGTAGGCCTCGTCCAGGCTGACCCGGCCGTCCTCGTTGGCGTCGGCGGCCCCGCGCAGGCCGGTGGCCAGGTGGTGCGTGAAGATCCCGCCGCCCAGCGCGGCGGACTCCTGGGACAGCTCGGTGTCACTGCTGCTGGCGATGACGGCGAAGCCGGCCGTGCCCAGGCCGCTGACCGAGCTGGTCGAGAAGTCGGCCGCGGGCAGCACGCCCTTGGCGTCGGTGACGGCCCCGGACTGGCAGGCGTCCAGCACGGCCAGGGTCACGGTCGCGTCCAGGGCCTCCAGGTGGCTGCGCAGATCGGCCAGGGACACGTTCTCGGCGCCCAGATCCAGGCCCTGGGCCCGGGCGTGGCCCGAGTAGTAGAAGAGGAAGACCGTCGCCTGCCCGCGCAGGGCGTCGGCGGCGAGGCGCGCCTCGAAGCCGTCCAGGGTGGAGACCAGGGTGGCGGCGTCGGGATCGTCCAGGCGCACCAGGTGCTCGGTGGTGGCGCCGCCGGCCTCGGTCAGCACCTCGGCCACCCGCCCCGCGTCGTCCAGCGCAAAGCGCAGCGCCTGCTGTCCGGGGCCCGGGCGGTTGGAGCCCACGACCAGGGCGTAGGTCACCGGCGCGGTCGGGTCTGGCGCCTGGGCGTAGGCGGGAGATGCCAGGGGGAGCAGGGGGAGCAGGGGGAGCAGGGGGAGCAGGGGGAGCAGGGGCAGCATCCGCGTCTCCGAGTCGTCGTTTCCGGGGGGCTACATCCGGTACACACCCCAGCCCCGGATCCTGGGAAGGGGGGGCCGCAGATTTCTCGCCGAGAGGCCGGATCTGGGTGTCAGGCGATGCGGTATGCGTTTCGGGGGCGATCGCTCAGCGCTTCCGCTTCAGCCCCTCGGCGGCCGGCGGCGGCCCGGCCAGCAGGGGGTACCGCAGGTGCACGGCCCAGGGCGAGTCGCTGGTCCGCTCGGAGCGCGGCGGGACCAGGGGAGGCTGGGGCACGGTGTCGGCGGCCAGGGCCACGCCCGGGCAGGGGTAGGGCGCGCCCCAGGGGCCGAAGATCCAGGTCCGGGCGTCGCGGTACAGCGGTTGGCCCAGCACCTGGATCAGGGAGCTGTCGCGGCGGCTGTCGGGCGGCAGCTCGTCGCGCCGCAGCACCACGTAGCTGACCCCCAGCTCTGGCAGGCGGGTGCGGCGGGGTCGCGGCCGATGGGGCGAGCGCGGCGCCGTGCCGTCGCTGGCCAGGTAGACGACCTTGTCCAGCCAGGGGTCGTCGCGCAGCAGCTCCTGGGTGTGTAGGGGGACCAGGGTGCCGTTGCCCTCGGCCAGGCCGCCCAGCAGGGGGCGCCCGTGGGCCGACTGCCAGGCGAGGCCGCGCTGGCTGCCGCCCCAGGGCAGCTCCAGCACGGCGCCCTCGGGTCCCTTGGCCAGGCAGCGGTAGCCGGCCGGCGGTTGGGGATCCCAGCTCGGCACCGGGGCCAGCCCGTCCAGGCGGAGCTGCACCAGGGTCGCCGCCACCAGGGCCAGGGCGGCCAGCCGGCCCACCGCTGCACCTCGGGCTCGGACCGCCGCGAGGCCAGCGGCCAGCAGCATCGTCCCCGGCACCAGCAGCAGGTCCACCCCGCGGGCCGGCCACCACAACCGGCGCAGGAAGGGCAGGGCCTCGGTCAGCAGCATGGCGACCGGGTTGGGCAGGGCCAGGTGGCCCAGGACCAGGGTCGGGCCGATGGCCAGCAGGGCCGGCAGCAGCAGCAGGCCGAGCAGCCGCAGGCGGGCGCCCCGGAGGGCCACAAGGCCGGCCAGGGCCAGGGGGAGCGCGGCCAGCGGCAGCAGGTGCACGCTCGGGATGAAGGCCTGCCCGCCCTCGGGCAGCAGGACCAGCCAGCCGGTGCCGCCGCCCAGGGGCTGCCAGGAGAACAGCGACAGGGCCTCGCCCTGCACGGTCCAGGTCGGCTGAAAGGCCCAGGACCAGCGGCTGGTGTCCAGCAGGCCGGGCACCGCGCCCCCGGCGGCGTCGGCGGCCAGGGGCAGGGCGGTGGGGGCGACGGCGGCCAGGGCAACGGCGGCGGCCAGGGCGTGGCGGCCCAGCACCTCGCGGCGACGGCCGGCCCCCGGCGGCGGCTGAAGGCTGGCCGCAAGGCCGTGCCCCAGGGCGCCCAGGCCCGCGAAGACGGCGTAGAACCAGTACTGGTAGCCCGTCGCTGCCAGCAGCAGGCCGGCCACCACCGGGGCCCGCCAGCCCGGGCGCCGCCCGGTGTCCCACAAAGCCCCCGTGAACAGCACCGGCAGCAGCAGCAGCGCCTGGGTCGGCCGCCCCTCTCCCAGGTCGAAGAGGACCGCCGGCGCCAGGGCCAGGCAGGCTGCCGCCACCGTGATCGCCAGCGGGTCGGACGTGACCCGGCGGGCCAGGCGGCGAGCGGCCAGGAAGGTGCCGAGCAGCGTGCCCAGCCAGAAGGTGTTGGTGCCGGCCACAGCGCCGAGCAGGTGTCGGAAGGGCACCGCCGCCAGGGCGTCCAGGATGTTGATGCCCGTGTGCCGGTACAGGTCCGTGCCCCAGGGGAAGAAGATCCGGTCGGTGTGGACCAGAAAGCGCCCGTGGACCAGGGCGTCGTCGACCATCCAGTAGAACCAGGTGGTGCCGTGCAGATCCACCATGTCGGCGCCCAGCAGGGCGTGGTCTGCCTGCAGCAGGGCCGGGCCCAGGGCGACCAGGGCCAGCAGCAGCGCCAGGGCGGCCCCCAGGCGGCGGTCCCAGCGGCTCCTCGGCTGTGTCTCCGGCTGTGTCTCCGGCGGCGTCTCCGGCGGCGTCTCCTGCATTCTCTCCGGCATCGGGCGGCAGGCTACTCCAGCGCAGTGGGGCGGGCCTCCTCGCGGCGGCCGCCCGGGCCCCGGGACCCTCCCCCCCGGCCAGGGAAGGGATTACAGACGGGCCTCCCCGTCACCCCGGCCCTGCCATGAAGCCGAACCGCTACCGCACCCACAGCTGCGGTGATCTGCGCGAGACCGACGTCGGTGCCACCGTCCGCCTGTCCGGCTGGGTCGCCCGCAAGCGCGACCTGGGCGCCATCGTCTTCGTCGACCTGCGCGACCGCTGGGGCCGCACCCAGTGTGTCGTCGCCCAGGACGGGCCGCTGTACCCGGTGCTCGACGCGATCCGCCACGAGAGCACCGTGCGGGTGGTCGGTCGGGTGGTGCGGCGCGAGAGCCCCAACGCCGAGCTGCCCACGGGCATGGTCGAGGTCCTGGTCGACGAGCTGGAGCTGCTGGGCGCGGCCGGCACCCTGCCCTTCCCCATCGCCGACGACATCAACGCCCCCGAGAGCCTGCGCCTGCGCCACCGCTACCTGGACCTGCGCCGCGACAAGATGCAGCGCGCCCTGGAGCTGCGCTCCAAGGTCATCTTCAGCCTGCGGCGGCGCATGGTGGAGCAGGGCTTCACTGAGTACCAGACGCCCATCCTGACGGCCTCCTCGCCTGAGGGGGCCCGCGACTACCTGGTCCCCAGCCGGCGCTACCCGGGGTACTTCTACGCCCTGCCCCAGGCCCCGCAGATATTCAAGCAGCTGCTCATGGTCGGCGGCCAGGAGCGCTACTTCCAGATCGCCCCCTGCTTCCGGGACGAGGACGCCCGCGCCGACCGCTCGCCTGGCGAGTTCTACCAGCTCGACATGGAGATGAGCTTCGTCGAGCAGGACGACGTCTTCGAGGCCATCGAGCCCGTGCTCGAGGGCGTGTTCCGCGAGTTCTCGGACTGGGAGGTCACCCCGGCCCCCTTCCCGCGGATCACCTACCGCGACGCCATGCTGCGCTACGGCAGCGACAAGCCGGACCTGCGCAACCCCATCCAGATCGCCGAGGTCGGCTCCCTGTTCCTGGGCTCGGGCTTCAGCGTCTTCGAGGGCCTGGTCGCCGGCGGTGCCATCGTCCGGGCGGTCCCGGCTCCCGGTGCGGCCAGCCGCTCGCGTAAGTTCTGGTCCGAGCTGGAGGCCTTCGCCAAGGGCGTGGGCGCCAGCGGCATGGCCTGGCTGGCCATCCAGGACGGCGCCGCCAAGGGCAGCGTCGCCAAGTTCTTCGACGCCGAGCGCCTGGCCGCCTTGCAGGCCGAGACCGGCATCGGTGAGGGCGACGGCGTCTGCTTCCTGTGCGGCCCCGCCGACGGCACCCCCAAGCAGGCCGGCTTCCTGCGCGACGAGCTGGGTCGCCAGCTCGGCCTGATCCAGGAGGGCAGCTTCCGCTTCTGCTGGGTGGTCGACTACCCCTTCTACGAGCGCAACGACGACACCGGCCAGATCGAGTTCAGCCACAACCCCTTCAGCATGCCGCAGGGTGGGCTGGAGGCGCTGCAGGGCCCCGATCCGCTGACCGTGTTGGCCTACCAGTACGACATCGTCTGCAACGGCATCGAGCTGTCCAGCGGCGCCATCCGGAATCACCGCCCCGAGGTCATGAAGAAGGCCTTCGAGCTGGCTGGCTACAGCGCCCAGGACGTCGAGGACAAGTTCGGCGGCCTGTGGACCGCATTCCACTACGGCCCGCCCCCCCACGGCGGCCTGGCGCCGGGCGTGGACCGCATGGTCATGCTCCTGGCCCACGAGAAGGACATCCGCGAGATCATCGCCTTCCCCATGAACCAGCAGGCCCAGGACCTGATGATGGGCGCGCCGGCCATGGTCCGGGACCAGCAGCTCCAGGAGCTGCACCTGCGCGTGGTCCAGCCCGAGGCCAAGAAGGAGGGCTGAGGCCGGAGTTCGGGATCCAGGCGGGCCGCCCCGTTTTTTTCGCGGGGGGGCTTGGCGGGGCCTGTCAAATCGAGGCAAGATGTCGGAGCTGCCGCTGGCGCGGGGCAGCGAGAGGAGTGGCGATGGTCCGGTTGTTCGGGGCTTCTGTCCTGATGACGTGTGTGCTCGCGGCCTGTGCGCCGTCTTCGGACGATGCACGGGGCGGCGTGGGCGCGTCCAGTGACCTGTCCTCAACAGACCTGGCCTCAGCGGACCTGGCTGCCCGCAGCTACCACCGCGCCCCACCCCCGGGTCCGGACCCCACTGCCGCGCCTCCCAACATCCTGCTGATCATCGCGGACGACATCGGCATCGACCAGTCGGTCTGCTACGACCGCCCGATCACGACCCGGGCCCCGCAGCCGAACATCCAGCGCCTGTGCGACCGCGGCGTGACCTTCACCCGCGCCTGGTCCAGCCCGACCTCATCGCCCACGCGCGCCGGCATCCTGACGGGCCAGTTCAGCCACCAGACCGGGGTGGGAGAGGCGACGGGCGGCATCTCCCCGGGCATCGACGCCTCGGCCTTCACCCTCCCCCAGGCCATGGACGCGGCCGGCTCGGGCTACAGCCACGCCGCCATCGGCAAGTGGCACCTCTCCGACGACAGCAACGGCGGCGACGACAACCCCAACCTGATGGGCTTCAGCCACTTCGCCGGCGCCATGAACGGCGCCTTGGAGGACTACAGCGCCTGGACCAAGGTCACCGACGGCGTCGAGAGCTCCGAGACCACCTACGCGACCTCGGCCAACGTCGACGACGCGCTGGACTGGATCCACGACCAGGACCACCCCTGGTTCCTGTGGTTGGCCTTCAACGCCGGGCACACCCCGCTGCACCTGCCGCCCGACGGGCTGTACAGCGACACCTCGTTGACCGGCACCACCGACGACATCGATGATCGGCCGTCGGCCTACTACCGGGCCATGGTCGAGGCCATGGACACCGAGATCGGCCGCCTGCTCGACGGCTTGAGCCCCACCGAGCTGTCGCACACCATCGTCATCTTCGTGGGTGACAACGGCACCGCGAGCCAGGTCAACGACCACGCATTCCCGCCCGGACGCTCCAAGGGCTCCTTGTACGAGGGTGGGGTCCACGTGCCGCTCATCATCGCCGGCCCCGGCATCGCTCGGCATGGGCGGCGCGAGAGCGGCATCGTGTCGACCGTGGACATCTTCTCCACCGTCCTGGAGCTGGCCCAGGTCGACGTGGCCAGCGTGACCCCCGCGGGCACCACCATCGACTCGGTGAGCATGGCGCCCTACCTGGTGCACCCCGACATCATCCACCAGCGCGAGTGGCAGCTCTCCGAGCTCATCGGGCCCCGCTCGCTGGCCGGGGGCCGGGCCGGGCAGGTGGTCGGCGACGGGCGCTACGCGTTGTACCGCTACGTCGACGGCGCCGAGCAGTTCTACGATGTGCGCTCAGACCCCGATGAGCTGAGCGACCTGCTGTCGACGGGCAGCCTGGACACTGATCCGGCGCTCCACTACGCGAACCTGGACGCCGACCTGAAGGCCATGCCCTTCCCGGGGGCCGCGGCCACCGGCGGCGGCGACACCGGGCCCTTCTAGGGCCCTTCTATGGCCCTTCCAAGGGCGCTGCGCGAGGGCTGCTGCGCGCCCTTCTGAGGCTGCTGCGCGCAGGACGATCCGCGGCGAGTGGCGGCGGCCTCGCGGGTACGTAATACTTTTGTGGGCGCAGTAATACACGCGCCCCAGGTCGGCCGTGCACCTGCCCGATGGTTTCCTCTCCCCGCCCGTGTGGGGCCTGCTCGATGGCCTGGCGCTCGCCACGGTGGGGGGCTGCGTCCTGGTGCTGCGGCGCCGCCTGCCCGAGGACGCCGTGCCCCGCATGGGCATGCTCGGCGCCTTCGTCTTCGCGGCCCAGCTCGTCAACGTGCCCGTCGCCGCCGGCACCTCGGGGCACCTGCTGGGCGGCGTGCTGGTCGCCTCCCTGCTCGGGCCGGCCGCCGCCACCCTGGTCATGGCCTCGGTCTTCGCGATCCAGTGCCTGCTCTTCCAGGACGGCGGGATCCTGGCCCTGGGGGCCAACGTCGTGAACATGGGGCTGTCGGGCACCATCGGCGGCTTCCTGCTGCTGCGCCTGCTGTTGCGCCTGCTTCCGGCGAGGGCGCGAAAGCTCGCGCTGTTCCTGGCGGCCTGGTTCACGGTGGTCGGATCCTCGGCCCTGGTAGCCCTGGAGCTGGCCGCCTCGGGCACGGTGCCCCTGCTGTCCTCGCTGGCGGCCATGGTGGGCGTGCACGCCATCATCGGGCTGGTCGAGGGGGCGATCACGGTGGCGGTGGTGCGCTTCGTGGCGCGGGTCCGGCCCGAGGTCCTGGCGGGCACGGTGCTGGACCCGCAGGTCCCGGGGGGGGCGCTGTGAGGCCGGCGCCGGAGACAGGGGCCCCAGAGTCGCGGCCGCCCGGCAAGCGGGGCCCGGCGGTGCTGGTGGCGGCGGTCGTGCTGGTGGCGGCCCTGGGCGCCTTCGTGGCCTCCTCCTCGCCCGACGGCCTGGAGCGGGTGGCGGCGGACCTGGGCTTCGCGGACCAGGAGCGGTCGAGCTTTCACGCGCCCCTGGCGGACTACACGGTGCCGGGCCTGCCCCAGGGGCTGTCGGGGGCGGCGGCGGGGCTGCTGGGCGCGGGCCTGGTCGGCCTGCTGGCCTGGGGGGCCGGTCGCCTGCTGACCCGGCGGCGGCAGCCATGAGCCTGTGGCGGCAGCCATGAGCCTGTGGCACTGGGGCGCCTCGGCGGAGCATGGACACGGGCACGGCACCGTGATCGAAACCCTGGACCCGCGGGTCAAGCTGGCCTGCGCCCTGGTCGGCGCCTTGTGGATCGGCCTGGTGCCGGCGGGCCAGGAGGGCTTCCTGGTGCTGCTCGGCCTGGGCCTGCTGGGGGTGGCCTGGCTGGCTCGTATCTCGCCGGCCACGATGGTCTTTCGCGCGGGCGGCGCCCTGCCCTTCGTGCTGGTGCCGGGCCTGCTGCGGCTGCTGGCCGGCAGCCTGGACCTGTCGTCCGTGGCCTGGATGGCGACCCGCGGCTACCTCGCCGCCATGGTCGCCACGCTCTTGGTCAGCATCACGCCCTTCCCCGCCCTGCTGGCGGCGGCCTCGGCCCTGGGGGTGCCCGACCTGCTGGTCCAGACCACGGCCCTCATCTACCGCTACCTCCAGGTGCTGCGCGAGCGCGCGGCGGCCCTGGCGGCCAGCGCCCGCGCCCGTGGCTACGGCCCGCGCAGCCCGCGTCGTGTCGCGGTGGGCGGCAGCATGCTGGGCGCCTTGCTCCTGCGCAGCCTGGACCGGGCCGAGCGGGTCCACGCCGCCATGTTGGCCCGGGGCTACACCGGGCGGCTGCCCTCGACCCGGGTCCTGGCCATGGGACCGCTGGACTGGGTGGTCGGCGCCCTGGTCCCGCTGGGCGCCCTGGGGAGCCTGCTGTGGCTGCGCTGAGCCCCCCGGCCATCGAGCTGGACGGCTTGTCCTGGCGCTGGCGGGGCAGCGAGCGGCTGGCCCTGGACAAGGTGCGGCTGCGCGTGCCGGCCGGCGAGCGGCTGGCCCTGGTGGGGCCCAACGGCGCCGGCAAGTCCACGCTGCTGGCCCACCTCAACGGGGCCTTGCTCGCCCAGCCCCCGGTGCGGATCGTCGGCGAGCCCGTGGATCGGGCCCACCTGGCTTCGGTGCGACAGCGGGTGGGCGTGGTCCAGCAGGAGACCGACGATCAGCTCTTCATGCCGACCGTGGGTGAGGACGTCGCCTTCGGTCCGCTCAACGCTGGTCTGTCTCATGCCGAGGTCGCCCGACGGGTGCAGCGGGCCTTGAGCCAGGTCGGCGCGGCTGACCTGAGCGAGCGGGCCCACACCACGTTGTCGGGGGGAGAGCGCCGCCGCGTGGCCATCGCCACGGTGCTGTCCATGGACGTCGAGGTGCTCGTGCTGGACGAGCCCACCTCGAACCTGGACGCCCGAGGCCGGCGGGCCGTCGTCGCGGTGCTGCTGCAGCTCGACCAGACCCTGGTCGTCGCGACCCACGACCTCGAGCTGGTGCGCGCGGCCTGCCAGCGCGTCGTGGTCCTCGACCAGGGGCGCATCGTGGCCGACGGCCCGACCGCGGAGATCCTCGCCGACGAGGCCCTGCTCCTGCGCCACGGCGTCCTGTAGCCTGCCCGCGACCTCCTCCTCCTCCTGTCCCCTGTCGAGGCCCCCATGCCGGAAGTCGAGCGCATCAGCATCTCCATGAACCCGGACCTGCTGGCCCGGCTCGACGAGCTGGTGGCCAGCACCGGACACGCCAACCGCTCCGAGCTGATCCGCGACCTCATCCGGGCCCGGCTGGTGGCCCTGCGCTCGGCCGAGGAGCGGGTCGCCGGCAGCCTGACCCTGGTCTACGAGCACCGCCAGCGCGCCCTGGCCGAGCGCATGATCGAGGCCGCCCACGCCCACGAGGACATCGTGCTGGCCACGCTCCACGTCCACCTCGACGCCGATCTGTGCATGGAGGTCTCGGCCCTGCGAGGCAGCCGTGCCGCGCTGCAGCACTACGCCAGCCACGTCCTGGGCATGAAGGGCGTGCTGCACGGCGAGCTGGTGCTGACCGTGGACGCCCGCTGAGGATGCAGGCTGAGGACGCGCGCGCTCAGCGCGGCAGCGGCTCACTGGCGCAGCGGAAGCCGATGGTGCCGTTGAAGTCGTGGGTGTGGTTGAGGTTCACCACACTCAGCCGGCAGCCGCCCTCGTTGCCCGTGTAGTGGGCGCAGCCCATCTTGGCGGGGATGGGCTGGCCGTCCTCGTCGGGCCGGGAGTGCAGGGGCACGCTGCCGTCGTCGAAGGCCTCGGCGGGATCGATGCGGATCGCCAGGAAGTGGTCGGCCGGCGGTACCGGGACCTCGTCCCGGTCCAGGCGCAGGTAGCCGCGGTAGCCGCCGTAGGGCGTGTCGGGCCCGTAGCTGGGCTCGGTGAGCACGAGCTGCTTGCCCTTGCCGTCGACGGAGCGCAGCGAGACGGTGCCGCCCAGGCCCGCCACGTCGATGAACCAGCCGCTACCGACCGCGCCGCTGCTCATCCAGAGGGTGTCGTCGGCGCCGGGGACCAGGGTGGAGCCCAGGCCCTCGACGGCCGCCAGGAAGGCCGCCTGGTCCAGGTGCAGGTCGGGGTCGGCCCACTCCCAGGCGTTGCCGACGCTGTCGTAGACGCCGAAGTCGCTGACGCACTTGGGGAAGCTGCCCGTAGGGACCAGCTCGTCGAGGACCTGGGTGCCGTCCGCGGTGGGGGTGGCGCAGTAGTCGTCCTGCCACATGTCCCCGTAGGGATAGGCGGTGCCGCCTTCGCCCACGACGTTGTCGCCCGCGTCCTGCCACTCCTGGAGCGTAGCCAGGTGCAGGGGCACCAGGACCTTGCCCAGGCTGTCCAGCACGGGGTGGTCGGCGCAGCTCGCGACGGCCTGGTCGTAGGTGATGGCCGTGGTGGGGATGACCCCGGCCAGGCTGAGCGGGACCTCGTCGACCACCTCGACCTCGTAGGCGTCGATGCAGTAGACCGGCGCCGCGGGCGGCACGGGCACCATGCCCTCGGGGCAGGCCGCTGTGGTGCCGGAGTCGCCCCCGCCATCCGTACCTCCTCCGTCGGTGCCTCCTCCGTCGGTGCCTCCCCCATCGGTGCTGCCACCATCGGGGCTGCCGCCGTCGCCGCTGGCGCCGCTGTCCGCAGCGGAGTGGGTACAAGCCAGCAGGAGCACCAACGACAGCACCATGACGGACACTCCGAGGCAGGCGGAACGCAGCATCATCACACGGAGGTCCTGGCCTGCGCTATGGTGCCGCTGGCATCCGGAGAGTCCATGCGCGCATTGGTCCTCATCGCTGGCCTGTTGGCCGGCTGCTCGGACTACAAGCTCAACAGCGGCGGGCCGGCGAACCAGGTCGGCCCCGACGGTGGCGCCGCGGCCGGGGACGGCGGGGCCGGAGACGGGGGCGGTGACAGCGGCTCCCAGCCCCCCGACGACGAGCAGGGCGACGGCGGCGGCGGCTCGAGCACCGACGGGGGCGGCGACGGGGGCACCGACGGGGGTGCCGTCAGCGACGGCCGCAAGATCGACGTCGTGATCCTGGTGGACACCGCCTACTGGTACGACTGCTACCACCCCGACCTGGCGGCCGAGGTCGACGGGCTGGTCGACGCGCTCCTGGACAGCGGCCACGACGCGGCCGTCGCCATCGCCACCTACGACGACTACAACGTCGCGGGCCAGTGGTGGGCCGCCGACGGGGGCCTGCCCTATGTGCTGCTCCAGCAGCTGACGACGGATCGCGTCCGCCTGCATGCCGCGTCGGCGACGCTGGCCATGGTCTGGGGTGGTGATGGTCCCGGCAGCGGCTACGAGGCCGTCGTCCAGGCCATGCGGGGGCGCGGCTACGACCAGAACTGCAACGGCAGCTACGACCACGACACCGATGTGCGGCCCTTCTCGGCCAGCAGCAGCGACGCCTTCGGGGGCTCGGTCACGGGGCTGGAGGACAGCGGCACCCCCGGCACCGGCACCAGCGCCGGCGTGGGCTTCCGCACCGGCGCCGAGCGGGTCGTGGTCCTCAACGTCCAGGACTCCATCCGCGACACCAGCTACGGCCACGACATCCCCTCGGGCGCCTGCCCGGGCGTGGCCTCCGAGAGCGGCGCCGCCAGCGCCCTCACCGGCATCGGGGCCCACATGGTCGGTGTCAACGCCTACGAGTTCTCGGACATCGACAGCACGCCTCAGGACCAGCTCCGCACCCTGGCCAGCGACACATCCTCGCTGTGGGACGCCGACGGGGACGGCCGCAAGAACGACCTGGCCGTGTTGTCCAGCGGCTGGGAGTGGCCGGCGACCTCGGACCTGACCCGGGCCATCTTCCAGGTCTCGGGGATCGAGTAGGGGCCCGGCCAGCCGGGGGGCAGCGGCTTAGGGGACGCCCTCCCGCGGAGGCCCCCGTGTCCGAACCGACGCCCCCCGTTCCTTCCCCTTCCCCTTCCCCTTCCCCTTCCCCTTCCCCTTCCCCTGCCGCGGCCTGGGTCCCCAATGTCCTGGCGACCCGCTACGCCAGCGCCGCCATGCGGCAGCTCTGGTCGCCGCGCAGCAAGGTGGTGCTGGAGCGCAAGCTGTGGCTGGCCGTGCTGCGGGCCCAGGCCGAGCTGGGCGTCGCCATGCCCGAGGGTGCGGTGGCGGCCTACGCCTCGGTCATCGAGGAGGTGGACCTGGAGCGCATCGCCGCCCGCGAGCGGGTGACGCGCCACGACGTGAAGGCCCGGATCGAGGAGTTCTGCGCCCTGGCCGGCTTCGAGCAGATCCACAAGGGCATGACCTCGCGGGACCTGACCGAGAACGTCGAGCAGCTCCAGATCCGCGAGGGCCTGGTCCTGGTGCGCGACCGCTGCGTGGCGGCCCTGGCGCGCCTGGCCCGGCTGGCCAGCCAGCACTCCGACCTGGTCATGGCCGGTCGCTCCCACAACGTCGCCGCCCAGGCCACGACCCTGGGCAAGCGCTTCGCCAACGCCGGTGAGGAGCTGCTGGTCGCCACCCGCCGCCTTCAGGAGCTCATCGGGCGCTACCCGCTGCGGGGCATCAAGGGGCCGGTCGGCACCCAGCAGGACATGCTCGACCTGCTGGGCGATCCCGAGGCCGTCGATCGCCTGGAAGACGCGGTCATGCGCCACCTGGGCTTCCCGACCCGGCTGCACAGCGTGGGCCAGGTCTACCCGCGCAGCCTGGACCTCGACGTGGTGAGCGCCCTGGTCCAGGTGGCCAGCGGGCCGGCGAACCTGGCCAAGACCCTGCGGCTCATGGCCGGCCAGGAGCTGGTGACCGAGGGCTTCCAGGCCGGCCAGGTCGGCTCCTCGGCCATGCCCCACAAGATGAACGCCCGCTCCTGCGAGCGGGTCGGCGGCTTCGTCGCCATCTTGCGCGGCCACCTGGCCATGGTCGGCGGCCTGGTCGGCGACCAGTGGAACGAGGGCGACGTCTCCTGCTCGGTCGTCCGCCGGGTGGCCCTGCCCGACGCCTTCTTCGCCATCGACGGCCTCTTCGAGACCTTCCTCACGGTGCTGGACGAGCTGGGCGCCTACCCCGCCGTCATCGCCCGGGAGCTGGACCGCTACCTGCCCTTCCTGGCGACGACCAAGGTGCTCATGGCCTGCGTCAAGGCCGGGGCCGGGCGCGAGGCGGCCCACGAGGCCATCAAGGAGCACGCCGTCGCCGTCGCCCTGGCCATGCGCCAGCAGGGCTCCACCGACAATGACCTGCTGGACCGCCTGGCCGCCGACCCACGCGTGCCCCTGGACCGGGCGGCGCTGGGTGCCCTGGTGGCCGAGCCCCTCTCCTTCGTCGGCACGGCGCCGCGGCAGGTCGAGGCCTTCGCGGGCCAGGTGGCGGCGCTGGTCGCCCGCTTCCCCCAGGCCGCAGTCTACCGCCCGGGCGAGATCCTGTAGGGGCGCCCCTCCCTCGGCCGAACCGTCGGCCGAACCGTCCACCGCTCAGTAGGCCGACACCACGGTCGCAGGAGCCAGGGCCGTGCCCGTGCCGTCGAGGTCCAGCACCGCCACGCTGCGGATGGGCAGGACGCCATCCCAGGCGGCGGCCCCCGTCTCGGTGGGCGGCAGGAGCTGGTTGCTCAGCAGCAGGCCGTCCTCGCTCACGATCAGGGCCACCACGGCCACGGTCTGGCCCTCGGGCGGCAGGCCGTCGGGGTACAGCGACCACCACGGCACCTGGATCTCCATGCCGTTGTCGGTGGTGCCGGTCGGGGCGGCGTCGGCGGCCTCTGCCCCGCGGGCCAGGTTGCCGTCGTCGAAGTTGATGATGGCGTCGAGCCACCACAGGTCCGTGGGCTCGCCCCAGGGCGCCAGGAAGCCGCGCAGGCCCATCTCCTCGCGCTTGTCGCCCAGGCGCAGGTACTGGGCCCGCAGGTCGCCCACGGCGGCGTCGAAGCCCAGCCCGTCCATGCCCGGCACCACGCGCAGCGCGCCGAGCATCGGGTCCAGGGTGCCATCCACGTCGGCCAGCACGACGCCGTCCAGGCCGGCCCCGGTGGCCGCGCCGTAGTCCAGGTCCAGGAGCACCACGATCGCGTTGCGCCCGGTGTCGAAGCTGCCATCCAGGCCGACCCACAGCCCCTGCGCGTCGGCCGTCAGGTGCAGGGCGTCGAGCTGGTTCCAGCCCGGGCCGAAGCTGCTGTCCCAGGCCTGGACCGCGACGGGCTCGCCCAGGTCCGCGGTCGCCCCGTCCGGCAGGCGCGGGACCTCGGGCGGCACGACCTCGGCCTGCTGAAGGGCGGCCTCGAGGACCGCGTGGATCCACAGGTCATCGCGCCGCTGGCCGTCCAGGACCTCGGTGCCGGGGCCCTCGGCGTAGACCGGCACGTCGGCGTTGGTGTGGTCGCCCCAGATCCAGGTGCTGTCCGGCGGCACGCCGGCCTCGCCGCTGTCGGCCACGCTGAGCCCGCCGCACTCGTGGTCCGCCGTGACGACGACGGTGACCGGGCGCTCGGGGTGCGCTGCCGCCCAGGCTGTCACGGTGGCGACGGCGTCGTCGAAGGCCGCGGTCTCGGCGTGCACGCGGCTGGTGTCGCGCGCGTGGCTGGCGTGGTCGATGCGGGCGCCCTCGACCATGAGCACGAAGCCCTCGGGCGTGGGGGCCAGGGCGTCCAGCGCGGTCTGGGTCATGGCCGCCAGGGTCGGCTGGTCGCCCGTCGCGTCGGCGACGTAGTCCAGCTCGCGCTCGGCAAAGATACCGACCAGGGGCAGGTCGCTCAGGTCCGCGGCCGACAGCTCCTCGGGGGTGTTCACTAGCTGCATGGGCTCGATCTCGAAGACCGGCAGCAGCGCCTCCTGCCCCCCGCCCAACATGACGTCCAGGGCGTTGGCGTCGAGGTCCGCGGCGATGTCCAGGTCGTCGCGGCGGGACACGACGTGGGCCACGAAGGAGGCCGGGGTCGCGCCGGTGAGGCGGTCGGTCGTGACCACGCCGGTGCCCATGCCGCGGGCCCGCGCGTCCTCCATGACGTTGACGACCGGGTTGAGGTCGCGGTCCAGGCCCAGGACCTTGTTCCAGGTCTTGACCCCCGCCGACATGGCCGTCCCAGCTGCCGCCGAGTCGGTGTAGCCAGTGAGCGAGGCGGTCTGGATCCGCCCTTGCACCGGCAGCGTCTCCATGACCAGGCTGCCCGCCGCGCCGTGGGCGTAGATCCCGCCGCCCTTGACGTGCTGGAAGCCCATGCCGTCGCCGATGAGCAGGATGACCGCCGGCCCGGTCGAGGAGGCCGCGCCGCCGTCGGAGCCGCCGTCCGCTCCGCCGTCGGAGCCGCTGTCCGCCCCACCATCTGAGCCACCGTCTGTGCCACCGTCTGTGCCGCCGTCGGTGCCGCCGTCGGTGCCGGCCGTGTCCACGCTGCCGCCGTCCGCGCCGCCGTCACCGCCGTCCGCAGACCCGGGGGAGGGCGCGCAGGCCGTGGACAGGGTCAGCAGGGCGAGGAGGGGCAGGGCCCGAGGCAGAGCGGAGGGGGGATGCATCACGCGGCATTATGGCGCGTGCGAGGCGGCTCCGGAAGCTCGGGGTGCAGTGGCCCCCCCCTGGGCCTCTCCGGTGACTATGAGGAGGGCTCCCACCGGAGCGCCCATGTCGGGGGAGCAGCCTCAGGGGCTGAGCCGAGAGGAGGCTGCGCGCCGCCTCGAGGCCGATGGCCCCAACCAGATCCACCGTGCCAAGGGCACGCCGTGGTGGCGCATGCTCCTGGCCCAGCTCCTGAGCCCGCTGGTGCTGCTGCTGCTGGCGGCCTGCGTGCTGTCGGCCGTCCTGGGCGAGGTGGCGGACGCCATCGCCATCGCCGCCATCGTCGTGCTGAACAGCGTAGTGGGCTTCACCCAGGAGTTCCGCGCCCAGAACGCCGTGCTCGCTCTGCGGGCCCTCACCGGACCCCACGCCCGGGTCCGGCGGGGCGGCGAGGCCCACGACATCCCGGCCCGCGAGGTCGTGGTCGGAGATGTGCTGATGCTCGCGGCCGGGGACTTGGTCGCCGCGGACGGGCGCGTGCTTGGCGCCGACGCCCTGATGACCAACGAGGCGGCCCTCACCGGCGAGAGCCTGCCGGTCGACAAGTCGTGCCAGCCCTCGGCCCCCGACGCCCCGCTGGCCGAGCGCAAGGATCGGGTCTTCATGGGCACCGCGGTCTCGCGCGGCAGCGGCCTGGCCGAGGTCGTCGCCACAGGCATGAAGTCCGAGCTGGGGCGCATCGCCCACCTCCTCGACACGGCCGAGGACAACGAGACCCCCTTGCAGCGGCAGCTCGTCCGGGTCGGCCGGGCGCTGATCATCGCCTGCCTGATCGTGGTCGCGGTGGTGGCTGGCCTGGCCCGGCTCCAGGGTCAGGGCTGGCTGGAGGTCCTGATGATCGCCGTGCCCCTGGCCGTCGCAGCCGTGCCCGAGGGCCTGCCGGCCATGGTCACGGTCGCCCTGGCCGTCGGGGTCCGGCGCATGTCGGCCCGCCACGTCCTGGTGCGGCGGCTCCCCGCCGTCGAGACCCTGGGCGCCGCCACCGTCATCTGCACCGACAAGACCGGCACCCTCACCACCGGCCAGATGGCGGTGCGCGAGCTGTGGGCCACCGACGAGCCCGCCTTTCTGGCCGCCGCCGCAGCCTGCTGCGATGCCGCGCTGGACAGCGATGGCGAGGCGGTCGGCGACCCGACCGAGATCGCCCTGCTGCGGGCGGCCGCCGCCCAGGGCATCGACCGCGCCACCATCGAAGCGGAGAAGCCCCGGGTCCGCGTCTTCCCCTTCGACGCCGAGCGCAAGCGCATGTCGGTGCTGCGGGCCGACGGCCGGCTCTACGTCAAGGGTGCCCCCGAGCTGCTGCTGCCACGCTGCGTCGCGGGTGCTGAGGGGGCCGAGGCCGCCAACGCCGAACTGGCCGCCCGGGGTCTGCGGGTCCTGGCCGTCGCCCTGGGTGCGAGCGCCGAGGAGGAGGGCCTCACCCTGCTCGGCCTGGCGGGCCTGGCCGATCCGCCTCGGCCCGAGGCCATCGCCTCCATCGCACAGGCCCGCCGGGCCGGCATCGTCACGGTCATGATCACCGGCGACCAGCCGGCCACCGCCGTCGCCATCGCCCGGGAGCTGGGCCTGCTCGGCCCCGACGAGGACCCCGCCGAGCGGGTGCACGCCCGCGTCACCCCCGAGGAGAAGCTGCAGATCATCCGCGCCTGGAAGGAGCGGGGCGCCGTCGTCGCCATGACGGGGGACGGCGTCAACGACGCCCCCGCCCTGCGTGAGTCCCACATCGGCATCGCCATGGGCAGGACCGGCACCGAGGTCACCCGCGAGGCCGCCGACCTGGTCCTCACCGACGACAACTTCGCCAGCATCATCGCCGCGGTGCAGGAAGGCCGCGGGATCTGGGACAACATCCAGAAGTCCATCATCTACCTGCTGGCCGGCAACACCGGCGAGCTCCTCGTGATGCTCGGCGCCGCGCTGCTGGGCCTGCCCGTGCCGCTGGTGGCCCTGCAGCTGCTGTGGATCAACCTGGTCACCGACGGCCTGCCGGCCCTGGTGCTCGTCCTCGACCCGCCGGCCCCCGATGTGCTGTCGCGGCCGCCGCGTTCGCCCGACCAGCCCATGCTCGGCCGCGACGAGTGGCTGCGCATCCTGGCCACGGGCGTCATGGAGGCGACCCTGGTCCTGGGCGTCTTCACCTGGGTCCTCAAGCACCAGGACCTCGCCCACGCCCGCCAGCTCGCGTTCTCGACCCTGGTCGTCGCCGAGCTGCTGCGTGCCTTCGCCTCACGCAGCCGGACCCTGACCCTGTGGGAGGTCGGACCCCTGACCAACCTGCGGCTGCTCGCCGTGGTGGTCGTGCTGGTCGGGCTGCAGCTCGCCCTGAGCCAGGTCGCCTGGGCCCGCGAGCTGCTGCGCGTCGCCCCGCTGAGCTTCGCCGAGATGGGCGCCGTCCTGGGCCTGGGCCTGGTGCCGGTCACGGTGCTGGAGCTGCGCAAGCTGCTGCTGCGAACACTGCACCGGGCCTGAGCCTGCGTTGGGCCGGCTCAGAGACCGGCGACGATCCGATCGGTCTCCTCCCACAGGCGCCCGGCGAGCTGCATGTCCATACCGCGGGCGCTGCTGCGCGCGACGTTGCAGTCGGACAGGTACTCGCCGCTGATCGTGGCCATGTCGGGATGAACGGCCGCCCAGACCTGGGTCGCGGCCCCCTGGGGGATGGTCTTGAGGAAGAGGGGACCGGCGGCGGACCAGGCGGCCGTCGCGACGCCGCCCATGTGCCGGGTCAGGTTGGTCGCGATCACGCCGGGGTGCACCGCGTTTGCGACCTGCAGGCTGCCGCGCATGCGGCGGGCCAGCTCGCGGGCGAAGAGCAGGTTGCACAGCTTGGACTGGCCATAAGCCTTCCAGGCGCCGTAGCCCCGCTCACCGGAGAGGTTGTCCAGCTCGACGCCGGCCGAGGGGGCGTTCTTGTGGGCGGCGCTGCTCAGCATCACGACGCGGCCCTTGGGCGCCAGCAGGGGCATCAGCCCGGTGACCAGCATGAAGTGGCCGATGTGGTTCGTGAGCAGCTGCAGCTCGATGCCGTACTTCTGCTGCAAGGTGGGCAGGGCCATGATCCCGGCGTTGCAGATGATGGCGTCGAGCCGGCCACCCCGTGCCGTGACATCCGCCACGCAGGCGCGCACCGAGTCGGGCTCGGACAGGTCGCAGGCCACCGGCACGATCTGCCCGGAGACGCTGGTGGCAGCTTGCTCGGCCTTGGCCTGGTCGCGGGCTGCGGCGAGCACCGTGGCGCCCCGCATGGCCAGCACCCGCAACGTCTCCTGACCCAGGCCCGAGCCGGCGCCGGTGAGCAGGATGCGGCGGCCCCGCAGGTCCAGGCCCTCGGTGACCTGCTCGGCGGTGCTGCCAGAGCCGAAGCCAGAGGGACCGGGGCGCTTGAGGGAGGAGAGCAAGGACATCGGCGGCTCCATGGGGGGAGTCCAGCCTATCCAGGCCCGCTGTTACCGGACGCGGGCCGCTCGTACTTGCCGGGGCACAGGGCCAGGGCCGCGGCCCAGGGGTCCACGGCCTCCCGCAGCGGGGCGAAGGTGAAGGGCAGCAGCAGCTCGGTCACGAACTCGGGCGGCTCGGGATCGAGCACGAGCTGGCGGAGCAGGCGACCGGCCACGGGGTACCAGCGGGCGGCCTGCCCGGTCCAGTGCACGGCGATGCGGCGCTCGGCGCCGTCCCGGCCGTCCTCCAGGAAGCGCAGCTCCTCGTCCAGGATCGCCTGGAAGCTCGTCGCCGGCACGCGGCCGTGGTGGACCTCGGCCCACAGCTCCCAGCGGCTGCGCTCGGTGGTCGCCAGGTCGTCCATGACTCGCACGAAGACCGCCTTGCCCCCGGCGGTGCGCAGGCGGGTCGGCAAGGCCACGCAGCCGTGGCCCGACAGCCAGTCCGCCAGGTACTGGAGCGCCTGGAAGACGTTGTAGCGGAGCTCCTCGGGGTCGTCGTTGGCGATCCGGCCCGAGGCGGGCAGCTCGGCGGCCAGCACGGCCCGCAGGTAGCGCGGGTCCTGCTGGGACAGGCGCGGCGCGTCGGGCGCGTCGAGGAAGGCCAGCAGAGGCACCCGCTCGGCCGGATCGGGGACCAGGGCCTGGACCAGGCGGCGCAGGCTGTCGTCCTGGAGCGCTCGCTGGCCACGGCGGAAGGCTTCGACCAGGGCCAGGCCGATGCGCACGAAGTCGGGGTGGGCGACCCAGAAGCCGTCCAGGCCCCGCCGGAGCTGGGTCAGGACGTCCCGGATGTAGCCGACCATGCTGACCTGGAAGCTCCCCGGCTCGTCCTCCAGGAAGAGCACGCCGTACATGCCGCCGATGCGCAGGGCACCTAGCGGTGTGAGGGCGTCGACCAGGATGCCGTGGGACTCGCGGATGTGGTGGATCACGATGTCGGGATCGGCCTTGACCGGGATCCGGTAGGCGGGGTCGCGGCGGAACAGGCGGGCGGTCGAGGCCAGGAAGTCGTGCCAGCCCAGGCTGCCGCCCAGGAACCAGGGGTGCAGGGCCTGGGCGATGTGGGGGATCCGGAAGATGGCGCGGGGGTTCTCGAAGACCACCAGGACGCGGGTGCTGCCCGGGAGCAGGGCCGGGTGGAGGGCCCCGATGAGCCCCTCGGCGGCGCGGAGCAGCACGGCCACGTAGGCGGCCTCCTCCTCGTTCTCCAGCTTGGGCAGGTACAGGACCCGGGCCTGGGGCCGGTCGCGGTGCAGCCACAGGTGCTGGACCAGCTCGACGGTGTGCAGAGGCAGGGGCTCGCCGTCCAGCAGGTGGTTGCCGTCGGGCAGGGCCAGGCCGGCGATGCGCTTGATGGGTAGGGAGCGGCCCGTCTCGGCCAGGGCGTAGCGCCGCCCCGTGGCCGGGTCCTCGACCTGCAGGCTGCCGTCGAAGCAGGCCGCCAGGTTGCGGCTGGCCTGCAGCAGGTCGCGGGCGAGGGGCGTCTTGCTGTCTTCGCTGTCGGCGCCCCAGCGGGGCACCTGCCCGCCCGCGGCCACGAGCTCCGAGACCAGGGCGGGCTCGTCGGGCCGACGCCGGTGCAGGGCGTTCATGGCGTTGATCGACAGGCGGGCCGAGTCGGGGGGACCGAAGAGGGTCACCTGGTCGCCCCGCAGGAAGGGGGGGACCTCGACGGAGTGCGGCTGGGTGGGGGCGGGCAGCGGTCCGACGACCACCCGCCCGGCGGCGTCGCGCCGGCCCATGACCCGGTCGGTGTCCCCTGCCGCAACGGCGGCCTGGACCTCGGCGTCGATGAAGGCCCGATCCGCCTGGCGCTGGGCCAGGAGCTGCCGCCAGGCCGCGGCGGTGGAGCGGGCGACCTGCACGACCAGTGCCAGCACGGCCGGGGCCTCCAGCTCGGGGAAGGCGGCTTGTAGTCCCGGGGCCACGCGCAGGCCCGGGACGCCGGGCACCGGCTCTGCCGCCGCGTGCAAGGCGGCCAGTAGCGGGGTCGGCAGGAAGGCGGCGTGGGCGGAGGAGGACACAGGGGACACCGGCGCTCCGGGGCGAGGCGGCTGCCGGCTTGTACCCCGGCTGTACCCCGGCTGTACCTGGCCGGCGCCGGACATCGTCTTGACAAGTGGGCGGGGGCTCCGTAGCTTGCCAGGGGCGCGCTTCACCGGGCGCGTGCCCACCTCCGCGGGGGAGGCAGGAGGCGTCTTGCTGCTCTGGGTGCTCTGGGTGCTGCTGGTGCTGTCCTGCGCGGACGCGGGCCCTGCACGGTCCTCCCCCGGGGACGGTCGGCCCCAGCGGCTGCTGGCCCCGGCCGTGGCCGAGCTGGAGCCCCAGGTCCTGTTGGCCCTGCCGCCGGTGGATGTGCTGGTCATCGGCGCGGGCCCTGCCGGCCTGGCGGCCGCTCACGAAGCCCTCCAGGCCGGCGCCACGGTCACCGTGCTGGAGCGCAGCAACCAGGCAGGCGGCAGCGGCCGGGAGTGGTCCGAGGGCCCGCTGATGTTGTTCTCGGGCAGCTCCGAACAGGCCGCCCTGGGCATCCCGGACAGCCCCGAGCAGCTGCTGGCGGAGTGGCCGACCCTCACGGGCGGTGATGCCCAGGATCCCTGGGTCCAGTACTTCGCCCACCACAACGTCGACCAGGTCCACGACTGGCTCGTGGCGCTCGGCGCCGGCTTCCTCACCCCTGGCCTGGAGGCCTCGGGGGGCAGCCTCCCCCGGGTTCACGCCCTGGACATGACGGGTGACGAGGCCCGGCAGCTCCTGGTGGACCTGGTGCCCGCCGCGCTGCTGCGCACCGGGGCCGAGGCCCGCGAGCTGAGCTGGGACGCCGACGCCGACCTGGAGATCGTCACCTGGGCCGACCTGGACGGTGGTCGCATCATCACCAGTCGGGCCCGCACCGTCATCGTCGCCACCGGCGGCTTCATGCACGACCTCGACCGGGTCATGGCGGTGCGCCCTGACTTCTCGCCCGGCGACCTCTGCTACGACTCCTGGGAGGGCGCCGACGGCAACGGCCTGGACCTGCTGGGGGCCCGCGGCGCCGCCTCCCGCAACCTGGGAGCGGTCGGGGTCTACGCCAAGGGGGCCCCCGACCCCCAGGGGACCGGCGGCTACGCCTGGGTGCCCCAGCAGTACGAGGTCCCCTGGGTGGATACCACCGGGCACCGCTTCACCGATGAGGGTGAGCTCAACAGCTTCCGCGTCGGCATGGACCGCGCCAGCCTGCCCGGGGGGGACGCCTGGGCCATCTTCGACCAGTCCCTGGTGCCTATCGACTACCGCTCCCCCGAGGGGGACGTGTGGAGCAGCGCCGAGATGATCGCTGGCGGCTCGGTGGTCGAGGCGGACAGCCTGGACGCGCTGGCCACGGCCCTGGGCCTCTCCGACCCCACGGGCTTCCAGGACGAGCTGGCCGTCTTCAACGCGGCCAGCCTGGGCGAGGGGGAGGACCCCTGGCGCAGCCGCCCCGGCACGGCCCTGACCCAGGCGCCCTTCACTGCCATGCGCGTCAGCGAGGCCGTGGCCAAGGGCTTCGGCGGCGTCGACGTCGACCTTGCGGGTCGGGTCCTGGACCCCGACGGCGCGCCCATCGAGCACCTGTACGCCGCGGGTGAGCTGAGCGGCATGGCCGGCGGCACGCTGGTCGGGCAGACCGGCTTCACCGGCTCGATGTCGGCCGTCCTGCTGGGGGCGCGTGTCGCCGGCGCTGCCGCGGCCCAGGACGCCCTGGAGCGTCGATAGCCAGGCCGGGGGGTGTCGGCAGAGCTCAGGCCTTGAGGGCGGAGCCTCAGGCCTTGGAGGCGGCGGGGCCGATGCGGTCAGTGCCGACCCGGTCCCGCAGGACGGGCGGCACCACGATGCTGCCATCGGCCTGCTGCCAGGTCTCGATGATCGAGATCATCGTGCGGGGGATCCCCAGGCCGCTGCCGTTGAGCGTCGTCACCAGGTGGGCCTTGTCCTGGCCGGCGCGGGTCTTGATGTTGGAGCGGCGAGCCTGGAAGGCGCCGCAGGTGCTCACCGAGCTGACCTCCAGCCACTCGCCACAGCCCGGTGCCCAGGTCTCGATGTCGTAGGTCCGCTGGGCGCCGAAGCCCAGGTCACCGGTGCACAGCTCCTTGATCCGGGTGCGCAGGCCCAGGCTCTGCGCGGCGCCACGGGCGCTCTTCAGGATCCGCTCGAACTCGGCCTCGGCCTGATCGTGCTCACAGAGCACGTACAGCTCGACCTTGTCGAACTGGTGGCCCCGCTTCATGCCGCGCACGTCCCGGCCGGCGCTCATCTTCTCGCGCCGGAAGCAGGGGGTGTAGGCGCAGTAGCGCAGCGGCAGCTCCTCGGCGGGGATGATCTCGCCGGCGTGGAAGGCCGTGATCGGCACCTCGGCCGTGGGGACCAGCCAGACGTCGTCTTCGACGTCGTGGTACAGGTTGTCGGCAAACTTGGGCAGCTGACCGGCACCGCGCAGGGCCTCCTGGCGGGTCACGAAGGGCAGGTACAGCTCGCGGAAGCCGTTGGCCTGGTGCACGTCCAGCAGGTAGGCGATCAGGGCCCGCTGCAGGCGCGCGAGGCCCTCACGCAGCACGTAGAAGCGCGAGCCGCTGATCTTCACGCCGCGCTCGAAGTCCAGCAGACCCAGGGCCGGCCCCAGGTCCCAGTGCGCCTGGGGCGCGAAGTCCATCGCGGCCCCCGGGGGATCGGTGTCGATGACGACATTGCCCTCCTCGCCCGGACCCACCGGCACCCGCGGGTCCGGCAGGTTGGGCAGGGACATCAGCGCCAGGTCCAGCTCCTCTTCCACCACGCGCAGATCGGCGGTGGTCGTGGCCATCTGGGCCTTGATGCCGCCCACCTCGGCCACCATGGCGGCCCGGGCCTCGCCCGAGGCCTTGGGGATCTCGCTGCTCAGGCGGTTGCGGTTCTCACGCAGCTCCTGGTCGACCTGGAGCAGGGCCAGGCGCCGCTGGGCGAGGTCGAGGATCGGGTCCAAGGTGTCGGCGGGCATGCCGCGGTTCACCAGGGCCTGCTGGACGCGCTCGGGCTCGGCGAGGAGGGTCTGTCGGCTCAGCATGGGCGCACGCGGGGAACGAGGGTGGGGCGATCCCTACTCCGCGTGGGAGGGCCTTGCCATGCGGGTCCCGGGCCGGCGACGGCGGCGGCGGAGCAGCAGCAGGCGGGCCAGCACCATGCCGCCCCAGCCCCCGCGACCGGGGGCCGCGCTGCAGCCCGCGGCCCAGCCCTCAGGGGTCTCCACCTGGCCATCGCAGTTGCTGTCCTTGCCGTCCAGCGCCTCGGTCGCGCCGGGGTGGCGGCTGGGATCGGCGTCGTCACAGTCGCCCTGCAGCTCGGTCCAGCCGTCGCCGTCGTCGTCGAAGGCCTCGGTCTGATCGTCCCGGACGCCGTTGCAGTCCTGGTCCAGGCCGTCCCAGATCTCGGGGGCACCGGGGAAGACCCCGGCCCGGCTGTCGTCGCAGTCCCCCTGCTCCTCGGTCCAGCCGTCGCCGTCGTCGTCGGCCGCGATGGTGCCCTCGTCGACCTGCCCGTCGCAGTCGTCGTCGCGCCCGTCGGGCTGCTCGGGGGCCCCCGGGAAGACCCAGGCGTCGGTGTCGTCGCAGTCGCCTTGGGCCTCGGACCAGCCGTCGTGGTCGTCGTCGAAGGCGCTCGTGCCCTCGTCGGCCAGGCCGTCGCAGTCCTCGTCGCGTCCGTCCGGCTGCTCGGGGGCGCCGGGGTGGATGCTCGCGTCGGCGTCGTCGCAGTCGCCCTGCTGCTCTGTCCAGCCGTCCCCATCGTCGTCGGCGGCGACGGTGCCCTCATCGACTTGCCCGTCGCAGTCGTCGTCGCGCCCGTCGGCCTGCTCGGGGGCGCCGGGGAAGCGCAGGCGGTCAGTGTCGTCGCAGTCGCCCTGCTGCTCTGTCCAGCCGTCCCCGTCGTCGTCTGCGGCGATGGTGCCCTCATCGACCCGGCCGTCACAGTCGTCGTCGCGCCCATCCGCCGCCTCGGCCGCGCCGGGGTGGATGTTCGGGTCGGCGTCGTCGCAGTCCCCCTGCTCCTCGGACCAGCCGTCCCCGTCGCCGTCGGCGGCGATGGTGCCCTCGTCGACCTGCCCGTCGCAGTCGTCGTCGCGCCCGTCGGGCTGCTCGGGGGCGCCGGGGAAGCGTCGCGGGTCGGCGTCGTCGCAGTCGCCGTCCTCCTCTGTCCAGCCGTCGTGGTCGTCGTCGTAGACCGACGAGCCCTCGTCGACCAACCAGTCACAGTCGTTGTCCCGACCGTCCACCAGCTCCGTCGCCCCCGGGTGGATGGCGGGGTCGCCGTCATCGCAGTCCCCGTCGCAGCTTCGGTAGCTGTCCGCGTCCTGGTCGTAACCCTCGTCGATGGCACCGTTGCAGTCGTCGTCGATGCCGTTGCACAGCTCGAGCGCGCCGGGGTGTACGGCCGGGTCCTCGTCGTTGCAGTCGCCCTCGTCGGGGCTGTAGCCGTCGCCGTCGGCGTCCCCGCCGATCTCCACGACGGTGCAGCCCGGGTAGTAGTGCTGCACGATCCAGGCGTAGCCGGCGCCGTCGTACAGCGCCCAGCGCTCGGTGCCCCACTGGCACATGCCGTGTCCGTGTCCGAAGACCGCCTCGCCGTGGCAGTAGGGGTCCGGGATGCCGTCGGCGGTCGGGTCCCCGTTCTCGGCCGAGTACTGGGCGTAGACCAGGGCCGTGCCGATGACGGCGTACTGGTCCTGCGTGTCGTCGACGGCGGCGTCGGTGACCGAGTACCGGGCCTCGTCGTAGACCTGGCAGGAGGTGGTGTCGCAGATGTCGGCGCAGGTGTACTTGCCGCCCGCGTTCACCCACCACGCTGCGTAGCTGCGGATCGCCACGGCCCCCGCCCGCAGGCTCTCGGTGCGCCAGGAGCGGATCCACTCGCTGGGCAGCACACCCTTGACGTAGTCCTCGAAGGGGATGACATCGACCGTGCCCGTGCAGGAGGAGGCGCTACCCTCGCTGCTGCGCCAGACGCGGATCGTGTCGGGGACGGTGAAGTCGTAGCGGCTGGACATGGCCACGGGCACGGGGCTGCCCAGGGCGGCGCGCAGCTCGGCCAGCGTGGGCGGGGGCAGGCCCTGGTCCAGGGCCAGTTGGACCAGGCGACCGGCCGGGCTCAGCGTCGAGGGGTCCTGGTCGGCGGGGCCCGGGGTCCCCGGATCACTGTCCCACGCGACCTGCCCGGGCGTGCAGGCCGAGAGCGCGAAGAGCAGCGGGGCCGGGGACATCTGCGACAGCATAGCAGCCGGGCGCGGCGGCTCCTGTCCCTGGGAGGTAGGCTCTGCCATGGTCCACCTCAGCGCCCTCGCCCTGCTCCTCCTGGCCTGCGCCCCCAGCAAGCCCGGGGGGCCCTCCGACAGCGGCAGTCCCGACGGGGGCGGCCTGGACGGCGGCGGCCTGGACGGCGGCGGCCTGGACGGGGGCGGCCTGGACGGGGGCGGCGACACCGGAGAGCCTGGGGTCGCGCTCACGCCCTGGGACGAGGATCACCTCTACCACTACGTCATCACCATGGATCCCGGGGACTGGGACGCGCTGCGCCAGCAGAGCCGAAACATCGTCGAGATGCTGGCCGGGGACTGCATGGCGGCGCCCTTTCCTTCGCCCTACACCTGGTTCGACGCCCAGGTGGAGATCGACGGCCAGAGCTTCACCGACGTGTCGATCCGCAAGAAGGGCCTGGTGGGCTCGGCCTCGACCACCAAGCCCGGGCTGAAGCTGGACCTCAACGACACTGTCACGGACCAGCTCTTCCAGGGGGCCGCGGCCCTGACCCTCAACAACGGCGTGCAGGATCCCTCCTTGGTCCACCAGTGCCTGGCCTACGACCTGCTGCGCGACGCCGGCCCGCCAGCGCCCCGCTGCGCCTTCGCCACCGTCGAGCTCAACGGCCAGGACCTGGGCGTCTACGTCAGCGTCGAGCCCGTCAAGAAGCCCTTCCTGGAGGACCACTTCGGCGACGGCGACGGCGCCCTCTTCGAAGGCACCCTGTCGGACTTCCGTGACGGCTGGACTGGCACATTCGACCCCAAGAACAGCGCGGCGGAGGCCTCCCATGCCCCGATCGACGCCGTCACCACCGCCCTTTCCTCGGCCGACAACACGCTGCTGGACGAGCTGGACGGGGTCATCGACCTGGACGCCTTCTTCGACGCCTGGGCCCTGGACGCCATCGTCAGCCACTGGGACGGCTACGCGGGCAATACCAACAACTTCTTCGTGTACCAGGTGCCTGGCGACGGCCGCCTGGTCTTCCTGCCCTGGGGCATGGACGCCACCTTCGACACCGTCGACTTCTACGATCAGGGCGAGGCCCACGTCTTCTCCAAGGGCGCCCTGGCCAACCGCCTGTACCAACACACCCAGGGCCGGGCGCGCTACCTCGACCACCTGGAGACCCTGCTGGACACCGCCTGGGACGGCGCCGTCCTGTCGGAGCGGGTGGACAACTGGGAGGCCCTGATCGGCCCCTTTGTGCTCGACCCGGCCGGCTTCGAAGAGGGCCTGGCCCGCGTGCGCAGCTTCATCGACGAGCAGCCGGTGGAGCTGCGCGCCGAGCTGGCGGCCGGTCCGGCCAGCGTGCGCGACTCCGACATGCCGGACGCGAGCTGCCTGGTCCAGCGAGGCGAGGTCGACGCCACCTTCACGACCACCTGGGGCAGCCTGGGCAGCAGCAACATCTGGAGTGAGGGCACCGCCGAGCTTCACATCAGCATCGACGGCACGGAGATCCCCTTGAGCCTGCAGGCGGCCGTGGCCGGACCGTTGACCGGAGACGGCAACGCCGACGCGGCCGTCATGGTCCTGGGCCTGTACGGCAAGGACATGGTGCTGGCGCCCTATGTGATCCTCGACGACGCCCTGCTGAGCGGGCCCACGACCGTGCCCATCGACTGGAACCACAGCACCGGCTACCTCGGCATCGCCCAGGGCGGCGGCGACTTGGTGCCCAACGCCTACCTGTACAACGGGCAGCTCGTGCTGGACCAGTCGGGCACCGGTCCGGGGGCCACCCTGCGCGGGCGCATGACGGCCGAGCTGTGGGGCGGGGCGCCCTAGCGTTGTTCGAAGTGGGGCCGAGGGCCACGACAGGGGTGACGGCGATGCTACCATCCGCGCCGTGATGCTCCTCTTCGCCAGCGTCCTCGCCTGCCATGGGCCCGATCCGGGGGGCGGTGACACCGCAGCCGCCGACTCTGGTGCGGGCGACACAGGCTCGGGGCTGGAGGAGCCGCCGCTCGACATCGCCGCGGTCCAGGACGGGGCGGCGGTGGCCCTGTCGGCCCTGCAGCGCACCGTGCCCCTTCACCTGCACGATCTCTACGAGGGGGTGCGGGTGGGCGGGGACAGCAGCTGCCCCTGGCGCTCGGATGCCTACGTCGGCCAGGACTACTGGGAGGACGACTGCGGGGCGACGGACGGCTCGACCTGGTACGGCTGGGTCCTTTCGGCCCGGGCCCAGGAGATGCGCAGCGAGGCAGAGCACCGCAACTACCACGAGTTCGGCTGGTACTTCGGCTTCGGGCGCATCACGACCGCGGACGGCGCGGTCTTCAACGGCTGGGGCAGCGACGAGTTCCGGGTCTGGGACGCCGACGACGGCTCCTCCAAGGGCTTCTTCGCGTCTGTCGCCGGCACCTTCGACTGGACCGGCGCGGACGCAGGCTGGCTTGCCGAGGGCGCCAACCACGGCTGGACCGTGGACGGCGAGCGCGACTCCCAGGGCACCACGGTGGACGCCCTGGGCGGCATGTCCCTGCTGCCGGGCACCTTCGACGCCTTTGCCTTCGACAGCGTGGTCTTCGACCAGGCGGGCACCGGCTGCCTGGACGAGCCCGCGGGCGCCCTGCGCCTGCACCACGGGCCCACCCAGCGCTGGTACGTCCTGAGCTTTGACCCCAGCACGGCCTGCGACGGCTGCGGCGCCCTGAGCATGTCGGGAGAGGACCTCGGCACCGCCTGCCTGGACTGGTCCTTCTTCACGAAGTGGAGCGCGCAGCCCTGGGAGGACGCCGGGTGAGGGGCCGCCTGCCGGGACTGTGGCTGGGGCTGGGGCTCCTGGGCCTGTCGGCCTGCAAGAAGATCGAGCTGTCGCCCGGCACCACGCTGGACGACCCCCAGGCGCTGCTGGCCCGGGCCAGCATGGACCTGCGCGGGCAGCGGCCGAGCGAGCAGGAGCTGGCCCTGGCCGTGGTCGACCCGGCCAGCGTCGACGACGACATCGCCGCCTGGCTCGACGCCCCCACCTTGAGCGACCGCCTGGTCGCGTTGTGGGGTCCCATCTGGCTCACCCAGGCCGACGAGTACCTGGTGCCCGCGGCGGCCTTCGGAGAGCAGGACGAGCCCGCCTTCCTGCGGAGCGTCGGGCAGCAGCCCCTGCGCCACCTCGCGCGGGTCGTCACCGACGATCGGCCGTGGAGCCAGCTCATCACCGCCGACTGGACCGTCGCCGACCCCTTGATGGCGCGCATCGCTCCCCTGGAGCGCGAGTCCGACGCCGACGGCTGGCAGCTCGCCTGGTACACGGACTACCGCCCGGCCCTGGGGGCCTTCGACAGCCCCGGTATGTACCTGCGCTTCACCAGCACCGAGTTCAACGCACAGCGCAGCCGGGCCAACGCCATGAGCCGCATCCTGCTGTGCGATGACTTCCTGGCCCGGCCGATCAGCGTGGGGCGGGGCGTCGCCCTGCTGGACCAGGAGGCAGCCCAAGAAGCCATCCGCACCGACCCATCCTGCAAGGCCTGCCACGACACCCTGGATCCCATCGCCGCCAACTTCTGGGGTTTCCACCAGATGTTCGACTCGGCGCCGCGCGAGTACACCTGGTACCACCCCGAGCGCGAGGTCTTCTGGGAGGTCTGGAGCGGCGTCGGGCCCGGCTTCCAGGGGCAGAACATCCAGGGGGCCCACGAGCTGGGGCCGCTGGTGGCCGCCGCCGACGGCTTCACGAGCTGTGCGGTGTCCCAGGCGCGGCAGGTGCTGCTCCAGGACGCGGTCCAGGCCGCGGATCCAGACGGCACCGAGCGGTCTCGCCAGGCCTACGACGCCTCGGGCGGTCGCATGAAAGCCGTGTTGTGGTCGGTCACCCAGCAGCCGGCCTGGCGTGCGGTCGGGCAGGAGTCTGCGGGGGACGCCGGACGCAAGCTCATCTCCGCGGACCTGCTCGAGTCCAGCATGGCCGGCCTGGTCGGCGCCACCTTCCGCCTGGACGGCTGGGGCCTCACCGACAACGACCGCGAGGGCCTGCGCACCCTGGCCGGCGGGGTCGACGGACGCTTCCAGACCCAGCCGGCCGACCGCCCGACACCCACCTCGGTGCTGGTCCAGGCCCGGCTCGCCGAGCTGGTCGCCGGCCTCGCCACCCAGGACGACCGCCCGGGCGCGCTCTTCGCCGCCGACGATCTCAGCGCGGACCTCGACACCGCCGCCTGGAACGACCGAGACCGCTCGCTCAGCCTGCGGGTCCTGTCCCGGCCCCCCACCGAAGACGAGCTGAGCGCCGACCGCGCCCTCTACGACGCCGCCCGGGCGACCGGGGCCACCCCGGCCCAGGCCTGGCAGGCCGTCCTCACCGCCTTGCTCCGCGACCCCGCGGCCATGTGGGACTGAAGGCATGCTCACCCGCCGCCAGCTCCTCGCCGCCGCCCTCGCCAGCCCCCTCGCCCTACCAGCGCTAGGCGCGCTCTTTCCGGCGGGCGGTAGCCTGTCTACCCAGGGCGGTCTGCGCTTCATCTACGTCCTGGCCCCCGGGGGCTGGGACACCACCCGGGTCTTCATGCCCCAGTTCGGCCAGGACCTGGTCGACATGGAGGCCGACGCCACCTCGGCCCAGATCGGTGGCATCTCCTTCGTCGATCACCCCGACCGGCCCTCGGTGCGCGCCTTCTTCCAGGCCTGGGGTGCCCGCAGCCTGGTCCTCAACGGCATGCTCGTCCCCTCGGTCGCCCACCGGGCCTGCATGCGGCTGCTGCTCACCGGCTCCATCGCCGACGGGCAGCCCGACTGGCCCGCCCTCGTCGCCGCCGCCTCGACCGACTGGACCATCCCCCACCTGGTCCTCGACGGGCCGGCCTTCCCCGGTCCCTACGGCGGCAGCGTCGTGCGCACCGGCTCGGGTGGGCAGCTCGCCGGCCTGCTCGACGGCAGCATCGTCGACCGCGTCACGCCCTCGGCCGGGCGCCTGTCACCCGAGCTGCTCGCCCTGGTCGACCAGCGGGCCCGGGACCGGGCCAGCGCAGCCCTGGAGCGCGCCACCACCACCCGTGATCAGGGCCTCGCCGCGGCCCACGCCGACGCGCTGGGCCGGGCCCTCGCCTTGACCAGCGTGGCGCCCGATCTGCCCTGGGACACCGGTGGCACCTTCGATGGCCAGGTCGACCTCGCCGTCGCGGCCCTGGCGCGGGGCCTGTGCCGCTCCTGTGGTCTCACCTTCGCCACCGAGCGCGACTGGGACAGTCACTACCTCAACGACGAGCGCCAGAGCCCCCTCTACGAGTCGCTGTTTGCCGGCCTCGACCGCCTGGTCGGCCTTCTCGACACCACCCTGGACCCCGACGGCGCGCCCCTGTCCCAGCGCACCCTCATCGTCGTGCTCTCCGAGATGGGCCGCACGCCCTTGCTCAACGGCTCCAAGGGCAAGGATCACTGGCCCTACACCTCTGCCCTGCTCGTCGGCACCGGCGTCACCGGCGACCGGGTCGTCGGCGGCCTCGACGAGGGCTCGGCCGGTCTGTACATGGACCCGTCCACCGGTGAGCTCGACGCCAAGGGCATCGAGGTCTCCACTGTCCACCTGGGCGCCACCCTGCTGACCCTGGCCGGCGTCGACCCCTCCGAGCTGCTTTCCGACATCGATCCCCTGCTGGGGCTGCTCAGCTGAGGGGCCCGCGGTGCGGGTCTCAGGCCGCCCCGATCCGGGCGAAGGCCAACACGTGGCCGTCGGGGTCCTGGCAGTAGGCCGCGTCGTCCCCCCAGTCCCGCCGGGCCAGGGGGCTCAGCTCGCGGGCCCCCGCCGCCAGCGCCCGCGCGTGGCAGGCCGCCGGGTCGGCCACCACCAGGTACAGCTCCGCCCGGGCGATGCCGCTGCCGGCCGCCGGGTCGATGCTCCCGCCCAGCAGGCGCCGGATCCCGGCCTCGGGCATCAGGCCGAGCAGCGCACCCCCGGGCAGGGGCAGCTGGGTCATGCCCGGCACGTCCAGGACCGGTGCCACGTCCAAGGCCTGCGTGTAGAAGCGGGCGCTGGCCGGCTGATCGCGGACGTAGAGGACGAAGAGCGGGGGGAAGGTGGGGGGTATGGCGGGGGGTGCGGCGGGCGGCATGGAGGGGAGCGTAGCGCAGGGCGGCCCACGCTCAGGGCATGCCCCACTTCACGTGGAGATCGACCCGGCCGGAGCGACGGTTGCAGCTGTCGACCACCATGACCCGGGTGTCCTTGGGAAAGCGCTTGCGCTTGCGCTGGATGAGCTGCTCGACCAGCGCGGCGATGTCCGGCTCCTCGGCCACCTGGGCGCGGATCATCGGGAGCAGGGAGGGATCCGTCCCGGTGTCGGCGAGGACCACGGCGGACCACACCGTGGCGGCGAGGTGGGCCGCCTTCTCGAAGGCGTCCGCCGGCATCCGCCCGAGCTCCAAGGGCTCGGCGAAGACCAGCAGCACGGTCGAGGCCTTGGGCCAGGTCTCGGGCGGCCCGGTCCAGGTGGCGCCCTCCAGGTCCTTCAGATCGAGCATGCCGACCTCGGGAGCCGGGTCGGCGGGCGCATCCTCCTCGGCGCCGCGGAGCTGCATTTCGATCACTGCTAGGATGTCCTGCGATCGCAGCTTGGGGCGGCGGGGCCCGCCCGCGGCGATGACCAGGACCCCCGCACCCTCCTTGCGCCATTGATCCAGGGCGGAGGCGTGGCACGTCAGCGTGGTCAACAGGCCCTTGCGTCGGCCCTGCGACCACAGCACCACGTCGGTCTCTCCGCTCCCGTCGGGCTCGAAGGACAGGCCGTCGATGTCGTCCAGCTCCTCGGCCAGTCGCACCGCCTCGCGCTTGCCCTGCTTCAGGAACAGGGCGGGGCGCGCTGTACCCCCCGTGGTCATGGTGCCGGGCGCGAAGATGTGCTCCCCCTGCACCAGCGGTAGATCGTCCTCATCCGCCAGAGTGCCGGGCTCCGTCCAGACCATGAGCTCGCCCCGCACGGTCCGCGCCGGAGCCTGCTGCGGGCGGTACTCCAGCAGCTCCCCGTGGGCCTGCCAGGCCGCCAGCACCCCCTGGGCGGCCGCCAGGCAGGCCTGCTCCTCCTCGGGCTCCAGTGACCGGACCTCGGCCTGGCTGATGGCGAAGAGCAGCAGCCCGTGTCCCTCCACCACCAGGCCCGCCTTCTCGTCCATGAGCCGCTGCTCCGCGCTCAGCCCGGCGACCGGGTCCAGGTGCATGCACCAACACCGCCATGGCCCGATCGAGGCCGGGTTCACGCCCCAGGCAAAGGCGCGGAAGCGCTCGTGGTCCTGCTCCGTGGGGTACATCACCAGGCCAAGCTGGCTGCCCGCCTGGCCCAGCACCAGCGCCACCGCTGGGTCCATCAGGGCGCCACCGCCCTGGAAGCGGAACTCCACCGAGTCCGACAGCGTCTCCCAGGGGGCCTCTGCGAACAGCGTGCCCAGCAGCGGCCGCCAGGGCTCCGGGTCCCGGGGCACCATCGGCGGCAGCGGCGCCCGCTCGGCCAGCATCGCAGCCTCGGCCTGGTCGAGGGCTGGCAGCTCCTGCACCACCTGGAGCGTGGCACCCAGCTCCTCGGCGACGCCCTCCAGCGCCGAGCGCAGCGACGCGCGGCACTGGATCGTCCTGGGCCGTGCCGGGTCGCCGGCCAGCGGCTGCAGGGCCGCCTTCGCCACCACGGCGCCCAGATCGGCGCCGACCTGCACCGGAGTGGCGTAGCGCAGCTGGCTCGCGGTCCGGTCCATCACCATCAGGACCCCACGCAGTTCGGTCTCTGCGACCTTCAGGTCCGGAGTCGCGATGAGGTCGATCTCCCAGTGGCCGGAGCGGCGGAGCTTGCGGAGGCGAGACATGGCGGCGGTCCCTGGAGAGGTGGGGCGGGGGAATATCGTGGTGTCAGGGAGGGGCCATCTCAGGGGCACCGCGCCGGGCCTGGCCCTTCCCCGTTCCCACCCAGCTCGATACCGGGCCTCCTCCCCCTGCCCGGGCCCGCCATGGATCCCCTCCACCTCGACGCCGAAGCCCTCCAGTCCCTCGCCTCCGAGCCTATCGTGCGGCGCGGGATCGCGTACCACAAGGAACACCGGGTGATGGACCTGGGCTGGGAGCCCGGTCGCTTGTGGGCCACCGTGGAGGGCTCGCGCAAGGACTGGCCCTACCAGGTGCGCATCGAGGCGGACGGCGACGGCGAGCTGGAGGTCGACTGCGACTGCCCCTTCGACTGGGAGCCCGCCTGCAAGCACGCCGTGGCGGCGCTGCTGGCCTATGCCGAGCAGCAGGAGGTGGAGGACCTGGAGGTTGGGGGCGCGGCCGACGAGGCCGTGGAGGAGCGCGTGCGCCGCGGGCGCAGCGAGGTGATCGTCGAGCATCTCTCGGGCGATCCCTGGTTCGGGACCTGGAAGGCGCGGTCGGTCGACGCCGGGTCACGGAGCCGGGGGGGCTACATGGTGCAGATCCGCTCGCTGGGCGAGCGCACCAACCTGTGCGGCTGCCCGGACTTCGCCACCAACCTGCTCGGCACCTGCAAGCACGTCGAGGCCGTGCTGCACCAGCTGCGCAAGCGTGACGGCGAGCGCTTCCAGGCCCTGGTCGAGGCCGGTCCGCCTGTGGCCATGATCGCCCTGGCCTGGGACGCCGAGCCGGAACCCACGGTCGTGGTCCAGTGGGGAGCCCGCGGACCTGTCGCCGACCTGGCGGGCCGCTTCGACGGGGACGGACGCCTGGTCGGCGCCCTGCCGGACGCCATCCACCAGCTGGAGCAGACCTTGACCGGGCGGGACGACGTCCAGCTCGGTGACGACGTCGTGGCCTACGCCCGGCGCCTGGGTGAGGAAGCGGCCCGGGCGCGTCGGAGGGAGCGGATCTCCACCGAGATCCGGGCCTCGGGCGGGCAGCTGCCCGGCGTGCGGGCCACGCTGTACCCCTACCAGGTGCAGGGCGTGGCCTTCCTCGCCGGCTCTGGCCGTGCCCTGCTGGCCGATGACATGGGCCTGGGCAAGACCCTGCAGGCCATCGCCGCGGCGAGCTGGCTGACCGCGCACGACGAGGTCCGCCGCACCCTGGTCGTCTGTCCGGCTTCGCTCAAGCAGCAGTGGGCGCGTGAGATCGCCCGCTTCACCGGGCGCCAGGCCGTCGTCGTCTCCGGACGTGCCGACGCCCGCGGTGCGCTGTATCGCGAGCACGCACCCTTCACGGTGGTGAACTACGAGCTGCTGCTGCGAGACGTCGAGGTCATCCAGCGCCAGCTCTCGCCCGATCTGCTGATCCTCGACGAGGCCCAGCGCATCAAGAACTGGCGCACCCGCACCGCCGCCAGCATCAAGGCCGTCGACAGCCGCTTCGCCTTCGTCCTGACCGGCACGCCGCTGGAGAACCGCCTGGAGGACCTGTACAGTCTCATGCAGGTCGTGGATCCGCGCGTGCTCGGCTCGCTATGGCGCTACATGCTGGACTTCCACGTGATGGACGAGCGCGGCAAGGTGCTGGGGTACCGCAACCTCTCCACCTTGCGCCGCCGGCTGGAGCCGGTGCTGCTGCGGCGGGACCGTACGCTCGTCGCTGACCAGCTCCCGGCGCGCACCGAGCTGCGCCTGGACGTCGCCATGACGCAGGCCCAGGTCGAGCTGCACGACGCGGCCATGACGACCGCTGGCACCCTCGCCACGATCGCGAGGCGCCGCAAGCTCACGCCGTCCGAGGAGCATCGCCTGATGGCCGCCTTGCAGCAGGCCCGCATGGCCTGCGACGCTGCCGGACTGGTCGACAAGGAGACCGAGGGCTCGCCCAAGCTGGACGAGCTGAAGCGCCTGCTCGAGGAGCTGTGCGTCGATGGCGGGCACAAGGTCGTCATCTTCAGCGAGTGGGAGCGCATGACCGCCATGTCCGAGCAGGTCGCCCGGTCCCTGGGCCTGGGCGTCGCGCGCCTGCACGGCGGTGTCCCGACCTCGCGGCGGCAGGCGCTCATCGACCGCTTCCACGAAGACCCGGCCTGCCAGGTCTTCATCTCCACAGACGCCGGTGGTGTCGGCCTCAACTTGCAGTGCGCCACCGCGCTCATCAACCTCGACCTGCCGTGGAACCCGGCGCGCCTGGACCAGCGCATCGCACGCATCCACCGCCTGGGGCAGAAGCAGAGCGTCCAGGTCGTCATCATGGTCTCCAACGAGGGCTACGAGGGCCAGGTGGCGGGCCTGATCGGCAGCAAGCGCGAGCTGTTCCATCACACGGTTCACGAAGACGCCAGCGAGGACGCGGTCGGCATCTCCAAGCGCATGGTGGAGCTGGCGCTGGCGACCTTGGACGACAAGAGCGAGGCTCCGCAGGAGGCCGCGGACACAGAGGAGGTCGAGCCCCAGGAGCCGGCCGTCGAGGGCGAGCTGTCGCCCGTCAGCGAGGGAGCCACTGAGGACGTCGACGAGGGGGCCACCCCGGCGGCCACCGAGGGAGCCCAGGCTGCTGAGCCGGGGCCCAGGCTCGATGCGCTGGTCGCCGACCTGCAGCGGGCACTCGGCGCTCGCATCGAGCGCATCGTCGCGTCCGGGCGCGGGCTCATGGTCGTCGTCGACCAGGTCGATGCTGTCGCCGAGGCTGCGGTGGACGCCGCCAGCGCCGACCTGCCCGTCGCCGCTGTCGATGCCCGGACCTTCGCGGCCCTGCGTCGCCTCGGCTCGGGTGGAGAGGAGCGCGCCGTCTTCGTCCGGCAGCAGCGCGCCGAGCCGGGTCTGGTCGAGCAGGCCCGACGCAAGCTCCAGGCCGCCCAGGTGCTGGCCGACGCCGACTGCGCCGGAGAGGCCGTGGCGCTCGCCCGGACCGCGATGTTGCTGGCCCTGGCCGACCGGGCAGGGCTCCTGCACGCGCCCGAGCCGGCCAACGCGGCGGTGTGGGTCTTCGGCGAGCTCATGCCGCGGGGCATCGTAGGCGCCGAGCTGGCGGCGACGGTGGCCCGGGTCCTGGCGCTGGGGGAGGTGGCGGAGGTTCCAGCCGAGCTGGCGCGTGGGCTGGTGGCCGACGTCGGCGGGATGATGGCCTGAGAGCCCGGGAAGCAAGGCCCTCCCGTCGCCCGCTTCGCGAGCTGCGGCTGCAGGCTCAAGCCGGGGTCCCCAGCACCTCCGCGAGGAGGTCGAAGACGATCCGGATCCGACGACTCGTGCGGAGCTCGCGGTGGCTGATCAGCCACATGGGCACCGGCAGGCCGGGCAGACCGGGCAGGTCAGGCAGCACCCGGACCATGCCGGGATCGGCCTCGCCCACCTGCTCCAACACGATGCAGATCCCCAGGCCCTGGCGGGCCAGCTCCCACTGCACGAGGTGGTCGTCGGTGATCACCGGGAAGTTGCGGGCCGAGACCGGCAGGCCGAGGGCGCGCAGGCCGGCCACCATGCGCTCGACGTCGTCGAAGCCGAAGAAGTCCGCCTGGCCAAGGTCTTCTGCTGACGCGGGGCTGCCGATCGACACCAGGTAGGCCGGCGTGGCGTACGGGCGGGCCACCGAGTCGGGCAGGCGGCGCCCGACCAGGTCCACGTGGGTGGGGGCCGTGTTGCGCACGGCGATGTCGGCTTCGCGCCGGCGCAGGTCGCGCACCTCGTTGCTGGCCGCAAGCTCCAGGGTGATGCCGGGCTGCTCACGCCGCAGGCGCGCCACCGCGGGGCCCAGCAGGTGGGCGGAGATGAGCTGGCTCGCGGTCACGCGCACCGTGCCGTCCACCACGGCGGACTGTCCGGCGGCCGCCAGCGAGATCCGTGTCGCGGCCTTTCCCATGGCGCGGGCGTGCTCCAGCAGCTCGAGGCCCGAGGCGGTGAGCTGCAGGCCGGCCCCCACCCGCTCGAAGAGCGCCACGCCCAGCTCCGCCTCCAGCGCCGCCACCTGCCGTCCCAGCGTGGGCTGGGTCAGCCCCAGGGCGCGGGCCGCCGCCGAGAACGAGCCCTCCTCGGCCGTCACCAGGAAGGCGCGAACCCGGCTCCAGTCGAAGGTCACAGCACGCCAGTCCATGCATTCCTGCATAGCACGTGTGCCGGATCCGTCCATTTCTCCCTGCATCATGCAGACATAGGTGGGGACCACCCTGGAGGTCAAGTGTTCCCCTCTCTCGCCAACCCGCCCGCTCCCCCGCCCGTTTCCCCCCCCGCTCCCCCCCACAAGGTCTGCATCATCGGCGCGTCCGGCCGCCTCGGCCAGTACATGGTCCAGCACTGCCTGGATCGCGGCTACGAGGTCGTCGGCGTCTGCCGCGAGCAGAGTCTGCCCAAGCTGTCGGCCTTCGCCGACCGCATCACGCTGGTGCCCGGTCCCACCAACGACCGGGACCTCATCCGCCGCGCCGTCGCCGGCTGCGACGGGGTCCTGTGCGTGCTCGCGCCCTGGGGCGTGCAGCAGTACAGCTCCGGCACCGCCCAGGCCGTGCTGGACTTCGCCGAGCCCGACGCCCGCCTGGTCTTCTCCTGCGGCTGGCACATCTCCCGCGACGGCCAGGACGTCTACTCCTGGCGGCTCCGCGCCACCGTCGCCTTGTTCGGCCCCCTCGGCCGCCTGTTCGGCTTCGCCGAGCTCGACGACCAGGTCGAGGCCTGCGACCGCATCTTCGCCAGCGACCGTCGCTGGACCGTCGTGCGCGGCAGCGACCTGGAAGAGGGCGACAGCCAGGGCCTGCCCGTCTGGAGCCACCACGTCGGCGACCCCATGCTGGCCAGCAACCGGACCCGGCGGATCGACTTCGCCCTGTTCATGGTGGCGGCGCTGATCGACGACGCGCTGGTGCAGGAGGTGCCGGCGATCGTGGGGTGTGCGACGGCCTCAGCCCACGTAGCCGCAGACGCCCGTGCGCGGTGAGTTCACGATGGGCAGCCCCATCTCCTCGAAGCTCTCGTCGCACTCGCGGCACGTGTCGGCGCAGCCGCAGGTCGCCTCCCCGCAGCTGCCGCAGGTGGTGGTCGCCGGTGCACCGCAGCGGTCGCAGGCCCACGGGGGCGCCAGGTTCCGGGCCAGCACGGACGCCCCGGACCCGGCGCCACCGACCGTGCCTTGGACCCGGCCCGCCAGGTGGGTCGTGCTGCCGAAGTCGTACATGTACTTGAACGTGCCAGCCGTGCCGAGCACGGTGCTGAGGCGTGCATCCATGGACGCGGCGGGCTCGCCCATCCCGTGGTCGTAGACCGACGACTCATACGACCGGCCATCGATCTCGAAGGCGCTCAGGTGCCCGCAGCACTCCAGCCAGACGTCGCGCAGCAGCTGGTCGAGGTCTTGCAGGCGCGCGGTCGGCGCGGCGGCGATGTTGAGCCAGTAGGGGCTCCTCGGGGCGGCCACGCCGATCAGCAGCCGCTTGCCCGGACCCAGGCAGGACTTCAGGTGTCGCGACATGCCGCCCTTGCTCAGGAGTCGGCCACAGCTGCTGCACTCGCCTTCGGGGATGTTCATGCGCGCCTGATATCCAGTCCGGGGCTTCGGCGCAGCCAGCCGCCTGGTAGGCTCGCGCGGTGGAGGCGAGCCCCGTGCAGGTGCACTGGCTGGGTGACGCCCTGGCCCGCCACATGGCCGAGCGCAGGTGGCGGGTCTTGGGGGGCCTGGCGACCGGAGAGGAGGGGGTGCGCGCGCGGGCCCAGCTGACCGCCCGGCTGCTCGACCTGCTCGCCGAGGTCGACGCCGAGGCCGTCGACCTGCCGGGCGACCAACCCCACGCCGGGCGAGAGGCCCTGACCTGGATCGGACCCGAACGCCCGGTTGCCGGCGAGGCTGGTGCAGGTGGGGAGCCTGGTGGCGGGGTGAGGGGGCTCCGATGGGGCTGAGGACGCCTGGCAGCAGCGCGTAGCAGGCGACTCCGATGCCTGCGCGGGCCAAGCCGGGCCTCGACCCTCGTTTCGGCCATCCCTTCACCGCTCACCCAAACCAGTCCCCCCTCCGCTCGCTGAAACCAGTCCGGCACCAAGGTCCGCCGTGGGGGCTGGGGCCCCACCTTGCCGAGGCTGTGCCGCAGCACCGGGTACCCGCCCCCGAGGCACGGCCCTGACTGCCTGGGGGCATCCATGTGCCAGGCAGAGCGGGCAGGCACGAGAAGGCCCGGCAGGGCGCTACCCACTGCCGGGCCGGGGGCATCCACGTTGCCGAGGCATCGCGGAAAGAGCGCGCCCTGTCGGGCGCAAGGGGTCAGCCTGTCTAGCTGCGCAGAGACGGGCCGTTGATGGGAACGGTGGTGCAGCGGTGGCGTAGGCGGTCGAGCAGGGCAGCGACCATCTGCTTCGGGTGGAGATCGTCCTCGACGACGATTGCAAGTATTAAAATCAACAACTTACAACTGTTTGACGCTAGACAAGGGACAACCCACCGGGTAGATTCTCTGTACTCACACATGGAATCCCCGGAGAGCAGCCCATGCCAGCCTACCTCGAAGAC
>Ga0100377_1000193_pt1 | contig 49607 bp, 42 predicted proteins | sample CryGeymeta201501_FD_83664 | JGI IMG/M metagenome (GOLD analysis project Ga0100377, IMG submission 83664) | Groundwater microbial communities from Crystal Geyser aquifers in Utah, USA - Crystal Geyser metaG 2015-01 | ecosystem: Environmental > Aquatic > Deep subsurface > Groundwater | place: USA... | reverse complement strand
TTGTGCCTCATGAATGTAATTTTCGCATTATCAATACGCAATTCTGGAAAAAATCAACTCCGCAAACGGTTCGGTGGGCGTGATCTCCATTGCGATCCGGAGCAGGAAGAGCTCCGCCAGAAAATCGGGGGAATCGACCAGACGGATGCCGTCCTTCTCCGTGGTGACGATCCGTGCGGCGCCGCTCTTGGCCGCGAGACGCCGGAGGCTTTCGATGTCGGAAAGGTCGTAGGGGTGGTGGTCGGGGAAAATCCGGAAACCGACAACCTCCGCACGCAGTTCCGTCAGGCTCCGCCGGAAGGCCTCCGGAGAGCCGATCCCGGCAAACGCGAACACCTTCTGCCCCCGTAGCGCCGCGACCGTCTCGATCCGTTGGGTTCCCCCTGCGACGAGTCCCTGCGGCTTGTGAATCGCCCGGAAGGATGGAAGAGAGGCCGCTTCCCGCAGCGGTTCACCATTTTCCGCGTTCCCCGTCCGGAGGAGGATATCGGCGCGACGCAGTGCGTCCGGAGGTTCTCGGAGCGGCCCCCGGGGGAGCAGAAATCCGTTTCCGAACGGACGGGCGGCGTCGAGCAGGAGAATATCGATATCCCGGAAGAGCGACCGGTGCTGGAAGCCGTCGTCGAGGATCAGGATGTCGGCGCCGAACGTCTCTACCGCCGCCCGCCCGGTGAGAAGCCGCCTGCTTCCCGTCAGAACCGGGATCCTCGGTAAGGCTTGGGCGATCAGGATCGGTTCGTCTCCTGCCTCCCGCCACCCCATCCGAATGCGGTTCCCGTCGGAGACCACATTCACGGGGGCGTTTGCGCTGCCTCCGTAGCCCCGGCTCAGGACGGCAGAGTGATAACCGTGGTCTTTCAAAAGATGGGCCATGAAAATCACCGTCGGCGTCTTTCCGGTTCCGCCCACGGTGAGGTTGCCTACGCTGACGACGGGGCGGGGGAGCTTCTGCGGCTTGAGGAGGCCCCCGTCATAGAGACGGTTTCTCGCGGCGACCATGCCGCCGTGGGGCAGCGAGAGGAGGCGCAGGAGCGCGAGCAGGGGCGTGTTTCGCCCATTCGGGTCCTCGTCCCAGATTTTCCGGATCATCTTTTCAGCGCTCATCGGCACGTTCACCGCAAAGTCGTTCCCTTATTCCCGCGCGTCATTCCCGCGAAAGCGGGAATCCAGGAATGGAAACTGGATTCCGTGACCAGCACGGAATGACATCCAATACCCCATGGCTTGCGGAGGGGTAGCTTATTGGGGGTCTCTCTAATGATCCCCGCCGTTGCGCCCGTTTTCCTTGAACTGCATGTTGTAGAGGCGGCAGTATTCCCCCTCACAGGCGAGCAGAGTTTCGTGGGTTCCCTCCTCGCGGATCTCGCCGTTGACCAGCACGATGTTCCGGTCGGCGTTCCGGATCGTGGAGAGGCGGTGGGCGATCACCAGCGTGGTCCGGCCTTTCATCAGGTTCTCTAAGGCATCCTGAACCTCGATCTCCGCCTCCGAGTCGAGGGAGGAGGTCGCCTCGTCGAGGATCAGGATCGGGGCGTCCTTCAGGATGGCGCGGGCGATCGAGATCCGCTGGCGCTCGCCGCCGGAGAGCTTCGTCCCCTGCTCGCCGATCAGCGTGTCGTAGCCCGCAGGCAAACGCACGATGAAGTCGTGGGCGTTGGCGGCCTTCGCGGCAGCGACGATCTCCTTCTCGGTCTTCACGATGTCGCCGTAGGCGATGTTGTCCCGGACCGTGTCGTTGAAGAGGATCGTCTGCTGGGTCACGATCGCGATCTGTCCCCGAAGCGACTCGATGGTGACATCGCGGATGTCGCGGCCATCGATCGTGATCGCCCCTTCCGTCACGTCGTAAAAACGGGGGATCAGGTTGACGAGCGTCGTCTTCCCGCCGCCGCTCATGCCGACGAAGGCGACCACCTCGCCGGCCCGGATTCGGAGATCGATGTTCCGGAGGACCGGCGCCTCCTCGTAGCGGAAGGTGACGTTCCGGATCTCGATCTCCCGGGAGATCCGCGGGAGGGGGGCGGCGACGGGGCGGTTTCGGATCTCCGGGACCAGGTCGATGATGGCAAAGACCCTCTGGGCGCCGGCAATCCCCTGCTGGATCGTGTTGTTCACGTTCGTCAGCCGTTTCACCGGTTCGTAGAGCATGATCAAAGCCGTCAGAAAGGAGAAAAAGGTTCCCGGCGTCGATTGGCCGTGGATCACCTGGTAGCCGCCGTAGAAGATGATCGCGGCGATGCCGAGGCCGCCCAGGAACTCCATGAAAGGGCTGGAGACGGCGTTGATCGAAACCGCCTTCAGGTTGAGGCGGAAGAGTCGTTCATTCTCCCCTGAGAAACGCCGGTTTTCATACTCCTCCATGCTGAAGGCCTTGACGATCCGGGTTCCGGAGATCGTCTCCTGCAGCAGGGTCATCAGGCTTCCGAGGGTCACCTGCGTCCGCGTTGCCACCTGCCGCATCTTCTGGCCGAACTTGGCGATCGGATAGACGGCGAGCGGAAAAACGAACATGGCGATGATGGCCAGTTGCCAGTCGCGGTAGAAGATCACGAAGACGAGGCAGAGCAGCGTGAAAGAGTCTTTGAGCAGTGCGGTGACCGCTTCCGAAACGGCGCCCTGGATGTATCCGACGTCGTTCGTGATCCGGGACATCAGGATGCCGGTCGGATTCCTTGTGAAAAAGGCGAGCGACTGGTTCTGGATCTTCCGGTAGAGCTCCGCCCTCAGATCGGCCACGATCCGCTGACCGATGAAATTCATCAGGATCGTCTGGGCATAGCTGCAAGCCCCCTTGATGAGGTAGATCCCGACGACGGCGAGCGGGATCCACTGGAGCATCTTGGCGTTTTGCTTCAGGAAGATCTCGTCGAGGGTCGGTTTGACGAGAAAGGCGAGCGCCGAGGTCGTCGCGCCGACGACGAGCATGCAGATCATGGCGACCGAAAACCTGAGTGCATGCGGTTTTGCCAGCTTCAGGAGTCTTTTGAAAATGTCCAAAATTTCCCTCTTTAATTAGGGACAGAGCCCCTATTTATTTCCCCGGAAAATAAATAGGGGCTCTGTCCCTAATTATTCAGCATGTCGCAGGCGATCTGCGCCGTCCGGCGAGACGCCCCGGGCGTTCCCAATTTGCCACGGATCTCGGCGAGCGCGAGCTTCATTTCCCGCGCTTTGCCGCGCCGGGCGATGAGTTCCCGAACCTCGGCGGCAATCCGTTCCGGATTCGCGTCGTCCTGGATCAGCTCGGGGACGACGGGCCGCCCGGCGATCAGGTTCACCAGGCTGATGTGGTCCACCCGGATGAACCTCCGGCCTACGGCATAGGAGACGCCGGAGACCTTGTAAACGACGACCATCGGGGTCTCCAAGAGCGCCGTCTCCAGCGTGGCCGTTCCCGAGGCGACGATGGCCGCGTCGGAGACGGCGATGACGTCGTAGATCTCATCCGGAATGACGTTCACCCGGACGGGAAACTGCCGGAGGATATCCCGGACAAAATCGGGGGCGAGCGTTCCGGCGAGCGGGAGAACGAACTGGAGCGGGGAGATTTTCTCCGTCAGTATCCGGCAGGCGCGGAGCATCTCCGGCAGCAGTCTCGCCACCTCGGACTTCCGGCTCCCGGGGAGGATGGCGACCGTGATCGCCTCGTCCCGCAGGCCGAAACGTTTCAGCGCCGCGATCCGCGGATATTTTCTTCGGACCTCATCCAACAGCGGATGGCCGACAAAGGCGACATCGACCCCGGCCTTCCGGTAAAATTCCTCTTCAAAAGGGAGGATCACGGCCATTCGGTCCACGGCGTTCCGGATGATGTCGATCCGATCCTTCCGCCAAGCCCATACCTGGGGGCTGATGTAGTAGAGGACCTTGATCCCGCGCCTCCGGGCGGCGCGCGCGAGCGGGAGGTTGAAATCCGGATAGTCGATCAGGATGACGAGTTCCGGCGGCGTCTTCGCAAGCGAGCTCTTCAGGCGGCGCATCACCCGGAGGATCATCCCGAGCTTGAGGACCACCTCCGTCAGTCCCACCACGGCCATGTCGGCGGCGTCGGCCAGGAGTTCCACCCCCGCCGTCTGCATCTTTTTCCCTCCCACGCCGTAGAAGGAGAGGTCCGGATCGATCTCAAGCATGGCCCGGACGAGGTTCCCGCCGTGCAGATCCCCGGAGGCCTCTCCGGCGACGATCATGACCCTCCGCGCGTTCAAGGCTGCATCCGTCCTTCTCCGGGTGATCCGGCAGGGAAAGGGGCCCGTTCCCGGTTGCGGACGATCGCGTCGTTGATGCGCAGGGCCAGTTCCAGCGCGTCGCGCCCTTCCCTGCCGGACACCGGCGGGGGCGTCCGGTCCGCCACGGCCCGGACGAAGGCGCGGATCTCCTCCTCTAACGGGTCCGCGGCTTTGATCTCCACGGGATTTTCCGTGATCTCGATCTGGCCTCCGGCGCCGTTTCGCCGGCTCAGGGAAACGAGCTCCCGCTTGTTGAAATCCACGGCATGGTACCCCTCGACTCCGAAGAACCGGATCTTCTGCATGGTCTTTCCCGTGACCCGGCTCGCGGTGACGTTCGCCACGCAGCCGCTCGCGAAGGTCAGGCGGGCGTTGGCGATATCGACCTTGTCGGAGAGAACCGAAACCCCGACGGCCTCCACGGTCGCAACCGGGGAGCGGACGAAATGGAGGATGATGTCGAGGTCGTGGACCATCAGGTCGAGGATGACGTCCACATCCGTGCCCCGTTCGAAAAAGGGGTGGAGGCGGTGGGATTCGATGAAGAGCGGCGTCCCCATCAGGGTCCGGAGGGCCGCGACGGCCGGGTTGAACCGCTCGACGAAGCCGATCTGGAAGACCAGCCTTTTTGCCTCGGCCAGCGCGATCAGTTCGTCCGCCTCGGCGAGCGTCGTCGCGATCGGTTTTTCCAGCAGGACGTCCACCCCGGCCTTCAGGAAGAGCGAGGCGACCTTATGGTGGACGCCGGTCGGCACGGCGATCGAGACGGCGTCAACCTTTCCCAGAAGTCCGCGGTAGTCCGTCAAGACCTCGCAGTCGCAGCCGTCGGCGGCCTTCCGGGCATTCTCCTCCACAAGGTCGGCGACGCCGACAACACGGCATTCCGGGATTTTCCGGTATTTCTGGAGGTGGTAGCGGCCCAGATGGCCGGCCCCCACCACGCCGATTCTGATTTCTTTCATAGGTTCGATCTACAAGAGCTCCCTCGCAAATCCCCCTCCCCTTTAGGGATAAATAGGGACAGCGCCCTATTATTTCCGGAAATAATAGGGCGCTGTCCCTATTTATCTCCCTATTTATCTACAGATCCCCCTTTCCGACGTCCGGATGAAATCGAGGAACTGCCGAACCTCGGGCAGATCCTCGACCTCCTCTTCGACCTTCCGGATGGCGGCGGCAAGGAGCAGACGGGAACGGAAAACGATCCGGTAGGCCGCCTTGAGGGCCGCGATCGTCTCTTCGGGGAATCCTCGCCGTTTCAGACCGATCAGGTTCAGACCGAAGAGTTTTGCGAAGTTGCCGGAGGCCATGACGAAGGGGGGGATGTCCTTGGTTACCGCCGAGGCGCCGCCGATGATGCAGTGGGCGCCGATCCGGGTGAACTGATGAACCCCCGTCAGGCCGCCGATGATCGCGTGATCCTCCACGTGGATGTGGCCCGCGAGGTTCGCCGCATTGGCCATGACGATGTGGTCCCCTAATTTGCAGTTGTGGGCGACATGACAGTAGGCCATCAGCAGGTTATGGTCGCCGATCATCGTGACGCCGATGTCGTGGACGGTGGACCGGTTGATCGTGACGTACTCCCGGATCGTGTTGTGGCTGCCGATGACGACCCGCGTCTCCTCTCCCCGGAATTTCAGATCCTGGGGCGCGCCGCCGATCGAGGCAAACGGGGAGATCCGGTTCTCTTCGCCGATGTCGGTATGGGTTTCGATGACCACATGGGGGCCGATTTTCGTGTTCTTCCCGATATGGACGTCGGGGCCGATGATGCTGTACGGCCCGACATCGACCCCGTCCGCAAGCGTCGCGTCCGGGGAGATGATTGCCGTGGGGTGGATGTTCATCACTTCTCCTTTGTCCCTTTTTCCTCCAGGGCCGCTACCCGGCGCTGAAGGGCGGCAAGCGCTTCGCGCATCTCCGGGAGTTTCGGGAGGCAGGCCTCCATTCTCAGCCACTCCCGATGGGGCATGTGAGGCGTTCCGCCGACGATCTGTCCCGGTGGGACGTCCTTGTGGATCCCGGTCCGGGCGGCCGCCATGACGTGATCCCCGATCCGGATGTGGCCGACGATCCCGGCCTGGCCGCCGATCACGACCCCCTTTCCCAACTGTGCGCTGCCCGAGATGCCGACCTGGGCGACGATCACGGAATAGGCCCCGATCACAACATTGTGGGCGATCTGGACGAGGTTGTCGATCTTCACCCCCCTCTGGATCCAGGTCCGTCCGATGGTCCCGCGGTCGATCGTCGTATTGGCGCCGATCTCCACGTCGTCGTCGATCTGGACGTGGCCGACCTGCGGGATCTTCCGGTTTTCCTGACCGGGAAGGGCGAAACCGAAGCCGTCGCCGCCGATGACGACCCCGGCATGGAGAACAACCCGTCGGCCGATCCGGCACCGCCGATAGACGGTGACGCCGGGATAGAGTATGGAGGCCTCGCCGACGGAGGCGTCGCAGCCGATAAAGACCCCCGGGTAGAGCACAGCCTTTTTCTCGACGCGCGCCCCGCGGCAGACGTGGACGCCGGGATAGACCACGGCCTCCGGTGAAACGTCGGCCTCCGCTTCGATGGCTGCATTTTTATGGATCCCCGCCGGCTCTTCCTCTTCGGGGTAATAGAGATCGAGAAGCCGGCCCAGGGCGGCGTAGGGATCCGCAACCGTCAGCAGGGTTTTTCCCGCGCAGGCGGTTCCTGGGGCCACCAGGATCGCACTGGCGTCGGTGGTCTCCATCCGTTTCCGGTATTTCGGGTTCGCGACGAAGGTCAGATCCCCGGGGCCGGCCTCATCGATTCCCCGGATTTGTTCGATCACGACCCCGCCGTCGCCGCTGACGCTGCCGTCCAGAAACGCGGCGATCTCGTTCAATGTCTTCTTCAACTTATTATCACTTCTTCGGCTTGTATGTCTTGTTGAATTCGTCAATGACCCGTTTCGTCAGGTCATTTTCCTTCGAGTAATAGGCGAGCGGGATCGCGCTGATATCCACGATCATGCTGTATTTTTCTCTTTCGCCGATGGCCTTGACGATCTTCAGGATCTCGGGGATCATCTTCTTCGAGAGATCCTGGTCCTTGGCCTGGAGCTCCTCGTTGGAATCCTTGACCATGATCTGGTAGTCCCGGAATTTCTTCTGGTAGGCGAGCTCTTTCTCCTTCATGGCCTCTTCCTTGAGGAGCGGCCGCTGTTTTTCGAGCTCATCCTTGAGTTTTTTCAACTCGGCTTCCTTCTCCTGGATGGCCGCCTTGTCCTTTTCGAAGGCCTTCTTGAAATCCTCGGCCGCCCTCTTGCCGGCGCTGGAGGTCAGCATGATCTCCCGGACATCCACAAACCCCGTTTTTTCCGCCGCCGCGGCCAGGGATCCTGACAAAACCAGGGACAGAACCGCCATTCCCACAACGAACAAACCGTATCTTTTCATTTACCCATTCCCCTTTCGTATATTACTCGTTACTCAATGACATTGACTCGTTACTATTCACTATTCACATATCCACGATCACTCTCTTGTCACATGAACATCCCGATCGAGAATTCCCACCGGCTGGCGGCCTCCTCTTCCTTCCGGTCGAGGACGTAGCCCCACTCCAGACGGAGCGGTCCGATCGGCGAATACCAGCGGATGCCGATCCCCGCGGTTCTCCGCATATCGCCGAAATTATAGCCGCTTTCCCATGCATTGCCGGTGTCGAAGAAGAGGACCCCCTTCATCCCGGCGTTCTTGATCAGCGGGAAGATGTAATCGAAGTTGAAGTTCAGCATCGTGAGCCCCCCGATGATGTCCCCCGTCGCGGGATCCTTCGGTCCCACCTCCCGGAGTCCCCGCAGCGAATTGATCCCCCCCAGATAGTACCTTTCAAAGACCGGCACCTCTTTCCCCTCGTTGCCGCGGATCGCGCCCATCCGTCCGCGGGCGCCGATGACCGTGTCCAGCGGAAGGGGGAAGAACCAGGCGGAGGTCGCCCCGTACCGGGTATAGCTGACATCGCCCAGGAGGGGGCCGCCGGTGTATTCCATCGAGGCGCTGTTCTTCGATCCGGTGGAGGGAAACATCACATCATTCGTCGAGTCCCGCGTCAGCGTGAAGGTGACGCCGCTGCTCATCGTCTGCCCCGCCTGCTTCTTGATGTAGTAGGAGGCGGCGTCCTTGATGTCCTTCACATTGTCCTGCGACAGGCGGTAGCCGACATAGCCGGTCACGTACGGCCAGATGGGGTAGCCGAAGGTGCTGCCGAAGCCCTTGGAGTCGAGGTTGTAGGAGTCGTATTCGCGGTAGAGGTTCCAGATGTCGAATTTGCTCCAGAGGGGCATGTCGAAAAGCCAGGGCTCCGTGAAGGAGATGTCGTAGAGGGTGGAGCGGGAACCAAGGCTCGCCTTGAGGCTCAGGGTCTGGCCGCGTCCGAAAAGGTTCTGCTGGGAGACCTGGGCCGAAACGACCGCATGGTCCAGGGCGCTGTAGCCGGCGCCAAGGCTGAAGATCCCCGTCGGTTTTTCCTTGACGCGGATGTTCACGTCCGTCAGGGTCTCATCGGGCCCCTTCTCGCTCTGGAAATCGATCTCCTCAAAATAGCGCAACTGGTTCAGGGCCATGTAACTGTTCTTGAGCTTGGTCCGGCTGTAGAGATCCCCCTCGACCACGGAGAGCTGCCGGCGGATCACCTTGTCCCGCGTTTTGCTGTTGCCGGTGATATTGATCCGGTTGAAATAGACCAGCTTCCCCTTTTTGATTTCGTAGGTCACATCGACGGTCAGGGTTTTCTCCTGCGGTTCGGTGCGGGGAACGACGTCGGCGCTTGCGTAGCCCTCGTCGTTGCACGCCTGGGTCAGGTAATCCATGTCCTTCATGATTGCTTCGCGGTCGTAGAAGTCCTTCTTCCGGATCTGAAGCTTTGCGAGCAGCTCCATCCTCGGGGTTGCGAGTTCGTCGCCGGCGATCGCGACCTTGCCGACGCGGAACTGTTTCCCCTCCGAGACCGGAATCTTGATGCGGATCCCATCGCGGTCGTAGGTGACGACCGGTTCGCCGATCTGGGCGTTGATGAAGCCGTTGTTCAGGTAGAAGGCGTTCAGTTTGCCCACGTCCTGTTTGAGCTGGTCCTTTTTAAGGAGGCCGGAGTCGGTGAAAAAGTGGAAGATGCCCCATTCGTTGGTGGTCATCATGTTCTTCAGTTCCTTCGTGGTGAAGGTCCGGTTGCCCTCGAAGCTGATGCCGCGGATAAAGAGCTTCTCGTTTTCAATAATCGTGACGACGACGTGGACGTCCCGTTCGCCTCCCTTTTCGATGGCGTAACGGATCTCGGCGTTGTAGAACCCCTTGCCGTCATAGAGGGCCTTGATCTTTTCCATGTCGGCCTTGAGCTTTTCGGGGTTGACGGTCTGCCGGTTGCGGACGCTCATCGCGCCTTCGATGTCGTCCCGCTTCACCGCCTTGTTGCCCTGGATCCGGATCTCGGTGATCAGCGGTTTTTCTTCCACAACGAAAGTGATCGCCTTCCCCTCGGCAACCTCAGCCACCTCCGCGGTGACGTCATCGAAATAACCCATTTTATAGATGGCCTTGATGTCGGCGGAAAGATCCGCATCGGTAAAGATGTTGCCGGGTGCGCTCTTTAGAACCTGTTGGATGGCGCTGGCTTCGATCTTGCGGTTGCCCTTGAATGCGATGCTGGCGATCCTCTCATCGGCGCCGATCCTAAGGAGGATGTCCATCCGGAGCTGGGTCAGAATGGCGCCCAGATTCTCCCGGCCGCGGCCCTGAACGAACACCCCCGGCAGGACCTTCTCCTCGCTAAGATCGATCAGCCTAACATCGACGCTGATCCGGTCTCCGAATTCGGAAACGCTTCCCGAAACGGCATAGAGGGCGCCGGCCTTTTTCCCCACCTCGATGACCAGGGCGTCGTTGATCCGTTTCCCTTCCGTACCGGCGTCGATCCGTTCCCGCCCCACCAGACGGATGTTTTTCGATTTCTGCAGTTCCGTTGCGACTCCCCGATAGAGGAGCTCCTGGAGTTCGGCGGCCCGCTGCAGGGAGGTGCTGTGGACCTCAAACGGGAAGAGAGCAACTTGCTTGATGTTTTCTGCTGCCGTCCCCGGAAGGGGTCCGAGGAGAATCATGATCAGAAACGTTGCGATGCATGCAAAAAACAGCTTTTTATTCACGGGTAAACATCCTTCCGTCGCGCAGACCGATGTGATGGGACATCCGATCGGCGAGTGATGGGTTGTGCGTGACCACGATCAGCGTGATCCGTTTGGCCCGGTTCAACAAAATCAGCATGTCTTCTATCCTTTTTCCGGTTTCCGTGTCAAGGTTTCCGGTGGGTTCATCCGCGAGGAGGATCTCCGGTTCGAGGATGAGCGCCCGGGCGAGGGCCACCCGTTGCTGTTCCCCTCCGGAAAGCTCTCCCGGTTTATGGGTCATCCGGTCGCTTAAGCCCACCTCGCCGAGAATGGCCTCCGCGCGCCGTTTGGATTCGCGTTTCGACATCCGCTGGATCAGGGCGGGCATCATCGCGTTTTCCAAAGCGGTGAATTCGGGCAGAAGGTTGTGAAACTGGAAGACGAAGCCGATCTTCCGGTTCCGGAAGGCGGCAAGCCGCTTCTCCGGCCAGGTGAAGACATCGACGCCATCGAAGAGCACGGCGCCGGAGGTCGGATGATCGAGCGTGCCGATAATGTGGATCAGCGTGCTCTTCCCCGCGCCGGAGACCCCGACGACGGCCAGCGATTGCCCGTTGGCAATCTCGAAATCGAGCCCTTTGAGGACCTCGATCCGATGACCGTCCTTGATGAAGGTTTTCTGAAGGCTCTTGATTTGAATCATAAAAAAATGTGAGGCGGGAGATGTGAGGCGTTAAAAACCTCCTTGCCCCTCACCCCTTGCCCCTTTCTCCTCTGTCCTCATTCATAGCGCAGCGCCTCCGCCGGGTCGAGGCGCGACGCCCGCCAGGAGGGGTAGATCGTCGAAAGAAAGCTGATCAGAAGCGTTCCCAGGATGATGATCCCGACATCGCCGTAGTTGACCTGCGAGGGGAGCTCGCTCAGATAATAGACGTCGCCCGGGAGGATCTTGAAGCCGAAGAGCTTCTCCACAAAACGGGAGAGGGCCTCCAGGTTGAAGGCGACCGCCAGTCCCGCGAGACAGCCGAGGAAGGTCCCGATCGCTCCCACGACGAGCCCCTGAAAGATGAAGATCTTCATGATCCCGGCCCTCGTGGCGCCCATCGTCTTCAGAATCGCGATATCCTTGTTCTTTTCCATCACGATCATGATCAGCGCGCTGATGATGTTGAAGGCCGCGACGAGGACGATCAGCGAGAGGATGATGAACATGACCCGCTTTTCCAGTTTCAGCGCCGAGAAGAGGTTCCGGTTCATCTCCATCCAGTTTCGGCCCCAGTAGGGGAACCCCAGTTTCTTCTCGATCTGCTTTGCGATCCGATCGGCCCGGTAGATGTCGTCCACCCGGATCTCGATCCCGGTGACTAAGTCTCCCATGTTCAGGAACTCCTGACAGTTCTTGAGCGAAATGTAGGCTAAGGTCGAGTCGTACTCGAAGAACCCGGATTCGAAGATGCCGACCACGAGGAAGGACTTCATCCGCGGAACCATGCCCATCGGCGTGCTGACCCCGGAGGGGGAGACGACGTGGACCGTTTCAAAGAGAAAAACCCCGAGGTTCTTTGCCAGCTCCCGACCGATGAGGATTCCGGGAACGCCGGATAACTCCGGTTTAAGCCCCGGGATCTTCCGCTCTCCCTCCCCGAGGTAGTCGAGCTTCCCCTCCCGGATTTTACCCAGGTTGATCACCTTCATGGCATTTTCCAACGAGAGACCGCGGAGGATGATGCCGGTGACGCTGCTGCCGTTTTTCAGCATTGCCTGGCTGTAGATGAAGGGGGTGGCGGCGACCACGCCGGGGACTTGGGCGACCTCCCGCATGACCCGGGGATGGTTCCGCAGCGCGCCGCCGTGTTCCATCAGGATGATGTGGGAATTGATTCCCAGGATCTTGTTGCGCAGGTCGGTCTCGAAGCCGTTCATGACCGCCAGTACGATGATCAACGCCGCGACGCCAAGAAAGATCCCGGCGATCGAGATAAAGGTGATGATGGAAACGAATACCTGTTTCCGTCTCGCCCTCAGGTAGCGCAGGCTGATGAACAATTCATAGGAGGTCATCGAGGAATGCTCTCGTTTGTCATGGGGACACCTTGCTGCAAGGTGTCCCCAGCCGTCCTTGTCCGGAGAAGCGGAAAGAGGATCACGTCCCTAATCGATGCGGAGTCGGTCAAGAGTATGACGATCCGGTCGATCCCGATCCCCTCGCCCGCTGTCGGCGGCATCCCGCACTCAAGGGCGCCGATGTAATCCTCATCCATCTCATGGGCCTCCAGATCGCCGGCCTCCCTTTCCCGGATCTGCATCTCGAACCTCCCGCGCTGGTCAACGGGGTCGTTCAGCTCGGAGAAGGCGTTCGCGATCTCCTTCCCGCAGATATAGAGTTCGAAGCGGTCGGTCAGCGAGGGCTCCTCCGCGTTTCTGCGGGAGAGGGGCGAGACGTCGACGGGGTAATGGGTGACGAAAGTCGGCTGAATGAGGTTCGGCTCCACCGTTTCATCGAAGATCGCCATCAGCACCTTGCCCGGCGGGTCGCTCTCTTTCACCTCGATTCCGAGCTTCCGGGCATGGTCGGCCATTCTGCCGGCGTCGTCGAGGAGGGCGGTTTCCACATCGCCGATCTCCACAATGGCATCGCGGACCGTGAGCCGCCGCCAGGGTGGGGTCAGATCGATCTCCTTTCCCTGATAGCGGAACTTGGGTGCATCGAAGAGCTCCCGGACGATATGGACGAAAAGTTCCTCCGTCATGGCCATCAGGTCTTCGTAGGTGGCATAAGCCTGATAGAACTCCATCATCGTGAATTCGGGGTTGTGGAAGGCGGAGATCCCTTCGTTCCGGAAGTTCCGGTTGATCTCGAAGACCCGTTCCAGGCCTCCGGTGATCAGGCGCTTCAGGTAGAGCTCGGGGGCGATCCTTAGAAAGAGGTTCATCCCGAGGGCGTTGTGAAAGGTCTTGAAGGGGCGCGCGACGGCGCCGCCGGCCCGCGGTTGCATCATCGGGGTTTCCACCTCCAGGAAGTCCCTCTCCTCCATGAATCGGCGGATCAGGCTGATGATCCGGCTCCGCTGCTGAAACACCTTGCGGACCTCGGGGTTCACAATCAGGTCGAGGTGGCGCTGGCGGTAGCGGATCTCTACGTCCGTCAGGCCGTGCCACTTTTCGGGCAGCGGCCGAAGCGATTTGGAGAGCAGCCGGAGGCCGTTCTCCTCCACGTCGATCGTCAGCTCCCCGGTCCGGGTCTTGAGGACCCGTCCGGCGACCCAAATGATATCGCCGATATCGAGCCGTTTGAACAGCGAAAAAGCCTTCTCCCCCAACTGGTTCTTCCGGAGGAAGGCCTGGAGACGCCCCTTGCGGTCCTGGATGCTGATGAAGGCGCCCTTGCCGAAGTCGCGGACGGCCATCAGGCGGCCCGCCAGCGTGAAGCGCTCCGTGATCGTTTCCAGCTCTTCGGGGGCCATCGGTCCGAATCGTTCGCGCACCGAGGCCGTCGTATCCCCGACCCGGGCGTCGTTTGGATAGAGGTCGATCCCGTCGGCCTTCAGGGAGTCGATCTTTTCTCTGCGTTTTTTCAGAAGTTCACTCTCTTCTTCCATAAATCCTCTGCGTGGTTTCGTTTTGTTATAAAGTGGATTTGACTATATTTTTTTTCCGCATTAGTCAAGCACGAATTGAACCGCCGCCGGCCGTGGATGCAGGCGAAAGTCGCTGTCTTCTTTGGCGCCCCGAAGCCTCATGATAAAATACCGAGAAGGTGGGGGGATGGGGGGCCAACTTTCGTGTTGCAGCCGGCGGATGACTTGTGTATGATCGACCCATCATAACGTTTCAGGAAAAGGAGGAGAAGATGATCAACAAGGCGATCCTGGTAGGCAGGCTGGGGAAAGATCCGGAGGTGAGGTACACGGCGGATGGGGCGATGGTGACCAATTTCAATCTGGCGACGGATGAGCAGTGGAAGGATAAGAGCGGTGAGAAGGTGCAGAAGACCGAGTGGCACAAGATCGTCGCCTTCGGGAAACTGGCCGAGATTTGCGGAAAATACTTAGTCAAAGGGAAGCTGGTTTATTTAGAGGGGCGCATTCAGACCAGGGCCTGGGACGACAAGGAGGGCGTCAAGCGCTATACCACCGAGATCGTTGCATCCAACATGCAGATGCTCGACTCGAAGGGCCAGAAGGGCGCAGATGCATCGTCGGGAGAACCCCCGCTTCCCCATCCCGGTGTGGATGGGCCTCTTCCTGAGGAGGACGTTCCCTTTTAGACGACTTCAGGGCTTCTTTTCGTCGGACTTCTTCTCGGCGCCCGGCGTGATATCGATTTCGTTCGGCTCATGGCTGGCTTTCTTGAAATTCTTAATGCCGCGGCCAAGCGCGCTGCCGATCTCGGGGAGTTTTCCGGCGCCGAAGACGATCAGGATGATCACCAGGATGACCAGCAATTCAGGCATGCCTATTCCAAACATATTCTTCCACCCGCTTTCTTTACTTTTTATATAGCCAATTATAGATGATCTCCCGTTCCTTGTCAAACCGGAACTTCTTTTAGGGCGTCTTTCGGTCGGATACCTTCTCCGGCAGACGCATGTGGATCACCTGTCCCGGCTTCCCCAGGCTTCCCAGAGGCTTCCCCTGGAAGGTGAGATTGAGTCCCCCCGCATTGCCGATGTCTAACTGAAAATAATCGGAGGCCATCCGCTCGATTTTGTCTCCCGGCTTGAGGAGGGCCTCGTAGGCGGGGTTGCGGTCTTCGGTGATCCGGATCCATGCCCGTTCACGGGCCTCGATGACCAGACGGTATCTCTCTCCTGCAGCAGCCGGCGGTTGAGTGGCCTCGCCCGGGGAAGGCGTAACCGATCCCGCCGTTGTTGCCTGAGCGGATGAAGTCGGAGTCGCTGCCGTTGGTGCAGGCTCGGGTATGACCGGCGCCGGGGAAGGCGAGTCCACGACCGGCGGAGGTGATACCGGTTTTCCGGCCCGATCATAGAGGAAAAGGGCCGAGACGAGGGCGCCAGCGATGATCACGGCGGCAAGGCTTGCGAAGAGGAACCGATTACGCCCGCCGTTTTCCGGCCAGGGTTTCCGAATCTCCGTCTCCTTGACGGTTGGTTTCAGGCTTTCCAGATACTTTTCATAGCGGTTGATGATCGGCTCTTCGTCGATTCCCACCGTCCGGGCGTATTTTCGGATGAAATTTCTCGCATAAACGGGAGGCGGGAGGCGATTGAACTCGCCGTTCTCCACGGCTGTGAGGTAGATGAGACCGACCCTTGTCGTTTCAAAGATATCCGGCAGGGATAGCCTGCGGGCCTCCCGCAGGGCCTTCAAATTCGGGACGCTCTCCTGCGGAGGTGATGCACTCTCCGTTGCCGGAATGTCCATTATCTCGTCCATTGCATTCGATCCTCATCTAAACCACGGATAACGCTAACACCATTTCAGCGGCGGCGCAACAGAAAGATGGAGGATTTACGGCAGCGGGGCGCGGGGCGGGACAGTTTATGCTGGATATTTATCCCCTTTTGTGCTGGTATGGCCGCCGCGAGAGCTTGAAAATCTACCCTCATTGTCATTTCCGCGAAAGTTGGAATTCAGAACCACTTGAAAGAACTGGATTCCTCCGTATCAGGTACGGGACAGGCTGCATGTCAAGCACGGAATGACAAAACAGGGCAAAATCGACTTTTTACAAGAGAGGTAATTGCAAAGCGTTTTGTCATGCCCGAATGCTCTTATCGGGCGTCCATGATTTCATGCAGTTACAAGCTGGATTCCCGCCCAGAAACGTCGCGGGAATGACAGAATTGGGAGTTTTGCAATGAGCTCAAGAGCGTAAAGGATGACAACGGATGACGATGGATGCTTGCAGAACATTGATTGAGGCGGTGGCCCGCGAGGCGGGGGCTCTCCTGCTGGAGCGGCTCCATGACCGGCATACCGTCCAATACAAGGGGGAGATCAACCTGGTTACGGAGGCGGATCGCCTCTCCGAAGCGCTGATCGTGGAGCGGATACGCCGGGAATTCCCCGGGCACGACATCCTGACGGAAGAGTCCCCGGAAACCGCAAACGGCTCCGGTTTCCGCTGGATCATCGATCCACTCGACGGGACGACGAATTACGCCCACGGCTATCCTGTTTTCTCAGTCTCCATTGCGCTGGAAGTAAAAGGCGTGATCAGGCTCGGCGCCGTCTATAACCCGATGCTCGACGAGCTCTTTACGGCGGATAAGGGGGCAGGCGCCTTCCTGAACGGCCGGCGTCTGAATGTATCCCGGACGGAGAGACTTTCCCGCAGTCTGCTGGCGACCGGTTTCCCGTACGATATCCGCGAGGACCGGAACAACAACATCAATTACTTCAAGGTGATGATTTTGAGCGCCCAGGCGGTCCGGCGGACGGGTTCGGCTGCGCTGGATCTGGCCTATATCGCGGCGGGCCGGTTCGACGGTTTCTGGGAGCTGAAACTCATGCCCTGGGACACCGCGGCCGGCTGGCTCCTCGTCGAAGAAGCCGGGGGGTGCGTGACCGACCTCCGCGGCGACCCATATCAGCTCCATTCCCCAAATATCCTTGCCTCCAACGGCCTCATTCATGCCGAAATGGCAAGCATCCTCGCCGGCACCGATCCCCTCTATGAGAGCGTTCATGAGTAAGTTCAAAAAACATAAAATCAAGGGGTACGAAAGCCCCAAGTTGCTCGCGACGCAAGTCCTCGAGGAGAAAACGGCGGCCGATCTTGACCGGCAGAATTACCGTCGCGCCAAGGAATGGCTGAAAGAGCTCTGCAAACGTAATAAAGAGCTCTACCAGCCCCGGCTCATCGCTTGCTACCAGGGCCTTGCCCAGCAGATGCTGGGGAAAGGTCAACTTCCTGAGGCGAAAACCGTGTTCGAGCAGATACGGCTGTTGACGGGCCGCCCCGTCAACGGACGGTTAGAGGCGCAAAGCCTGACTGTTGCTGATGATTATAGCGCCGCTGCGTCAGTAAGTGTCAGACAGTATGGAGAAGAAGGAGGAGGAACCCTGACGGCGGCGGAAGGGAAGTCCTTGGCCGACGCCCTCGTGATCGCTTTCGAGGATATCCCGGAGCTGCAGGAAAACCATCCGGATCTGCACAGAGAGTTGCTCGCCGTCCGCACCGCCCTGGTGCATCTGAGCGCCGAGCGTTTTGCCGATGCGCAAAATGAGTTGAAAGCGATCGGCCGGCGCTCCATCTTCGCCGACTGGCGGCTTTTCATCAAAGGACTATGCGCGTTTTATGCCGGGGATGACGCCAAGGCCCGGGAGGCGCTGCAACCCTTTGGCAAGGATTCCCTTCTTTTCAGGGCCGCCCGGCCTTTCATCCATATCATCAACGATGGGGCGACACCCCTTTCCAAAGATGAGGTCAAGGAACCCCTGCTGATGGATATTTGCAGGATCCTCAACCGACCGGAACTGGATCACGTCCTCCCGCGGGCCGAATACCTCTGGCGCATGGGGCGCCATGCTGATTCCTTTGAGCATGTATCCAGGATGTTGAGCGATTTTCCGACGAACGAGCCGGGTTTGCTCCGCACCCTGTCGAGATTCTATTTCCAGGCGCTCTTCCATATGAGTTCCAACCAGGGGGATAAATATTTTCGCGACCTCCATTACATCCTGAAAAAAAGGCGGAACAACGACGTCGCCAATCTCCTTTATGCCCGTAGCAGGAACCTTTTTTTTGAAACCGATCAAGGATTCAGCGACCCAGATTTATTGCGGATGTGGGAAGAATTCCTCATCTGCCATCAACGCGTCGCGGGAGAGAGCAGTCGGCTCCGCGCCCTCGTCTATGCCCATCTGGGAGATCTGTTTGGGAACACCTTGGGCGACGATGATGCCTGCGAATCGTGGTTTGACCGCAGAAGAAAGAAAGGTACGACAAGAAACTTTCGCTTGGCGGAGGAGGCTTATGAAAAAAGCCTTGCCCTTTATCCGACAGACAAGGAGATCCACCTGAAGCTGCTGGCCCTCTATGAACAAGGCGACATCAACACGAGGCGAAACAGGAAGTTAGACGAAATCAGCAGGTTGTTCCCGGACGATAAAGACGTTCTGGCAAAAAACGGCAATTACTGCATCGAGAGAAAGGCATATCTCAAGGGAATTGAATACTTGAAAATGGCCGTGGCCCTCGATCCCCTGGCGCGGATCAACAGGGAAGCCCTCGGCGTCGCCTATATCAAGGCGTCCCTGCATTTTGCCAGGCAGAAAAAGAGCCCGCGTTATCGGGAATTCATGAAGGAAGCTGTAGAGATGGGAGAGGCGGACCTCACGAATATGACCCTGGGGCGGCCCTATCTGCGGGTGCGTCAGGCGATTTTCGAATGGATCGGCGGCTGGGAAAAGGAAGGGAACCTGCTCCTTGCCGAGGCGATGGAAAATGGCAACGAGGACGGTCGATTATCCTATTTTGCCTACCTGATCAGCAGAGCGTACGAAGCCCCGCTCCCTCTCATTTCCCAACGGGAAAATGCCATCAAGACGATCTTTGCGGCGCCGGCGCCGGCCGTTGTTGCAGCCCTTACGGAGGTTATTCAATACGTGAGGCTTATTGTCCCGGATAAAGGGTGGCTGGACAAAGAGTTCAAGCGGCTGAATGCCTGCGCCCTGAAGGCGGCCAATCAGCCCTGCACCCACCAGGATGCGGAAAAGATTGTTCATTACGCCTTTAATGAGCGATGGCCGGACCGGGCGCTCATCCACCGATACGTTAAAAAGATGCTCAACCTGGACCCCAAGTCGCCCCTCTTTCTCTACTTCCAGTATCTGTACGACAAAAGCGCGCATCTTTTTCAGCGGCCTCCCACGGAAAAGGATCTGCAAAGGCTGAGGGACATTCAGGCCCTTGCGGTTGAAAGGAATGAACGCCTGCTGATCAATCTGCTGGGCAAGGAGATAAGGCAGGTCGAGGAATTCCTGTCATCATCTGATGATGACGACTATGATGCTGATGAAAAAGACGACGATGAAGATGACGATGAAGATGACGATGAAGATGATGATGGTGGTGGTGGTAACCGTAAAGCCACCGATTTCGTAAAGCTTGCTGAGCAGCTTGTTGAGGAGATGGGTAGAATATCCGGTCCCCGCGGTAAATCGTCTTCCAGGCGGAAAAAGAAAAAGGCCGCGACATCTCAGGCCTCACTTTTTGACGATCCGGACTGCCCTTTTTGACGATTTTTTTTGGAAAGACGACGATATTATGGATCCTTATGAAGTGTTGGGTGTATCTCCGCAGGCCGACGACGATACGATTCGGAAGGCCTACTTGGAGCTGGTGCGGCGGTTTTCTCCCGATAGCGATCCGGAGGCCTTCAAGCGGATCAGCCAGGCCTATGAACTGGTCAAGAGTGAGAAATTACGGCTGGAGCACTATCTCTTTAACAGGGATGTACCTGGCGACACGCCTTTTCACGCCTTTCTGCAGCGCGTCCGGGTCTGCGAAAAGCGAAAACCGATGGCCTTTGAACAGATGAAAGTGTATTTACGAAAATGCACGAAGAAATAGAAGAAATGGAAGAACCAAGGGAATTGAATAAATTCGCAGAAGTGAATGAACTTGAAAAAGTTAATGATGACGGCGGCATAGAACCGGCAGCAACGCCTCCCTGGCAGGATAAAATCCTGGATAATTGTCTGAGCTGGTTAGAAGATCTTCAGGAAGAGCCCGTCCTTGCGGAGACGGAAGAGCAACCCGATCTGTATTCATTCTATGAAGAGCTTTGCGTTTTGCGGAATGAATTCCGAAAAAACTCCCGGCGCAGCCATGAGACCTTTCTCCAGTTTGGCGAGCATCTGGGGGATTTTAAGGGCGTCATGACCTCTTTGGCGCAGCGGTTAGACAACCTGACCAAAGAACAGGAAAACACGGAGTTCATCGCCCGGCAGGGAATCCTCCTGCAAATAGTGGAAATCCATGAGCGAATGCGGCGGTTTGACGAAAAGCTGAAAGAGATGAACGCCCCGCCGCCAAGGGGACACCTTGCCGCCCGGCCCGGTCTCTGGGAAAGGATGTTAGGGAGAGGCAAGGTGTCCCCAAGAGACAAGGGTAAGTGGAAAGATCACAAAAAGCAGATAGGTCAGGTGAATCAGGCGGATCGGCAGGAAAAGCAGGATATGTGGGGACACGATGCAGCATCATGTTCCCATAGTGTCATGGACGGGTTTTTTCTGGCCATGTCTCATTTTGACGAATTTCTGGCCGGGGAGGGGGTCAGGTGCACTCCCACCACCGGGGCCCCCTTTGATCCCGCCGTCATGATCGCCGTCGGCGTCGTGGCCACGGATACCTGTCCGCCTCATACAGTCGTGGAAGAGATTTCCGGCGGGTATCTTTATGGGGATCACGTCCTGAAACTGGCGAAAGTCACCATATCAAAGCAAAAGGAGCCATAAATAAAATGAAAATCATCGTTGGCATCGACCTGGGAACAACCAATTCGGAAATCTCCTGCTTGCGCACGGAAGGGAGGCCTGAGGTGATCCCCGTGGAAGGGGAAACGATCATGCCCTCCTGCGTGGGCATTGACCATGAGGGCCGACTGATGGTCGGTCGAACCGCAAAGAATCAGATGGTGGCCAATCCGGAGCAAACCATCCTGTCGATCAAACGCCGTATGGGGGAAAAGATCACCTTACCTCTCGGGGACAAGGCCTTCAGCCCCGAGGAAATATCCTCCTTTATTCTGGGGAAACTCAAAAGCGCCGCGGAAACATATCTCGGCCAAAAGGTGGAGAAAGCGGTCATCACGGTCCCGGCGTATTTTGACGACGCCCAGCGGCAGGCGACCCGGGAGGCAGGCATCCTGGCGGGGCTCGACGTGGTCCGGATTATCAACGAGCCAACGGCGGCCGCCCTGGCCTATGAGGCGGGTCGTGAGGAGAAACAGCGGATCCTCATCTACGATCTGGGCGGGGGAACCTTCGACGCTTCCCTTGTGGAGATGGAAAACGGCATTGTGGAAGTTAGATCCAGCCACGGCGACACCCACCTCGGCGGCGATGACTTCGATCGGCTCCTGAGCGATCATGTCGCCCTGCCCTTTAAGAAAAAGTACGGCATTGACCTGAAAAGCGATCTCAAGGCGGCGAACCGCCTCTGGGTAGCCGTGGAAAAGGCCAAGCGCACCCTCTCCGACCGGCCGTTCGCGACGATCCGGGAAGAATTTATCGTCGGGGATCGCCATCTTGATGTGGAAATATCCCGGGAAGAATACGAGGAGATGATCCGGCCGCTGCTCCGCAAGACGATGATCGCCGTCCATTCCTGCCTGAAGGACGCCATGTTTCTCCCCAAGGCGATTGACAAGATCATCCTCGTCGGCGGCTCGACCCGGACGCCCCTGGTTGCCCGCATGCTCGAGGATGACATGGGGATCGAACCGCATCATGAAATAAATCCTGATCTTATTGTCGCCATGGGCGCCGCCATTCAGGGCGCGGCGATGAGCGGGGCGAAGACCAAAGCCATCCTGGTGGACATTACTCCCTATACCTTCGGCACCCGGGCCATCGGGGAATATCAAGGGAGGATGACGAGTGATGTGTACGTGCCTGTGATCAAACGCAATTCGGCCCTCCCCGTCGGCAAGGAAGAATTGTTTTACACCAATTATGATAACCAGCAGGATATTCTGGTGGAAATTTTTCAGGGAGATGAACCCCTGGCCTCCGAGAATATCTTTATCGGGAATTTCTGGATCAAGGGCCTGAGCAAGGCAAAAGCGGGGAACCTCATTCTGCTCAACCTCGAATTAGACGTGAACGGCATCCTCAAGGTGACGGCGAAGGAAAAGGCCACCGGTCTTGCCAGGACCGTGACCATGGACACGGCCAACAAGGGAACAGGGACCAACCTGGAAGAAAAACGCTCCAATATCGAATCCTTTCTTAGGGAAGATGACGATGTGGAAGCGGACGGGGATGACGAAGGCGGCGGCGAACGAGACGATGGCGACGTGGTCCTGGACAAACAGGGATTGATCAACCGGGCCAAGTCGCTGCGCAAACGAGCGGAAGGGATGATCCCCGGCGTGAACGAGGAAGACGCCGCGGAACTAACGGATCTGCTGGAGAAGAACCGGCGGGCCATTGCGGGGCATGATTGGGGAACCGTTGGCAGATTGAATGAATCCCTCTCCGATATGCTGTTCTATCTGGAGGATTGATGACGATTGCCTGCCCCGCCTGCGGCAAGAAAAGTGAGGATGTGCGGGAATGCCCCCGCTGCGGTTGTGAACTGTCCATCCTGGAAATGATCACCCGTGCGGCGGCCCGGGAGCTGTTTATGGGCAGAGAAAGCTTCCTGGCCGGCGATATGCAATCGGCCATATTTCATGCCGGAAAGTCCTGGTATCTCAAGAAAAGCCCGGAAGCGGCTCGCCTGGCCTTTCTGTCCGCCCTGTCCGTCAGCGACTTGGCACAGGTTGACCGCTGGTACGCCAGGGCAAGCGTGTCTGCCGGGGAAAGCGTGTCTGTCAAGGAAAGCGGCTCTGGCGGGGCGGGCGAGCCTGCCGGGTAAAGCAGGCAAATATCAGCGCGACAACGCCTTGCCGATATCGCTGAAAGCATACTGTTTGTGAGGAGAATACGGGAATGGACGAACAGTTTGTAAAACTTAAGTCAATCACGGATGAAATCGAAACAAAACAGCTTTATTTATGTATTGAGGATTTGGTCAAAAATGGGGTTGATCTTGCTCGCTTTTCCGAAACCGAACCGAAGCCCGCCCGTCAGGATGTCACTCAGTATCTTGCGGCCTGGTTCAAATACATTGGTATGTCTGAATCTCAATGCCTGAATTGGATATTGGAACACTACATGGACGAACTGTTGCGCATTTCGCAAAGTTCACGATCACGCATAAGACATAGTACGAAGTCAAATGTCAAATACATTTTCAACAGTAAGGTGAATTTCAACTGCGGATGTGAAAAGAATATCTTCAAAGCCTCCTGCACTCGCGATTGTGTTCTCTATGAAGAAATGCAAGAGATAGAAAGAAACAAAAAAATAGCTAAGGAGGCTGAGTTTATCGCCTATAGCGCCAATAACGCCGTCATTGCAGAAAGGAAATTGACGAAAAGGGAGAAATATCTTGCGCAATTTAATGAGGCCATGGAAATTGCTGAAAAATGTCTGAAGGAAGAAGGGATGACAAAAGTGCAAGTAGTCTCGCTTTTGAATGAGCGCGGCTATAAAACAAAAACAGGGAAAGCCATATCGTATAGCGTATTCACTAATGAGTGGACTATTTATAAAAATAAATAACAACAACACGTACGAAGCCCTGCGGGGCCATGGGGCTGGAGAATATTGGGCATGGCGACGGCATCGCCCTCGATCAGATTTCGACGGTTTTGATGCGGTACAAACTCGATCCGGCGCGGGTCGAAAACGAGCATGGGCCAACTGTTGGCCCAATCGCCAAATGGTCAGGCGTATCCATAAGCTAAGATGTAAAATCTGCTATCATTGCTGAGGCTTCCACCGAAAATCCAGGATTCCGTCAAAAAGGGGGGAATCGGCGTTTCTCAGGGATATCCCTTTGCGGCCAACCTCGAAAATCCCGGTCTGATGACCGTCTTCGAAGACGTCCTTGTGAACCCGGTTGCCAACAGAAGGCTCACGAAACTCCTCAAAAAGGCCCGAGGGTGGGGAGGCGCAGGCGGAAGATGCCCCGGCCCCTTTCAATTCCCTCTGCGGTACGATCCGGACGGCGGTAAACCGCCTGGAGAGCAGGAAGGTCCGCTATGACGACATCAAGTTGGAGAACCTGCCCAGAGGCATATTTCTATCCCAGGCATTGCGCAAGGGTGTAGTAAGCTGGGTTATTGCTGCGAGATTTTTTTACTACCTTTCTCTTCGTAATCAGCGAGAGTTTATCAAGGGAAAGGCTGATTTGGCTGAAAATGACCACACCTACAACTCCTCGGTTATCGAGGAGGAAACGCAGTGAACATTATTACTTATAACCTGCATTTTTCAGAGCGTCGAAGCCATTATGAAGGACGCGGCAGTACGACGTCGGACCAAGGTCATGGAGGTCGAATCCGGAGGGATTGCCTGTTATCGGATCACAGCCTACACATCTTTGAAAATGGAGTTGCATCGGCGGTCAAACCCCGTGGGGGAAGTTCGTAAGGACCTGCCTTTCTTCAAAGAATTGGCCTATGAATACGTTACCAACATTTTACTGACTTCAGTGCGGAGATGAATTCATGGTAAAATCTGAGCTACGGCAGTATAGTATTAAAATATGGGATGGATTTGCTTATAAATATTCAATGGATGGCAACAATCATGTCTCGGAAAAAGCTGATTATGCTGGGAATGGCTGCAGGTTCTCTAGCGGGAGGGTATCTGCCTGCTCTTTTTGGGTTCGACGACCTCATGGTCTCATTATTGGGCAGCTTTATAGGCGGGATTATTGGCGTATGGATTGGTTATAAGTTTTCCATGTAGGAAAAGCGGGAGAAAACACTTGGACTGGAAGGAACTGATCGGATTTGTCGGCGGATTTCTAACGACTATGGGAATGGTCCCACAGGTATGGCGACTTTTCAAGCTCAAGAGCGCCCATGAGATAAGCCTGACCTTCAGTTTGTTTTTTATCATTGGTATCGCCTTCTGGCTGGTCTATGGAATTCTGAATGGGTTGATGTCTGTCATCATTTGGAATGGCATAGCATTGGTTCTGGGCTGCGGAATGTTTTATGCCAAGATGAAGTGGGGCCGATAGGTCATCAGAAAAAGGGGACAGATTCATGCCTTTTTACGTTAATCGGCCGTCGGTCGGACCAGGATCTTTCTCGTCCGCGGACCGTCAAACTCGCAGAAGAAAATGGACTGCCACGTCCCGAGAACGGGCCGGCCCTCTTCAATGAAGATGGTCTGCGACGCCCCGAAAAGGGAGGCTTTGATGTGGGCGGCGGCGTTTCCCTCCGCATGCCGGTAACGGTCGGCGAGCGGGACGATCCGGTCCAGGACGGCAAGGATGTCTCGCTGAACATCCGGGTCGGCATTCTCATTGATCGTGACCGCCGCGGTCGTGTGGGGCACAAAGAGATGGCAGACGCCGTTTTTGATCCCCGTTTCCCGGATTGCCGCCGCGACACGCTCCGTGATGTCGATCATCTCGCACCGGGCCGTCGTCCGGATGGTCAATAACGTCATTCCTGCCTCCTTTTTGGTCACACATTCCATATCTTTTCTCCCGTAAATCAGTTTCCGATGGGTTTATATTATATCGGCGGTAAGCTCCTCATAGAGCCTGCGGCCGATCATGAGGCCGCGGTCGATGAAATCGGGGCCGTATTCGCGCCCCGTTGCCGTCCGAAAACTCTCACGGACCTTCCGGATCCCCTCGAGACCGGCGAGAAATCGGGGCAGGAGCGCCTGCAGCGGAATCCCGCGGGGGATGATCATCGCCCAGAGGGTTTCCGTGAAGTTGTCCGGCCCCCAGCGGAATTTGTCCGCATCGTAGAGCGCGTCGGAGAGGAGCCGCGCCTTGGGACCGGTCTCGGTCCGGGAGGGCCGGAAGGCCTCATGGTTGCGGATGGCGCCGGCGACATCTGCGCACTCTTCATCGCTCAGCGGGAAGGAGGCCAGAATCGCTGCCGCTTCGTCCGCACCGAGCTCGGCGTGGTTCTTCTCCGACCGCCGGATGTCGTGGAGGAGGCCGCTTAGGTGGGCGAGGAGGACAAACCGCCGGACGCGTACATCAGCGGGCGCCCCCCCTTCCTCGATCAGGATCAACGCGCCGACATCGATGGCCACCTTCCGGACGTGGATGAGGCCGTGGCCGAGACAATCCTCCCGTTCCCCGACGATCCGCAGCGCCTTTTCGACCAGCGGTTCGGCGGCGAACCATTTCCGGGACAGGGCCACCTCTTCTTCCCGTTCGAGATAGAAACGGGGCGTTCCGACCTCGGCGGCAATCTTCCGGGAGAGGTCGATGGCTCTGCGGTATTCCTGATCCGGCAACCGTTTCACCTCCGTTCCGGCGGCAATATATATCAAAGTCGTCATTCCCGCGAAAGCGGGAATCCAGAAGAGGACTGGATGCCGGATCGGGCCTGCCCCGTACCTGATACGGGGTCCGTCATGACGTTTTATAGGTTTGATCGCCGGAGTAATAACGTACCCCAAGGAGGTGCGTCACCGGCGGCCCTTCTCTATTCTTCGGGGATGCCGCAGAGGCGCTTCGCGGCCGCCTGCTTCTCCTTCATGTTCACCCCGCGGGCGATCATCACCCGCTGCGCCTGCGGCGAGCCCGCCCCGTGCATCGATTCCGTCAGGTAGCCGACGGCCGCCGCCCCGAGCGTCAGGTTTTCGATCAGCCGGAGGATCCGCATCCGGTGTTCCGCCGGGACGTCGGCCCGGCCCCGGCAATACTTCTCCAGCCAGCGGCCGGTCTCCGGGGCCTTCAGGTCTTTTTCCGAAGGCAGCGTGACGAGGAGCCCCCCGGCGATATCCTGGGCGAGCCGGGCGATTTCGTAGGGGAATCGGGTTACGTTCTGCTTGTGGACATTGGCGAGGAGCGTATCCACCATATATGTGCCGCTCGCCTCGCGGTGACCCAGGGCGGCGCAGGCGATGCAGCCGCAGTAGAGGGTCTCGTTCAGGTGGTTCATCTCGATGATCTTGTCGCGGATGTGCGACGCTTTTGCGACGCCGTTGTACTCCGCCGCTGTCTGTGCGGCGCCGATCAGAACGTCCCCCACGCCGACCTTGCAGGCGTAGCTTTGCCGGTGGTAGGAGGCGAACTGCTCGACGAGACCGCCGGCGAATTCGTGCTCGCCGCAGAGGAAGACGCGCTCCCACGGGACGAAGACGTCGTCGAAGATGACGAGCGCCTCATGGCCGCCGAAGTAAAGGTTCCCCCGGTCGAAGGTCGCCCCTTCCAGTTTCCGGGTATCGCAGGACTGGCGGCCGAGGATGTAGGTGATCCCCGGGGCGTCGCTCGGGAGCGCGAAGGCGACGGCGTAATCCCGGTCTGCCTCCCGCATCGCGATCGTCGGCATCACGATGATCTCGTGGGAGTTCACCGCGCCGGTCTGGTGGGCCTTCGCCCCGCGGACGATGATCCCGTCTGTCCGCCTTTCCACCACGCGGAGGTAGAGGTCGGGGTCCGCCTGGGCGTGCGGCGCAAGCGACCGGTCCCCCTTCGGATCGGTCATCGCGCCGTCGCAGGTCAGGTCGTTCTGCTGGACGTATTCCAGGAACTTCAGAAAACGGCGGTGGTAGTCCGTTTTCAGGCGGGCGTCGAGAGCGTGCGTCGTGATCGACAGCGCGTTCAGAGCGTCCATCCCGACGCAGCGCTGAAAACAGCAGCCGGTGAGCGAACCGAGAAGCCGCCCCATCTTGCTCTTTTTGACGAGATCGTCCGTGCTCTGGTGGATGTGGGTGAAGCGGTTGATCCGCCGGCCGGTAAGGTGGGAGGTCGCCGTCATGATCTCTGTGTGTTCGGGACAGTGGGCGAGGTCGTAGGTCAGCGCGACGGCGTTCAGCGACGGCCGGATCAGCGGATGGTCCACGACGTTTTCGACCCGTTCGCCGAAGAGATAAACGACCAGATTCCGTTTCCTCAAGCTTTCCTCGTATTGGCTTCCCGTCATCAGCATAGTGTGGCTTCCTCCAAGGCATTGGATTTCCGTGGGATCTTCCAAATCATCCCTCCCAAGGCGCCGCCATTATACGCCGTACCGTACCGTTTTTATACCCATATTTTATGGACCGCACCTACCGTGCCGAAGAATAAGAAAATGGCGGAATTCCGGCTAAAAATGTGCTAACAATATCTCTACGGTTCGGATCGACAGGATCGGGAAAAGAAAGATATCCCGACTCGATCGACTTAAGGGTTGAAGAAAGGAATTTGCAGATATGGACCAGACCACCCCATCCCTTCCCTCTGATTTTATCCGGGACATCATCGACGACGACATGAAAACGGGCAAGCACCAGGGGCGCGTGGCCACGCGCTTTCCGCCCGAGCCGAACGGCTACCCCCACATCGGACACGCGAAATCGGTTTGCCTCAATTTCGGGATCGCCTCCCAGTACGGTGGAACCTGCAACCTGCGCCTGGACGACACGGACCCCAGCGGGGAGAGCATGGAGTACGTCGAGTCGATCATCCGGGACGTGAAATGGCTGGGGTTCGACTGGGGGGATCGCCTCTACTACGCCTCCGGCTACTACGAACAGCTCTATCAGTACGCCCGGGAGCTCATCCGCAAAGGCCTGGCCTATGTCTGCGACCTGAACGCGGACGAGATCCGGGAGTACCGGGGCACCCTGACCGAGCCGGGGAAGGAGAGCCCCTTCCGCAACCGAACGGTTGCGGAGAACCTGGACCTCTTCGAGCGGATGCGGGCCGGTGCGTTTGCGGACGGGGCACGCGTCCTCAGGGCAAAGATCGACATGGCCTCTCCGAACGTCACGATGCGCGATCCGATCATCTACCGGATCAAGAAGGAGAGCCACTACCGGACCGGCGACGCATGGTGCATCTATCCGATGTACGACTTCGCCCACGGCCTCTCCGACTTCATCGAGGGGATCACCCATTCGATCTGCACGCTGGAGTTCGAGAACAACCGGCCGCTGTACGACTGGTTCCTGGACCAGTTGGTCGAGGGTCCCCGTCCGCGGCAGATCGAGTTTGCCCGCCTGAACCTGAGCTACACGGTGATGAGCAAGCGCAAGCTGCTGGAGCTGGTGGAGAATAAGGTCGTTTCCGGCTGGGACGATCCGCAGATGCCGACGCTTTCCGGGATGCGCCGCAGGGGCTTCACCCCGGAGGCGATCCGGAAATTCTGCGAAAAGATCGGCGTCTCGAAGAACGACAGCCTGATCGACATGGCGCTTTTAGAGAACTGCGTCCGGGACGACCTGAACGAGAAGGCGCTCCGCGTGATGGCCGTCCTCCGGCCGCTCCGCGTCGTGATCGACAACTATCCGGAAGGGCAGGTCGAGATGTTCGACTGCCCCTATCACCCGAAGAACGCCGACAGGGGTTCCCGGAAGGTCCCCTTCTCCCGGGAACTGCTCATCGAGCAGGAGGACTTCATGGAGGTTCCGCCGAAGAAGTTCTTCCGTCTCGCCCCCGGCCGGGAGGTGCGCCTCCGCTACGGCTACTTCATCCGCTGCGTCGCTGTCGTGAAAGATCCGGCCACCGGCAAGGTTATCGAGGTCCATTGCACCTACGATCCGGAGACGCGGAGCGGCTTCGCCCCGGATGGCCGGAAGGTTGAGGCGACGATCCACTGGGTGTCGGCGGCCCATGCCGTTCCGGCCGAGGTCCGGCTCTACGACCGCCTCTTTCTCGTTCCGGATGCGCTGTCGGAAGAGGGCGATTTCACGACCTATCTGAATCCGAAATCGCTGGAGACCCTGAAATCCTGCCGCCTGGAGCCGAGCCTCGCGGCCGCGGCGCCGGGGCAGCGGTTCCAATTTGAGAGGCTGGGGTATTTCTGCGTGGATTCGGGGGATTCCTCAAAAGAGGCGCCGGTCTTCAACCGGACCGCGACCCTGCGTGACGCCTGGGCGAGGATCGCGGAGAAGGGGAGATGAAATCCCGGGCGACATCGCCCCAGTTCCTCAGACTTCCGGCATTGCCGTGCAGATAAAGAACGACCCCTTTGGCGTTTTTGGCCTTGAAAAGCAGGGCGTTCAGGGTTGCCGCCTCCACGGGCACGGTCACCTCTTCAAAGGGTTCGGAAAAGGCGAATGGATAGTCCGGCGGCAGGATTTCGGGATAGAAGATGAGACTCTCCTAACTGCAACCGATGAAAAGGGAGCAGACGCAGATCGTGCTGATGGGGGCCAGAAGGTTTTTCATGTTCATCTACCGATTCACGCTAACAGACAGCAAGGAAGGTGATACCGCGCCCATCGCCGCATCCTCTCCCGCCGCAACGCTCCCTACCTGTATCATTCTATAGGGTATGTCCTCTTATGGACAATTTGAACTCCAACCGTTCTTTCAGAACAAATGATATACTGATCCTTTGCGTGTCAAAGCGGCTTTTCCGCTCGAAGAAATGCCCTTCCTGCTGGTGGAGAATCCAATCTAAAGCGGTCAAGTTGCATCATCCTCTGGTCTCTTTTCCAATGGGTTCATTGTTAGTCGAATTGTTTAATCCAACCTTCAGTTATCGCGGTTAACAAATGCATCAGACTTGAATGATTAGGTTTATTCCCTATCATCTGTAAAGTTTATTGATATACCTGATTCGTTTTATTGTTTATCATCCTCAACCAATACCCACTGCGAAATCCTGCGACTGCCGATATTGCGAATTCTTTTCCCGGATAAGGATGAAACGAGATTGTGAATCTTATCCATCTTCTGATCCTCGTTCAGCACCTCCGGCAGTTTGTCCAGAAGCAACTGGTTGATCTCATCACGCGATACCGGTTGGTGCTTGCCGATCATGTCCAGGATCAAATCCCTGTAGTAACGATTATCGAAACCCCTATCCCGGATATGCTTGGCCTTTTCACCCGTTGCCGCTGCTACCTGGGCTGCTACGATCAGATTGGGATAACGCCCCTCGACCAGTTTGGCGGCCTTCAACCTGCGATGTGCTTCCAGGCTGATGCGTTTTCTCTTCTGTACCTGATCCAGCAACATGATTGTGGCCAGGTCAAGGTCGGTATTGGCCATTAACAAGCGCGTGTACCGCTCATCCAGAATGCGTCCCGGAATCTCTACCGCCACCCGTTCGGGATTGGACAGGTCGTAGTCGGGGAGAGGGAAAAACCGTCGCCGCTGCGATTGAAACATCCGTTTGATACCGCCTCCCTGGGTGTCGATCATGTTCAGATTGACCATCGCCTCGGCCAAAAAGGGATTGCGATAGATCTCCAAGGGTGCATCCTGACGGATAACCGTCTCTACGCTGCCCGGCAGAAACCCTCCCACGTTGCCCAGTATCAAGCTTGTCGGACTCTCGACTACGTTGATCCTGCCCCGTAAACTGTAATCTTGGTGCGCAATGCAGTTGTGCAGGGCCTCGCGGATGACCCATGGATCGTATTGGACCATCTCAACCGGGAACAGAGTGCCGTTCGGCAACTCCCGCACTTTCAGGTTACGGATGCGGACCAGAACCTTGTCCACATTCAGCAGAAAGGGTGGACCGAAGTGTTCATAATCTTGTTCCTCGTTGGAATCATTCTTCAATATCCAACTGATACGTGCCACGGCTGGGGCAAGCAGGGTGGTCGTTTCATCCCTGCCCAGCAGAAGCAAAGCCGCATGGGTGACTGCCCCTTGCGTGGTCAACTTGGCCTTGTTGAGGAAAGTGACATCATCCCAGCCGTCAACCTCCAGTGCCGCGTCGGGAAGCTTATCGGGTGGAATCTTGGCCTTGAATTCCCGCCGCGCTTTGGCAAGCGCCTCTGGTTCAAGATCGGAGATTTGTGCCCGCTCGCAAATCTGGGCGCTCCAGTCCAAACGACGCTGCCAGATTTGCCTCTCTTTCTCAGGATACTTTGCCAGTTCAGTCTTGCTGGATCCATCCCGGATATAAGCCGTACCGTAAAACTTGACCGGCCGGTCAAAGGCGGGATGGATTTCGAAGAGAACTACCCTGTTACCCTGGTAATCAAAGGGGTGGATTTCAAATCCGATATTGGGTTGTAGCCCAAGAGACAACCATAAGGGGAGGAGCTGGTTGCCCTTCCCATTCTCCGCCAAGGGGTCGAATGTTGTACCGACTACATTGTGGGTTTCGTTCTCAATCCCGAAAGCCAGATACCCCCGGGGTTTGCCGTGAAGGCAAGCTGAATTGGCCAGTGCCGATAGATACTCACCCAGCAATTGGCATTCATAGCGGTTGGTTTTGAATTCCAGCCATTCGCTTTCACGCGGTTCGGCTCGTAGCCGATCCAGAAGAGCATGCAGTTCTGCGGTGTTCATTGGCTTTCCTCGTTTTGATGCTCGTGGAGGTCCTGTATCGCCTCACTTGGATCGTTTTATATTTCACGTGAAGTAACAAAACGATGCGGTGGTAGTGGACAAGATCTTCGAAACAACACTAAAAATCAATATTTTTTCTTCTGTCCTTTTGGAACCGGATACCATTCATTCAATACTTTTGCAGTTTCAATGTAGATGCTTGCTTCGTTTCTCGCCGAGCGGAACTTTTCAATCCACGGCAGCGCCCTTTCGTAAGCACGCTTGAATTTGTAGTGATAAAGGTTCCTCGCGGACTCTGAGTCAATTATGCCAGAAGATATTGCAGCGCAATAGGATTCGATTTGGTTCATATACAACTTGAGTTTTCGCCCCGCTTCGCAAAGTTCCCGCACTGTCTGATCTTTATTGACCGATGCGCCAAACGACTTAGCCAGTGTATCTTGCTCCTCCTCGGTTAGCGTTTCTCGGCCCAGAAGTGCCTTGACTTCCAGCTCTGAAAATGGGGAATCTCGCTTCCAGAATGAAACTCTTTCATCTAGGAAAATCTCTATTTCCTCAAACTCACAGGGGTTAGGGAAAAACGTGTATGTAAAATGCAGCTTGTTCCAAATTCGGGAATCACGAAGCTGCTTATAAATCAGCAGAAGTGAGATTAGACCGATCGTTGACGCAATGGCCGTAATGGTTTCTGCGTATTTAACTATGAAATCCCACATAACTCTGCCCTCCAGGAGTTATTTTTTATACGGGGCTGCTAAAGGTCCGCCCCTTGTTAAGTACCATTCCTTTCATCTATGACTTCTGAGACGGTGGAGCAAATGTTCTCGTTATTGTACCAAAATTTCATTACTTCAATGGCCAGCCACCGTGGGCGTCGATGACACGGTCGATCTCGGCCATGAGGCGGATCGTTTCGTGGAGGGCCACGACAATGCGGTGGTAATGGATGAGATCGTCAGCGCCGAGCGTCCTTCCCTTGCGGTCCTTGAGCCACTTCTCACAAACCTGGTAGCCGCCGATATGGAAGTTCCAGACCTCCTCCGGCACGCCGCGGAAGCCGACCTTGCCAGTGAGATCGGCATCTGCCACACCCTTCTTCGGTTTGACGGCGTCGATCCAGACCGTGTTGTCAGACCAACCCACCTTGTCAACCACAGGTTCCGCCGGGCCGGTGAAGGCAACGTGGACGGGCGGCGGCGTAGCGTAAGCATATGTCCAACCGCCGATCTTGTCGAGTCGGATGGAAATGCCCGTCTGTTCCGGGGCCTCGACCAAGTGAATGGCGACGAGCTCGCAGCCGAGCCGGGCCAGCTCGTGGAACAGCACCAGACTCGACGTGAGCGGCAAGCGCGGGAAATCAATCTTCAGGAACTGGGCGTAGCGGGTTCGATAGGTGGGGCTATGGAACACACCATAGATATAATGGAAGATGTCTTCAGGCGCGAGACCTTGGGCAAGACCGTTTCGCCCCCCTCTCGCAATCCCAAATTTTCCCGTTAATTCTTTTAAGAATTCAGCGTTGAAGTTAAGTGACGGTGAGCTTTCTAAAGTGAGGCCATCTCTGTCTGGCAAAATTCGGAGAGGAAAGTAATAGTTTATTTCGCGAGTTCTCAGCGAGACCGCGTTCTTGTCACCCAATTCCTTTGTTACGAAGATATGATGAAATCCACCTTGGGACTGTTGCCTGAATGCAATGAGTGCGCGATTTTGAGTCTCCAACAGATTTCTCATTACTTTCAGGCTATTCGTCTTGAGATATTCCTTCTTGAAATAGTAGGCACGTCTGTCGAACACGCGATACGTTCCACGAACGCAATACCTCGGTCCGTTGAGCTCGAAATCATTTTTAAACTCTTTCCTCATTTCTAGAAGCTTGCGCGCAGTTCCTCCGCCCACTGAGAACTCAGTTTCAATTTCCGCGTCAGTTTTACGCGAGTCTACAAAGCGACGGATTTTGGCAAGGAGTTCTTCTTCGGTAAAATCCACAAGTAGCCCATCGAAACCCGTCTCCGTTCCTGTTGAGTAGAACGGCATCAGTTCAACCAGAGTCGGGTATGAGTTGTATTCTACGTGCAGAGAACAATCGAGATCGATGAACTGAAAAAGAGGCGGCAATGGCGTTACTGATTTCCAAGGTGTAGTACGAACAGTATGGTTCAGTAGGTAAGCGTACTTTTTGTTACGTTCGCCAACGAGGTCAGATATTTTAACACTTGGAACCGCGGGGCTTGAAAGTGCTCTGCAGAAGAGGCTAATCGAAACCCCTTGCTGAATGTCAAATACACTCTCGTCAGCCTTTATTGGACGTTTCGTACTGCCATGCAGGTCAAATAGGAAAAGCTGAGAAAAGGAACTAAGCAAATGCCATCGCATGCCCCGGAGGGTTGGCGTTTCGAGAAAGCCGTTGTTGCTAATCAATGATAGAATACCAACTCCAGCCGTTGTGGAGGCTTGCTCTGTCCACGCAAAGAACTTTACGTAATCGTCTTGAAGATTTTTTTCGAACTGTAGTGCTCCTTTTTCCCTTATCCGATCAGTGCCGATGAATTTGTAGCATTCGACTATCGTACGCATCGCAGGACTAAGATTCGCTGACCATCCCGCATATGGCGGATTGCCGATGAGGACGGTGAAACGTTTGTCGCGCTTGACGGCGTTCACGGCTTGGGCCTCGTGTCCAAGGGCTTCAAAGAGGTTGGCGGCGGCTTCTTCTGCCAGCGGTGAAGGCGGTTCGAGGGCGTTTGTCAGGTAAACGTGGACACGTTCATCGGAACCGAAGCGGTAGCCGGTCTCGTAGAGTTTCAGACCGATCTTCATATGGGCGATGGCGTAAGGGGCCATGAGGAGCTCGTAGCCGTAGAGGCGGGGAAGAAGGCGTTTCGGCACATACTCATTCCAGAGGCTGTCGAACTCCAACTCCAGCCGCCCTTCACGCCGCCACTTGGCCGTCATTGTTTTATGGATAACATCGATCACCTCCACAAGAAACGTTGCTGTGCCGGTGGCAATATCAAGGATCTGAACAAAGGGTTCCTCCTGGGATACGCCCTCCGGGATTTTGATAGCGGGGTTTCTTTTTGCCATCTCCCCCCAGGTCGTCGTATCGGCCAGACCGTTGGTGAGGCCGAATTCCGTTTGCAGGAGTTCGTGGACGCTGCGGACGATGTAGGAGACCACGGGCTGGGGGGTGTAGAAGACCCCCCGCTTGACCTTCATTTTCTTGTCATATTCGGCCAGGAAGAGCTCGTAAAAGTGAATGACCGGGTCCTCCTGCCGGGTGCGGTTGCCGAAGTCCCGCACAATCGCCTCCATGCGGGTGTCCGGGCTGTTGAGGAGATCCACGACGTCCTGGATGCCGAGTTCGTCGAAATCGATCTTCCCCTTCCGGCCGCCGATGGTGAGGAACGTCCCGAGCATATCCCGGAGAAAGGGGTTCGTCACAGGAACCATATCGGCCACATTTTCCGCGATGATCCCCATCGGCCGGGAGAGGCGAGCCGCGAGCAGACCGTAGGCGATGGTTTGGGCGTACATGTCGGCAAAGTCTTCTTCGCTGAGGTCATGGATCAAGGCTTCGCGGAAGGCCTTGTGCAGACGGCGCAGGGGGCCGCGCTCCGTCTCCACGTTCAGGACCTGGTCGGCACGGCGGCGGATCAGCCGGGCCAGGGCGGCCAAGCGCCCGGCCAGATCCTTCGAGGTCGTGATGACCTGCCGATGGCGCAGGGTGAAGGCGGATGACCATCTCTCCCGCCAGCCGTCGAGATCCTTTTCATTCTCCGGCCAGCGGAGCTTCTCTTGCAATTCGTGGTGAACATGGCTGATGTGGAGGGCGGTGTCGGCATCGTCCCAGCCCAGGACCTTCAGCGTCGGCAGATCGCCGGTGGCGGCATCCTGGGTGAAATGGGCGAAGGTGATCTGGCGGTCGGCGCCTTCGCCGTAGTTGGAGATGAAGAGCAGATCGTGGAGGTTCCAGGCGGCCAGATCCGATTTCTTTGCCGAGGCGCGTTTCCGGACAACCAGTTGGCTCAGGATCCGGCGGAGGACGACGACGGGCAGGCGCTTGGGTTCGAAGCGGATGAAGAAAACGCCCCAGGGCTGGCCGGTCGCCAGAGGGCGCAACTGCTTGATCTCTTCTATCCGGGCGGCGGTCCGGGCGTCGATGCCCAGTTCTTCGGGCTCATATTCGAAGGTCAGTTCGTCGAAAGCCTCGGCCCCGATGGGCCAGTCCAACTCGTCACGGAGGTAGGCGATCAGGGCGGGAATGTCGCGGATGGAACGGACGCGGTCGAGAGGGTCATCGATACCTCCGGTTTATGATAATTCCATCCACGCCTTGAGAACGGCCTTCACGCCGACGGGGGCCTGCATCCGCTTGAAATAGGTGTTCTTGATGTGTTTTTCTATAGTGGCTCGAATCTCCGAAAGGGTCTTTTCCGGAATGATCCTTTGGCGTGGGGTGGTGGGGGTGCTGCGGATCAGGTCAATAATGTCCGCCGGTTCCGAAATGATACGCTCTCCGATGAGATCGTAGAGGTACCAGCCCGTCGTGCCGTTTTCTTCGCTCCAGATCTCCGATCCATCCGGTTTCTTGCTCAGGGCGGGAAGCGCCCAGCAGAAAAAGACCGCTCTGGCTTCGGTTTGGGGGTGCGCCTTGCCGCTGAAGACCCGGCCGGGCAGGAGGGCCAACCGTTCCGCGAGGTCGGGGTAGTCCTTCAGGAGTTGCTGGTATTCGAGGTGCATACCCTCCAGAATGGACGTCGTTCCTTCGTAGGCGTGATTGAAATCCTTCAAGGCATCGTAATCGTCTTCCGGAGTCAGGAGCTTCTTGCCTTCGATGCCGAAGGTCTTGGATATCCGCAATGTCTTGTGGGTGACCCTGCTATACAGGCTCAGCAGGATATTCAGCTCATCAGGCGGAAGGAAGTTCCAGTACGCCACGGCGCCCCGGATCATTTTCTGGTCGGGGTGGTCGGTCAGGATTTTCTCTTCGATCTCCGGATTCAGTCGCCGATCAACACGGCCTATGCGCTGCATGAGACGGACGGGGTTCCAGTGGATGTCGTAATTGATCAGACGCGTTGCATCCTGAAGATTCAAGCCTTCGGAAAGCACATCCGTGGCAATCAGGACACGGGATTCATCGAGATCTTCCTCTCTCAGCCCGGCAGATGAGGAATCATTGTAATAGGGGGCGAACTGGCGGATGATCTCTCCCCGATCACGCGACGTGGCACTGTCCACTTCGTCAATGCCCTCGATTCCCGCTTCCAGGAGTTGTTTTTTCAGATAGCGCGCCGTGGTCAGATACTCTGTAAAGATGATGACTTTATGTTTCTTGAGGGCGGCATCGCTTTTAAGCAGACGAACCAGGGCGCGGAGCTTATCATCGTTGGAGGGCTTGAATTTCTCGAGCTCTTTGAGAAATTCGGTGATCTGATCCATGTCGAGAAAGGTTTCGGCCAGGATCTCTTCCACCCGGTATTCATCCCGGTTGAGTTCTTCCACGTCCTCCAGCATCTCCTCGGTAATGAGATCGTCGTCGCCCAGATCCTCTCGATCCCCTTCGAAAAATTCGCTCCTCTGTTCGCTTACATGACGGATCGGATCTTTATGAATGGCCTTCCAGCGGTCCAGATAGATGATTTCCGAGGAGGTTTTGCTGTTCTTCGTGGCAAAGGCCAAGAGCTTCACCAGCAGGGTGTCGCAGGACAGATTGAAAGCATAGACGGAACTCTCAAAGCGTTTGAGGAACAGCGTCCGGATCAGGCCGACCACCTCCTTTTGCCGCCCTGCCGTCAGGGGGTCAATAGAGGCGTCGGGACCTTTGTAATAGGCCAGAGGGTAGTACATGGCCAGGGAAAAGAGCGGCTTCACCCTCGAGAAGGCCTCTTCCAGCATGGACAAGAGCCTACCGTAGGTCTTCTTGATGGAATAGTGAGCAACCTGGGGATCCCCCCGACGGGGAAAAAGAGCTGCATAGCTGCCATGCTGGAGCTGGCTGGCCTTCACGTAGGCCCGGCTGCGCTGCACGACGAGGGCGCGAAATAGATTGTCGTTCAGCAGGACCCTCTCCGCTTCCACGGCATTGGTATCCATTCCGACATTCTCTTCCGCCCGCCCGAGAACGATCTGTTCCAAGTCTTTTTCCATCTTGCGGAAGTGGCCGGCGAGGGAGTGGATGCCCAAAGTAGATTTGAAAAAATCGGGTTTACGACGGCTGAAGAGCTCAATCATGTGCTGAAGGTCAAGGAGGCGGTTGTTGACAGGCGTGGCCGTCAGCAGGAAAATGCTTTTGCCATCCACGATATCGTACAGGCGGCGGTAGCGGGTGATCCGGCCCGATTTTTCCCCCATGACGCCCGGATTGCGAAAATGGTGCGCCTCGTCGATGACGATGGCGTCGGCCATCTCCTTGATGCGTTCGAAACGAACCGGGAATTCCCCTCCGCGGAGGAGATCCGTGTGGTTGTAAATGGCCAGGTTACTGAAGTCCCCGCCGCCGATGTGGGGCAGGTAGCGCCGGAAGGCGCTCTCCCATACAGGCTTGCGGGCCGCCTTGGGGACGAGGAGAACGACGCGCTTGCGTTCGTGGAGGACGAGCCGTTCGATGACCATTAGCCCGATGAAGGTCTTTCCCAGACCGACACCGTCGCAGAGAAAGGCGCCTCCGTGCTGCCCGGCGATCTTCATCAGGGACTGATAGCCTTCCCGTTGATACTGGTCGAGGACGGAATACATGTGGGATTTACTCCGCTCCCATTCTCCGGCCGTCATCTCATGGGCGCGGAAGAACTCCTGGAGGGCCTTGGCATAGACCTCGAAGGGGCTATATTCCTTCGTATGGCGCTCGATGACCCGGAGGATTTCTTCGGTGATTTCGTGCGCCTCGTTCCAGTGCCGTTCGTACCACTCCTGGAGAATCTCCACCTCCCGTCGGATCTGGATGTTCAGTTCGACGTTGTCTATCAGGCCGGGATGGGTGAAATTGCTGGAGCCGACCAGGGCCGCCGAACCGACGACGGCGTGCTTCGCATGGGTGATATAGGCCTTGGCGTGGAATTTTTCTTTGGTATAGATGCGGCATTCGATCTGCCGCTTCCGGAGGGCATCGACGATGGCGGGGACGCCGGTCAGGAAATCGTTACGATCTTTCTCCCGCTCGATGCTGGCATCCAGGATTGCTCCGGCCGATTTGACGCCGTCGAGGAGGGCCTGCCGGGTCCGTCGCGAAACCTCATCTCCCATGAGGATCCGCAGTTTTTCCAGCTTCTGCCATTGGCCGTCCAGGGCCAGGAGGGCGCCGATCTCGAAGAAGCCTGTGGCGATATCGAACGAAACGGACAGATCGGCCCATTGTTCCAGGTAGTTCCGGACCTTCCAATCGTTGTCGCTGTTATCCACGATGAACAGATCGCCGCCCTGATTCTTCATCATCCCCCTGTCCGTTCCGATCAAGAGAACTTTCGCATGACGTTTATGAATATAATATTTTCGCACCGCCGGCCCAGCCAAAGGCGGACATGGATGCGATGTGGCGGAAATTATCGAACTCTATACACAAAATAGCCAAAAAGGACAAGTGGAAAACAAAGGAGCATATCAGACCGGCCTTCCGCCCCATTACAGATGCCGGATTTCGACACCATGCACGCGCTCAGTGAAATGCTCCGCCACGAGACGCCGGTGGCACTGTGTCGGTTTGTCCTCGGCGCACAGGATGCAGATCGGTCCCGGTTGACGGGCGAGAGGACTGTTTTTTAACGGATCCCGTTCCGCCAGAAGCGCCCTGAAGAGCCGCTCGTACTCAGCCCAGGAGATTCCCTTCTTCTTGTAGCCGTCGAGGATCTCCTCCGTCGGCGCCAGCTCCGGATGGTGCTCGTAGCCAATCCCGACCAAGTCGAGGACGTACTCCAGGTCGTCCTTCTTGGCGTATCCGGCGAGCTGCAAGGTGTTGTGGAGGCGGATGTCGACCACCTTCTTCACATCCGCCGCCCGAAGCTTTGAGATGAAGGCCTTGAGGTTCTTCTTCGCGAAACCGATCGTGCAGACGACCATTTCTCTTCCTCCCTGTAAAGGTGAATTGATCCGCCTCCCTTTCGGCGGGCTTTCCTTGATTACCGCATCGGCGTCACGGCGAGCATCTCCTTCAAGGTTACCTCCGGATGGTGGTAGCGCTTGTAGCGGGGCGTTTTTTTGCCGAACTGGATCGCCTCCTGCGGACACCACTGGATGCAGGCGAGGCACTGTTCGCAGTGGCGCCGCCAGGCGGGTCTGTCTCCCTGAAGGTCGATGTTTCCGGACGGGCAGACCGCCCTGCAGATGCCGCAGCCGTCGCATTTTTCGTCGATCCAGAAGCTTCGGTCCATCGTTGGAATGCGGGAAAAGGCGAGCCGGTTGAGCCCGGTAAAAATGATGTTCTGCCACAAGGGGCCCTTCTCGACCGGTCGCTTCTCCCTTGCCGCCGCCGTGGCGGCAATTCGGCCGATCTTGATTCGCGCCGCCTCGATCCGCCGGATTTGCGCCTCTTCCGGTCCGGGGCCGCCCCAGGGGATGTAGTTGGTCGGCATCGCCAGCTCGAATCCGGAGGAAAGGGATAATCCCCGGGCCTGCATCCGCTTCTTCAGTTGAATCAGCGTGGCGGCGACCTGTCCCGCGTTGACGGCCACGGCAAAATGGTACCGGGATCCGTTTTTCTCCAGCGCGTCCACAAAGGAAATGACCCTGCGCGGCAGCCCCCACATATGGACGGGGAAGATGATCCCGATCGCCTCGGCCCCGCTCACGATCGGATCCCCGGAAGTGCCTGAGATCGGGATGATCTCGGCGTCGCCCAGTTCTTTAGCCAGCATCCTGGCCGTCCAGAGGGAGTTGCCGGTGCCCGTGTAGAAGAAAAGATCGGTTTTCATGGATGACTCCTCAAATTTCCGGAACCCTGGTGCGCCCCCGGACGTAGGCGTGATCCTCTTTCAGGTTCGGGCCTTGCGCGGCGCCGGTCGCCAGCCTGTCGCACCGCTCGTTCTCCCGATTTCCGGCATGGCCATGCACCCAGACGAACCGGACCCGGCGCCGGTCGCACCGGTCGAGCAGCTCTGCCCATAGATCGGCATTTTCGGCCGCATCGCTTTCCGTGCGCATCCAGCCGTTGGCGCGCCATTTGCGGGCCCAGCCCTTGCCGATCCCGTTGACCACGTACCGCGAATCGCTGTGCAGAATGACGTCTGCCGGGGCCTCCAGGGTATCCAGCGCCGCGATGCAGGCCATGAGTTCCATGCGATTGTTGGTTGTCCGGCGGAATCCCTGCGCGAGTTCTCTCCGTCCCGCCCCGTCGATGATGACCGCGCCGTATCCTCCCGGGCCCGGGTTCCTCGCACAGCCGCCGTCGGTGTAGATGATGATCGGCCCCGGCAAGGCAGAGGGCGCTGCCGGTTCGGCGGCGGCATGTGCCCCGTCGGAAGCTTTCCAGGTCTTTGCCGCCGGGCTCCCCAGCCAGCGCCGCGCCTCTTCCACGGTGACAAAGCCCTTGAAAACGGCCCCGGCATACCCCCGGACCTGCTCTTCGGCGCCTCCGGGGCCGTACCAGGCGGTATAGATGCCAGGCTGGTAACCCCTGATTACGGCGTAGTATTTATTTTTACTTCCCATGCCACATTCCCCAATGGAGCTAAAGATAAGTCGCGCGGCGGAACGATCCCTTGCCGGTATGCCGGTTGCTTAATACAATTCAGCCGATTTTTCCAGCGTCACTTTCATGGATCAAGACGCCTCAAGGAACGTAGGGCGTCTTGAGATACCGCCTGGCTTCTACCTGCGCGACCCCTTCCCCGCCCTCGACCTCCAGCGCCCGGTTGTAATGCTCCTCGGCCCGCTTCCTCTCCTGGCGGACGTCGTGAATCATCCCCAGACGCAGCAGGGCCGAGGCCCGGATGCGGGCGTTGTAGGGCGCCGCATCCTTCAGGGCCTTCTGAAAATATTCTCCCGCCCGGGCGTATTCCCGCTGATTGAACAGGATCCGTCCCAGCAGGTGATCATAACGGGGCTGGAGCTGAGGGGCAAAGGGGGGCTTGCCGCCCTGAATTCCCTTCTCCAGATCCCGGGCGATGGCATAGGCCTCATCGAACCGCCCGAGTTCGGAAAAGATGATGGCCAGAGAAAACGAAAAGCTATAATTTTTGGGGAACCTCTCCATGAGGTCCAAGGTTATGGCCAGGGCAAGGGCCGGCTGCCTCTCGAAATTGATGTAAATCGACGAGAGCTCCGCCTGGGCAAGCTCCCGGAGAAGATCCCCCTTCTGCACCGCCAGTTCCAGTTCCTGGATGCCTTTGTGATGATCCCCGGCCGTTATCACCAGGGAAGAAAGGAAACGGGTTACGCCCGGGAGTTGATTGAGATGGTAATGGAGCAGACCCATCGGGAAATAGTTGTCGTAATTGTTCGGATCCGCCGCCCTCGTCTTTTCCAGATAATCCCAGGCATACGCGCTCTCCTGCGCGACCGTGAAATAACTCTTTTGCATGAGAGCCAGGCGGATCTTGACGATTTTTGCCAGCGTCATGGCAAAGTATGCCTGAGAGTCCCGGGGATTCTTTCCGACCCGCTTCTCCCCTCGGGTCACCGCATCTTCGACATAACGGAGCATCGCCTCCTTGTTCTTCTCCCGTTCCTTCGGGTCGAAGCCCGTTTCATAGGAGAACAACCGGGCCAGGGCCAGGAAGGCATACCCCGTTGGGCTCTCCCGATCCAGTTCCACCGCCTTCTGGAAAGAGGAGGTCGCGCCTGCATGATCCAGGTTAAAAGCGCTTTCAATCCCCTGACGGAGATAGGCATGGAGTTGGCTTGGTTGGGTTTCCGCAGGCGCCGCTTCCCTGGCGGGGAGCAGAAAGGAGAGACAGAGGAAAAGAGTTGCAGCCAGCCGCTTCTTCATAAGCCGAACCTCTTCCGGCCAAATGGGAGAACCTTCAGCGCCCCAACTTCGGCGCCCTTTCTTAAAAACAATTCTTGGCTACGCCTTACCGGCTTTTTGAACGAATATCAAGGACTGGTTGTTCGGGAACGCCCGCGGTAGGGCCGGCCCCCGCCGATAAAATGATTGACTTCAAGGGGTCATGGTGATAGGGGAAACTTCCTTTGGACCGGGAAGAGAGGCTAACCCATGCTCGACATCAAATACCTGAGGCAGAACATCGATTTCGTGTCCGGAAAGATGCGCGAGCGGGGCCAGGAGATGAATCTGGAGCGTTTCATCGTGCTCGACGCGGCGCGACGGGAAATGATCCGGGAGGTCGAGGGGCTGCGCGGTGAACGCAACGCCGTCTCGAAACAGATCGGTGAGAAGAAGAAAAACAGGGAGGACGCCAACGATATCATCGCGCGGATGGGGTTGGTTTCCGCCCGGATCAAGGAACTTGACGAAGCACTGAAGAAGACGGACGAGGATCTCGATGCGATCCTGATGACGATTCCCAACCTCCCGCACGCGTCGGTCGTCTGCGGAAGGGGCGCCGAGGACAACCCGGTCGTCCGCGTCTGGGGGGAGAAGCCGCAATTCTCCTTCAAGCCGCGGCCGCACTGGGAGATCGGCGAGAGTCTGAACATCCTCGATTTCGCGCGCGGGGCAAAGATCACGGGGGCGCGTTTCACCCTCTACCGGGGATTCGGCGCAAGGATGGAGCGGGCGCTCATCAACTTCATGCTCGATCTCCATACGGGAGAGCACGGCTACACCGAGGTTTTGCCGCCCTTCCTGGTCAACCGGGAGAGCATGACCGGGACGGGCCAGCTCCCGAAGTTCGAGGAGGACCTTTTCCGGATCGACAAGGTGGACTACTTCCTGATCCCGACGGCGGAGGTGCCGGTGACGAACATCCACCGGGATGAGATCCTAAGTGAGAAGGAGCTCCCGATTTACTATGTAGCCTATACCCCATGCTTCCGCGCGGAGGCGGGTTCGTACGGGAAAGACACGCGGGGGCTCATCCGCCAGCACCAGTTCAACAAGGTGGAACTGGTGAAGTTCACGAAGCCGGAGAGCTCCTACGAGGAGATGGAAAAGCTGACGCTGAACGCCGAGGAGGTCCTCAAAAGGCTGAAGATCCCGTATCGGGTTGTCTCTCTCTGCACGGCCGATCTGGGCTTCTCCTCCGCGAAGACCTACGACGTCGAGGCGTGGCTCCCCGGCCAGGATGCCTACCGGGAGATCTCCTCGTGCAGCAATTTCGAGGAGTTCCAGGCGCGCCGGGCGTCGATCCGCTTCCGGCGCGACGAAAGCGGAAAGGTGGAATTTGTGCACACCCTGAACGGTTCGGGCCTCGCCGTGGGAAGAACCCTCGTCGCCGTTCTGGAGAACTACCAGCAGGAGGACGGGAGCGTCGTCATCCCCGAGGCGCTCCGGCCCTACATGGGAGGGGTTGACAGAATTCCCGCCGCGGGGTAGCATCAAAGCATAACGTACGGAGGGATGGCCGAGTGGTCTATGGCGGCGGTCTTGAAAACCGTTGACCGAAAGGTTCGCGGGTTCGAATCCTGCTCCCTCCGCCAGCAATGCCTGCCTGCCCAAAGGGGACGCCTTGCCGCAAGGTGTTCCCTGAAGGATGATCGTAAAAAGTCACCAAACGGTCATACCGGCGAAGCCGGTATCCAGAAATAGTTAACAACACTGGATTCCGTGTCAAGCACGGAATGACAATACAGGGCAGAATCGACTTTTTACGAGCGCGTCAAAAGATGATCGAAAAAAGATCGCGGAGAGATGGCTGAGTGGCCGAAAGCGATCGCCTGCTAAGCGATTGTACGCCCTTTAAAGGTGTACCGCGGGTTCGAATCCCGCTCTCTCCGCCATTTTTTCCGTGAAACGCCCGCGCGAGCGACTCCCCGCCCTGGGTTCACCAGTCTCTATCGACGTTAAGAGGTCTTTGAAAGATATCCCTACTTTGTCATTCCCGCGAAAGCGGGAATCCAGAAAGTATTGAAATGAATGGATTTCTGCTTCCTCAGGAATGACGATTTGTCGAGTTCCAGCAGAAGATCAAAGGTCTTGTTACAAGAAGACGTTTTGGTGAATCAATGCACCCGTTGCTCCTCAACGACATCCTGGTCATCATCCTGCTGTCGGTCGTCGTGCTTTATCTGTGCCACCGGATGGGCCTGCCGATCATCGTCGGATTTCTTCTGACCGGCGTCATTGCCGGGCCGCACGGACTCCGCCTGGTCCGGGAGACCGAAGCGGTCAAAACGCTGGCGGAGACGGGAATCGTGCTGCTCCTGTTCACGATCGGCATCGAATTCTCGTTCCGGCGCCTCCTCCGGATTCGAAAAACGGTTCTTCTGGGCGGTTCGCTGCAAATCGCATTGACGGCCCTGGCTGGATTCGCCGTGGCGAGGCTCTTCGGATACGGTCTCAACGAAGCGGTTTTCGCGGGTTTTCTGCTGTCGCTAAGCAGCACGGCCATCGTGATGAAAATCCTCCAGGATCGGGCCGAAATGGAAACGCCCCCGGGAAATGCGGCCCTCGGCATCCTCATCTTTCAGGATATGGCGGCCATTCCGATGATGCTGGCGGTTCCGCTGCTGGCGGGAACGGCGCAGAGCGGGGGTTCTCCCGCCTTGCTCGTCGCGAAGATCATCGGAATCGCCTTTCTCGTTCCGCTCCTCTCCCGCTGGTTTGTGCCAAGGATCTTTTTCGCCATCGCCCGAACCAAAAGCCGGGAGCTCTTCCTGATCACGACGATCGCCCTGTGCATGGCCGTTGCCTGGCTGACCCATGCCGCCGGCCTCTCGCTGGCCCTGGGCGCCTTTCTGGCGGGCCTGATCATCTCCGAGTCCGAATACAGCCACCAGGCCCTCGGGGACATCCTGCCGTTTAGGGACGTCTTCACGAGCTTTTTTTTCGTCTCCATCGGGATGCTGCTCGACGTCGGATTCTTCCTGCGGCGCCCCCTCTCCCTGCTGGTCGCGGCGCTTTTTGTCCTGATCCTTAAAGCCCTGGTCGCGGGCGCCGCCGCGTTTTTTTCGGGACTGCCGCTCCGGGCGGCCATCATCGCCGGCATCGCGCTTGCCCAGGTCGGGGAGTTCTCGTTCATCCTGACGGAAACGGGCGTCCCGTACGGCCTCATCTCCGGGGAGATCTACCAGGGGTTCCTGACGATTTCCATTCTCACGATGATGGCGACGCCCTTCCTGATCGCCGCGGCGCCGGCCGTCGCGGCGAGCATCAGCAGACTGCCGCTGCCCCCAAGGCTCAAGCAGGGGATGGCGCCCGCGCGTCACGGGAAACCCGCCCCGCTTTTGAACCATCTCATCATCGTCGGCTTCGGTCTGAACGGAAAAAATCTGGCGCGGGCGGCGCGGACGGCAGGCATCCCCTACTTGATCATCGAGATGAATCCCGCGGCGGTCCGGAGCGAAAGGGTGAAAGGAGAGCCCATCTTCTTCGGGGACGCCACCCAGGAGGCCATTCTGTTGCATGCGGATATCCGGCAGGCCAGAACCCTGGTCGCCGTGATCAACGATCCGGCGGCGACGCGCCGAATCACCGAGCTCGCCCGCAGGCTGAACCCAAGGGTCTACATTCTGGTCCGGACGCGTTTCGTTTCCGAAATCAACGCCCTGATCGATCTGGGGGCCAATGACGTCATCCCGGAGGAGTTCGAGACCTCGGTGGAAATCTTCAGCCGCATCCTGGCAAGATATTTCATCCCAAAGGAGGAGATCGAAAAAATGGTCATCGGCATTCGCGCGGAGAGGTATGAGATGTTCCGGACCCTTCCGCGCGGCGTCGCACCGGCCTGCACGCTGCAAAGCTGCCTGCCGGACCTGGAAATCGCCTCCTTTCGCATCGAAGGCGGGGCGCCCGTCATCGGCAAGACGATTCAGGAAACGGAGATGCGCAAAAGACACGGCGTCACGCTGCTGGCCGTCAACCGCAATGCGCAAATCATGACCAATCCTTCCGCCGATACGGAATTCGCCGCCGGGGATATCCTGTTCGTGGTCGGGGATGCGAAAAACATCCGGCAGGTCCGGCTGATCTTCAACGAGGGGCAGGATGGACAGGAATCCCCTCCTTGAGCCCGTTCCGCCCCAATTCACACGCACCGGACGGGGATGATTCTGCAGTTCCTGAAGATGAATCCTGTGACCATAACAAACCGGACAGTTTAGTGCTACTTACACGGAACATGAATCCTGTTGACATATTCTGCAAAGTGGGTAGAATGGCCACCCGTTGCCCGGAAAGCCGGATGCGATTGTACCGGGTGCCTCGGAGCGGGGTTTTTCCCCGCAGCGGCTTTACCGGCAGCATAAAGTCAAAAAGCGCCCATGGCTCAGCTGGATAGAGCGTCAGACTACGAATCTGAATGTCGGAGGTTCGAATCCTCCTGGGCGCACCAACAAAGAGACGGGGTCAGTCAATCCGGCTGACCCCGTCTCCTTTCCCAACCCATTTCTGCTAACATTTTCTGCGGCTTCATCCGCTGACAAGAACGTCATTCCCGCCATCGCAACGGATTGAAGTTCGTCTCCCGGTCATAGAAGTCTTCCCGCTCCGCACGCTTCAGGAAAGCCACGGTTAGATAGGTCGGCGGGGTGACCAGCGCTTCATAGGCGGACTTCATCAACCACTGCGCCCCCGCCATCTTCGCCAGCGCGTCGAGCGGAATCGTCCCGTCCCGTAAACGGCGGCAATGACGGGAAACCGGCGCCGTTCAGCCATTTCTCTTCCCGTGTTCCGCTTCGACGGAAATGGATATCCCCCCCCGCACCGCAAAATCGGCGGTGACCTTGCACCAGCGGGGGGCCAGCGCCTTGACCAGATCGTCCAGGATCGCGTTGGCCGCGTGTTCGTGGAAGACCCCCCGGTTCCTAAACGACCAGAGGTACAGTTTCAGCGATTTGGATTCCACGATCTTCCGGTCGGGGATGTACTGGAGGGTCAGACGGGCAAAATCGGGCTGCCCCGTCGCCGGACAGACGCAGGTGAATTCTTCGGTGCGGAGCGTAACGACATAATCCCGGTCCGGGTGGTGGTTGGGAAAGGTCTCCAGCCTCTTCGCCGGCTTCTCCTCTCCCCTGCCGAGCAGGGTCAGCCCCTCCAGGTCTGATTTTTCAGTCATCTTCGGCATAAGGTCCCTTTCTTTAACATTATTTTACGATCGTTCCTGGGGGAGATGAAAGCAGGTTACCCCTCCCGGATCCTCTCCTCGTTCGCTCCATCCATCTTCACCGGAAATCCGTCTTTATCTATCTGAAATGGTCCGATCTTGTCCACATTTTTCCTCTCTTTGGGCGAAATTTTTTCGGTTGATAATCGATTCCCCTTGTGGTAAGGGGGATGCGCGTCTGCTGGGGGATCGTTCAATGGTAGGACAACGGACTCTGACTCCGTGAATCGTGGTTCGAATCCACGTCTCCCAGCCAAAAAAATCTAAGGGTTATCCGATGAACGGTTAACCCTTTTTTCGTGTGCGGGCCATGGCAACAATACTTGTTGACATGCAAAATGGTTCTTCGTATCATTCCAAACATCCATTTATAGGGAGGTCAAGGTGGAACGTTCTCTGGTATTGGTCAAGCCCGACGGGGTGCAGCGCGGTCTCGTGGGTGAGGTGATTGCCCGCCTGGAGCGGCGCGGTCTGCTCCTCACAGGGGCCAAATTCATGCAGGTCAGCCGGGCGCTGGCTGAGGAACATTATGGGATTCACAAGGGCAAACCGTTTTATGATGGTCTGATCGCCTATATCACCTCCGCGCCGGTGATGGCGATGGTCTGGGAAGGCCCCAATGCGGTTGCCGCCATTCGCCAGACGATGGGCGCCACCCGCCCGCTGGAAGCCGCGCCGGGCACGATCCGTCACGACTTCGCACTGGAGGTGGGCCGCAACCTGACGCATGCTTCGGACAGCCCCGAAAACGGCGCAAAGGAGGTGGCGTTGTGGTTCAAACCGGAAGAACTGGTCTGCTGGCGACGCGCCGTGGATCCGTGGATTTTTGAGAAGTAAAACCCCATCCGTAATGCGGTTGAAATCGTCCTGCCGGGGGATCCGGCGGGACGATGGGTTTGATCCGGACGAAACCCTGGCCTTCCCTTGGGAGAGAGAAAGGATGAGTTTATGACCAATCCGCGCGCCGATTACATCCCCATCGTTGACCGTAAACCATTGAAACTGCCGGGAGACGCCAAAGTTGCCGTCTGGGTGATTGTGAACATCGAGGAGTGGCCGATCCATGAACCGATGGCCCGTACCGTCATCCCGCCGCCGCAGGGCGTCACCATCGTGCCGGATATCCCCAAC
>Ga0100377_1000189_pt1 | contig 50332 bp, 35 predicted proteins | sample CryGeymeta201501_FD_83664 | JGI IMG/M metagenome (GOLD analysis project Ga0100377, IMG submission 83664) | Groundwater microbial communities from Crystal Geyser aquifers in Utah, USA - Crystal Geyser metaG 2015-01 | ecosystem: Environmental > Aquatic > Deep subsurface > Groundwater | place: USA... | reverse complement strand
CCTCGGCGCCTGTTGCCACGCGGCGAGGTCGGCGTTGGCGCGGGGATGCACCAAGAGAGCCAAGCGCTCACCTTCCATGCGGACGCCGAGCAGCGCGCGAGGCTCGGCGCGTTCCGCAACACCTTTGATGACGTGGGCTGGTGCAGCGACGCTGTGCCCGGCTCGCAATTGCAGGGGGGGCGCCCTTGCCGTCCGGCTCCAGACGGTCAGGGGTGGGGCACTGTTCACGCGCGCGGCACCACCAACCTGTACTCGCGCATCGCGCTCGTGGGCGAGGCGTCGCACGTCATGTCCTTCGCGGGTGGGTTCCAGGGCAATATGTGGCTCGGCTTGGGCTACTTGCCCAAGCGCGCCTATGCGGGCGTTGGCGTGGGGCTGTTCGCCGTGCGCACCTACTACGTGATCCCCGACGTCGACGTGGGCCCCGTCGCCGATGGCGACCAGACCGGCGTTCAGCTGCAGCGGATCGACGAGCTCGCCTACCCGCTGCTCATGATGGGCGCGCGGGGGCCCAACGGGCATCCGTGGAGCGTCGGCGCGTCGGCGGGCATTCGCACGCAGTTCGTCGCCGCCAGCGCGCGTGTGTCCCTGCCGATCTGGGAGCCGCGCGAGGGGCTGACCCTCCTGGTCGGCGGTCGCGTAGAGGCGGCGGGTGCGACCTACGCGTTGGCGAACAACCCAGGTTATCGCGCCTATGTCAGCCAGACGCAGGCAGCGTTTGAGCTCGGCGTCGTAGTGGGGGAGCGATGATCCTCGCGGTCCTGAGCGCTGTGGCCTTCGCGGCGGACGTGTCCGTGTGCAGCGCCGGCTGCGATTGGGACGACCTCGCGGGCGCTGTCGCTGCGGCGGCTGACGGCGACGTCTTGGTCATTGGCGACGGCCTCTGGCGCGGCCAGCTCGTGATCGAGAGGTCGTTGACGCTCCAAGCGGCGCCGGGAGCGCGCCCCGTGATCACGGACGACTTCTTGCAGCCGCTGGCGTCAGCGGAGGCGCTGGTGGTCGTGCGCGCGCCCGAGTCGTCGGCCACGCCGCCCTTGGTGCGGTTCGAGTACCTCACGATCGCGTCGTCAACGCGCGTCGCGCTGGCCGTAGCGGGCGCGGACGTCTCGCTCTATGCCGTCGCTGTGTCGTCGACCCAAAGTGGCGTTGACGGCGGGACCATCGCGGTGCACGGCGGAGCGCTTCACATCGACGGCGGCGTGTTCTCCGGTGGCTCTGCGGTGCGCGGCGGCTTGGTCTTCGCGGGGCCGGGCAGCGCTGTGACGGTCGCTGCGACGGGCAGCGCGATCCCGCAGTTCCTCAACGGCACCGCGTCTGAGGCGGGCGGCGCGATCTTCGTCGAGGGGGAGCCCGCAGGGCTGGGCGCGTCCACGCTGTCGATCGACGGGGCCTTCTTCGGGGGCAATTGGAGCACCGGCGACGGCGGCGCGATCGCCGTGCGGATGGTGGGTAACGCCAGTATTCGCGCCGATTTTCGCGGGAACGAAGCGGCTTCGGGTGGCGCTGTCTCGGCCTTCGACAGCATCGTGGACCTGCACAGCAGCCACATGTCCGGCAACGTCGCGCTCGGGCCCGGCGGCGCCGTTTACACCGAGTACGGTGAGCTGCAGGTCGTCGACACGGCCTTTGCCCTCAATGACGCGGCGGTGGGTGGCGCGGTCGCCTCGGAGTGGGCCGTGGTCGGCCTCGTGCAGCGGTCGACCTTCTGCGGCAACAGGGCGCGCTACACCTCGGGCGCGCTGCACATGACCGGCGTGTCGACAGAGCTCGCGCAGCTGACGGTGCGCTCGTCTGCCTTCTACGACAACTACGCGGCGACGCAGCCGGCGGCGATCGACCTCGGGCGAGGTGAGGTGCGCCTGCATCAAAACACCCTCGCGGCGAACCGTTCGGGGAGCTGGCGAGGGTCGACGGTGCAGGTGGCGGCGGCGGTCAGCGACGTGCGCAACAACCTCTTCGTCGGCGCCGACGGGGCCGTGTTGGAGCTCCGGAGGGGTGAAGCGACGCTCGCCTACAACGGCTGGTGGGGAAACCGCGACCAGCTCGTCTACGAAGAGGGCACGCTCGTTCACTGGGGCACGCGCGGGACGGACGACCAGATCGGCGTCGACACGGGCGTCGAAGGCGATCCGCTCTTTCAATCCCTGCACATCGACGGTCGCTGTGAGGGCACGAGCCTCAAGATCTCGCCGTTGGGCTCGGCCTATCGAGCGGGCGACCCCGCGCTCGCTGACTACGGCGAACAGGCCCCGGATCTGGGCGCCTATGGCGTCGATTGGCCCGTGACCGACAACGACAGCGACGAGTGTGACTCGCGCTACGACTGCGACGACGGCGACGCGCTCTCGGACTGCGCGATCGACGTTGGCGCTTGCGCGACGCGCTGGCGGGTCGACCTCGATGGCGACGGCTTCTTTATGGACGAGGTCAGCGCCGACCTCCGCGACTGCGTGGACGAGGACGCCTCGATTCACCCGGGCGCGTACGAGGTCATGGGCGACCGCGTCGACAGCAACTGTGACGGCTTGGACGCGCCACCCGATCAGCTCATCCCCTACCGCGCCTGTTCGAGCGCTCCTGTTGGCGGCGCCTCCTCCCCTGCGATCGCGGCGCTGTGCGCGTTGTCGCTGCGTCGGCGTCGGCGTTCGCGCTCCCTTTGTCTCTGACATTTCGTGGTCCCACTTTCCCGACGCTGCTTGCACCTCTCGCCTGAGATACAAACGCTCCATGTCGACTATTACTCGCAACATCGGTCTCTCCCTCGGCGCGGACCTCTGCTGGCCCGCCGCTTATGAGGAGCTCATCCAACGCCTCGACCTCTCGCTCAAGCTGGGCGAAGACACCGTCCGCTTCGCGGTGGAACGGGTCACGGTCGAGCCATTCAACCTGCGCTACAAGCCCAAGTACGACATCGTGCTGGACCGGCTCACGCACTGGTTCCCCGTCAGCCGCGAGTGGATCAAGAAGATCGTGCTCATGGACGGCGTGTACGTGCTCAACAACCCGTGGTCCGTCCAGTCCATGGAGAAGCACACCAGCTACTGCGCCATGATGCGCCTCGGGTTGCCGATCCCCGAGACTTGGATGATCCCCGCCAAGGAATACGACGAGGCCGCGTGGGACACGGGCGTCACCGTGCGCCGCTACAACAAGCTGTTTCAGCTCGACAAGGTCGGCGACGCCGTCGGCTACCCCTGCTACCTCAAGCCCTACGACGGCGGCGGCTGGGTCGGCGTGCGTCGCGTGAAGAACGCGCGCGAGCTCCTCACCGCCTACGATCAGAGCGGGCAGCGCGTTCATCACCTGCAGCAGGGCGTCGAGGGCTTCGACCTCTTCATCCGCGGCATCGGCATCGGTCCGCAGGTCAACATCGTCCACTACGACCCGGACGCGCCGCTGCACGGCCGCTACATGGTCGACTTCCACTTCATGACGGGCGAGGAGTGGGCGCACGCGTCCAAGATCACGCGCATCGTGAACAGCTTCTTCGGGTGGGACTTCAACTCCTGCGAGATGCTGCGCCGCGACGGCACCTTCTACCCAATCGACTACGCCAACGCGTGCCCCGACAGCCAAGTCACCAGCTTGCACTTCCACTTCCCGGAGCTGGTCAAGAGCTTGCTGCGCTGGAGCTTGTTCTGTGCGGCCACCAAGCGCGTCCGCGCGGTCAACCTGAACTGGCAGCCCTACTTCGACATCGCCGATCGGACAGACCTCACGCTCGAGCAGAAGATCGACGCCTACGACGAGCTCGCCAAGGCCTACTTCGACTCGGACGCGTTCTCGGCCTTCTGCAAGGAGCACCTCACCGAGCTGGACCGCGTCGCCTACGACTTCTTCGGCACGCCTCGCTTCAAGGCCATCGTGAAGGACAAGGTCACGGCGTTGTACCCGCCCCACGAGGTCGAGCGCTTCACCGACCACTTCTTCGGCTTGGTTCAGTTCTGGCGCAAGACCGAGGCCGACCGCCTCGGGGTGGAGTTCAAGTGATGGACTACAAGGAGTGGAGCTGGTCGTCGCCCGCGTTGAAGCGGGACATGCCGGTCGCGCGCTGGGGCCACCACGGAAAGCCGCTGGTGCTCTACCCCACCGCGGGTGGCGACTACTTGGAGTGCGAGCGCTTCTTGATGATCCGCGTGCTCACGCCCTTCATCGACGCGGGGCTTATCAAGGTCTACTCGCCTGCGAACATCAACCGCGACGCGTGGATGGACAACGAGCAGCGCCCTTGGCATAAGTCGTGGTTGCAGGCTCGCTATGATGACTATGTCCGCAACGAGCTCGTGCCGCACATCATCAACGACTGCGCCGGCTACAACAAGCTCGCCGTGGTCGGCGCCTCGCTCGGCGCGTACAACGCGGTGAACACGGCGTGCAAGCACCCGGACGTGTTCGACCTGTGCATCGCCATGAGCGGCACCTACGACTTCGACCGCTGGATGGGCGGCCACCGCGACGACAACTACTACTTCAACATGCCCATGTACTTCCTCGCGGGCTTGGGCGAAGGCCCGCTGCTGCAGGCGATGCGCAACACGCGCTTCATCCTGGCGACTGGCCAGGGCCGCGCCGAGGCCCCCGACGAGACGGTGCGCATCGCGCGCTTGCTCGCAGCCAAGGGCGTCCCGGTGGACATGGAGATCTGGGGGCACGACGCCCACCACGACTGGCCAACCTGGCGCACGATGCTGCCCATGTTCCTCAAGCGCGCGCTGTAGCGTGCGCGTTTGAGGCGCTAAATCGTCGGTGTCGCCCCGAGCATCTCGTCGAGCAGCTGACGGTAGCTCTGCAGCAGCTCGGGGGGGCAGGCGTCGACCGCCGCGCACCCGTCTTCGCCCTCGCGGTGGAGGCAGTCGCGGTACAAGCAGCGCACCTCCTCCAAGCCGGGGAAGTGCAGGCGCGCGGTCTCGGTGGTGACGCCGGCGGGCGTGAAGTTGCGAATGCCGGGTGAGTCCGCGATCTCGCCGCCGCCGGGGAGCGTGAACAGCACCGAGCGCGTGGTGGTGTGGCGGCCTGTGCCCCAGTACTCGGACACATCGCCGATCGCGCCGACGTCCTGGTCGGGGAGCAGCGCGCCGATGAGCGAGGTCTTTCCTACGCCAGACCCGCCGACGAAGGCCCAGGTGCCGTCCTCGGTGCGCTCGGCGAGGAGCGCGGCGAGCTCGGTCAGGCCGACGCCAGCCGCGACCGAGGTGTGAATCACGCGCAGGCCTTGCGCTTCGCGGAGGGCGAGCGCAGTGACGACCTCGGCCGGGACGCCCAGATCGACCTTGTTGAGCACGGCGATGACCTCAAGGCCCTCGGCGCGCGCTCCCACCATGTAGCGGTCGAGCAGCGCGGGGCGGAAGCCAGGCGTGCCGACCGACTGCACGAGCACCAGCCCGGTGAGGTTGGCGGCGAGGAGCTGCTCGCGCCCGTTGGAGCCGACGCGCTGCAGCGCGTTGTGCCGGTCGAGGACGCGCACGATCTTGCCACCCTCGCCACGCGCCTCTACCCACGCCACGCGATCCCCGACGACAGCACGCTGACCGGAGAGAAAGCAGACCCGCTCACCCTCGGCGTCGCGGACGCGAACGCGGCGTCCGACGGTCTCCACGACGCGTCCGAGGTGTTCAACAGGCTTGGCAGAGGTGGGGCGATGGCTTCGGCTCATGGGACGCGTGGGGTAACCTTGTCGGACACATGCGACGCGACATCCTCGACATCGATCTCAGCTTCGACGGCTCTCAGGGCCCAGACCCGCTTGGGCTGCAGGAGGTCGAGGCCATGCGCCTCATCCTCGCGGGCGCGTCGGTGGTGGATTGGAACCGCGTGGAGTTCGAAGACGTGGCGGCGGTGGATCGCTTCCTCGCGAGCATGCTCGTCGACATGGGCGAGCCCGTCGACCGCGAGCGCCTTCGTTACGTCTACAACGAGGCCGTGAGCTATCTGGAGGAGCAGCTCAAGCTGCGCTTCTCCGACGAGCTGCGCGCGCCCAAGGATGTTCGCGAGGTCTTCTTGCTCGCGGGCAAGCGGGGCGGCTTTCGACGAAGCCAGGTGCTCGCCTGCGCCACGCTCAAGCTGATGCACGTCATCCACCACATGGAGGCGGCTGACCTCAAGTTCAAGGTCGCTATCTCGGAGGCCGAGCTCTTCGACTTGGCCGAGGCGCGCATTCTGCGCATGGGCCGCAAGATGCGCGACGCGGGGCTGCCGCTCGTGTCCTTCTACGGCTCGCGCAAGTCGCGCAGCTCGATCATCACCAAGCTGCTCGCGAAAAAGGAGAGCTTGGCGGCGACGGTCTTCGACAAGCTGCGCTTTCGCGTGATCGTGGAGCGTCCGTCGGACTTGGTGCCGGTGATGACGTACATGATTCACAACTTCTTCCCGTTCAACTATGTGATCCCCGGGCAGAGCCACAACAACCTGCTGCCCCCCGACGAGCTCATCGAGCGGCTCATCGCGGACGACGCGTCGTGGTTGCAGCCTCAGCCGGAGCACCTCACCGAGGCCAGGGGAAAGAACGAGTTTTCCGGCCACGACTACCGGATGATCAACTTCATCGCGGACTTCCCGATCCGCTTGCCGGAGACGCTGCCGGGCATGTTCGGCTTCGAGCTAGGGCGGGTGGTCTTCGTGATGGTGGAGTTCCAGCTCCTCGACGAAGAGACCGCGCGCACCAACGAAGAGGGCGAGAACGCGCACCACCTCTACAAGTCGCGCCAATACCAGCAGGTCGCTCGTCGCCTCAAGCGCGGCGGGTGGAAGGCGCCCGGCGAAGATCGATGACGCGCGTCTTGTTCGTTTGCCTCGGCAATATTTGCCGGAGCCCCATGGCTCATGGCCTGTTTGAGCACCGCGTCGCCGAGCGCGGCTGGGGCGACCGCTACGCCGTGGACAGCTGCGGGACGGCGGCCTACCACGCGGGCGAGAGCCCCGACCCGCGGACCACGCACGTGCTCGCGGTCCACGGCGTCTCCTTCACTCACCGTGCGCGCGCCCTGCGCCGCGAAGACGCCGATCGCTTCGACCACATCCTCGTGGCGGACCGGCAGAACCTCCGCGACGCTACGCGCATCTTGGGCGTCGCGCCGGAGCTCATGCTGGAGCCCGTAGGGGGAGGCGACGTGCCCGATCCATACTACGGCGGTACGGGCGGCTTTGAAACCGTCTTTCAGCTGCTTGATGGGGCCGTCAACGCGTGGTTGGACAGGTGGGAGCCGGGTCGCTGAGCGGCGCCTCAGTTTGCTGGACCTCAGGGGTGAAAAAGCCATGCGGTGAGCGGTCAACAGGGTTAGCCGCCGAGTGGAGTGGCCCCATGAATCAGCTATTGAGAATCTGGGACACGACGGTCGGTAAAAAGGTCGTCATGGCCCTCACCGGCATCGTGCTAGTCGGTTTCATCACCGGTCATATGCTCGGCAACTTGTTGCTGCTGTCTGGACCGGAGTCCATCAACACCTACGCCCAAATCCTGCACGCAGAGCCTGCGTTGCTGTGGATGGTGCGCATCGTGATGCTCGTGAGCTTCCCCGCTCATATCGTCGCGGCGGTGCAGCTCACCGCTAGGGCAGGCAACGCCCGCCCCGTGGCCTACAAGCAACTGAAGAAGCAGACGTCCACCATCGCGGCACAGACCATGCGCATTGGCGGTCCTGTGCTCATGGTCTTCGTGATCTTCCACTTGGCGCACTACACCATGAACCTTGTGAACCCCGAGTTCGCGACGCTTCATGACGCCGAAGGGCGGCACGACGTCTACCGGATGCTCGTCGCTGGCTTCAGCAACCCCAGCATCGTGGGCGTCTACCTCGCCGCCGTCGCGTCGCTGGGCATGCACCTGCGTCACGGCGTGTGGAGCGCGCTGCAGACGCTCGGCGCTAACCATCCCGCGTACAACGACCTCCGCAAGCAGGTCGCTACCGTGTACGCCCTCGTCATGACCCTCGGCTTTGCGGCCGGCCCCTTGGCCGTCCTCGCCGGCCTCGTGAAGTAAGGGAGTCCTCATGATCCTCGACGGAAAGTGTCCAACCGGCCCGATTGAGACCGCTTGGGACCGCCATCGCTTTGATATCAAGCTGGTCAACCCGGCCAACAAGCGCAAGCACGACGTGATCGTGGTCGGAAGCGGCCTCGCGGGCGCCTCGGCGGCGGCTACCATGTCGCAGCTCGGCTACAACGTCCGCGTCTACTGCTACCAAGACAGCACGCGCCGGGCGCACAGCATCGCAGCTCAGGGCGGCATCAACGCGGCCAAGAACTACCAGAACGACGGCGACAGCGTCTACCGCTTGTTCTACGACACCGTGAAGGGTGGCGACTTCCGCTCGCGCGAGCGCAACGTCTACCGCCTCGCGCAGGTGAGCGTGAACATCATCGACCAAGCGGTCGCACAGGGCGTCCCCTTCGCGCGCGAGTACGGTGGCTACCTCACCAACCGCTCCTTCGGCGGAGCCCAGGTCAGCCGCACCTTCTACGCGTCGGGTCAGACCGGTCAGCAGCTGCTCCTCGGCGCCTACCAGGCGTTGGCCGAGCAGAAGGGCGCGGGCAAGGTCAAGATCTTCGCGCGCACCGAGATGCTCGACCTCATCGTGGTCAACGGCCGCGCTCGCGGTGTCGTCATGCGCGATCTTGTGACCGGCCGCGTCTACTCGGACGTGGCAGACACGGTCGTGCTCGCCACCGGCGGCTACGCCAACGTGTTCTACCTGTCGACCAACGCGATGGGCTGCAACGTCGGCGCTACGTTCAAGGCGTACAAGCGGGGCGCGTTCTTTGCGAACCCCAGCTACACGCAGATTCACCCGACCTGCATCCCGGTGAGCGGCGGCTTCCAGTCCAAGCTCACCCTCATGAGCGAGTCGCTCCGAAATGACGGTCGCGTCTGGGTTCCCAAGAACAAGGCCGACGTCACCAAGGACCCCAACGCGATCCCCGAGCAGGATCGCGACTACTACTTGGAGACCCGCTACCCGAGCTTCGGCAACCTCGTCCCCCGCGACGTGGCCAGCCGCAACGCCAAGCTCGTCTGCGACGAAGGGCGCGGTGTCGGCCACGAGGTCGATGGCGAGCGCCGTGCGGTGTACCTGGACTTCCGCGACGCCATCCAGCGCCTCGGCAAGGACACCATCACCGAGCGCTACGGCAACCTCTTCCAGATGTACCAGCAGATCACGGGCGAAGACCCGTATCTGGTGCCGATGCGCATCTACCCCGCGTCGCACTACACCATGGGCGGGCTCTGGGTCGACTACAACCTCATGAGCAACCTCCCCGGTCTGCACGTCATCGGCGAGGCCAACTTCTCCGACCACGGCGCCAACCGCTTGGGCGCCAGCGCGCTCATGCAGGGCCTCGCTGATGGCTACTTCGTCCTGCCCTACACCATCGGGCACTACCTCGCGAGCAACAAGCTCGAGCGTGTCACCCTCGACGCCCCCGAGGTCAAGGCTGCCGAGGCCGCCGCCAAGGCGCGCATCGACAAGCTCCTCGCCGTCAAGGGCACCAAGCCCGTCGACTACTTCCACCGCAAGCTCGGCTTGCTCGTGTGGGACAAGTGCGGCATGGCGCGGACCGAGGCCGGCCTCAAGGAAGCGCTGGAGATCATCCCCAAGATCCGCGAGGAGTTCTGGGCTGATTGCAACGTCCCTGGCAGCGCCAACACGGTCAACCAGGCCTTGGAGCGCGCGGGTCGCGTGGCTGACTTCATCGACTTCGCCGAGGTGCTCGTTCGCGACGCCCTCGAGCGCCGCGAGTCCTGTGGTGGCCACTTCCGCGAGGAGAGCCAGACGCCGGACAACGAGGCCCTGCGCGACGACGAGAACTTCACGCACGTCGGCGCGTGGGAGTACAAGGGCGACGGCCAAGTCCCCGAGCGTCACGTCGAGCCGCTCACCTTTGACTATGTGCACCTGACGCAGCGGAGCTACAAGTGAACCTCACCCTTCACGTCTGGAAGCAGACCGGCGACTCCGAGGCGGGCGCCTTCAAGACCTACCAGGCCAATGGCGTGTCCGAGCACATGTCGTTCCTGGAGATGCTCGACATGGTCAATGAGGGGTTGGAGTCCAAGGGCGAAGACCCTGTGACCTTCGACCACGACTGCCGTGAGGGCATCTGCGGGACCTGTGGCTTCGTGATCAACGGTCACGCCCACGGCCCCGACAAGCAGGCCACCATCTGCCAGACCCACATGCGCTCGTTCAAGGACGGCGATGAGCTCTGGCTCGAGCCCTTCCGCGCCAAGGCCTTCCCGGTCATCAAGGATCTGATGGTCGATCGCTCGGCCATGGACCGCGTGATCGAGGCGGGCGGCTTCATCAGCGCCAACACGGGCTCCGCGCCCGACGCGCACGCCACGCCGGTCCCCAAGTTAGACGCTGACGACGCCTTCAACGCGGCGGCGTGCATTGGCTGTGGCGCTTGTGTGGCAGCTTGCCCGAACGCGGCGGCCATGCTCTTCGCTTCGGCCAAGATCTCGCACCTCGGGCTCCTGCCGCAGGGCCAGCCCCAGCGCCTGCAGCGCGCCATGAGCATCGTCGACCAGCTGGAAGCCGAAGGCTTCGGCGGCTGCACCAACTTTGAAGAGTGCGCGGCGGTGTGTCCCAAGGGCATCTCGCTCGACTTCATCGCGCGCCTGAATCGGGACGTGCTGCAAGCGAAGCTTCGGTTGTAGCTTCGGTGTTCGCGATGCTAAGCAGGCCCTTGACTCTCACGAGTCGAGGGCCTTGTTGTTTGGGTGCTCGAGGGGCGCAGGTCGCTGAGACCCGCTCCCTGCCTACTTGATCCGGTAGCCGCCCATCTCGTTGTTGAAGATCCAGGCCACGACCTCGCCGATCTCGAACTCGGTGGGCAGGTAGGACTGGATGCTGGCGTGGGCGGAGCCTTGGAAGCGCAGGACCATGCGGGCGTCGACCATCTTCTGGAGGCGCTTGAGCCAGCGCTGCATATTCTTGGGGCGCAGATCGACCCAGCCCTTGCCGGCGAAGCGGTCCACGTCGTCGGCGCTGTCGAGGTCGACGTCGGTGCGGTGGCCGGTGAGCTCCGGCACGTTGATGCGCGGGCCACGGAGCAGGCTCTTGCCGTCCGAGGACAGGATCGGGATGCCGATCGAGGGGGCGATGGTGCGCACCTGGCTCTGACGAAGCGTGAGCGTGAGCTGCTCAGCGAGCTGCTCGGGCGTGCGCGGCTCGCCGTTGGGCTGCTTGAGCACGGCGGGCAGGTCCTTGTACGCTTCCTTGAGGAGCTGCGCCTCGAAGAGCAGCTTGGAGAGCTCGGGCGGGCCCAGGCGGCCGAGGGCGATAGAGGGGAGGTCCGACTTCTCCTCGGCGAGCTTGAGGTCCGACATGGCCACGTTGCGGACTAGGCCGGCCTTGTACGACGGGTTCAACACCGCGCCGTCCAGCGCTGAGATGATGTCCTGGCCAGTGTTTGCGCCGCGGATCTCCAGGCAGACGGTGCTCGCGATCTCCTCGGGGGTGATGTACTCCATCTGGCCGAGCGCGGTGATGGCGGCGAACTCGCCGCGGGTGAACACGCCGTTCTCGCCGGTGTCGACGACCGAGACCACCAGCTCGCCCTTGGGTTCGTAGGCGCCGGCGTCTTCGCGCAGCGCCATGCGGCCGCCGAGCTCGATCTTCTGGGGGTCGAACAGGCGGTCGTTGCCGTGCCGATCCGTGACGGGGATGGTGCGCACGGCGCGGTAGCCGATCATCGCGGCGGGCTTGACCTCCTTGACGATGGGGCCGCCGGGGGTGCGGGCGAGCAGGAAGAGCAGGCCGGTGTGGCCAAAAGCGGCCTCGTTCTTGGCTAAGAGCACGCGCGACGGGCGATCCTCGGAGTGCGTGTACGGGATGTTGAGCCCCATGCCGCCGGTGCCCGTGGTGCCGACCTTGAGGTAGACCTTGGTGTCGAACTCCATGGTGGCGCGGTGCAAGAAGCGCACGTGGCGGATGATCTGCGGCGTGGACTGCGAGAGCAAGAAGGTCTCGAGGTCGAGCACGCCCTGATTGTCGAAGCCGTCGTCCGAGATCCAGTCCATGACCTTGGCCGCGCCGTCGAACACGTTCTGGTAGGAGAAGCCGGTCGCGGTGTTCACGCAGTCGACCATGACCTCGGGCCGGTGCGTGCGGATGAGCCGCACGAGGTGGTTGCGGCTGTAGGCGGGGCCGATGTCGCCGTAGAGGTCGCCGAGGAGCTGGTGGCGCTTGGTGGTGTCCTCTAGGAGCTGGCCGCGGGTGGTGTGGGCGAGCTCGGTGGGCACGAAGAGGTTGCCCCACTCGGGGACAAAGGCGATGGCGTTGCCGAACTCCTCCTCCAGCAGGGCGCAGGCTTCGCGCGCTTCGCGCTCCAGCAGCGAGGCGACGACGACGCGGCGCGGCTCCAACTGCATGGCGATCTGGCGACACACTTGGAGGCCGACGAGGCCGGCACCGCCCAGGATCAAGAAGTCGTGGTACATGAGGTCGCTCCAGCGCAAGAGCGCCTCCATAACGCGGGCGTGGGGAGCGTGCGGGACGCCGTGGGATGCGCGATGACGCGCTGCTGCACCGCGTGACAAGGGGAGACGCGCGCGTAGGTTGGCGCGGTGTTCTTGGCGTGTACGACCTTCGGGTCCGAACACGGAGGGATCACCTTGTCCAAGCACACGCTGTTCGCTGGCGGCGCCGTTCTAGGCGCGACGTTGGCGCTCTCACCCTTTGTCTTCGCGGGGCCGCCTGCGCCGCTGCCAGCGACCTACAACCCGACGCAGAGCTTCGCGCCGCTCATCTCCTCGGTGCAGGGGGCGGTGGTCGCCATCGACGTCGAGGGCGTGCGCGACGTGAGCCAGGAGCTCCCGCCGATGTTCCGCGACTTCTTGTCGCCTCACGGCATGGAGCCACAGCCTCAGCACGGCCAGGGCTCGGGCTTCTTGGTGTCCGAGGACGGGCTCGTCGTCACCAACCACCACGTCATCGACGGCGCCGACTCGATTCAGGTCAAGTTCACCGACGGCCGCGCGGTGCGCGCGAAGGTGCTCGGCAGCGACGCGAGCCTCGACATCGCGCTGCTCAAGCTCCAAGACGACGGCCCCTACACCTTCCTGACCCTCGGAGACTCGGACAAGGCCGAGGTCGGCGACTGGGTGCTCGCGATGGGGAACCCGCTCGGGCTCGGCTACACGGTCACCGCGGGCATCTTATCGGGTAAGGGCCGCGTCATGGATGACGCCGCCAACGAGGACTTCTTGCAGACCGACGCCGCGATCAACCCGGGCAACTCGGGCGGGCCGCTCATGGCGCTCGACGGGCGCGTGGTGGGCATGAACACCGCGATCGTTCGCGGCGCGAACGCGGTCGGCTTCTCGGTGCCGGCGAACCTCATCCGCGGCGCCTTGGACGACCTGCGCGAGCGCGGGCACGTCGCGCGCGGCTTCATCGGCATCGCGACCCAGCCCCTCGACGAGGACCTGGTGAAGGCGATGGGCTTGGCGTCCAACGAAGGCGTGCTCGTCGCCAGCGTGCAGCCGGGAACTCCCGGTGAAGAAGCTGGGTTGGCGGCTGGCGATGTCATCGTGTCTGTGGACGACCTGCGCGTGAAGGACCCCGTCGAGCTGGTGAAGGCCGTGAGCCGTCGCGCGCCCGGCGACGCGGTCAAGCTCGGCTTCCTTCGCGAAGGCAAGGAGAGGACGGTGAAGGCGACGCTCATCGAGCGCCCGGACACGGTGAGCGCAGCTGGGGGCGGTGAGGGGGCCGAGGAGCGGGATCCGGGCGATCGCGTCGGCGAGCTCGGGCTGGAGCTCGGCTCGGTGCCCGCCGCGATGGCGCAGGCGCGAGGCGTGAGCGGCGGGGTGCTCGTGCAGAGCGTCGCGCCGAACAGCCCGCTCGCCGGGCGGCTGAAGCCAGGGGACGTCGTGCTGTCGGTGAACCAGCGGGAGGTGTCCTCCCCCAAGCAGGTCGCTGAGGCGCTGAAGAACGCCGGCGATGAGGCGGTCGCCCTCGTGGCGAGGGGCGAGGTGCGGCGCTTCGTGGTGCTGCCGCTGAAGTGACGGCTCAGTGCGCATCCATGCTCGCTCCATTCGCGCGGTGCGATAGTGGAGCGCATGTGGAAGCGGTGGTATCACGAGCTGCGTGCGACCCTGGGGCAAGCGAGCGGCTTGCCACGGCCGGGCTCGCTCGACCTCGAGCGCCTGCGCGCCGTGGCCCGGACGCTGCCCAACGAAGAGCTCGGCGGCACCACCGACCCGCTCTCCCTCGACGACGTGCTCGCCGATTTGGCGCCGCACCCGCAAGAGGACCGTCTCCTCGGCTTCTACACAGAGGCCGGGCTTGATCTCGCGCTGCGTGCCTATGGCGTGCGCGCCGCGATCGCCGAGGCGGGCTACCCGGAGGTGTTTGGCTCCTTCGAGCCCGATCATGCGACCGGGCAGCGCGTGCGCTTGTTTGGCGACGAGGCGCACACCGAGCTGCTGGTCGAGCTCGTCGTGCGCATGAGCCAGGAGATACCACCACTTCGCCTGCTCTCCGTCGAGTGGCTGCTCCTGCAGAACCCGCGCTTGTTGCCCGCGCCCGAGCGCCCGCTCTTGCCGGGCCAGGAGCACCCTGGGCTCGGCTGCTTCAACTGCATCGTCGGCATGCTGGTCATGGCGGTGGAGCGCTTGGGGCTCGACGGCATGCTGTTTAGCCCGGCGCACTACCACATGGCCGTGCGCGCCTATGACCAGCTCCGCTTCCTCGAACCAACCGTAGAAGCAAGGTTTTTGGCGATGGTTCGCTTGCTGGAGCATGTGCCCTTCGAGCAAGCGAGCTGGGCCGTGGCGCGAGGCCATGTGGTGGACGCGCAGACGGGCGCGCCGGTCGCTTGGCGCGCAGAGCCCATGATCCTGCCGCAGAGCCGGGCGGCGCGCCGCTTGGTGCGCGGGCCCGAGTACGAGCTGGCCGTTCGGGGCCACCTGAGTCGCCAGGACCTTCGCGTCGTCTCGGACGAGACCGCCACGGCTGGATAGGGCCCGCGCGCGACGTCGCTTGTGCGGCGTCCGGTGGAGGCGTGATGGGACTGTTGGTAGCGCGTGAGCTCGAGAAGGCCTTTGGCACACGGCAGATCCTGCGCGGGATCAACCTCGTCGTGGGCGAGAGCGATCGCGTCGGCCTCGTCGGCGCCAATGGCTCGGGTAAGTCGACGCTTGTGTCGCTCCTCACCGGCGAGCTGGAGCCCGATCACGGCACCATCGAGCGGCAGGGCTCGCTGCGCGCGCTCGCGCAGGAGCCAGTGCTCATCGGCGAGACAGTGGGCGACGTGGCCGACGCGGCGGTGTCCTGGCACGCGGAGCTGCTCGCTACCTGGCAAGAAGCGCTGGAGGAAGGCGATCTGGACCGCGCGGCGCTGCTTCAGGGGCAGCTCGACGACGCCGGCTGGGAGATCGCCCACAAGATCGACGCCGTGCTCAACCGCGTGGGTGCGCCGGATCGCTCCGCGTTGGTGGCGAAGCTCTCGGGTGGTGAGCGCCGCCGCGTCGCGTTGGCCGTCGCGCTGCTGGGCGCGCCCGATGTGCTGGTCCTCGACGAGCCCACCAACCACCTCGACGCCGCGGCGGTGGAGTGGCTGCAGGGCTTCTTGATTGGCTACCGAGGCGCCGTCCTGATCGTGACCCACGATCGCTACCTGCTCGAAGCGGTGGCCACGCGCATCGTCGAGATTGAAGGCGGCGTCGCGATCACCTACGAGGACTGCAGCTACGCCGACTACCTGGTCGCGCGGGCGGTGCGGCGCGAGGTCGCCGAGCGCGCGGACTCGTCGCGTATGGCGATGATCCGCGCCGAGGCCGAGTGGGCGTCGCGCTCCCCGGCGGCGCGCTCCACCAAGCAGCGGGCGCGCTTGCAGCGCTTGGACGAGCTGAAGCAGATCGATCCGCTACCCCGCGACGCGAGCTTCTCCCTCGATCTTCGCAGCGGGCTAAGCCTCGGCTCCACCATCGTGGAGCTCCACGACGTGGACAAGAGCTACGGCGATCGCGCGCTCCTGCGCTCCTTCGACCTGTCGCTCTCGCCGGGCGATCGCTTGGGCATCCTCGGCGCGAACGGCGCGGGCAAGACCACGCTGCTTCGCCTGATTCAAGGCGAGATTCAGGCGGACAAGGGGCAGCTGCTGCGCGGGTCGCGCGTCGTGGTGGGGGTGCTCGACCAGGGGCGCACCGGCCTGAGCGAGGGGGACACGGTCTTCGACGCGGTGGCCGAGGGACGCGACTATGTGACCCTCGCGGACCGTCGCGTCCACGTCGCGTCGCTGCTGGAGCGCTTCTTGTTCCCGCGCGACATGTTCGAGCAGAAGGTCGCGGGCTTGTCCGGCGGCGAGCGGGCGCGGCTCTTGCTGGTGCGCCTGCTGCTGCATGGCGCGAACGTGCTGCTGCTCGACGAGCCCACGAACGATCTCGACCTCATGACGCTGCGCGTGCTGGAGGAGGCGCTGCTCTCCTTCGACGGCTGCGTGCTGGTGGTCACCCACGATCGCGCCTTCCTCGATCGCGTGTGTACGGGTGTGCTCGGCTTTCACGGCGACGCCGAGGTGGTGCGCTACGCCGATCGCACCCAGTTCCAACGCGAGCTTCAGGACCGCGAGGACGCTGTTCGCCGGGCCTCGGAGCGCCCCACGGCGGCGTCCAAGGTCGCCAGGGCGCCGCAGCGGGAGCGTCGCGCGCTCGAGCGCGAGCTGGCGGAGCTGCCGGCGGTCATCGAGCGCCTCGAAGGCGAGCTCGCGCAGCTGGAAGAGGACCTGTCCAACCCAGCGCTTTGGCGGGGCGACGAGGGCCTCAAGCTCTCAGCGCGCTTGGGTCCGCTGCAAGCGAAGATCGCGGCGACCTACGCCCGCTGGGAGCAGGTCGAGGGCGCGCTCGGCTAGAAGCGCGTCCCGACCACGAGATCCCACCACAAGAAGGTCGTCTCGTGGGCTTCGCGGGCCTCTGCGCCGCGCGACCACGCGAGGTGGGCGCTCGGCAGCAGCTCCAGGCCGTCGACGAGCGCGAGCCCTACGCCGAGGTCCACACCGCCGTCGACCTCAACGCCCTCCGCGTTGGACACGGCGAGGTATGTACCGAAGGCCGCGGTGACCTGGTGGCTGAGCGGGAGCTCGTGGGTGATGCTCGGCTCGACGGTGAGCTTGTGCTCGCCCCAAAGCTGCTGCTGTAGGCCGTTTTCGTAGGCGATAGCCACGGCGATCGTGGCGGGACCCTCCCAGGTCAGCGACACACCGCCCTCGAGCGCAGCCGGGCTCACGACGTCGGTCTGCTTGGGGTCGGCGAAGGGGAAGAAGGTGGTCTTTAGCTCGACGCCGACCTCAAGCCGCTCGCTAAACACCGAGCGCTCGAGCCCAGCGTAGATCGCCTGCTGGTGTCCCACACCCTCTGCGATGAGGTCCGCAGCGTTGGCGCCATCGGCCTGAAACACGCCATCGTAGCCGATCGTTAGCCCGGTGGTGCGGTGCGTCCACGCCACCGCGGGGAGCACCGCCGCGTGGCTGTTCCACGGGCTGCCCTCGGCGAACACGTTCTCGCCAGCGTCGACATAGGCGGAGGCGTACGTGAGCTCGACGCCCCACGGGCCCTCGTCGCCGACCTCTTCCGTCGGCTCTCCCCGCTCGTCATACGCGAGCGCGTCCTCGTCTAGGTGGAGCGCGTGGGGGGCGCTGATGGCGCCTGTGGGCGCTTCGACGCTGGCCTCGAGCTGGGCCAAGCGAGCACGCAGCGCGACAACCTCGGCCTCAAGCGCCGTGAAATCGCAGGCCGAACTCGTCACGAGCTCCTCGACCTGTGGTGGGAGCGGCGCGACCTCGGGCGCGACCTCGGGCTCGAGGGGGGCCCGGTTTTCGACCTCAATCGGCTGCGCGACGGGGGCCAGCGTCGGTATCCGCGGCGGCGGCGGCGGCGCCGTCGCGCGAGTGGCCGGCGGACTGGTCGGTCCCTCAAGCGCTTTGAGCAGATCCTCCAGTTCATTGGCGCTTGCGGGCTCCGTTATCGTGGAAAGAAGGATGGCAAGCGTTGGTTTCATGGGGACTCCAGCTGCGTCACGCCAACCCGTCGGATCACTCGCAACAAGAGTTGAGCGCGATGTGCGCGCGTGGATTGGCGCTCAAGCAACCGCAATATGTGGCGATGAAGGAGGCACCGGTGCGCCCGTTCGTCGTGGCGTCCGTTCATCGCTCGCGTGAGGGGGCCATGTCTGCTTCAGATGACGATCAGGAGATCTTGGACGAGTTCGTTCAGGAGTCTCGAGAGCTGCTGGAGACCGCCGAGGCGGATCTTATGTCGCTCGATCCCGCGTCGGGTGTTGATCCCGAGGCGATTCACCGCGTCTTCCGTGCTGTACACAGCGTAAAGGGCGCCGCTGGCTTCTTCGGACTCGAGGTCATCGCTGGGCTCGGACACGCGCTAGAGAGCGTGCTCATGGAGATCCGCGAGGGCCGCTTGATCCCCGATCGCGCCACGGTGGACGTGCTCCTCGTCAGCAATGACGCGCTCCGCGCCTTGGTCGACGACGTCGCGTCCAGCAACACCGTAGACGTGACGGGCCACAAGACGGCGCTGCGCGCGCTGTTGGAGCCCAAGCCCGCCGTCGAGGAGGTCCCACAGCCGCCCGCTGCCGCCCCCACGGCGCCGCCGGTCGCCCAAGGCCACCAGGGCGGTGAGGCCTTTGAGCTCACCGCGGAGACGGTCGCGGCGCTTCGTCGGCACGGACAGCGGCTCTATGTGCTGACGGTCGGCGCGAACGGTCCGACCGTTGACGCCGTCGTTGCGCAAGCGGAGACGGTGGGGCGCGTGCTGCACGTGGACCGAGACGCGAGCGCGGTCACCGTCGCGAGCGTGCTCGGACCCGACATCGCAAGCGTCGGCTTTGGATTGCCAAAGTCGTGGGTTGCGCTGCTCCCGCTGGACGCTGGCGCGGAGGTGGAAGCCTCGCCTGCGGCCTCGCCCGAGGACGCGCCGCCTGTGCCTGTGCCTTCGATGAGCGCGTCCCCGCCTCGGCAGGTCGCGCAGCTGCCGGTTTCGCGGGACGAGGACTCGACCGACCTCTTGCGCGCCCCGCCGACGGCTCCCGAGCTCATCCACGTGGGCGGCGAAGCGGTGAAGTCCGAGGACGCAGCTCAAAAGAAAGGAGCGAAGGCCGAAGACACGGTGCGGATCAAGACGCGGCAGCTCGGCTCGCTCATGGCGAAGGCGGGCGAGATGGTGCTCGCGCGCAACCGCTTGATTCGCTGGCTTCAGGATCACCTGGGCGAGAACCAGGATCTCAGCCCCATCTTGCACGACGTCAGCGGCATCACCACGGCGCTCCAAGAGGAGATCATGCAGCTGCGGCTGCAGCCGGTGGGCACGCTGTTCTCGAAGTTCAACCGCGTCGTGCGCGATCTCTCGCGCCAGCTCGACAAGGACGTTGTGCTTGTCACCGAGGGCGAGGACGTCGAGCTCGATCGCACCATCCTCGAGGGCCTCTCGGATCCGCTGACGCACTTGGTGCGCAACTCCCTCGATCACGGCATCGAGTCGCACGCCGACCGCGAGCGCGCTGGCAAGCCGCGCCGGGCGACGGTGTGGTTGAAGGCCTTCCATCGCAACGGGCGAGTAAACATCGAGGTCGTCGACGATGGCGGTGGCATCCCCGTCGACCGCGTGAAGGCCAAGGCGGTCGAGCGAAGCATCATCACGACCGAACAAGCTGTGGCCATGTCGGACGCCGAGGCCTTCTCGCTGCTGTTCGCGCCGGGCTTCTCGACCGCCGCGCAGGTGACCGCGGTCTCGGGCCGCGGCGTGGGCATGGACGTCGTGCGCACGAACATCCAGGAGCTCGGCGGCGAGGTGGTGATCAGCTCGGTGTACGGCCGCGGCACTACGGTCACCCTCACCATCCCGCTCACGCTCGCCATCGTGCCAGCGCTCATCCTGAACGCAGCGTCGCGCATGTTCGTGCTGCCGCAAGTGGGCTTGGAGCGCGTGCTGCGCCTCGTAGCGGGCAAGGATGGCACGCACGTCGAGCACGTCGGCAACGCGCCCGTCATTCGCTACGAGGACGGCCTGTTGCCGCTGGTCCACATGGGGGCGGTGCTCGACCTCGAGGACGCTGGCTGGGCGGCGCAAGAGGGGCCGGACCGCCGCGTCTTGGTGCTTCGCGTCGGAAACGAGCGCTTCGGCCTCGTGGTGGACGCCATCGTGGACACGGAGGAGATCGTCGTCAAACCGCTCTCGTCCTATGTGCGCTCTTGCCCGTGCTTCTCAGGCGTCACGATCCTGGGGGACGGTGAGGTCGCGATGATCCTCGATCCGCCCGGCATCGTCTCGGCGGCGTCGCTGCGTCTGTCGGACATCGCGAACGCGGGTCGAGCCGTGGCAGAGCGGCGCCATGAGGATGTGCCCGAGGCCGTGCTCGTGTTCTCGATCGGCGGCGAGGAGCGCTTCGGCCTCCCGCTCCCGCAGATCATCCGCATCGAGCGCGTCGAGCGCTCCGCGGTTCGCCGCATCGCTGGCGCCGAGTTCCTCACCTTCGGCGATCGCACGCTGCCCTTGGTGCGCCTCGAGCACTACTTGCCGGTGGAGGCGGGCTATGACGAGCCCGAGAACCTCTACGTCATCGTGCCGCGCTTCGGGCGCGCGGTGGGCATCGTCACGCACGAGGTCATCGACGCGCGCACCGAGCCGATCGTGATCGATCGCTCGTCGATCACTGCGCCCGGCCTTCAGGGGTCGGTGCGCCTTGGCGGCGAGGTGGTGCTGCTCCTGGACGTGTTCCAGCTCCTGGAGCAGGCGCGTCCGCAGGACTTCACGGTCCCGTCCGAGGCCTTCGAGGTTGGCGGTGGCTTGCGAGCGCTCGTCGTGGACGGCGGCGACTACTCGCGCGGTCTGCACGCTGACTACTTGCGCTCGGTGGGGGTCACGGTCGTCGAGGCATCGGACGAGACTGAGGCCGTCGAGATCGCGGCGAACCAAGCCTTTGATGTGCTGCTGGTGGACCTGGACCACTCGGGCGTGGACGGGTTTGGCGTCGTGGTTCGCGTGCGCGACATGGTCCACGACCAGCCTATGCACGTCATCGGCTTGGGCGCGGCGGTCGGTGAGGAGCGACAGCACGCGCTCGATGCGGGCCTCGACGACGTGTGCGACCGCATGGATCGCAACGGCATCCTGCGCTCGATGGTCCGCGGGTGCACCACAGCGAGGGGGGTCGCATGAGCGCCGAGCTATTCGCTACGTTTCACGTCGGCGGTGACATCTGGGCGGTGAACGTCTTGCAGGTTCGCGAGATCCTGCAGCGCTTCGACATCGCGGTGGTGCCCCAGGCGCCGCCCGTCGTGCGGGGCTTGATGAACCTGCGCGGTCAGATCGTCACCGCCTTGGACCTCGCCACCTGCCTCGGCTTGCCGACGATGGCCAGCAACGGCACCTGCATCGTCCTCAAGACGGACACGGAGCTCGCCAGGGTGAAGTGGGCCAACCGCGAGCTGGAGGCTACTGGCCCCGATCCCGTGGGCCTGGTCGTCGAGCGCATGGGGGACGTCATCGAGGTCGACGCGTCGGCGATCGACGTCACGCCAGCGAACACCAACCCAGCGCTGCGCCCATTTGTTCGCGGCGTGGTGCGCCTCGAGGGGGAGCTCTTGCTGTTGCTCAAGCTCGCGCCGGTGTTGAGTTGCTGATCACCGCGCCCGCGGCGGCGCCCAGCGCGCTGGGCGCCAAGCTCCTACGCGTGATGGTGGTCGACGACTCGTCGCTTTACCGCAAGATCTTGGCGCGCGTCGTCGCGAGGAGCGGTCTCGGCGAGATCGCGGCCGAGGCAGGCGGAGGCGAGGAGGCGCTCGCGCTGCTTGACGGAGGCCTCGCGGTCGACGTGATGCTGCTCGACGTGCAAATGGGCGGCATCGACGGGTTCGAGGTGCTCAAGCGCATGCAGGCGCGAGGCCACACGGTCCCGGTCATCTTGGTCTCCGCGGTGTCCGAGCGGGCGGCGGACATCGCGGTGCGCGCGGTGGCGCAGGGCGCCTTCGATTTCGTCGCGAAGCCGCGTGGTCCCAGCGCCGAGGCGGACCTCAAGCAGCATGTCGTGTCGCTCCTGCAGGCCCTTCAAGCGCGCAGCGCTGGTCGCAACGAGCCGCGCATGCAGGTGCGTTCGCAGCTCCCGGCGCGCCCTGCGCTCGCGTCCGTACCGCAGGTCCGCCCCGGCGTGTTCACGGTGCTCGCCATCGGCTCGTCCACGGGTGGGCCGGGCGCGCTCATGAACGTGATTCCAGCGCTCCCAGCCGACTTTCCAATCCCAGTTCTCATCGTGCAACACATGCCCCCGGGGTTCACCGCTTCCCTCGCGCAGCAGCTCGACCGCGTGTCGCGGCTGCGGGTGGTCGAGGCGACGGACGGCGCGCGCATCGAGGCTGGCACGGTCTTGTTGGCCCCCGGTGGTCGCCACATGAAGGTGGCTGATCGAGGTAGGGTGGTCAGCTTGGTCGACTCCCCCCCGCTCCACGGGGTGCGCCCATCGGTGGACATCCTCTTCAGGTCGCTCTCGTCGAGCGGTGGGGGACCTGCCTTGTCTGTCATCCTGACTGGGATGGGACGGGACGGGTGTGACGGCGTCGCAGCCGTGCGGCGCGCTAGAGGCTACTGCCTCGCGCAAGACGAGGCATCCTGCGTCGTCTACGGCATGCCACGCGCTGTGGCTGAGGCTGGCCAAGCCGATGACGTGGTCACTCTAGACAACATGGCGGCGAAGATCATCGCGCTCGCCCGTCGCGGAGGACAACGACCGTGAGCACGACGATCTCTCAGCTCGACTTCGACACGATGCGCGGCTTCATTGAGAAGCAGTGCGGCATCGCGCTCGGAGACGACAAGAAGTACCTCATCGAGAGCCGCCTCGGGCGTCTGCTCGTCGAGTCCGGAAGTCGCGACTTCTCCGAGTTCTCGCGGAAGGTCATCTCGTCCTCGGACCGCCAGCTGCAAGACAAGATCGTGGACGCGATCACGACCAACGAGACGCTCTGGTTTCGCGACGGTCGGCCGTGGGAGGCGTTCCGGGACGACATCCTGCCTGCCATCGGGGCGAAGGCGGCCGCGGGCCAGCGTGTGCGCATCTGGTCTGCGGCGGCGTCCACTGGGCAAGAGGCGTACTCGATGGCGATGCTCATCGACGAGCACTGTACGCGCACCGGTGGCTCGGCGGATCGCTTTGAGATCGTCGGCACGGACATCTCGCCCTCCGCGCTGTTCATCGCGCAGGCCGGTCGCTACGACGCCGTGTCGATGAACCGCGGGCTCGTGGGCGACTGGGCTCGCTACAAGGCGCGCTACTTCCAGACGACGGGGCGGACGGCGGTCGTTGCGGACTCGATCAAGAAGCGCGTGAAGTTTCAGCGGTTTAACCTAAAGGACTCCTTCGGTTCGCTCGGGCGCTTCGATGTGGTCATGATCCGCAACGTGGCGATTTACTTTGCGCCCGAGTTCAAGCGTCAGCTCTTCAAGAAGGTCGCTGCCGCGCTTACGCCGGATAGAGCGATGTTCTTAGGAAGCTCGGAGACGTTGCTCGGCATCAGTGATGACTTTGTTCGCGCGGGCACGGCCCCGTACTACCGCTTGGCGCGGGGAGGTCAGCGATGAGGAAGTTGGTACTCACGGTCGACGACTCGCGCGTGATGCGGCGTCTCATCACGGGAACGATCGAGATGCTCGGCTACGAGCCGATCGAGGCGGGCGATGGCGCGCAGGCGATGGCGGTCCTCGAGCGACGCGGTGACGAGATCGCGCTCGTCCTGCTCGATTGGAACATGCCCGTGATGAACGGCTTCGACACGCTGCTCGCGATTCAAGCCGACCCTCGCTTTCGCGACATCCCGGTCATGATGGTCACCACCGAGTCTGAGACCCAGAACGTCGTGCGTGCGCTCCAAGCGGGCGCGAAGCACTACCTCTCCAAGCCCTTCTCGCCCCAAGACCTCCAGACGCGGGTGATGGAAGCGCTCGGCTGCGGATTCTGATTCGACCGTCAAGCGATGACGGCAACGTGCCGAAGAGGCGCTTGTAGGTAGGAGGATTCGGATGGGCCGACGCGCGTTCAAGAGTGTCCCGCTGACACAGAAGATGGTCTCGGTCGCGCTCGTGCCCACGCTCGCTGCGGGTGCGATGATGTGGGCGCTCCTCGACGCCGCCGGCGAGATTCGCACGCAGACGGAGACGTTGTCGGCGCAGGCGCAGGCGATGGACCACGCGCGGCGCATGCAGACGGAGACGGTCGAGGTGCAGCAGTGGCTCACGGACATCTCCGCGACACGAGGGCTCGACGGCCTCGACGACGGCTTCACCGAGGCGGCCCAGGCCTTCGAGGTATGGAACGAGCAGGCCGACGCCCTCGAGACCATCTTTCGAGCGACGCGCCAGGCCGAACAGATGAAGCGGCTCCGCCAGCTTCGCGCGGACTCTGCGCCCTACTACGAGGCAGGCCAAGCGATGGCTCGCGCGTACATCGCCGAGGGTCCCGCGGGCGGAAACCAGCGCATGGCGGCCTTCGACGAGGCCTCCGAGCGCCTGCAGCGCTCACTCGATCCGCTCGTCGCCGCTCAGGAGCGGCTCGCGAGCGAGGCCAAGGTCGCGCTCGCCGAGAAGGTCGCGAACGCGCAGGAGCTCGCGTGGCTCGCGGCGCTCATCGCGGCGGCCTTCGTGATGGGCGCCGGGGTGGTGTTTCAACGCACGCTGGTGCCGCCGCTGCTGCGCGTCGTTCACGCGCTCGAGGCCATCGGCGAGGAGCGCTTCGATGTGCACCTCGACGTGGACGGCTCGGACGAGGTCGGGCGCCTGGCTGCGGCGCTCAACACCACGGCCGAGCTGCTGCGCAGCGCAGCGCACGCGCGTCAGCGCGACGAGGCGGAGCTTCTGGAGCGCGCGACGCTCGATCGAGTGGCCAAGCAGGAGGCCGAGGCCGCCGCCGAGACGGCGCTCGCCGCGAGCCATCGCAGCCAGAAGCTCGTGCGGCACCTCGAGCGCTTGCCTATGCCGCTTGTCGAGATTGATCGCGACTATACCGTCGTCTTCGTCAATCACGCTGCTGCGGCGATGGCGGGGAGGTCGCGGGACGCGTGCGTGGGCTCCAAGTGCTATGAGCTGCTCTGTGGCGACCACTGCAACACGGAGCGCTGCGCGCTCAAGCAGGCGATGAGCGCAAACAAGCTCGTGCAGAGCGGCATGCGCGCGAACCCCAAGGGCGCGCGCCCCAACCTGCCGGTGAGCTATGGCGGCATCCCGGTGCACGGCCCAGCCGGTGAGGTCGTCGGGGCGCTCGAGTTCGTCACCGAGCTCGCGCAGGTGTACGACGTCGTTGACAGCCTGCGCGGCGTGTCGTCTCGCCTCGACCACTCGGCGGAGGGCCTCGCGCGCGAGTCGACCGCCATCGCCCAGACCTCCGAGCAGGTGCAGGAGAACTCGTCCCTCGCGGTCGAGGCGGCCGAGGTGATGTCGATGACCGTGAGCGGCGTCGCCACCGCGATCGAGGAGATCAACGCCTCCTTGGTCGAGGTCGCCGCGAGCTGCGCCCGCGCTTCGTCCATCACCGGCCAGGCGCAGGTGAACACCGAGGAGACCAGCGTCCTCATGGCCGAGCTCGTGCAGGCCGCTCGCGAGATCGGTGACGTCACCTACGTCATCCGCGCCATCGCGGACCAAACCAACCTGCTCGCGCTCAACGCCACCATCGAGGCCGCCGGCGCTGGCGAGGCCGGAAAGGGCTTCGCCGTAGTTGCCAGCGAGGTGAAGGCGCTCGCGAAGCAGACGGCCGAAGCGACCGAGCGCATCGCGTCCAAGGTCAACGCCATTCAAGGCCGCACGGAGCGCGCTGTGACGGGCATCGAAGCGGTACGGGCGATCGTGGTCGAGATCAACTCGATCACGAACGTCATCGCGGCGGCGGTGGAGGAGCAGAGCGCCACGACGGCGCAGATCGCTGGCGGTGTGTCGGTGGCGGCGCAAGGTGCGCAAGAGGTCGCCGACACGATCAACGACATGAACGGGGCGGCGGTGAAGTCGGCGCGTGGGACGCAGGAAATGAAGGTGGCGACCGACGATCTCGCGCGCATGTCGACCGAGCTCATTCACCTCGTGGACGCCTTCGCGCTGTAGGTGAGCAGCGCGTGTTCGCCGCATCAAGGTATGATCGCGGCGTGAATGAACACGACTCAAAGCCAATGAACCCCGGCGCCGCTCCGCAGAGCACGCCGGGGCTCGATCGTCGCACGCTGCTCAAGGTCGGGTGGGCGGGGGCGGCGATGGTCGCTCTAGGCGGCGTTGGGCTCGGCTTTATGCCCTCGGAGCTGCGCATGCCCCGGCGGCGGCTCAAGCTCTTGTCGGTGAACGAGTTTAGCGTGCTCGCCGCGATGGCGGACCGCTTTCACCCGGGCGGAACGGGCCTCCCATCGGCTTGGGATCTTGAGGTCCCCGAGCGCGTCGACGAGCTGCTGTGGACGCTGCATCCGGCGGACGGGCGCGAGCTCCCCAAGGCGCTGCTGCTGGTGGAGAACGGCCTCGCGGGCGCGCTGTTGGACGGTCGGTTCAGCACGTTCACGCGCGCGTCCGCGGACCAGCAAGACGAGGCGCTGCACCGAATGCGCGTCAGTCCGCTGCACACACGGCGCATGATCTACACCGCGGTCAAGGGGCTCACGACGGCGGTCTATTGGGGCGATCCGCGCGTCTACGCGCACACGGGCTACCCCGGCCCACCCAACTTCGGACAGCGAGCGGCTCCATGACAGGCTTTGTTCGGAGCGGGCGCTCGCTGGACGCCGACCACGAAGAGCGCTGCGACGTGTGCGTCATCGGCAGCGGGGCTGGCGGCGCCGTGGTCGCGGCGGGGCTGGCGGCGCAGGGCTTGGACGTCGTGGTGGTCGAGGCGGGCACCGCCGTCGGGCGCGCCGACTTCGACATGCAGGAGTCGACCGCCTACGCGCGCTTGTATCAAGAGCGCGGCTTGCGGGCGTCGGCGGACAAAGCCATCGGCATCTTGCAGGGCCGGAGCTTGGGCGGCGGCACCACGGTCAACTGGACGACCTGCTTTCGCACGCCCGCGCGCATCCTCGAGCGCTGGCGGAGCGTCCACGGCGTCGAGGGGTGGGACGAAGCAAGCCTCGAACCGCACTTTCAGGCGGTCGAACAGCGTCTCTCCATCGCGGAGTGGCCAGAGGCGCTCGTGAACGCCAACAACGGCGCGCTCCTGCGCGGTGGGCGCGCGCTCGGCATGGCGGTGCAGCCGCTTCGCCGGAACGTGCGCGGCTGCGCCAACAGCGGCTACTGCGGCATGGGCTGCCCTGTCGATGGTAAGCAGGCGATGCACCTGACCTTCTTGCCGGACGCGGTCGCCGCCGGCGCGCGCATCTACACCGACGTCGAGGCGGATCGCGTCGAGCACGACGGCAAGCGCGCCACCGCCGTGCAGTGCTTCGCGCTCGACGAGGTGCGCGGGCGCTCTACCCGGCGCTCGCTGCGGATCCTGCCCAAGGTCGTCGTCTCCAGCGCGGGCGCGCTCAACACCCCCATGCTCTTCATTCGCTCGGAGCTCGACGTGCTCGGCCCCGTTGGCGAGCGCACCTTCTTGCACCCGGTGGTCGTGGTCGCGGGGCGCTACGAGCAGGTGATCGGCGGCTGGTACGGCGCGCCGCAGTCCATGGCCTCGCACGCCCACGTCGATCGCGGGCCCCAGCGGGTGGGCTTCTTCTTGGAGGCGGCGCCCGTACACCCCTTGCTCGCAGCGCAGGCCTTCGGCGGATTTGGGCATCAAGAGGCCGAGTTTATGGGCCAGCTTGACCGTACGGCAGTGTTCATCGGCCTCGCGGTCGACGGCCTGCACCCCGATGCGCCTGGCGGGCGGGTCACGCGGCTGCGCGACGGCCGCATGCACCTGAGCTACCCAGTCACGCCGGCCCTGATCGAGGCCTTTCGCGCGGCCCACGGCGTCATGGCGCAGGTCCACCTCGCGGCGGGCGCGCGCGAGGCGGTGAGCCTGCACGTCGACCCGGTGCGTGTCGGGAGCGCGGCTGAGCTCGGCCGCTTGGACGCCGCGGCCTATGGCGCGCACAAGCACGCGATCTTCTCGGCGCACCAAATGGGCGGCTGCGTCATGGGGGCGGACCCACAGACCAGCGTCGTGCGCTCCGACCTGCGCCACCATCAGGTTCAGAACCTGTTCGTGGTGGACGGCAGCGCGCTGCCAACGGCGCTCGGGGTCAACCCGAGCGAGACGCTGTACGCGCTGGGCCACCGCGCGGTGAGCTGGGTGGCCGCGGCGGTGTAGCGCTTACGGGCAGGAGACGTCGAGCGAGAACGCGCCCTCGGCGCCGTCGATGCCGTCGACCACGATCATGTAGTTGTAGCCGGGGAAGAGCGTGGTGCTCAGGTCTGCGCCGCTGCTGCGCGAGCCCTCGCAGACGGGGAGGTTGCTGTTGGTGGGGCACTCGTCGAAGGCGGAGACCATGAGCTGGCGCAGCGTGAAGTTGTGGCACTTGGTCTTGAGCGTCACGACCGGCTGCGTGCCGGGGGGCGCGGCGATGAAGTAGCTGCGCTCAGGGGCAGAGTAGTCGTTGCCGATGCCCCACTGCCCGAAGCACTGCCACGCTTCGTAGGTGTCGCTGCTGTAGTCGGTGGAGCCGCCGACGGTGGTGTGCTCGATGTGGTCGCCGCAGAAGAGCTCGGCGGTGTGGCAGGTGCCCAGCGCGTCCGGCGCGGGCGTGAGGGGCGTGGCGTCGCAGCCGACGGGCTGCGTGGTGCCGCTGTCGGTGCCGGTGTCGCTGTCGGTGCCGGTGTCGCTGCCGGTGCTGGTGTCGCTAGCGGTGCCGCTGTCGGTGGTGCTGTCCGTGCCGCTGTCGTCGACGGGCTGGAGGTCGCCGTTGCAGGCTGCGAACACGGAGGCGAGGGCGATGAAGAACGGGGCGGAGCGCATGGCTTCTCCTTGAAGAGCTTCGACGTTGCCTGATCTTTCGGCCCACGTCAATGAATGGCTGGGGCGGTCCGCTCAGTAGTGAGGCGGGACCTCGGCGTCGGGGTTGAAGGGGTCGTCCGGGATGACCGCGTCCCGCAGCTCGCCGAGCTCGCGTTGCAGCTCCGCGAGGTGGCTCCCGAGCTGGCGAACCACGTCGTCGAGCTCAGCCACCGTGTGCTCGATGTAGGCGATCTTCACCTCGAGGTTCTCTAGTCGCGTCTCCACGGGGGCCTCCTCTCCAAGACGCCGCCCACTAACCGCACATCGCCTCGTCGAAACTCTCGGCTGAACACTGGCGCGAAATGATCCGACGAACACAGTGGACGGGGGAGGCGATGCACCAGCTAGCGACACCACTGCTCAGCCTGGTCGGGGCGCGCCCACAGGGGGACGCGAACCGCGAGGAGCCGGACCTCGGGGGGGGCACCGGCGGGCTTGGGGTGTCTTTTTCGCGTGTGTTGGACGAGATGATGACGGCGATGGGCGCGTCCTTTGACGAGCTCGACCACGCAGCGGCTTCGGGGGGAGCGGTGCGCGGCTCGCTCGTGCTGGACGATATGTGCGAGCGGTTCGCGCTCGCGCTGAGGGCGCTCATACCTGCGGATCTCGTTCACTTCACGCTGCTGGTGGACGACAAGACCCAGCGCTGGGGGCGCGATGAATCCGGCGGCGACGCGCCCGTCGAGCTCGTCGAGGACGTGTTGGCGCGCGGTGAGGCACATGGTGACGGCGCGCGCGTCATGAATGACCTCGAGTTTCAGCTCGCCACCCGCCCGTCCTCCGATGGGCTGCGGCTCATGCTCGCCCTGGGCATGCGCTCGAGCCTGTCCGTGAGCTTGTCGCACCTCGGTCGCCCGCTCGGCGTGCTGCGCGTCGCCGCCCGTCAAGCGCATGCCTACACGCCCGACCAAGCGGCCCAGCTCGTGGAGGTACGCGACAGCTTGGCGGCGGTGCTCGACCGCGCCATGTGGATTGGCCGCGTGGTTGAGGCGCGGTCACAAGGCGAGCAGGTGCGTCGCACCCTGCTGCCGGAGCGGCTCGCACAGCTACAACCACCGCCAGAAGCCGGTTTTGCGAGCTGGCACGCCGCTGTGTCGGTGGTGGTCGCGAACCTCGTCGACTTCTCGGCGGCGGGCGGTGGCGGCGCGTGGAACCTAGTGGGGGTGCTTAGCGAGATCTTTGAGCGCTTCGACGAGGCCTGCGCGCTCAACGGCGTCGAGCGCATCAAGTCGGTGGGCGATCTGTACCTCGCCGTCGCGGGCTTGGACGGAGAGAGCGCCGACCACGCGCTCCGAGCGGTGCAGGCCTCCCGCGCGATGGTCGAGATCGTCGATCAGATCGCCAAGAAGCACCAGCTCCCGATTCGGGTGCAGGTGGGCGTGGCGACCGGGCCTGGCGTCTCAGGCATCGTGGGCGGGCGCCGCATCTCCTTCGACGTGTGGGGTGAGGCCGTGAGCCTCGCGGGCAAGCTGGAGGCGCACGGCATCCCGGGGCGCGTTCAGCTCTGCGAGAAGACGGCGCGAGGCATCGCCGGGCGCTTCCTGATGGAGTCGCGCGGCGTCGTGCGCTTGTCGGGCGTCGGCGCGGTGCGCGCCTGGCTGCTCAGCGCTTGAAGTTCATGCCGCCTGGGAACAGGTAGCTGGTGTACGACGCGTAGCCGTAGGTGGTGATGCCGAAGGGCGAGCCGTCGGTGCTCGCGATGTGGTGGGAGCCGGCGGTGACCGGCACGCGCGCGGCGGTGAAGCCGGTGCCGCCGATCGCCGCGAAGCCGCCGACCGCGGCGCCGTCGAGCTGGACGCTCGCCCCCTCCTGCGCGATCACGTTCACATAGTTCGCCGTGTAGGTGCTCGGCGTGAGGAAGTCGTAGTCCGAGCGCCACTGCCGCCAGGGCACGCCCGTGCCGAGCGCGGGGTCGCCGCTGCCCATGCCGGGCGCGTCTTGGCCGAGCAGCGCCTGCGTGACGTAGATCGGCCCGCCGCTGGTGGAGCGAACCATGAAGTCCTGGTTGCTCTGGAAGGCGACGAACTTGCCGGCGTTGAGCGTGGTGGTGGCCGAGACAGGCGGATCGAACTCGATCGTGGTGCCGTCCGCGTTGGCGAGCACGCGGTAGAGCGCCGGCGCGGCGCCGCTGCCTGCGGGGTGCGCAGGCGCAGACAGCACGACCTGGGTGCCCCACGTCTCCAGCGGGAACATCATCTCCTCCAGGTGGTCACAGGCCGTGGCGGTGTAGGGCATGTTCGTGCACTGATGACCCGCGAAGACCGCGATGGGCGCGGAGGCGGTGACCGTGGTGCCCGTGAGATCCGAGGTCGTGAGCGAGCACCAGCCCTCGCAGTCACCGCCAAACAGCGTCGGCGGGCAGGTGCCGGTCTGCGTGAACGTGCCACCCGCCTGCGTACAGGCGTTCAGGTCGGAGGACGCGCCCGGGGAGCCGCTGAGCACCTGAAGCACGTCACCGCGGTTGAGGGTGACGGTCATGGTGCCGCCCGCCGGCGTCGCGCCGGGCGTGCCCGCGGCGGTGTTTCCCGAGAGCACGAGGTTCACCTGCGTGTTGTCCTGGGTGGCGGAGATGGCGACGAAGTCGGGGTACCATCCCCATTCACCATCAGGCGGCAAGAACGGGATGAAATTCCAGCTCCCGGCGCCCCAGGTGGGCCAGGTGCTGACGCGGTAGTGCTCGGTGAGCACGTGCTCGGGGAGGAGCAGGCTGGCGTCGTTCGTGTAGGAGTAGGTCTCCGCGACCGTGAAGTTGAGCGGGTTGTACTGGTAGGCGGCGACGGGCTGATCGGTGTGCACCTGGTAGGCGCCGCCGACGACGGTGCCCGTCTGAGACGCGCTCTTGAGGCCGGCGACCATCGGCAGCGAGATCGCGGCGGTCTGACCCGCGGGCACGACCGCGGTAGCGACGGTGGCGCCGCCCCGCGAGACCGTCACGTTGGCCGCGCGTCCTCCAGCGGGCGCGCCGACCACGACGGCGAAGTCGTTGTCAAACGCAGGTGCGAGCAGGGCGTTCGTGGTGGAGACCGCCAGGAAGTCGCAGCCCAGGTAGGAGAAGGCCAGGGCGCTCGGGTCGCACGGATCCTTGCACGCGCCGCTGTTGCAGGTGAGGGGCGCTTCGCACTCGCTCACGGCAGCGCTGCCCGAGCCGTCGCCGCTGCACTGCATGATGGTTTGCCCGTCGCACCAGGTGCTGTTCGGGCGGCAGACGACGCAGCCCAGGTCGTTGTCGCAGGCGGGGGTGGGCTCGGCGCACATCGTGGTGGGCGTCCACTCGCCGCTGGTGCAGGTGTTGAGCTCGGGGCCCAAGCACATCGTGCGCCCGTCCGGCGCGCAGCCGAGGTCGGGGCCGGTGCTGCTGCCTGAGTCCATGCCCGTGCCGGTCTCGGGGGGCACGTAGGGCTGGTAGCACGCGGTCGCGGTGACGAGAGCGAGGGCGATAAGAGCGGTGCGCATCGGGGGGAGCCTCCGGCGCATAGATAGCAGGTGTCGTGCGAACCCGCGATATCAACCCGCAAACGAAACGGGGCCGACCCGTGAAGGCCGACCCCGCAGCTTAGCGAGCGCGAGCGCTTAGTAGCGGTAGTACTCGGGCTTGAAGGGGCCCTCGACAGGCACGCCGATGTACTTGGCCTGGTCCGCGCGGAGCGTGGTGAGCTTGGCGCCCATCTGGCCGAGGTGCAAGCGAGCGACCTTCTCGTCGAGGAGCTTGGGGAGGACGGTGACGGTCTTGCCGTACTCTTCCGCGTTCTTGTGGAGCTCCATCTGCGCCATCACCTGGTTGGTGAAGCTGTTGCTCATCACGAAGCTCGGGTGGCCAGTGGCGCAGCCGAGGTTCACGAGGCGGCCCTCGGCGAGGACGATGATGGAGGTGCCGGTGGCGGCGAACTTCCACTCGTGGACCTGGGGCTTGATCTCGATCTTCTCGACCTTGCCCTGCTCGCGCATGCGCTCGAGGCCGGCCATGTCGATCTCGTTGTCGAAGTGACCGATGTTGCACACGATGGCGTTGTGCTTCATGCGGGACATCTGGTCGGCGGAGATGATGTTGAAGTTGCCGGTCGCGGTGACGAAGACGTCGTAGCCAGCGTCGATGGCGTCATCGAGGGTGGTGACCTCGAGGCCGTGCATGCAGGCCTGGAGCGCGCAGATGGGGTCGATCTCGGTGACCGCGACGCGGGCGTGCTGGCCGACGAGGGCCTCGACGCTGCCCTTGCCGACGTCGCCGTAGCCGCAGACGAGGGCGCGCTTGCCGGAGAGCATCACGTCCGTGGCGCGCATAATGGCGTCCACGAGGCTGTGACGGCACCCGTAAACGTTGTCGAACTTGCTCTTGGTGACCGAGTCATTGACGTTGATCGCCGGGAAGAGGAGCGTGCCGTTCTGGACGCGCTCGTGCAGGCGGTGAACGCCCGTGGTGGTCTCCTCGGAGACGCCGCGGATCTTGGCGGCCATGGGGCGCCAGAAGTTGTCGCCCTTCTGCGTGCGGACCGCGTGAAGCAGCTCGAGGACGATGCGGAACTCGTCGCTGTCAGCGGTGGAGGGCGCGGGGATGGTGCCGCTGATCTCGTACTCGGAGCCGAGGTGCACCACGAGGGTCGCGTCGCCGCCGTCGTCGAGGATCAGGTTCGGGCCGCCATCCCACATGAGGGCCTGCATGGTGCACCACCAGTACTCCTCGAGGTTCTCGCCCTTCCACGCGAAGACGGGCGCGCCGGCGGGGGCGTCGGCGGTGCCGTTCGGGCCAGCCGCGATGGCGGCGGCGGCGTGGTCTTGGGTGGAGAAGATGTTGCAGGAGACCCAAGAGACCTTGGCGCCGAGGGCCGTGAGGGTCTCGATGAGCACCGCGGTCTGGATCGTCATGTGCAGCGAGCCCATGATCTTCGCGCCCTTGAGGGGCTGCTCAGCGCCGAACTCCTGACGGAGCGACGCGAGGCCCGGCATCTCGTGCAGGGCGAGGTCCATCTCCTTGCGGCCGAAGCGCACGGTGGCCGGGGACATGTCCGCCACCTTGTACTTGAGGTCCGAGAAGAGGGGGAGGTTCGTGTTCAGAAAGGTGCCGCTCATGTGGAACTCCAAGGTGGTGGGGGTCGGTTATCCGTCCATCCGGATACATGGATAACCAGGGACGGCGCGGCGTCAACCCTCGCGGCGCAAGACCGCTAGGAACAAGGTGGGCCCTGCGGCGTCGGGGTCGGGCGGAAGCGGGTGGTGGCTCTCGACGCGCAGCCCGCTCCCGCTCGCGAAGGCGACGAGCTGGTCGACCTCAAAGCCGAGGTGCAGGTGCCCCATGGTCTGGCGGTACTCCACGCGGTCGTGGGCCTCCATGTCGACGATGACGCAGGCGCCACCGACCTTCAGCGCGCGACCGATCTCGACGAAGGCCGCGTGCGGGTCCTCGACGTGGTGAAGCACGAGCGTACACAGCGCAGCGTCGAGCTCGCCGTCGGCGAAGGGCAGATCGGTCAGCTCGCCCTGCCGGAGCTCGGCGCTCGGCAGGTCGACGAGGCGGTGCTGCGCTGCGTCGAGCATCTGCACCGAGTGGTCCACGCCGATGACGCGGTCCACCATCGGCGCGATGGCCGCCGTGACGGCGCCGGTGCCACAGCCCAGGTCGGCGACGGTCCAATGGCGGGGGAGCAGCGCCGTGAGCGCGTGCAGGGTGAAGGTGTTGCCCCAGAGCTCCCGGCGCAGGTCGTCCCATCGCCCCGCCACCACGCCGAACCACGCGCGGCTGTCCACCTGACGCTCAGCGAGCACCTGAGCGAGGCGTCGCCGATCCTCCTCGGTCTGGGTGATGTCGCCGGGCTCATCGCGAACGATCGCCCAGAGCGTGCGCGCCGCGTCGGAGAGGTCGTCAGCGACGAGCTGAACGTGGTGGGTCGCGCCGGACTTGCGCTCCTGAAGCCAACCGAGCGCGCGCAGCACCTTGAGGTGACGGCTGACCGTCGACTGCGGGAGCTGCACCGCGCGCGCGAGCTCACCGACACCGAGCTCTTCGTGCTCAAGCAGGCGAAGCAGGCGGGCGCGGACGGGCTCGGCGAGCGCCGAGAGCTGATCATAGACGGGGGCGCGAACAGTCATGGCGCCAAGCTAGTGGCCGGAGGGCGTGGGTGCCAGTCGCGGGTCATCGCGGGTGGGCTCGCTGCACGCTATGCTGCATCTGTCACGCAGCGGCGGGGGGAAGCCATGAAGACGTTCTTTTGGCACGACGAAGAAGGCGCGACAGCGATCGAGTACGCGATGCTCGTTTCGCTGCTGGGCTTGGTCATCGTGGCGTCGGCGTCGAGCCTCGGGCAGGCGCTGTACAACCTCATACTCACCACCGTCAACGCGCTCTGACCCACGCCGGGGGACCTCGTGTGGCACGCGCGGTGATCTCGCGACAAGCGCTGACGAACAACTTGGAGGCTGGCGCGTACTAAAGCGGCATGGAGGGACCCGATGGGACTTCACTCGCTCGCTGTCGATACGCTTCGCTTCTCTGTTCGCTCCTCCGAGGAGGGCACGCTCATGGTGGACGCCGCCGATTGGGCCGCCGCCGTCTGCTTGGTGATGCAGATCCTGGAGCTCGAGGAGCGCGTGCCCTTCCTGGTCAGCCGCCGCGGGCCCGACGGCAACATCATCGCCACGGACCCCGGCACCGGGCACTGCCTCGTCGTCCACCAGCTCCGCACCCCGGCGCTCGCGGCCCTCGCGGCCTGATCACCGCGCGCCGACGCGCCGCAGCAGCAGGTCGTCGACGGTGTCGGCGAGCGTCTGCAGCGGGTCGCGCGGCGACCAGCCCAGCTCGGCGCGGGCCTTGCGGTCGTCCAAGTACCAAGTGTGAGCGCTGAGCTCCGCCTCCTCGCGGCTGACGCCCAAGCCCGGTAGCTCCGTACCCTCGGGGAGCCAGCGCAAGAAGCGCGTCGCGATGGCGGGAGCGCGGAGACGCGGCGCCGACCGATCCGACAAGCGGGCGATCCGCTCGTAGAATAGGGCGAAGCTCATATTCGCGGCGCCAAGCAGGTAGCGCTCGCCGGGGCGCCCGCTCGTGAGCGCGGCGACGGCGGTGAGCGCCACGTCGCGCGCGTCGGCGAAGGAGAGGCCGCCAGCGGGGCTCACTGGCACCTTGCCGTCCAAGAAGCGGCTGACGGCGTCGGTGGAGCTGCCGCGCGCGTCGCCCGGCCCGAGCAGGAGCGACGGGTTGAGGCAGAGCACGTCGAGGTCGGTGGCGGCGAGGGCGAGCTGCTCGGCGTACAGCTTGGTGCGGTAGTAGGGCCAAGCCTGCACGACGCTCGGCGTGGGGCTCCGCTCGTCCGCGACGAACTTGGCGTCGGCGGACACGGCGACCGTGCCCGAGGTGGAGATGTGCACGAAGCGGCGCACACCCGCAGCGCGCGCGGCTTGGAGCGCCGAGGCGGTGCCGTCGACGTGCGCGCGCTGAAGCTTGGCCGCCGCGCTCGGGCGGTGGTCGACCTCGCCCGCCGCGTGAATCACCGCGTCGCAGCCGGCCGCCAGCGCGCTGAGCCGCTCGGTGTCGAGCAGATCGCCCTGCACGAAGCGCGGATCGTCGCTCGGCTGGCGCGAGAGCGCGACGACGTCGTGCGCGGTGAGGGCGTCGATGAGGTGAGCGCCGAGGAAGCCCGACGCGCCGGTGACGAGGAGCCTCATGGGGTCAGGCCTGGAGCGTGTTGTTGAGGGCGAAGACGCGGGCGAACTCGATGAACAGCGGGATCTCGTTGGTCTTGATGCTCCCGCTGAGGAACTCGGGCGGGCCGGGCAGGTAGGCGTCGTTGATGATGCGCCGCATCATCTCTGGGGTGGTCTTGACCACGCAGTCGGCGGCGCCTTCGGGGCGTCCCCGGCGCACCTGGGCGCCGTCGAGGCTGACGGTGACGGTGAAGCGGGCCTCGTCGCCGAGGCTGAAGTACCACGACAGCGGGCGCTGGACGCGGTCTGCGAGCAGGCGCGCTGGCAGCGTGTCGAAGGCGGTGTCGACGGAGCGCGGCGCTGCGGCCGGCTCGTCGCTGATCCGCTCTACACCTGACAGATCGAGGACCGAGCCGTCGCGGAGCGCGGTGACCGCGTCCTGCACCAAGCGGGTGACGACGCGCGCCGCTTCGCCGGGCTTGAGGCCAGCGGTGAGGCGCCGCAGGTCGGCGTTGAGCAGCGGCGGCCCGATGCGCACGGCGACGTGTCCCGGCTTGGGCAGCATGGAGCCCTTGGGCAGCACGCCGTGCGTGCCGTCGAGGTAGAGCGGCAGGATGTCGACGCCGGTCTCTAGCGCGAGCTTGCCCACCAGCGGCTTGAAGTCGCTGAGCGTGCCGTCTTCACGCCGAGTTCCCTCGGGGAACATCAGCACCACATCACCCGCGTCGACCACGCGCTTGGCGGCGTCAAAGCTGGCGCGGAAGCCGGCCTCGCGGTCGAGGGGCACCAGGTTGGTGAGGTGCTCGAACCATGCGACCCACCAGCGGTTGCCCTCGAAGAAGTAGTCCTTGGCCGCGAGGCCGCGAATGCGCTTTCCATAGGGGCCAAGGGCGTACTTGACCAGGCCCATGTCCAGGTGCGAGGCGTGGTTGCTGACGACGAGGGTGGGGCGGTTGGCGGGGATGAAGGCCCGGCCGGTGATGTGCGGGCGGAGCAGGCGGTCGTAGAGCCCCATCTGCGCGGTGGCGATGGCGTCCTTGGCGGGCTCGGCGAGCCAGGTGGGCAGCTCCAGGCGGGCGGCCTCATCGTCGTCGTCGATGACGGGCTCGGGCTCCAGCTCGGTGAGGGCGATGACCTCGGCGACCGTGCTGACCGCGGACAGCGCGGCGGTCGAGGGCGCGTGGCCGGGGAGCGCCGCGAGGGCGGCGGCGAGCTCGACCCACCCGAGCGAGTCAAAGCCGAGGTCCTCGACCAGCTGGGTGGTGTCGCTGATGGACTCCACCGGGCGGCCGGAGATGGCGGCGATGGCGCGCACGACCGGCCCGGCGACGTGCTGTCCGTGCGCGGGCTCGGTGGCGGCGACGAGCTGCGACAGCACGTCACGCACGACGCGGCGCTGCACCTTGCGGGTGGCGGTGCGCGGGAGCGGCGCGTGGATGGTGTGCACGACGGCGGGGCGCTGGTGAGCGGGCAGCGCGCGGATCGCCAGCTGGAGCGCATCCCGAGCGCTGCGGTCGTCAGTGATGGGCACGGCGAGCAGGCCGAGGCGCTCACCGCCGCGCCCGTCGGGCAGGCCGACGAGGGCGTACTCCTCCACGTTGGCGATGGCGCCGAGCGCGCTCTCGACGTCGTCGAGGTACACGTTCTCGCCGTTGGCGGTGACGACGACGTCCTTGGCGCGCCCGGAGAGCACGAGCTCATCCTTGTGGTTCAAGCGGCCAAGATCGCCGGTGTGCAGCCAGCCGTCAGCGTCGATCACCGCGGCGGTGGCGGCGGGATCGCGGAAGTAGCCCTGCATCACGTTGGCGCCGCGGGCGAGGACCTCGCCCACGCCAGCGTCGTCGGGGTTCGCGATGCGCAGCTGGACGCCGGGGATGGCGGTGCCGACGGTGCCCGAGCGGCTGCCCGGCCCGGAGCGCGCGACGGCGAGCACGGGCGCGGCCTCGGTGAGGCCATAGCCCTCGGCGAGGTGCAGCCCGAGCCCCGCGAAGAGCTGGTGGGTGTCGCCCGGGAGCGCCGCGCCGCCGCTGATGAGCAGCCGGATGTTGCCGCCGAGCTTGGTGTGTACGGAGCCGAACAGCAGCGAGCCGAGGTCGAGGCCCGCGGCCTTGCCGAGCTCGCGGTTGAGCGCGAGGCCCCCGTCGAAGGCGAGCTTGGCGAGCCGCCCCCGGTCCGAGGCCGCCGCGCGAATGCGCCGCTCCAGGAGCTGCCAGAGCGCGGGCACGCCCACCATCGCGGTGATGCGCCCCTCGCGCAGCGCCCAGCCGAGGCGGTCGCCGCTGAGCTCGTCGAGGTACAGGATGCGCGCGCCGCGGGCGAGGGGGAGCAGCAGGCCGCAGGTGAACTCGAAGGTGTGGTGCAGTGGCAGGACCGAGAGCACGCGGTCGTTCGGGCGCAACGGGAAGAGCGCGGTGAGGCTGCCGACCATCGCGACCAGGTTGCCGTGGGTCAGCACGACGCCCTTGGGATCGCCCGTGGTGCCGCTCGTGAACAGCACCGCGGCGGGCTGATCAGCGGTGGTGGGCGCTGCGTCGACGCCATCGCCGACCCCGTCCGCGAGGGAGCGAAGGTCCACGCAGCGCACGCCGACAGCCGCGCCGATGCGCTCCAGCGCTGGCTCGTCGAGGAGGGCGAGCGCCAGCTCCGCCTTGTGGGCGATGTTCTGGGCTTGGGCGCGCTCCAGGTCGGGGGCGACGGGCACGGCGACCGCTCCCGCCCAGACGATGGCGAACCAGCCGATGACCCACGCTGGGTGGTTGGCGCCGGCGATGAGCACGCGGTCGCCGGGGCGCACGCCCGCTCGCACGAGCGCGTCGGCGGCGCGTCGGACCGCTTGGCGAAGCTCCCGGTAGGAGGTGCGCTCGAGGCCGTCATCGGCGGGCCAGAGCAGGGCGGGCACGCGGTCGTGACGCTCGGCGGCCTCGTCCAGCAGCTCGATGAGCGTGTCCCAGGAGCGCAGCGGCTTGGCCGGGCGCTTCACCTTGGCCTCGATCTGTGGGAAGACGTGCTCTTGGACGCCGGGGATGTGGACCTCGAGCATCCAGTGGTGCCAGTCGATGGTCTCGGGCGCCCAGAAGACGCGGTCTTGCTCAGACAAGCGGGCCACGGCGTCGCGCACGTTCTGGGCGACGAAGCGATAGTGGTGCGTGGCCATGAAGGGCACGAACTGATCGAGCACGTCGGCGCGGCGCTCCAGCTGCTTGCTGACGAAGTCGAGCTGCTTGGCCGCGGGGGAGGTGAGTGGCGCGAGGGGCCCACCCGCGCGGGAGACGAGGGTTGAGGCGCTGGCGGCCATGCGCGACAAGAAGCGTGGGCCCCGCTGGTAGTAAGTGTCCGCCGGGATGGTGGTGGACTCGAGGCGGGCCTTCACCGCGTTGGCGAGCGGGTTCCCCGACGCGGCGCGGAAGTGGCGTCGCTTGTAGAGCCCCACCAGCTCCACCAGCCGCGTGATCTCGAAGGGGTTCGCGTCGGAGCTACCGAGGTGGTACACCGGCTTTGCCGTGCCCTCCAGCAGCTCGCCCAGCGCCGCGAGCATGCCGCTCGCCACCATGTCGACGGGGATGATGTCGACGACCGCGTCCTTTGTCCCTGGGAAAGCGCCTGGGCTGTTGAGCGCCAGGTAGATCATCGGCGACGAGGTGTTGATGCCCTCGTTCCACCCCGGCACCGGGTAGCTCACCGACGACTCGATGATGGCCGGCCGCGCGATGGTGAACACTAGGTCGGACTGCGCGAGCACCTGCTCGCCGATGGACTTGGTGTAGGTGTAGGTGTTGTGCCAGCCCCAGTACTTGGCGCGCTCCATGCCCACCTGCACGAGCTGGTCGCGCTCGTAGCGGGAGCGCACGCGCTCGAGCTCGTTGGCCAGGGCGCTGCCACGGGCGGGCTCGCCGGTCTTGTGGAGGTTCTCCTTGGCTTGGTGCAAGAAGGCCGACTGGCGGAAGGCGTCGCGGGTGCGGTGGCGGACGTGCTCGACCAGGTCGACGCACTCGGCGATCTCGCGGTCGGAGTCCCAGTGCGCGTCGTCGAGCTCGTTGGCGCGCGGGAAGGGGTGCTCGAGCGGGTTCTTCTCGGCGACCTGGCCGGTGCGGTCGCCAGCGACGTAGCAGGTCGAGGTGTGCAGGAAGGGCACGTCGCCGAGGTCGTGGGCGAGGGCGACGAGGTTCTGCATGCCGAAGGCGTTGACGTTGAGCGCGTAGTCCAGGGGCGGGTTGAAGTCGACGACGCCCGCTGCGTTCACCAGCGCTGTGATGCGCCCGCGCAGCTGATCGCGGGTGGCCTGTGGCACGCCGCCGAAGGGCTCCGAGACATCGCCGGCGATCGGCGTGATCTTCGCTGAGAAGAAGTCGTAGAGCGCCTCGCCGTGCACGGCGCGCAGGGGATCAAAGACCTTGGAGGTGGCGATCTCGTCCCAGAAGCGATCGTCGGGGGTGTGGCCCTTGCGCGGGCGCACCACCAGGTAGATGTGGCCGACCTGGGGGAAGCGGTCGAGCAGCATGGACAGCCACACCTTGCCCAAGAAGCCGGTGCCGCCGACCACCACCAGCTGAGCGCCGGTGAGCAGCTCGCGGAGGGGGAGCGGCGCGCTCACGACGCGTCCTCGTCGTTCTTGGCTTGCTTGGGCTCGATGACCTCGGTCATGACCATGGGGCAGATGCGCAGCGCCGTGATGGAGGGATCGGGTGGCGCCGTGTCGCGGGCCATACGCAGCGCGTCCTCCATGGTGCGGGCGGTCTCGTAGCCGAGCACCTTGGGCACGTACTCGTTGTCGGCGCCCACCAAGATGACGCGGCCGATGTGCTGGCGGCCGTTCTCGCCCCAGTACCACATGTAGAAGGGGTGAACGGGGTGGTAGCCCTTGCCCGTGCGGTACATTTGGATGTACCCGGCGTTCTTGGCGAAGCTCGCCTCGAAGCGCTTGTGGAGCTCCATCGCGTCGCGCGTCTGCGGCAGCAGCTTGTGGAAGAACTCGATGTAGGGGGCGTGCTGCTCGCGGTCGAACTTGTCCGACGCCGGGTGCAGCGCGATGATGGTGCCGCCCTTCTTGACCAGCGGCGCGCCCTTGGACAGGTTGAAGAGGTAGCCCTCGATCATGACCGACAGCAGCAGCGGGTTGAGGTACGCGCCGACGTTGTAGGGGCTGATGTACGGCACCGGGAAGATGACGATGTCCGCTTGGCCCTCGATGGGCACGATGAGCTGCTTCTCCACCACCGCCAAACAGGCGTCGTGCACGGCTTGGACCTCGCCCGCCCAGACGCCGATGACGTCATAAGGTGCAGGGACGCGCTCGAAGATCGCCTGGCGCGCCGCTTGGGGCAGGTAGGCGAGCGAGCGCACGAGCGCCTTCATCGCGCGGCTCTCGGTGGTGGTGAGCTCGTCCTCGTTCTTGGCCAAGAAGGTGAGGGGTTCGCCGAACATGCGCGTGTTGAGCGTGCTCTCGATCTGGAAGATCGGCACCTTCTCGTGGATGAGCTTGCCGACCTCGACCATCTTGTCGTTCAGCGCGCTGGTCTTGGGGTCCATATAGGAGCGGGTCGAGCGGATGGTGCTCGGGTTGTGGTGCGCGCGAATGGTGCGGTAGCCCGCGAGCCCGGTGCCGACCGACTTGTAGCCGCCGTTCATGGGCACGAACGTCAGGTTGACGTAGATGAGCAGGTCCGACTCGGCGGCGCGCCGGTTGATCTCCACGGGCACGCCGCTCGGGGTGCGGCCGAGCTCAACCAGCCCGCCGGGCTCCTCGTTGTCGTGGTTGTAGAGGCGGTGCGGCCAGAAGCGCTTGAAGACGCGGGCGCCGAGCATGCGCTCGATCTCGGCGGCGGTCATGGGCCGGTGGAAGGCCGTGGCGATGATGATCTCGACGTCGGTGACGCCGTAGCCATCGAGGCGCTCCAGCACGATCTCCACGATGCGCTGGCGCACGTCGGGGGTGCGCATCTGGGGCAGCGGCATGGAGAGATCGTCGACGGCGATGGTGACGCGCATCCCAGGCTTTAGCTTGGAGTGGAGCGGATCATCACCGAGGGGGTGGTCGACGGCGTAGCGAATCGCTGCGTCCACGTCGGGGAGCCCCGCCATCGGCGGCTTGGGGTAGACCACGCGCGTGCCGACGGGGAGGTCGACCTCGACGAGCTGGTCGCCGGAGAACAGGACGCGGGGCTTGGAGCGGTGGTCGAGCGTGACCACGCAAGGATGGGCGGCCATGGTTGCCTCCGGGCTAGGGCGAGGGGTGGCGAGCGGCGCGCTTGAGATCGAGGATCGGCCATTGGTACGCGCGAGCGAGCCGCGCGAGCTTGGCGTCGGGGTGGACGCAGTACGGGTGCCCGACGACTGAGAGCATGGGCACGTCCGAGTAGGAGTCCGAGTAGCCGAAGCACTCGGCGAGGTCGTGGCCGTGCTCGCGCGCGTCGTCGCTGATGAGCCGCGCTTTGGTGGGGCCGGCGACGACTGGCCGCACGAGCTTTCCGGTGGCGCGGCGGCTCTTGAACTCCAGGCGGTTCGCGATGACGTGGTCCGCGCCGAGCTCCTTCGCGAGCCGCTGCATCGTGACGTCGAGCGAGCCCGTGATGAAGACGACGCGCTGGCCGGCCGCTTTGCACTTGCGCACGAGGTCGGGCGTGCCCGGGTAGATGCGCGGCGCGATGACCTCGTCAAACACCTCCTCGGCGAGGACCATGACCCGGTCTTCGGACATGCCGGCGTAGTGGCTGAACAGCAGCTCGTTGAACAAGCGGCGGTCGCGAACCTCGGCCCAGGCCATGGCAGGAGCGCCAGCGAGGGCGCGGCCGAGACGAAGCGCGCTGCGGCCAATCGAGGCTTGATTGGCGAGGAAATAGGCCGCTGGGTGCACCAGTGAGGTGCCGACCAGCGTCCCGTCCACGTCGAAGTAGGCTGCTGACGTCAACCGATCCCCCCCGGCGCCGCCGCGGACGGCGAGGCAAGTCCCCGGCGTAACGCACAAGGGCCGGGACCTGCCAACGAGGGGCCACCCTACTGGGCGGTCATCACCGTCCAAGCGAAGCCGCCGCAGCCCGCCGAGAGGTCGGTGGCGTCGGCCGGGGTGGCGGCGAGGGCGGTGGCCTCATCTGCGGCGTCATAGGTGCTCTGGCAGAAGTTCAGCACGCCGTCCGCGTCGTGCGTCCAGTCCATACGGCTCCAAAGGTCCGCGTTGTACGCGTTCGCCGAGTCGTTCTGGGCGATCACAAACATCGCCGTGTTGTCGTACTGGCTGATCGCGAAGATCGACGTGCCGAGCTCGCTCGCCATGGTCCAGTCGGCCTCGGTGATGGTGTGGGTCGAGGCGTAGTCGTCGGTCCAGGTGCCGATGATCGCGAGGGGGGCCGCCGTGTCGGTGCCGGTGTCGCTCGCGGTGTCGGTGCCCGAGTCGGAGCCGGTGTCCGTGTCGTCGGCGGTAGTGCCGTTGCAAGCGGCGAGAGCGAGGAGGAGGAGAGAGAGGTTCATGCTGCGCATTGGAAGACTCCAGCTTGTCACTGACGGCGGTGTCAGCGAGGGCGGCCCGGTATCGGGCTTCCGAATGTTCCGCGAGCACCGAACGCTAGGCGGATCTCGCCAGTAGCGGATGGATGGCGTATGCTCGTGTCGACGCGCGTACGTCGTGCGAACTGCCCCGAGGTCTGCCTTGCGCTCCATCTCCGTCCTGACAGCGATCGCGCTCCTTCCAACCAGCGCTTTCGCGTGTGACCAGACGTTGCACGACACGGACTCGATCGCGACCGCGGTTGGTAGTGCGGCGGACGGTGACGTCATCTGCCTGTCTGCTGGTTCGTACACCCAGACGATCGATTTGACCGACACCACGTTCGCAGTGGCGCCAGGGCGCCAGGGCATCACGTTTCGCGGCATCGGCACGACCCCAGCGGACGTGGTGTGGGCGCCGGGGAGCGTGACGGGAGATTCGCGAGCGTTGCGCGTGGACGGCACCGTCGTGGCGGTGGAGAACATCACCTTCCAGTCGGGCAAGAAGTCGGCGCTCGAGCTGAGGGGCGCGGGCGAGCTGTACATCACGTCCTCGGCGATTGAGCTAGGTGCGGCCTCGGACGGCGTCGGCGTCGTCGTTCGAGAGTCAAACGCGATTCTGGACGTCGCCAACACCACGTTCACGGGGCTGGTCGCGGCCGGGAACGGGTCCAGCAAGGGCGCGGGCATCCAGTCAGACTCGTCCTCGGGCGGCTCCGCGATCACCGTCTCTGAGAGCACCTTCTCGGGAGGGACCGCGACGAGCGGCGGGGCCATCTCCATCGAGAGCGCCACCGTTAACCTTGTTGTCGACACCACCTCCTTCACGAACAACGCCGCCACCGCCGATGGCGGAGCCATCTATTTTGTGGGCCAGGACCTCAGCTGCGACGAGTGTGTCTTCACCACGAACACATCGGCGAACTATGGCGGCGGCATCGCGGTCGTGGGCGGGCGCGACATCCTCGTCAGCCACAGCTCGTTTGCCGGCGGACAAGCCTACCAAGGCGCTGGGATCTATTGGGCGGGCAACCAGGCCACGGACACGCTCACGGTCACCACCTCCGAGTTCCTCAACGGCCTCGCCACGACGGCGGCGACCAACACCTGGGCGCAGGGCGCAGGCATCCTCGCCAAGACGGGCGTGGTGTCGGTACAAGACAGCCTGTTCAACCTCAACACGGTCGAGAACACGTCGAGCACTCCGATCAACGCGTACGGCGGCGCGATCTCTGCGAGCGGCGTCGCGAGCACCACGCTGCAGCGCAACCTCATCTGCAAGAGCACGTCGACCATGCTCGGTGGGGGCGCCTACATCCTCGGCGGGACGTTGACCGCCGATCACAACATCTTCGTGGACAACACGGCGACCGCGGGTGCAGGCGGCGCGCTCTATGCGCGCGACGTCATTGGGACGCTGCCGAACCAGACCTACGTCAACAACTCGGCCTCATCCGCGGGCGGCGCGCTCTACCTGCACCGCAACACCGGCACCGCGACGGGCTCGGCGACCAGCTCGATCTTCGTCGACCATGTCGGCACTGGGGCGGTGGCGTCCTCGTCGAATTCGGTGCTCACTCACGGGTACAACCTGTTCTATGGCACGCCAACCCCTCCATATGTCTCGGTTGGCGGGACCGAGGTCGCGCTCGGCAACGACGTGACCGCCTCTGACCCGCTGTTCGCGTCGTTCACCAATGACAGCGACTGCACGAACGACGATCTGTCCCTTCAAACGGGCAGCCCCGCGATCGGCGCCGGCCAAGCGGGCGTGGACATCGGCGCGTATGGCGGAACCAACCCGTACCGCGGGGCTGGGCGTCACCACGACGCAGATAATGACAACCACTTCGCCGAGGTCGATGACTGCGACGACGGGAACATCAACGCCCACCCCGGTCTGCCCGAGCTCTGTTCGACCACCTTCGACGACGACTGTGACGGGTTCACCAACGACCCCTCTGCCACGGACGCGGCCACGATCTACGCGGACAGTGACGGCGACGGCTACGGCGATCCGGACGTGTCCACTACGGGATGCGTTGGCCCGGGCTGGGTCACGGACAACTCGGACTGCGACGACACCGACCCGGCGATCAACCCCACGCTCGTTTGGTACAAGGACGCGGACGGCGACGGCTACGGCGACCTGTACACCACGACCGCGAGCTGCTTGGCTCCATCGACCTATGTCGCCGACTCCACCGACTGCGACGACGGCGACGCCACGCTGAACCCGACGACCGCGTGGTATGCGGACAGTGACTCCGACACCTACGGCGATCCGAACGTCGTCCAGAACCAGTGCTTGCAGCCGTCGAACTACGTGCGCGACGACCAGGACTGCGACGACTCGGACGCGGCGCTGAACCCGACGACGTCTTGGTATGCGGACACGGACTCCGACACCTACGGCGACCCGGACGTCGTCGTTCACCAGTGCTTGCAGCCGTCGAACTATGTTCGCGACGACCAGGACTGCAACGACTTGGACGCGGCGCTGAACCCGACGACGTCTTGGTATGCGGACACGGACTCCGACACCTACGGCGACCCGGACGTCGTCGTTCACCAGTGCGCGCAGCCGTCGAACTACGTGCGCGACGACCAGGACTGCGACGACTCGGACGCGGCGCTGAACCCGACGACCTCTTGGTACGCGGACAGCGACTCCGACACCTACGGCGATCCGAACATCGTCCAGAACCAGTGCTTGCAGCCGTCGAACTACGTCCGCGACAACCAGGACTGCAATGACACGGACGGGACGCTGAACCCGACCACGTCATGGTACAAGGACGGCGACGGGGACAGCTACGGGCTCCTGTCGGACGTCGTTCACCAGTGCGCGGCGCCCACGGGACGCGTTCGGAGCTCGACGGACTGCGACGACTTGGACGCGACGCTCAACCCCACCACGCCGTGGTACGCGGACGCCGACCTCGACACCTACGGCAACCCCGATGATCACGTCGATCAATGCTTGAACCCGGGCGGCGGTCGCGTCCGCGACGACCAGGACTGCGACGACACCAAGGTGGACGTGAACCCGACGACCTCGTGGTTCGCGGACTCCGATCGCGACACCTTCGGCGACCCAAGCGTCGTGAAGAACCAGTGCCTGCAGCCTCAGAACTACGTGCGGGACAACACCGACTGCAACGACCTCAGCGCGCAGCTCAACCCCAACACGCTTTGGTACAAGGACGGAGACTCCGACACCTTTGGCAACCCCGCCGACTCCATCAAGCAGTGCGCGACGCCGACTGGCCGCGTACGGAACTCGGAAGACTGCGACGACGCGGACGCCGCGCTCAACCCCAACACGTCGTGGTACGCCGACACCGACCACGACCTGTACGGCGACCAGACCTCGGTGCTCAAGCAGTGCTTGCAGCCCGTGGACCACGTTCGGGACGACCAGGACTGCGACGATGCCGACCCGACGCGCAACCCCGACACGCCGTGGTACGCCGACAACGACCGCGACGGCTACGGCAACCCGTCGGAGAGCCAGAGTCAGTGCGAGTCGCCCAGCGGCTACGTTCTAGACGACCGCGACTGCAACGACAGCGACGCGACGCTCACGCCATACACCAAGTGGTACGCGGATAGTGACGGTGACGGCTTTGGCAACCTGAACGTCTCCAAGACGCAGTGCCTCCAGCCGAGCGGCTACATTCGAGACAGCGGCGACTGCAACGACAACGATCCGCTCGTGCCCACTGACGTTCCTTGGTACGTCGACGCGGACGCCGACGGCCACGGCGACCCGCTGGCCCCCGCGCCCGACTGCCGCGCTGGCGCACCCTTCGTGAAGAGCTCCGACGACTGCGACGACTCCGAGCCCACCACGTTCGCGGGCGCCCCTGAGGTGTGCGGCGATGGCGTCGACAGCAACTGCGACGGATCGGGTGGCGGTCCGAACTCTAACGACGACAACGATGGCGTACCGTACTCCCAAGAGACCCTGTACGGCGCCAGCGACTGCAACAACGACAGCGACGGCGACACCGTGCTCGACAAGTTGGAGGTCACCCAGGACACGGATCGCGACGGCCTGCGCGACATCGTCGACCCCGATGACGACGGCGACGGCGTGCCCACCATCCAGGAGCGCAACGCGCCTCCGGGGGGCAACAAGGACACGGACGGCGACGGCAAGTGGGACTACGTCGACGCCGACGATGACGGCGACGGCTTCTGCACCGGGGCGCTCGCGACGGGCAACCCCCTCGCTTCGACCTGCGTGGGCTCGGAGGATCTCGACGGAGATGGCAACCCGCTGAATGACGATCTCGACCGCGACGGAATCCCCAACTTCCGCGATCGCGACGATGACGGCGACGCCATCTTCACGCGCGTCGAGGTTCAGTGGGGCGCCGACCCGCTCAAGGCCGACACCGACGGCGACGGCATCGACGACGGCCGCGAGTGGATGGACGCGAACTACGACCACGTCTACGACGGCGGCACGGACGGCGGCGTCGGCTTTGACCCGCTCGACTACGACTACGACGGCCTCTTCGACTTCGAGGACGCCGACGACGACGACGATGGCATCCCCACCCTCATCGAGGGTGACGGTGACATCGACGCGGCGTTCCCCCCGAGCTGCCCGGTCGTCGAGCAGCCTCCGGCGGATATCTGCGCGCAGCTCGCCCCCGACGGCATCCCGAACTACCACGACCTCGACAGCGACGGCGACGGGCTCTACGACTTCGAAGAGGCGTGGAATTCGGACCATACGGCCCTGCTGGACGCAGACGGCGACTTCGTCAAGGACTGGCGCGACTGCTGGAACTGCGGCGGCGTCGACGTCGACGACGACGGCGATGGCCTCACCAACAGCCAAGAGGTGCTCGTCACGAGCCCGCGCGACCCGTTCGTGATGAACAGCGGGGACGTCGACAGCGACGGTGACGGGCTCTGCGACGGTCCAGGCGTGTCGACCGAGTGCGTCGGCAACGAGAGCGTGGGCCTCAGCTTCGACGAGCTCGGCGGCTTCGCGATCGGCGTGCGCACGCCCGGCCCCGACACGGACACCGACGGCATCCCCGACTCGCTCGACCCCGACGACGACGGCGACGGCGTGTCGACCTTGCTCGAGGACCTCAACAACGACGGCGACCCGCGCAACGACGACACCGACGGCGACGGCACGCCGAACTACCTGGACGCCGACGACGACGACGACGGGATCTCCTCGCTCGATGAGGGCACGGGCGACGTCGACGGCGACCTGCTCCCCGACTACCTCGACGCCAACCCCATGGATGGCCCGCTGGCGGACGCGGACGATGACGGCCTGCTCAACGGCGACGAAGAAGCGCTCGGCTTGGACTCCTACAACTCGGACTCGGACGGCGACGGCCTAGACGACGCGTACGAGCAGTCCTACGGCGACGGCGACCTCGATGGCGACGGCATCATCAACGCCCTCGACGACGACGACGACGGCGACGGCATCCCCACGGCGATCGAGGGCAGCCTCGACCCCGACCACGATGACGTCCCCGCCTGCTTCGACGACGACAGCGACGGTGATGGCGTGCTGGACAAGGACGAGGTCCCCGGCGCAGACAGTGACTGCGACGGCATCCTCGACGTCTTCGACGGTTTCGACGACGCCGCCTGTGGCCCCTTCGACACCTCGGCGGCCGCGCCGCTTGAGCCGGTCGTCACGCCGGACAACGGCGGGTGCTCGTCCGCCTCGTCCACGGGCTCGTTCGCAGGTGCGCTGCTCGTGCTCCTCGCCCTCGGGCGTCGGCGCCGCAGCTAGGCTCCCGTCGCGCGTAGCGCGCGGCGCTCCTCCCCTGCCCATGACCGTGCCCCTGCCCGTGCCCGTTCGGGGCGCTGGCAGGGCTGGGGCGTTTGCCGCCAGCCGCTCCGCTTGCCGGGCTGCGTCGCGCGCAGCACGAGCTGCGTGTCCGCGCATGCACCGGTGGTCGACCCAAGGGTGCCTCTCAGGTGTTTAGGCGGTCGCCGCCAGCCGCTCTGCTCGCCCGGCGACCCAGAGCTTGCGGACGTTGTGGCAGGTACAGACGAGGGCCCACTCTCCCCTCGCTCTGTCCCATGGATCCGGAACCCGTGGGTCCAACGCAACGCCGAACACGTCCAACCGCTCGAAGTCGAACCGCATCCGCTCCTAGCCCATGTCGGCCTCCACAGGGAGGCTATCCGCGCCACCGTGCGCGGGATCCACCTCCCGGCTGGGATTTCCGCCCGGAGGCGAACGGGCAGGGGCAGGGGCAGGGGCAGAGGCACCGCTCGCTCCGCGAGCT
>Ga0100377_1000182_pt1 | contig 50883 bp, 35 predicted proteins | sample CryGeymeta201501_FD_83664 | JGI IMG/M metagenome (GOLD analysis project Ga0100377, IMG submission 83664) | Groundwater microbial communities from Crystal Geyser aquifers in Utah, USA - Crystal Geyser metaG 2015-01 | ecosystem: Environmental > Aquatic > Deep subsurface > Groundwater | place: USA... | reverse complement strand
CTCGGACACCCGAGCACCGACAAGCGCCCTCGACGGCCCTTTTCGCCACCCCCGAGCACCGACAAGCGCCCTCGACGGCCCTTTTCGCCACCCCCGAGCACCGACAAGCCCCCTTCGACGGCCCTTTTCGCCACCCTCAAGCACCGACAAGCGCCCTCGACGGCCCTTTTCGCCACCCCCGAGCACCGACAAGCCCCCCTCGACGGCCCTTGTCGCCACCCCCGAGCCCCCCAAGGCGCCGTCGAGGGAGCTCCGCACTATCCCCGGAGCACCAGGAAGCCCCTTCGAGGGCGATTGTCGGTGGTCGAGACTCCGGTGCAGCCCCTGTGAGCACGCGACACAAGCCCCCCGAGGAGCGCCTGCGGTGGCTTCGGGCCCCCTATGCAGGCGCTCATGAAGGTGCGCCGTGCCTGAACCAACCGGTGAGGTCGTGTTCGTGCGCGTGAGGGTGCTGCCTCCCCTACGGCATCACGCTCCCCACATTATCCGCCACATCCGCCGCGGGCCCCTCGCTGAGCTCGACCCAGGCTTTGGTGGCGGTCGACCGGCCGAACCACGCCGGCGCGCCAGCCTTCTGGCCGCGGGCGAGCCCGAAGGTGACCAGGGGGCCGTCCTTGCCGACGACGGAGGCTTTGAGGACGGGCTCGAGGCTGACCGCGTCGGGCTCCTCGCCGGGGACGGGGTAGTGGGTCACGCCGAGCTGGAGGAGCTTGTCGACGAAGCCGTCGAGGCTGTCGGAGCGCTCCTCGTCGGTTGCGCGGGTCCAGTGGGCGGTGGCCTTCTTGCGCGCGTCCCGGTGGAGGAGCTTGACCGAGGAGGCGCCGTTGACCAGCTCGATGCCAGCGATGTCCTCGGGCTCGAAGGCGATCAAGCGGCGCTCCATGAGGCGTGCGGAGGCGTTCTTGAGGGGGCCGATCAGATCGCGGGACAGGAGGTAGACCGGGCCGCCGCCTTTGGGACGGGCGTATTGGTGGACGGCGCCGTAGGCGGTGTTGCCGAGCTCGAGCTCCAGCTCCTTGCCGTCCGCCACGACGCGGAGGTGGCCCTGGGGCGTCTTGAGGCCCATGGCCTCGAGGCGGGCGTCGTCGACGTTGTCGAACTGACGCAGGGCGCGCAGGGTGTCGAAGCTGCCGAGCAGGCCCGAGGCGACGGCGTTGCCGGGGAACTCGCGGGTGACCGGAGGCCCGACGACCTCGTCGGCGGGCTCGATGGGCGTCGGGGCGCTGGCGGGCTCGGAGGGCGGTGGGGTTGCGGCGTCGGGGAGGTCGGCGACGGCGACGGCCGCGTCCGATGCGTCGGAGGCGTCGGAGGCGTCGTCGGGGGTGGTCGCGTCGGAGTCCACCGAGGGGGCGTCCGCGGCGAGTGCGTCGGGGCCGGCGTCGGCGTCCACGGCGGGCCTGGGGGGCTCGGGCGGCCTGGGGGGCTCGACGGGCTTCGGCGGGACCGGGGCGGGCTGGGTCCAGCTGATCCAGGTCGTGCGATGCTCGTCCTCACCGCCGGTGACGACCATGTGGGCCTTCTCGGGCCCGACCTCGTAGATCACCTCTTTGACGCCGCCGGAGGGCGCCTCGAAGATGACGACGCTGGTCGAGGCGCTGGGCGCGTCGTCCTTCCAGGCGGCCCAGGCGAGGCCGAGGCTGACGGCGAGCAGCAGGCCGTAGACCCAGGGTTCGTAGCGGTTCATGCCTCCTCCCTCTCTTTGCGGCGACGACCCAGGCGCATGGCGATGCCGGCTCCCAGCACCAGGAGCGGGAAGCCGAGGACGGTGCCGTAGAACCAGGCCTTGTCCTCGTCGCGGGTGTGCATGATCTTCACGTCGTCCGGCCCGGCGACCTCGCCGGACAGCTCCACGTCACGCTCCAGCCAGTGCACGGCGTCGGCGGCAAACTGCTTGTTGGCCAGGCTGTTGGCCAGGATCAGGTCGGTGACCAGATCGGCGTCGGCCACGACGATGGCGCGGCCGCCGGGCTTGTCCTTGCCCTTCGGCGCCAGCTCCACGGCGGCGACCAGGCCGAGGTCCTCCTGCTTCTCCGTCTCGGGGTCGAGCTTGAAGTTGCGGTTGAGGTCGGCGAACGTCCCGCCCACCGCGCGCACGGTGATCTGCACGTTCGGGCCGCCCTCGCCGGGGTTGGCCTTGCGCACCGAGCCGGTCACGGGGAACAGGAGGTTGTTCTCGCCGATGATCTTCGTCAGCGTCGTGGTCGACTCGTGGCGGCTCACCCGGCGGCTGTACAGGATCGCCCGGTCGGCCAGGCCGCCGGACAGGAAGACGAACTTCGTCTCGTTGATCAGGCGCTCGGCGTCCACGACGACGCCGAGGTCGGCCAGCAGGGGCCCGAGGTTCGGCGCCTTGTCGACCTCCGGGTCGAGGAGCAACATCAGGCTGCCGCCGCTGGCGACGTAGCGTTGCAGCGAGGCCACCTCGGACTCGAGCAGCGGCGAGCGCGGGCCGATGAGGAAGACCATCGTGGCGTTGTCGGGCACGCTCTCGGAGAGGCCCTCGGAGATGCCGAGCGGCTTGACGCGGTAGTTCTGCTGCTGGAGGAAGTCGGTCAGCGCCGACACCCGGCTGGCGTCCTCCTTGTCGGCCGTGCGTAGCCGCTCGCCGTGCCCCGAGACGAAGTAGGCGACGCGCTCGCCGCGGGTCAGACGGGCCAGCCGGCGCTCGACGTCCTTGTCCAGCCGCTTGAGCATGGGCTCGACCGTCTTCTCCTCGGTGGAGAGGATGATCTTCTCGCGCTGGTCCTCGGTCAGAGACAGGACGACCGTGCCGTTGCGGCGCACCGTCATCGCCTCGGCGGTGATCGGGTCAGCCTCCTGGTCGACCCACTCCACGGTGATCATGTCGCTCTGGGCGTCGAGCGCCTCGAAGTAGGGCGCGATGCGCTGGCCGACCTCGTTCGAGGGTGGGAAGAACAGGGCGACCTTGACGGGCTTCGTCATCTGGCTGGCCAGCTGGAGCGTCGCGCCCGAGGGCGTCATCTCCTTGACCGTGCCCAGGTCCACGCTCTTGTCCCAGACGTTCCCGACGTAGTTGAGCACCCCAAGCCACGCCACCGCCAGCGCCACGATCAGCCCCGCGCGGCCGGACTCGAACACCCGGCGCGTCTCGAGCTGACGGGCCCCGTCCATCGAGCGGAGGCTGAGCTCCATGAACAGGGTCGGCACGACCCCGGCCAGCCAGACGATGGGCCACAGCACCGCCAGGACGGTCGTGGCGTCGCCCTCGAGGCCGAGCGGCCCTTCGGGCAGGCTCGCGCCGTACAAGAGGAGGCTCACCGCCACGACCGCGTAGGCGGGCACCATGCGCGACAGGATCGCGCGGCGGTCACCGCGGGCCTGGCTCAGGTGCCAGCCCCGCACGCCCACCGCCCCCAACGCCAGCAGCGCGCCTGCACCACTGAACACCAGCCGCAGATCGTGTCCCTCGCCGAGGAACCGCTCACCCACAAACAGCAGGAGATTGCCGAGCAGAAGCCCGATCAGACCCATCCACTCCATCATCACCTCCACCTCCGGGCGCCGATGACCTGACGACTCAGCAAGAGCGACAGGAACGCGATCGACACGTAGTAGATCACGTCCCGCAGGTGAATGCCGCCCTTCATGAAGGGCAGGAAGTGTTTGTTGTGCAGCGCCAGGTACGACATGATCGCGTCAAATGGTGGGTCGGCGATCTTGCCGACCATCCACATCAGCGTCAGGCCGAGGCAGACCGCCCCGCCCACGACACCCGCGACCACCTGATACCGCGTCAGCGAGGAGGCCAGCGTCCCGATCGCCGTCGTGGCCGCGCCCACCAGCAGCAGCCCCAGATAGCCCGCGGCGAGATGGCCGGGCTCGATGGAGCCGTTCACCATCACCAGCGCCGGCATGTACAGCGTCAGCGCGTCAAACAAGGCGACCATCGCGAACGCTGACAGCCACTTGCCCAGCACGATCTGCCAGTCGGAGATCGGCGCGGTGGTCAGCAGCACCAGCGTCTCGTCGCGGCGCTCCTCGGCGAACAGGCGCATCGTCAGCAGGATGGCCGCCGCCGTCGAGATCCCGAAGGTGAGCGTGAAGAACGCACCCAGCACCTCCGAGGAGCGATACTCGCCGCTGCTCAGCGCCCAGGCGTTGAACATCAACCCCTCGAGCAGCAGCAGCACGGCGAAGATGACGTAGCCGAGCATGCCCTTGAAGTAGGCCGCCAGCTCGCGTCGGATGATCAGGGCCACAGGCTTCATGCCTTCACCTCCTGCCGCGTTCGCGTCATCTCCAGGAACGCGGCCTCGAGGGCGTTGTCCGCGGCGTCCATGCGCCAGATCCCGAAGTCGGCCTCGACCAGCGCCCGCGCCACCGCCTCCCGCGCCCGCTCGTTCGGCCCGAGCTCGAGGGCGAAGGTGGTCAGCTCACCGTCCCACCGGGTCGGCTCGGCCGAGACGACCTCGGGCAGCTCGTTGAGCAGCTTGCGGGCCTTCTGGGCGTTGCCACGCACCGTGACCTCCAGGGTCCGGTCTGGCGAGCCCATGCCGCGGATCTCCTCCTCGGTGCCCTGGGCGACGAGCTTGCCGTCGGCGAGCACGAGCAGGCGGTCACAGGTCTCGTGGACCTCGGGCAGGATGTGCGAGCTGATCAGCACGGTGTGCTTGCCGCCGAGCGACCGCACGAGCTTGCGCATCTCGACGATCTGCACGGGATCCAGGCCCGAGATCGGCTCGTCCAGGATGACCAGCCGCGGGTCGTGCACGATCGCCTGCGCGATGCCCAGCCGCTTGCGGTAGCCCAGCGACAGCGTCTCGACCGTCCGGTGGGCGAACGCCGTCAGCGCGGTCTGCTCCATCACCTTCGGCACCCGCTCGGTCGTCGCCGCGCGCGTCATGCCGCGGAGCTGCCCGACGTGGGTCAGGAACCGCGTCACGGTCATCTCCAGATACAGCGGAGGCCGCTCGGGCAAGAACCCGATCTGGGCGCGCAGCTTCTCTGGCCGCGCCACCATATCGACGCCGTCGATGGTCACCTGACCCGCGGTCGGGAGCATCTCTCCGGCGAGTATCTTCAGAGCGGTCGTCTTGCCCGCGCCGTTCAGTCCGAGGAAGCCCGCGATCGCCCCTTCGGGGATGCTGAACTCCACATCGACGAGCGCGGGGACGGCACCGTAGTACTTCGACAGTCCCTTGACTTCGATCATGGCTCCTGGTCCGGGGTGCGAGGTGCGACAGACAGCGGTGGACCCGCGCGGCCGCGCGAGCCAGCAAGACCCACGAGGTGTCTACTACGAATGCGCGTCGCCCGCCATCTGCTGTGCACGGTTCCTCTCCAATGCCAGCCACGCGAGCGGGTCGCCCCGCCCGTTGTCCGCGCGAGCCGGCTCCGGAGGCGAGGGAGGGTAATCACCCTCCCCGAGGTGGCAACGAGGAGATTGGGTGGGGCCAGCTGACCCCAGATGAACGGTTTGGTGCGATGGGGGAGCGTCGCCGCGAGGGAGGCGCAGGCCTCAACCCCACGGTCAGGGAGCATGGCGAGGAGCTTCGACGGCGCCGAGCTGGCGAGCCAGATGCGCACAATGGTTTTGGCTGGCTTGGTGATCGTGGACGCCGGTCATGGACCTCCGTGGCGTGGTCTTGCCTCATGGGCACCGGACTTCCCGTCAGGATCGGCCACGCCTGGCGTGGCTTCCTCGATGGGGAACTCCGGTGAACACGACACGCGACCCTGCTCGGTCTGCCCTGTGGTCTGGCGTCCTCGCTGAATTGTGTTCAGCAACTGGCTCGCCCGCGCGGCCCGTCGAAGCGGGGAGATGAGCGATCTCATCCCCACGGTGTGATGCTCGAGAGCCTCGAGCAGGCCAGCCATGGCTCCGATGGAAGATTTTGGCTGGCTTGGTGATCTGACTGTTCCTGTGGGTGGCCGTGACTCGCCTCCTCCAGGCACCCGTGGCACCACGCCTCAGTCCCTACGCACCATGTGTGCCACGCCCTCGCGGCGACGTGATTTTGTGACCTGGACCGCCACCCACGGCGCGCGTGCCGCACCGTTCGAGGTCGATGGCGTCGGCCTCGGCCGAGGGTGTGACAGGCTGTCACGGTAGGCCTGCGCTCTGGGGACACCAGGTGTGGGCTCGGCGCCACACCTTTGCGTACATGGGCGCGTGGGGGCTTCGGCGAGTGGAGCGGGGAGCCGGGGTCAGAGCACCTCAGCCAGGAACCGACCGGTCCACGAGCCCGGTACCTTGACGACCTCCTCGGGGGTGCCGACGGCCACGATGCGGCCGCCGTTGCTGCCGCCCTCGGGGCCGACGTCGATGACGTGGTCGGCGGTCTTGATGATGTCGAGGTTGTGCTCGATCATGACGACGGTGTTGCCGGCGTCGACGAGCTGGTTGACGACGACGAGGAGCTTGCGGATGTCGTCGAAGTGGAGGCCCGTGGAGGGCTCGTCGAGGATGTAGAGGGTGTCGCCGGTGGCGATCTTGGCCAGCTCGCGGGACAGCTTTACGCGCTGGGCCTCGCCGCCGCTCAGGGTGGGGCTGGGCTGGCCGAGGTGGATGTAGTCGAGGCCGACGTCCATGAGGGTCTTGAGCATGCGGCGGAGCTTGGGGTGGGGCTCGAAGAGGGCGAAGGCCTCCTCAACGGTCATCTCGAGCACGTCGGCGATGGAGTAGCCGCGGTACTTGACCTTGAGCGTGGCGTCGTTGAAGCGGTGGCCGTTGCAGACCTCGCAGGGGACGTAGACGTCGGCGAGGAAGTGCATCTCGATCTTCTTCTGCCCATCACCGCCGCAAGCCTCGCAGCGGCCGCCCTTGACGTTGAAGGAGAAGCGGCCCTTGGTGTAGCCGTACATGCGCGCCTCGGGGAGGCCGGCGTAGACGTCGCGGATGAGGTCGAAGAGCTTGGTGTAGGTGGCGGGGTTGCTGCGGGGGGTGCGGCCGATCGGCTTCTGGTCGATGTCGATGACCTTGTTGATCCGGCCGAGCCCCTCGATGCGGTCGTGCAGTCCGGGGGACTGGACGCTGTTGGGGAAGACGGCCCGGCTGGCGGCGGGGAACAGGATGTCGTTGACCAGCGTCGACTTGCCCGCGCCGCTGACGCCGGTGACGCAGGTGAACGTGCCCAGCGGGATGTGCACATCCACGTTGCGGAGGTTGTTCGCGCGGGCGCCGTAGATCGAGAGGTGCTCTCCGACCCCGCCACGGCGGTGCTCCGGCACCTCGATCCGCAGCCTGCCCGAGAGGTAGCCGCCCGTCATCGACCCCTCATCCTTCACGATGTCCGCCGGCGTCCCCGAGAACACGACCTCGCCGCCGAGCCGCCCGGCGCCAGGGCCGAAGTCGACGATCCAGTCGGCGGCCATCATCGTCTCCTGATCGTGCTCAACGACGAGGACGCTGTTGCCGGTGTCGCGCAGGTGCTTGAGCGTCTCGAGCAGGCGGAGGTTGTCGCGCTGGTGCAGGCCGATGGAGGGTTCGTCGAGGATGTAGAGGACGCCCGAGAGCTCGCTGCCGATCTGGCTCGCCAGGCGGATGCGCTGCATCTCGCCGCCGGAGAGTGAGGGTCCGGGCCGGGACAGGGAGAGGTAGTCGAGGCCGACGTTGGTGAGGAAGCGCAGGCGGTTCTTGATCTCGCGCACCAGCTCGGTGCCGATCACCGCGTCGTTGCCGTTGAGCTCGAGCGCGTCGAACCAGGCGACCATCTCGCCGACCGAGCGGGCCGTCAGGTCCTGAATCGGTCGACCGTCCACGAAGACGGCGCGGCTGTCGGGACGCAGGCGGGTGCCCTCGCAGGCCGGGCAGGGCATGGTGGAGAGGTACTGGCCGTAGCTGTTGCGGGCAGCCTCGCTGGCGGTCTCCTTGTAGCGGCGCATCAACGTGTTGACCACGCCCTCGAAATGGGCCTCCCACACTCCCTCCGAGCGCTTGCGCTTCCAGCGGACGGTGATCTTCCCGTCGGTGCCGTGCATGAGGACGGTGCGCTGGTCGTCGTCGAGCGCGCTCCAGGGGGTTTCGAGGTCGATCTCGCAAGCGTCGCAGACGGCCTTGACGATGTCCCAGGCCCAGCTCGAGGAGCTCTTGTCGGTGGCGTCCTTGAGGGGGCCCCAGGGGGCCACAGCGCCGTCGCGCAAGCTCAGGGAGGGATCGGGCACGATCTTGTCGGCGTCCATGGCCAGGGACTCGCCGAGGCCGTTGCACGACTCGCACATGCCGAGCGGGGAGTTGAAGGAGAAGGACTGGGGCGAGAGCTCGGGGAAGGCGAGGCTGCAGTGGTGGCAGTAGAGCTTCTCGCTCCAGGTGAGCGTCTCACCCTCCACGACCTCGACCATGCAGACGCCGCTGGCGACGCGGAGCGTGGTCTCGACGCTGTCGGCGATGCGGTCACGGGCCGAGCTGCGCGCGACGAGCCGGTCGATCACCACGTCGATGTTGTGCTTGAAGTTCTTGGCCAGCTTGAGGCCCTCCTCGAGCGTCTTGACCTCGCCGTCGATCTTGACGCGGGTGAAGCCGTCGCGCATCAGGTCGGCGAAGACGTCGCGAAACTCGCCCTTGCGGTTGCGGACGAGCGGGGCCAGCAGGAGGAACTTCGTGCCTTCGGGCAGGGCGAGCACGGCGTCAACGATCTCGGCGGCGCTCATGCGACCGACCGGCCGATGACAGCTGTGGCAGCTCTGCTTGCCGACGCGCGCGAACAGGACGCGCAGGTAGTCGTAGATCTCGGTGATCGTGCCGACCGTCGAGCGGGGGTTGGAGCCTGAGGACTTCTGGTCGATGCTGATGGTCGGCGACAGTCCACGGATCGAGTCGTAATCGGGCTTGTCCATCTGCCCGAGGAACTGGCGGGCGTAGGCCGACAGCGACTCGACGTACCGCCGCTGCCCCTCGGCGAAGATCGTGTCGAACGCCAACGAGGACTTGCCGGAGCCGCTCGGGCCCGTCAGCACGACCAGCTTCTTCTTCGGGATGGCGACCGAGATGTTCTTGAGGTTGTGCTGGCGGGCCCCGTGCACCTCGATGGCGTCCGGCTCCTTCTGGGCCAGGCCCGCGCTGATGGGCTCCGACTGGTGGCCGCGGTGGGCGGCGAGGGCGGTCGAGGTGTCAGGGGTGTTATCCATGGTTCCGTCCGTGGTTCCGGTGGGCGCTCAGGGGAGTGATGCGGGAGCGGCGACGGGGTGCGCACGATCACCTCGTCGCATGCTCAGGGTGTACGGTTGTACAGCCTGTTCGGGGGCTGCGCAAGGGGGAGCGTAGGGCGTGTGGTTCGCGACGTGTGGAGGACTTGCGGAGGTGGGCTCGGGGTCAGTCTGGCACATCCTCGAAGCTCGCGGCGGGGACGAGCGCGAGCCGGACGATGAGCGCGAGGCCCACCAGGGTTGGCAGGATGGCCGCGCAGACCCCAGACCACAGGGGGTAGGCCGCCTGGATGAGCCCAGCGGTCATGACCTCCACCCGATAGTCGGGAGCGACGGCAGCCCGGCTACTCGACGTAGCCGAGCGAGCGCAGGTCGTCCATCGCGTCGTCGTCGAGCTCGTGGGCCGCGCCGCCGGCGGAGGTCGTGGTGGTGGGGGTTGCCTTGGGGGCTGGCGCGTCGTCGTGATCGGGGTGGGCGTCTTCGGGGGTGGACGTGGGGGGCGGGGTGAAGGGGCGGGTGGGCGGGTTGCCGTCGTGGTCGGCGTCGGGGTTGAAGCGGTTGAGGGCCTCGGCCATGCTCGCGGCCAGCTCGGGCGCCTCGTCCATGAGGTTGTGCTGCTCGGTGGGGTCGTCGGCGAGGTTGAACAGGAGCTCGGTGCGTCCTGGCGCGATGGCGGTGGTGAGGTGCTCCCAGGAGCTGTGCCAGTACCAGGCGAGGCGGTTGACGTCGGTGGGCAGGAAGCGGAGGTACTTCAGGTCGCCCTGGCGGACCATGAAGCGGCGCAAGCCGTAGGCGTCCATCTCGGTGTAGACGGTGCGGTCCCAGCCCTCGGTGATGGGGCCGGCGAGGACCTCGGCGATGGAGGTTCCGGAGGGCTGGAGGTCGTCGCGGGCGGGCACGTCGGCGAGGTCGAGCAGGGTGGGCGCGATGTCGACGCCGGCGAACAGGCGGTCCTCGACCTTGCCTTCGCCGCCGACCAGGGCCGGGGACTTGATGATCAGGGGCACGTGCACGTTCGGCTCCCAGAAGTGATAGGGGTGCCGGAAGCAGTTGTTCTCTCCAAACGCCTCGCCGTGGTCGGCCAGCACGACGACGGTCAGATCGTCCCACTGCCCGGTCTTGCGCAGGTGCTCGAAGACGGAGCCGAGGGCGGTGTCCATCTGGAGGAGCTCGGCGTCGTACAGGGCCTGCATGACCTTGACGGTTCGCTCGCTCGGCATGGACCGGTACTCGGCCGCCGGGGTGTCCATCTCGCGGATGGGGTAGTCCTTCTCCCACTTGTCGTAGGCGGCTTCGGGCGTGTAGGGGTCGTGGGCGTCGACCACCATGAGCCACATGAACCAGTCGGGGTTGTCGTTGCCGTCGATCCACTGGATGGCCCGGTCGGCCAGCACCGAGGCGTGGGGGTTGTGGGAGAGCTCGTCGTAGATGTCGATGTACGTCTCGAAGCCCTTGTCGAACCCGTAGCTCGCCCGCACGGTCTGGTTGCCGACGATGCCGACCGTGGCGTAGCCGGCCTCGCGGAAGGACTCGGTGACGGTCGGCTGCGATGCCAGGATCTTCGGCTGGTCGATCTCGACGCCGTGCTCGTGACGGTGCTTCGAGGTGAAGAAGGTCGTGATCGAGGGCCGGGTCCAGGCGCCGTTGGTGTAGAAGCGCGAGAAGCGGACACCCTCGCTGGCGAGCGCCTCGAGGTGCGGCGAGGTCTTGCGGTGGTAGCCGAACGCGCTGAGGTGATCGGCGCGAGTGGTGTCGAGGACGACGAACAGGACGGGCCGCGGTCGGTCGGAGCGCACGCGGGTCAGGCTGTCCCGCTGCCGCTCGGCCTCGAGGCCAGGGAAGAAGCTCCAGTCAGGTCGGGGCAGGGCGTCGACGACGGAGGTCGCGGTGGAGCGGGCGGAGGCGAGGACGGCCGCGGCGTTGTCTTGCGCGCGTGCCTCGTCGTGGGCGAGAGCCTGATCCATGGCCAGGGCGTCCTGGCGCGCGGTCTCGGCGGGGTCGCTGTTCGCGCGGCGTGCACCGTTGAGCGATGGAGCGCAGGCCGTCGCTGCGAGCGCTGCCATCGCGGCCAGGATGGAGAGGAGGGCGAGGCCGGGGCGAGGGCAACGAGGGTTCGAAGACAACATGGTTCCTTCTCAGCGGCGCGACACGGGAGCGTCGCGGATGGGGTGGGATCGAGCGGATCGACCTATACATCAATGATTGTGCAGCATGGCGACGGTGGCCGCAAGTTGTGGTCGGCTTTGGTGTGCGGTGGTGCTGTACTTTTCTTTCGCTCGGTGTGTAGAGAAGGCTGAGCCGTTTGGCTCGGCCCGAGCGTCCAGGTCGGGCAGAGACCCGCGGTCTCTCACAGCTCGCCCCGGGGTCGGTGAGCTCCTGCCGGAGAGGATATGCCCCATTCGCTCGCCGCTTTCTGTCGGTCGTTTGCGCTCTCTCTCATCGTCCTGTTCGCCTTGATCGCCCAGCCTGTCCGGGGCGAGGCCACGCCGGTCTACGGCCTGCGCTCGGCGAACGCGTGCGACACGTGCCACATCGAGCCGAGCGGGTGGGCCAATCCCCCGGTGTCGGAGCGGCTGTGCACGATGGACTGCAACATCTGCCACGTCAGCCCGACGGGTGGTGGGATGCGGACGCCCTCCGGGCAGTACTACGGGCGGGAGATCCTGCCGACCTGGGGCACGCGACCTTCGGCGTCGGCGCGGGCAGAGAAGTACCTGCCGCGCGGCTACCCCGCCAAGGGCCGCTACCGCCTGTTCGAGGGCTTCGAGGGCTGGTGGCCCGGTCAGGTGCCCGCGAAGGAGATCGCCGAGCGCTACGGCGACATCGACCCGGGCGAGTTCGGGCAGGGCCTGGTGGCGCGGGTGGGCGGCGACGTGCGTCTGGCCGTGTACGCGCCGCGCGGCGCCTCGCAGGACACCTCGGCGTTCCCGATGCAGGCGGAGCTCTACGGCATGATCCGGCCGTTCGATCCGCTGACGCTGTACGGGACGGTGGGGCTGCAGGGCAGCCGCAGCCAGCTCGACGTGACGGGCTCGGACGCCAGATCGGGGTACGACAAGGCGCTGGACTATCTGACGGTGCGCGAGCTCTTCGTGAAGGTCGACCGGCTGCCCAGTAACTCGTGGGTGAGGGCGGGGCGCTTCGTGCCGGTGTACGGCTGGCGTCTGCCCGATCACACCTCGTTCATCCGGCGCGACCTGGGGTTCGACTACGGGCGGCAGGTGTTCGGGGTCGAGGGGGGCTGGAACCCGAACTACCCGGTGCTGGTGGGCAGCGTGTTCAAGCAGGGGCTGGACGCGTGGCCGGGCGACGTCTGCCAGGGGGCGGGCAGCGCCTGCCCGCAGGAGGGCTTCGGCGGGGCGGGCAGCGTCGGCTACCGCGCGCTCGGCTGGCAGATCATGGGCAACGCGCACTACCTCGATCGCGCGGACGGTCCGGCCGACGCCACGGGGGGCATCTCGTGGGGCGTCAATCTCTACCCGCTGGTCTACCTCGGGGAACTGGACTACCGGCGAACGATCCAGTCCGACCCAGCGCAGGCCGACATCAACGGGCTGTTTGCCTACCATGAGCTTGATCTGCTCGTGGCGCGGGGCGTCAACCTGAAGTTCAAGTACGACTGGAGGGACGCGGACCTCGATCTTCTGGACAACGAGGTCTACCGGATCACCACGGGGGTTGAGTGGCATCCGGTCACCTACGTCGATCTCGAGTTCCAGTACCGCACCAACCTCGCCAACGCAGCGCCTGGCCGGAGCACGGTCGGGACGTCGTTGAGCGAGCTGCTGTTCATCGGCCACCTCTGGTTCTGAGGCGAGGCCCAGGGAGCGCTGCCATGAAGCGATCGGTCGTTTGGATGTTGGGGAGCGTCGTCGTGGTGATGGGGCTCGGAGGGTGCTACGGCTTCGGCTCGAAGCTGCCGGAGGGGACGCTGACGGAGGTGCCGGACGTCCCGAACTTCTACGAGCACATCCTGCCGATCATGAACCTGTACTGCAACGACTGCCACGGCGACCCGGCCACGCAGTCGGCGCCGGACACGTTCCGTCTGGACAAGTGTGAGGAGACGAACAAGGCGGGGGCGAAGAAGTACGCCAGCCGGCTGCTCGTCCGCACGCTGCGGACGCCCTCGAACCCGATGCCTCCGTCGAGCTTCCAGCCCAATCAGGTGTCCCCCATCGAGGCGGACACGTTGCAGCGCTGGGTGGACGGCGGCGCGCCGTGCACGCCCGAGGAGGCCGGGCAGGGCGGGCTGTTCGGGCAGTTCCATCCAGACGCCTGGTACAGTGGCGGCGACGAGCAGGGCCAGATGCACGGGCCGGCGGCCAGGCTCAACCGCAACTACGGTCACAACGCCGCAGCCGAGAGCAAGAGCTGCAACGACGGCCTCTGCCACGGCGTCGACCTCAAGGGCGGCCGGGACGGCAACGGGTGTGACACCTGCCACGACGCGCTGGAGCCGAACCCACAGTGGCGGACCAACTGCACCTGGTGCCACGGCGACCCGGCCGAGGGCTCGGGCCTGCCGCCGCGCTCGTTCGACCCGACCCGCGCCGCCGACATGTTCGAGCCGCACGCGGCGCACGTCTACCCGAGCGCGCTGCACTCTGGCTTCGAGTGTGAGGCGTGCCACGTCGTGCCCGACAGCGTCACGAGCCCGGGCCACCTGATGGACAGCACGCGCGGGGCGGCCGAGGTGACGATCGCCACGGGCGGCACCTGGCTGGCCGGCGCGTGCCTCAACCTCTACTGCCATGGGGACGGGAGGAACAGGAACGGCAGCATCGACGTCAACGCGGGACCGCGTCCCTGTGGTTCGTGCCACGCCACCCAGTCCACCGGGCGCAACGGCTGGCGGACGATGAGCGGCCGGCATAGCAAGCACATGGGCGAGGGCGTCAAGTGCTACGAGTGCCACGACACCGCGAACAACGATCGGGTCAACGGCGACCCGACGATCCGCAAGCCCGACCGGCACGTCAACGGGTCCGTCCAGGTCGTGTTTCCCACCGGCGTCACCTACAGCGGCGGCCGCTGCTCGGGCCGCTGCCATGGGGAGGGCCACTCGAACGAGCGCTGGTAGGCAGCGTCGCGGCGGGTCAGCCGTCGCCGAACCGCTCCTTGTAGTCGAGGATGGCCTGACGGACGACGCGGACGGCCTCGTCGCGGCCCTTGAAGTGCTCGACGACGACGGTCTTGTTCTCGAGGCTCTTGTAATCCAGGAAGAACCTCTTTAGCTCGGACAGCACGTGTGAGGGCATCTCGATGATGTCGCGCAGGTGGGAGAAGGCCGGGTCGTTGATGTGGATGGCGATGATCTTGTCGTCGGTCTGCTGCTCGTCCTCCATGCGCATCACGCCGATGGCGCGCGCCTGCAGAATACACAGGGGGTGGACCGGCTCCTGTCCGAGCACCAGGATGTCGAGGGGGTCTTCGTCTCCACACCAGGTGCGCGGGATGAAACCGTAATTGGCCGGGTAGTGGACCGCGGAATACAGCACGCGATCGACCTTGAGCATGCCGGTCTTCTTGTCCAGCTCGTACTTGTTCTTGGATCCCTTCGGGATCTCGATCACGGCTGGGAAGCCGTGCTGGGGGTCATCGGGGACGTCGATGTCGTGCCAGGGGTGGGTCATGAATGCTCCAGTCGTGGGTTGCGCCGCACCGGCGCTGAAGCCGCCAAGCATAATCACGGCGCGACAATGGGCAACGCGTCCCGTTCTGGTACTATGGCGGCGTCCCTGAACCCGGTGGGTGCATGTCGATCCGTGCCAAGATCCTCGCCATTCTGCTCTGCTCCCTCGTGATGGCCTTTGTGGTCAGCATGCTGGCGTATTACCAGACCGCGCGGCTCGAGGAGGAGGTTGGCATCATCATCGACCGCACCCTGCCTGCGGCGCGCGCCGCGCGCGGGGTGAACGACGAGGTCGAGGCGGTGCGCCAGTCCGAGGAGCGCATGGTCAGCGTGGACGACGCCTCGTGGCGCGCCCTGATCGACGAGTCGCTCGACGAGACGCAGTCCCACATCACCGCTGGCCGCCTTCAGGCCGCCAGCGCGACCGAGGAGCAGGACTGGACCGAACTGGCCGCCATGCTTCGCGAGCTGAGGCGCGCGGAGGTGCGCCTGGCCGACATGATCGGCACGGAGGTGCGCGAGATCCAGGGCCAGCAGCGCCGCCTCGACCCTCGGATGGTCCGGCTGCGTCGGGGCGTCGGCGCGATCTGCGCCGAGCTCGAGCAGGAGCTGCTCGAGCGGACGACCGATCCGGGCGGCGCGCCGGAGCTCGTCGATCGGTATCGCCGGGCGGCCCGGGCGGGGCGCGATCTTGCGGAGCTGCTCGGTGAGCTGGAGGACATCAAGTACTCGGCGAGCGACTACGAGGTCTTCGCCACGGACATCCAGCGCCAGGGGGTCACGCGGCGTCTCCAGTCGCTCGCCCGGCTGGTGGCCGAGTTCGAGGACGCGCTGGCCGAGACGCCCCGGTCGCAGGACGGTGCGGCCTCGGTCGCTGGCAGCGCCGCGCTGACCGGCGATCTCGAGGAGGTCTACCACCGCATCTACGACGTCAACGGTCGCCTGGTGGCCGTGCGGGAGGACACGCGGCTGGCCCGCGAGCGCCTCGTCCGCAAGGCCGACTGGATGCAGCGGGGCTACGTGGATCAGACCGAGGCGCAGCGGGCGAGCCTGGTCCAGCGCAAGAGCCGCGTGGGCGCCCTGATCGTCATCCTGCTGATCTTCAGCGTCGTGTTCGTGGGCGGCCTGACGATGGCGGTCATCCGCTCGATCTCCAACAAGGTGATCGAGCTGCTGCGGGCGAGCCGTCGGCTGCAGAAGGGTGATCTGGAGGCGCGGGTGCAGATCACTGGCAAGGACGAGCTGTACGAGGTCGGCAACTCGTTCAACGCCATGGCGCAGTACCTTCAGGTCCGTCGCAAACGCCAGAACGATTATAACGAGATCGTAACGGTCCTCAACTCCTCGATCGGCGTCAAGGAGACGCTCACCGACTGCCTCGGGGAGGTGGTCGAGCGCACCGGCAGCAACTTCGGGGCGATCTACCTCCACGACGAGGCGACCGGGGCGCTCAATCTGGCCGAGCACCACGGGCTCGCCGCCAAGGCCTCGGCCCGGCGGCGGATCGAGGTCGGCGAGGGGCTGGTCGGGCAGGTGGCCAAGACGCGGCGCATGGCGGTGGTGCGGCCCGTGCCGGCGGGGGCGTTCGAGCTGGACCTCGGGGTGGGCTCGGCGGCGCCGAGCGCGCTGCTTGTGCTGCCGCTGGTGCACCTCGAGGTGGTGTTGGGCGTGATCGTGCTCGGGTCGGCGGCCGACTATGTGGCCGAGGACATCCGGTTCGTGGAGGAGGTGGTCTTCCAGGTCGCGGTGGCGATCAGCAACGCGATCTTCTACCAGACCATCGAGCGCACGGCGGAGGCGCTGCGGGAGAACCACGACAAGCTCATCGCCCAGCAGCACGACCTGGAGCGGGTGAACAAGCGGCTGGAGGAGGCCAACCGGCTCAAGAGTGAGTTCCTGGCCAACGTCACCCACGAGCTGCGCACCCCGCTCAACTCGATCATCGGCTTCACCGACCTCGTGCTCGACAGCGACAACCTCGTGGCGCGCCAGGATAAGAACCTGCGCACCGTGCTCCGCAACGCCGACAACCTCCTGCGCCTCATCAACGACCTGCTCGACATCGCCAAGATGGAGTCGGGCACCATCACGCTGAGCCTTGAGCACTTCGACGCCGTGGAGCTCATCGAGGAGGCCGTCGAGATGGTGCGGCCCCTGGTGGGGCACAAGCAGATCGCCGTGCACACGCGGCTGGCCTCCAGCCTGCCGACGATGTACTCGGACCGGGTCAAGACCAAGCAGATCATCGTCAACCTCCTGTCCAACGCCGTGAAGTTCACCGAGAGCGGCACCATCGTCGTCGAGGCCGAGGTGCGCGGCGACCGGGTGGCCATCCATGTGCGGGACAGCGGCATCGGGATGCGGCCGGAGGATCTGGCGGTCATCTTCGACAAGTTCCGCCAGGTCGACGGCTCCTCCAGCCGCAAGTACGGAGGCACGGGGCTCGGCCTGGCCATCACGCGCCAGCTCTGCACCTTCCTCGGCGGCGAGGTCTCGGCGGCGTCGATGCCCAACGAGGGCTCCACCTTCACGGTCACCCTTCCCATCCACTTCGGGGGTCACGCCCCGGCCATGGACGCCGACGGCCTGGTGCAGATCGACGCCGACGGCGACGCGCGGCTGGCCGATCGCTGGGAGGGTGAGGGCGGCAAGCCGTTCCTGCTCGTCATCGACGACGACCCGAGCAGCGTCGTGCTGCTGCGCGAGGGGCTGAGCAAGGAGGGGATCGAGGTCAAGAGCGCCTTTACAGCCCAGGACGCCGTCGATATACTTCGGGCGTTCAAGCCCCTTTGCGTCGTGATTGGTGCTGCGCTTCCGGACGAAGACGGCTCCAGCGCGATGAGTGAGGTCTGGGGGCGCATCAAGGATGACGGGGTCCCCGTCCTGCTCATCTGGGACGGCGAGGGGGTGATGCCGCTCTACGGCTATCCCACCCACGCCGACAAGCTCGAGGCCGGCTGGACCTCCGACCTCTCCGATCGCACGATCGCGCGCGTCATCGACCGGATCGAACGTCCGGTCGGCGCGCCCCAGCTGCTGCGGTGCCTCCTCGAACACCGCTTGATCCCGAAGTCCGAGGAGCCCGGCACAACCCAACCCGGTGGAAGCCCATGACCATGACCGACGCTGATGCACCGCTCCCCACGCGCCGCCTCCTCATCGTGGAAGACGACGACGACACGGCCGAGCTCCTCAGCCAGCAGCTCGAGCGCGATGGGTTGGCGATCGACATCGCCCGGAACGGTCAGGAGGCCATCCTGGTGATCGGTGAGACGCCTCCCGACATCGTCGTGATGGACCTGATGATGCCCAAGCTCGACGGCTTCGAGACGACGCGCTTCTTCAAGGCGAAGTTTCGCTCGACCTTCGTGCCGATCCTCGTCCTGACGGCCAAGAGCGACGCGCAGTCGCGGGCCAAGGGGGCTCGGTTCGGCTGCGAGGAGTACATGACCAAGCCGTACGACCGCAAAGAGCTGCTGGCGGCCATCAGCGTGCTGCTGGAGCTCGGCGAGCTCGAGAACAGCCTGAACGCCACCAACGCACCGATCGAGGCCCCTGCCGATGCCCCCGAATTCGACCTCGCCGGGGCGCAGGCCGCGCAGGCGTCGCGTCGGGCGGAGCTGGTGCAGAAGATCGTGGACCTTCGGGTGGACATCGCCGAGCGCCAGGTGAGCGCCGGTCGGCCCGAGATCGCGCGGGTCCACGTGGACCGCGCCATCGAACTGGACGGGGGCTGTGAACGTGCCCACGGCCTCTTGCAGAAGCTGAGTCATGCCGGCTGACCGCTCCCCTGGTGCGGCGAGGTTTGATTCCCCAATCCCTGCTCCGGTAGGACCGCCTGGCCCAGGAGCCCCTTTGACCCGGGAGGGAGCATGCGTTTGATCTGTGCAGGAATGTCCGATGTCGGTGTGGCACGCGAGCACAACGAGGACAACTTCTGGTTGAGCGAGACCGGGGAGCCGCTGTGCATCGTCGCTGACGGCATGGGCGGACATCGGTCGGGGGAGGTGGCCTCGGAGATCGCGGTCAAGTCGATCGTGGAATACTACCGCGAGACGGTGATCGACCCCGAGGACGAGACCTCCTTCAAGTCGCCGTTCGGCGGCCTGTTCCGTCGCAAGAAGAAGACCGAGTTCAACGAGGAGGCCCGCCTGGTCCAGAGCCTCCTGACGGCGAACCGCTCGATCTACGACGCCTCGAGCAAGAACGAGCTCTACAAGGGCATGGGCACCACGTGTGTGTCGGCGTACTTCGTGGAGGATGGCGTCTACGTGGCGCACATCGGCGACAGCCGCTGCTACCGCTTTCGCAAGGGCAAGCTGGAGCTGATCACCGAGGATCACTCGCTGGCCAACGAGTACGTGCGCATGGGGATCCTGTCTCCCGAGGATCTCGAGCACTTCCCCTACAAGAATGTGGTGACGCGCGCGTGCGGTCTGGCGCCCGAGGTGGAGGTCGACTGCAACTTCTTCGAGATCGAGGACGGCGACATCTACCTGCTCTGCTCCGACGGTCTGACGGACTGCGCCAACGAGGCGAAGATCACCGCGATCCTCCGGGCGACGCCCGATCTGGACGACGCCTGTGAGAAGCTCGTGGACGCGGCCAATGCTGGCGGTGGCACGGACAACATCACGGTGATCCTGGCGCAGACGCTGTTGGCGTAGGGCTCCCCCTCCGCTGCGCTGCGGCTCCCCCTCCGCTGCGCCACTACAGCCTCCGGCCTACGTTCGTTCTCGCATCGCTCGCCCGTCCTGCGCAGTTCGCTACGCTCACTGCGCCGGCCTATGGCTTTGGAGCTTGGCCTCGCGGGAAGCGGAGACCGGTTGTGAACGAGGGGTGATCGGGCTCTCTCTCGATCGCGGTGCGGGGTTCACGAGCTCCCGCTGCGCTGCGGAGCGGCTGACGTCGGGATTGTTGTGGTGTACGTCTGAACAGGGCTTGATTTGTGTTCAGGTTTGGGCTAGGGTGCCGGCTCCATGCCAGCCCCCCCAACGTGGGGATGCCCCATGAACACGGTCCAGTCGGAGAACTCCCCTTCCTCTCTCAACCCCATCCTCCTGTCCTGGCTCGGCCTCTGGGCGGTGTGGGGCTATGCGCCTGGCACGTTCGTTCGTGCGAGGTCGTGCTTCGAGCACGCGTCGGCGGTGCTGCAGGCGCCGGCGTCGTTCTGGTCGACGCTGCCGGGTGGCGAGCGCTTCCAGGAGCGCCTCGTGCGCCTGGCGACGCAGTCGCATGTGGCTGTGGCCGATGAAGGCGCGGTGGCGCAGTGGCTCGCCGAGCTGGGCGCCTCGGAGCAGGACGCCGCCGTGCAGGCCGGGGGTTGGGTGGTGGAGACGCGCGGGCTGACGGCGCTGGCAGAGACGCGCTCGGCCCCTCCTTTTCTATACGGTCGTGGGGCGGCGCCGCTGCTGCGACGGGCGCCGGAGGCGATGGTGTCGATCGTCGGGACGCGGCACCCGGACCCGGTGGGGGCTCGTCAGGCTGAGGCGATCGCGCGGTCGTGTGCGCGGGCGGGGCTGGGGGTGGTGTCGGGCGGGGCCATCGGGATCGACACGTGCGCACATCGGGGGGCGTGTCTGGAGGAGGGGGTGAGCGTGGCGGTCCTGGCGGTGGGGCTGGACTGCCCCTACCCGCGCAGCAATCGCCACTTGTTCGAGGAGCTCGTGGCGCGCGGCGGGCTGTTGGTGACGCCGTTTCCGATGGGGACGCCGGCGCGCCGACACCACTTCCCGCGCCGGAACGCGCTGATCGCGGCGCTCGGCGCGGTCACGGTCGTCGTGCGGGCCGGGCTGCGCTCGGGGTCGCTGCACACGGCGCGGGAGGCCCGGCGGATGGGGCGGGTGGTGATGGCCGTGCCGGGCGACATCGGCCGCGATGTGTCCGCGGGCTCGAACCGGCTGCTGCTGGAGGGGGCGGTGCCGTTGCTCGAGGTCGAGCGCGCAGCGGCGCAGCTGGTCGCGGTGCTGCAGGGCGAGCGGCGTCAGCTCGTGATGCCCGGCGTTCCCGGGGCGGCGGAGCGGGAGTCGTGCGAGGGCTCGCGGCCGGCCGAGCGCCCGGCGGACCGGCCTGCCACCTCGACCCTGCTGGGGCTCGGCGCGTTCTCTCCGGCCGCGCAGACCGTGGCTTTGGCCCTCGGTCCGATGCCCGAACATCCCTCCAGGCTGATCGAGCGCACGGGGCTCCCGGCGGCGGAGGTCGCGGCGGCGCTGCTCGCGCTCGAGCTCGGCGGCGCGGTCGTGCGCGTGCGCGGGGGCTGCTATGTGAGGCCGGGGGAGGCGGCGGGGTGAGCGAGCTCCGGAGAAATAATCTTTGCTTCGTCGTTTGGGCCCGACCGCGGCTTCGTCGCTGGAACGCGGCGGTCCAGCCAGGCATCGAGAGGCCATCGACGCCCTGGTGGACGGCATGGGTGAGGGGTAGCCGTGGCGCGGTGGGTGGAGGTCGCTGGACGGCGACCAGGGGCGGTGATCGCACCACCTCGGCGCACAGAGGGTTTGACAGGCCGAGATGATCTCGGTATCGGATGGAGTCTCGATGCCGACACCGCGCTCTCGGGCGATTGCCCTCCCGGGGTGTCGAATCATCGTGCGCAGCTCGTCCTGGTCGTGCCTCGTGGCTCGTGGACGGGCTTCGGTCGCCGTTCTCCACCGCCACATCGAGCTGTGTGTCGACCCGGTCTGCGTCCATTTTTGACGTGGTCATCGGTTTTGCGGTGCTTTACCTTGCAGCCTCGTCGATGGTGCGCTGCCGCACCCGACGCTGGACCGCTGAGCATTTTGAGTGAGGACATCTCCCCATGGGAAAAGGTCTTGTTATTGTTGAGTCTCCGAGTAAAGCCAAAACCATCAAGAAATATCTGGGCCCCAACTTCGAGGTCACGGCCTCGGTGGGTCACATCAAAGACCTCCCCAAGAACAAGATCGGGGTGGACGTCGCCAGGGACTTCGAGCCCGAGTACGTGACGATCCGCGGAAAGACCAAGGTTCTCAAGGAGATCCGTCGACTGGCCAAGGACGCCGAGGAGGTCTACCTGGCGCCTGACCCCGACCGCGAGGGCGAGGCGATCGCGTGGCATCTGGCCGAGGAGATCCGCGCCCAGAACAAGACCGTGCCCATCTACCGCATCCTCATCAACGAGATCACCCAGAAGGGCGTCACCGAGGCCCTCAGCCACCCCAAGCAGGTCGACCAGCCGCGCTTCGAGAGCCAGCAGGCCCGACGCATCCTCGACCGCCTGGTGGGCTACTCGATCTCGCCCATCCTCTGGGACAAGGTGAAGCGTGGACTGTCGGCGGGCCGCGTCCAGTCGGTCGCCGTCCGTATGGTCGTTGACCGTGAGCGCGAGATCGAGGCCTTCGTGCCCGAGGAGTACTGGACCATCCAGGCCCACCTCGAGGGGGCCGAAAAGCCCGACTTCTGGGCCCGCCTGACCCGCCTGAAGGACAAGCCCTCCCAGGTCACCAACGGCGAGGACGCTGGAGCGGTGGTGACGGCCCTGGAGACCGGCGCGTACACGGTCGCGGACATCACCCGCAAGCAGCGCAAGCGCAACCCGCCGCCCGCCTTCACGACCAGCAAGATCCAGCAGGCCGCCGCCCAGCGGCTCCGCTTCACGGCCAAGCGCACCATGAGCGTGGCCCAGAAGCTGTACGAGGGCGTGGAGCTCGGGGAGGAGGGCGCGATCGGCCTCATCACCTACATGCGTACCGACTCGACCCGTCTGTCCACCGAGGCGGTCGATGCGTGCCGCGTCTACATCAAGAACGAGTGGGGCGCTGAGTACGTGCCCTCCAAGCCCCGTGTCTACAAGACGAAGAAGGGCGCGCAGGACGCCCATGAGGCCATCCGCCCCACCTCGATGGAGTACCCGCCCGAGCGCGTCAAGGCGCACCTGAACCGCGACCAGTACAAGCTCTACCAGCTCATCTGGCAGCGGTTTGTGGCCTGTCAGATGGAGTCCGCACGCTACGACGGGACCACCATCGACATCGCCAACGGCGACGCGGTGCTGCGGGCGACGGGCTCCATCCTCACCTTCGCCGGCTACCTCAAGGTCTACGACGAGGAGGCCGAGGCCGATGAGGGCAACTCCCTGCCGAACCTCGCCCAGGGCGAGTCGCTGACCTGCCACGGCGTCAAGTCCGAGCAGCACTTCACGCAGCCGCCGCCCCGGTTCAACGAGGCCTCACTGGTCAAGGAGCTGGAGGAGAAGGGCATCGGCCGTCCGTCCACGTACGCCGCCATCATCTCCACGATCCAGGACAAGGCCTACGTGGACAAGGACGACGGCAGCCGGTTCGTGCCGACGCAGCTCGGCACGGTGGTGACCGATCTGCTCGTCCAGAACTTCCCGCTCATCCTCGACATGGGCTTTACGGCCAACATGGAGGAGCAGCTCGACCAGATCGAGGAGGGGCAGCTGGAGTGGACGAGCGTCCTGTCGACGTTCTACACGCCGTTCAGCGCGACGCTGGACCTTGCCAAAGAGGACATGCGCAACATCAAGCGCGAGGCCGTTCCCACGGACATCCTTTGCACGGAGTGCGGCAAGGAGATGTTCATCAAGTGGGGCAAGAACGGCTACTTCCTGGCCTGCTCCGGCTACCCCGAGTGCCGCAGCACCTCGGAGTTCGCCCGCGACAAGGACGGCAAGATCCAGATCGTCGAGGAGGTGGTGGAGGTCGCGGGCATCTGCGACAAGTGCAACGCCAACATGATCGTCAAGACGGGCCGGTTCGGCCGCTTCCTGGCGTGCAGCGCCTATCCCGAGTGCAAGAACACCCAGCCGTTCACGCTGGGTGTCACCTGCCCCGAGTGCGGCTCGGCCATCGCGGAGAAGCGCTCCCGCCGTGGCAAGACCTTCTACGGCTGCATGGGCTACCCCAACTGCAAGTTCGCGGTCTGGGATGAGCCCGTCCTGCGCCCCTGCCCGAGCTGCGCGGCCACCTACCTGCTCGTCAAGGGCAAGGGCAGCTCGGCGTCGTTCAGCTGCAACGTCTGCAAGGCCCGGTTCAGCGAGGAGGAGCTCCGCGCCTTCGAGCACGCCGCGGCCCACGGTGACGACGGCGACCACGACCACGACCACGACCACGACCACGACCACGACCACGACCACGACGCCGCCGCCGCCGGCTGAGCGTCCCCGCTCCTGAACGTCCCCGCTCCTGTCGCCCTCGCCGCACCACCGGCGAGGGCGCGGTGCTTTCTTGCGCTATCCTACATGGCCCTACATAATCCTCCCTGACTCGTGCGCGGAGGTGACTGTGGCGACCCCGTTCGAATCGGACATGGAGGCCTTTCTCGGCGCGATGCGCGCCGAGCGGGGCGCGTCAGACGAGACGCTCCGGGCCTACCGGGCCGATCTGGTCGACGTCGCGATGTGGCTGGTGCAGGTCGGCCGGGCGAGCTTCAAGCCGTCGGAGCTCAGCCACCGGGACCTGCGCGTGTACCTCTCAACGCTGCTGGAGCGCTGTCAGGACGTGTCGATCGCCCGCAAGGTGTCCTGCCTGCGCAGCTTCTACCGCTTCCTCGTCCGCCGCGGCCGCTCGGACTCGAACCCCGCCGAGCTGCTGAGGTTGCCGCGCGGCAAGAAGGCCCTGCGCAACTTCCTCAACGTTGACGAGGCGTTCGCCCTCATCGACGGCTCCGAGCGCATCGATGTGCTCGGCGTTCGCAACACGGCCATCTGGGAGCTCCTCTACGGCTCGGGCCTGCGCGTGAGCGAGCTCGTCGGGCTCGACCTGGAGCTGCTCGACCTCGAGGAGGGCTGGGTGCGCGTGACGGGCAAGGGCAGCAAGGAGCGCGATGTGCCGCTGACCAGCGCTTCCGTGCGGGCCATCCGCCGCTACCTCACGCTGCGTATCGAGCTCGTCGGCAAGGCGCCGACGCCCAGTCGGGCGGTCTTCCTCAACGTCCGGGGCGGGCGGATCTCCACCCGCTCGGTGCGGCGGCTGCTCAAGGAGGATCTGGTGCGCAACGACGTCAACACCGACATCTCGCCCCACGGCCTGCGCCACTCGTTCGCCACCCACCAGCTCGACAGCGGCGCGGACCTGCGCGGCATCCAGGAGATGCTCGGCCACGCCTCGCTCTCCACCACCCAGAAGTACACCCACGTCTCCATCGGCACGCTGATGGAGGAGTACGACAAGGCCCACCCCAGGGCGCGCCGCGCGAAGGGTTGAGGTCGTCGCAGCCGGGGTGCGTGGAGTGGCCGTCGGGCGCGGACGAGGCGCAAAATCGCCTGCTGCGCTTGGCGTCGGCGGGTCGGTGCCTACCCATCGAGGCCATCACGGGGACTGAATGGCGGCTGCGATTCGGTCCTCTGCGCTGACCCGCTGGAGCCCCCATGACCACCATACTCGCCGTTCGTGGAACCGATCGCATCGTCGTCGCTGGTGATGGCCAGATCTCGATGGGCAACACCGTCATGAAGCGCGGAGCCCGCAAGGTCCGCCGCATCCACGACGGCAAGGTCATCTGTGGCTTCGCCGGCTCCACCGCCGACGCGCTCACCCTGTTCGAGATGCTCGAGGCCAAGCTCGGGGAGTACAGCGGGAACCTGCTGCGCGCCGCCGTCGAGCTGGCCAAGGCCTGGCGCACCGACAAGTACCTCCGCCGCCTCGAGGCCCTGATGATCGCCGCCGACAAGGAGCACCTGCTCATCCTGTCCGGCACCGGCGACGTCATCGTGCCCGACGAGGGCATCGCGGCCATCGGCTCGGGCGGCTCCTACGCCCTGGCCTCGGCCCGCGCCCTGACCCGGCACACCCAGCTCGACGCCCTCGCCATCGCCCAGGAGTCCATGCGGATCGCCAGCGAGATCTGCGTCTTCACCAACGACGCGCTGACCGTCGAGCAGATCGACCTGTAATCGCCGTCCCAGCCTCGAGTCACACCCCATGACCGCTGTCGCCGCCCTGACCCCTCGTGAGATCGTCAGCGAGCTCGATCGCTACATCGTCGGCCAGAAGAAGGCCAAGCGCGCCGTCGCCATCGCCCTGCGCAATCGCTGGCGCCGCCAACAGGTCTCCGACGATCTCCGCGACGAGATCCTCCCCAAGAACATCCTCATGATCGGCCCCACCGGCGTCGGCAAGACCGAGATCGCCCGCCGCCTCGCCCGCCTGGCCCGCGCCCCCTTCATCAAGGTCGAGGCCAGCAAGTTCACCGAGGTTGGCTACGTCGGCCGCGACGTCGAGAGCATGATCCGCGATCTGGTCGACTTCGCCATCGAGATGGTCCGCCAGGAGGAGCAGGACAAGGTCCGCACCCGCGCCCGCGAGGCCGCCGAGGACCGCGCCCTCAAGCTCCTTCCCTCGGACGTCAAGTTCGGCAAGGCCGCCTTCGACGACCTCGAGCGCGCCGCCGAGTCCGGCTTCGTGCCCGGCGCCGACGGCGTCGCCACTCGCCGCGTCTCCTCCGAGACCGAGGACCTCCGCCGCCGCCTGCGCGCCGGTGAGTTCGACGACGTCGAGGTCGAGGTCGAGACCAGCGGCGGGGCCAACCCCTTCATGCAGGTCTTCTCCCCCCGCGGCGGCATGGAGGAGATGGACCTCTCCTCCATGCTCGGCGGCATGTTCCCCCCCAAGAAGTCCCGCAAGAAGCTCAAGTTCAAGGACGCCCTCCGCGTGCTCGAGGACGAGGAGGCCGACAAGATGATCGACAGCGACGCCGTGCTCGCCGAGGCCCTGCGCCGCAGCGAGCAGGACGGCATCATCTTCCTCGACGAGGTGGACAAGATCGCCGGCAAACACGGCGGCTCCGGCCCCGACGTCTCCCGCGAGGGCGTCCAGCGCGACCTCCTCCCCATCGTCGAGGGCAGCCAGGTCCGCACCAAGCACGGCGTCGTCCGCACCGACCACATCCTGTTCATCGCCGCCGGCGCCTTCCACATCGCCAAGCCCTCCGACCTCATCCCCGAGCTCCAGGGCCGCTTCCCCATCCGCGTCGAGCTCGAGAGCCTCACCGAGCACGACTTCGTCCGCATCCTCACCGAGCCCCGCAACAGCCTCGTCAAGCAGTACACGGCCATGCTCGCCACCGAGAAGGTCCACCTCCGCTTCACCGCCGACGCCATCGCCGAGCTCGCCCGCATCGCCGCCCAGGTCAACGAGAACCTCGAGAACATCGGCGCCCGCCGCCTCCACACCGTCCTCGAGCGCCTCCTCGACGAGATCTCCTTCAAGGCCCCCGAGATGCAGGAGTCCGAGGTCGTCATCGACCGCGCGTACGTGCAGATGGGGTTGGGTGACATCGCGCAGGATGCGGATCTGAGCCGGTATATTCTGTAGGTGGGCCGAGGGCCCTCACCCCCCAACCCCCTCTCCCGTATGACGGGAGAGGGGGAGGCCCTCACCCCCCAGCCCCCTCTCCCCTCGACGGGGAGAGGGGGAGGCCCTCACCCCCCAACCCCCTCTCCCCTCGACGGGTAGAGGGGGGGTAGAACAAGATTTCTGCTTATGTAGCAACAGCTTACAGGTCCGGCTCCCCCTCTACCCTCATAGGGGAGAGGGGGTTGGGGGGTGAGGGCCTCCCCCTCTCCCGTCATACGGGAGAGGGGGTTGGGGGGGTGAGGGCCGGCGGGGAGTGAGGCCCCCTTGCCATCAGCCCCCCACATCCATACTCTTGCGACGCTTTGGCGCAGCCCGGCTTGGGGCCGGGCTGCGGCAGCGCCCAACCTTTCAGAGTGAGCCGATCCATGACGATGCACACCCCTCTGCCCACCGACCCCGAGGCTCTGATGGAGCTCGGCTATCGCACCGGGAGCACCAGCTACGCTCCGCAGCTGATCCTTGATCACGGCAAGGGGATGGAGGTCTGGGACATTCAGGGCAAGCGGTACCTGGACTTTCTGGCCGGCATCGCCGTGAACGCGCTGGGGCATTGCCACCCGCGGGTGGTGGAGGCGGTGCAGACGCAGGCCGGACAGGCAATGCAGATCTCGAACGCGTACATGTCGCGGGCGCAGATCCGGATGCAGCAGCTGCTGGTGGAGCTGAGCTTCGGCGATCGGGTGTTTGCGTGCAACTCGGGGGCTGAGGCCAATGAGAGCGCGATCAAGCTGGCGCGGCGGTATCAGCGCGTGGTGCGAGGGGATACGAACCGGACCGAGATCATCTCGTTCAATCACTCCTTCCACGGGCGGACGCTGGCGGCGATCACCGCCACGGGGCAGCCGAAGTACCACGTGGGCTTCGAGCCGCTGCCTCCCGGTTTCCTGTACGCGGAGTACAACGATCTGGCCTCGGTGGAGGCCCTGATCGGCCCCAGGACGACCGCGGTGCTGGTGGAGCCCATCCAGGGTGAAGGCGGCATCCGGCCGGCCGCTCCGGGCTTCCTGGAGGGCCTGCGGGAGCTGTGCGACAAGCACGGGGCGTTGCTGATCTTCGATGAGGTGCAGACGGGCGTCGGGCGGACGGGGCACCTGTTCGCCTACCAGCACTACGGCGTCACGCCCGACCTGATGACGCTCGCCAAGGGGCTCGGCGGCGGTGTGCCGGTCGGGGCGCTGGTGTCCACCGATGAGATCTTCAAGGGCTTCGTCAAGGGCAGCCACGCCACGACCTTCGGCGGCAACCCGCTGGCGTCGGCGGCGGCGGTGGCGGTGCTCGAGGTGGTCAGCGAGCCGTCGTTCCTGGCGCACGTGCGCGCCATGGGCGAGTACCTCGTCGGCAAGCTCAACAGCCTGTCCGGGCCGCTGGCCCCGCGCGAGGTCCGCGGCGTCGGCCTCATGATCGGCGCCGAGGTCGGTCCGAAGGCCCTGGCGATCATGGGCGCGGGGCGCGACCTCGGGCTGCTGTTCAACACCGCTGGCGCTGACACGCTCCGGTTCGTCCCGCCGCTGATCGTTCAGCCCGACGACATCGACGCCTGCGCGTTGATCGTGCAGCAGGCCCTGGATGTGGTCGCGGCGCGCCCGTAGCGGGGCAGGGCGCGGGCACAGGACCGGAGACGATCACGTCCGCGTCGATGTGCGGTGCTTGACATGGCGCCGCCGTTTGCATATACCACCGTGCCTGTTTGTGCGCTGGGGGTGGATGGCGACGCCGACACCCCTTCACAGACTTCGCTTGTACCGGGTTTCGTTCATACTTCGAGGAGTAGTCCCATGCCCAAGATGAAGACCAAGCGGGCCGCCGCCAAGCGCTTCACCAAGACAGGAACTGGCAAGATCCGCCGTCATCACGCGTATCACAGCCACATCCTGACCAAGAAGAGCACGAAGCAGAAGCGCCGCCTGCGCGATTCCGCCATTGTCGATGCCGCCGATCACAAGCGCGTCGCTCGTTTGATTCCGTATCTTTGATGTTCTGATTCTTAATCACTGATTTGCTGATTGGACTGCCTGGCGCATTGTTCGCGCCAGAAGTCTTCTCGTCGGCCTCTACTGAGGAGTATCCCTATGCCTCGCGTCAAGCGTGGGTTCGTCGCCCGCCGCCGTCGGAAGAAGGTTCTCAAGCACGCCAAGGGCTATCGTGGTGCGCGTAGCACGCTGTTCAAGACCGCCAAAGAGACGGTCGAGCGCGCGTGGAAGTACGCCTACCGGGATCGTCGTGTGCGCAAGCGCGAGTTCCGCCAGCTCTGGATCGCCCGCATCAACGCGGCCGCTCGCCTCAATGGCCTGAGCTACAGCCGGCTGATCCATGGCCTCAAGCTCGCCAACATCGAGCTCGATCGCAAGATCCTCGCCGATCTCGCCATCTTCGACCCCTCGGGCTTTACCAAGGTGGCGGAGCTCGCCAGGGGCGCCGCCGCCTGAGAGCGCTGTCCGGTCGGACCCCGGTCACCTGAGCGGTGTCCTGCGGCACCGGCGTCTCGGACCCCGGCGCCTGGCCCCTGGCCAGGTGCTCCGGTCGAGCCGTCGGACCCCATGGACCCGGAATGGGACCGACCTTCTCCACCCCACAGCCTCAGCGCGCCCGCGCGCCGTCATCATCGTCATCCCTTGTCGTCACGACGCAACCGGCTCGCCGGGGCGGCCGCCACCCCGGGCTCATGGCTCGGGAACGGCTCGTCACCGGCTGTCGCGGCGTTCTTGCCGCGGAGCCCGCACGCAGACCTCCCACTGGACGCCGCGGCGTCTGACGGGAAGAGGAGTTGGACATGAACCTCACCGAGCTGAAGGCGAAGCTGGATGAGCTGGCCGCTCAGGCCGAGCAGGAGTTCGCGCGGGAGGAGCGCCAGGACGACCTGGTGCAGGCCAAGAATCGGTACCTGGGCCGCAAGGGTCACGTCAAGGACCTGAGCGCCGAGATGGGCAAGCTGCTCGCCGAGGACCGTCCGCTGGTGGGCCGCGAGGTCAACCAGGTCAAGGATCGGATCGAGGCCGCCTTCGCCGCCCGTCAGACGGTGCTGGCCGACCGCGCCCGCACGGCGGCGCTGGCCGCTGGCGCGGTGGACGTGACCTTGCCGGGGCGGGGCGTGTCGATTGGAGGCGGCCACCCGCTGATCCAGATCGAGAACCGCCTGATCGACATCTTCCGCTCGATGGGCTTCGATGTGGCGATGGGTCCGGAGATCGAGTCGGACTTCCACAACTTCGAGGCGCTGAACTTCCCGCACGACCACCCTGCGCGGGATATGCAGGACACCTTCTTCGTCGAGCCCCTCGAGGGTCGGTCCGACATGCTCCTTCGGACCCACACCTCGCCGGTCCAGATCCGCACGATGCTGAAGTACCGTCCGCCGGTGCGGATCATCGCGCCGGGGGTGGTCTATCGCCACGACGACGATCCGACGCACAGCCCGGTGTTCCGCCAGATCGAGTGCCTGCACATCGACCGGGGCATCACGATGGCGCACCTGAAAGGGACGTTGACCCACTTCGTGCGAGAGCTCTTCGGGGCGAGCACGAGCATCCGGCTCCGTCCCAGCTTCTTCCCCTTCACCGAGCCGAGCGCCGAGGTGGACGTGCAGTGCATCTTCTGCGCGGGGGACGGCTGTCGGCTGTGCAAGCAGACCGGCTGGCTGGAGATCCTCGGCAGCGGCATGGTCGACCCGAACGTGTACCGCTCGTGCGGCTACGACGTCGAGGGCCTGACCGGATACGCGTTCGGCCTCGGCGTCGAGCGGGTGGCGATGCTCGTGCTGGGCGTGCCGAACATCCGGCTGTTCTACGAGAATGACCTGCGCTTCCTCGAGCAGTTCTAGCCCAGCCTGGGCACCCGTCCACTCCGCAGTGCAGGGAGTTCTGTGAGCGATAGCTCGCAGGAGGCTCTGGGCCGCCGAGTGGGCTGGTGCTCACGGCGCCCTGGATCGCTCGTTCGCGCCCACAGACGCAGTCGCTATGCACCTTGCGCGTCCCGGTCGACGCGCGCCGAGGAGAAGACGTCATGAAGATCAGCTGGAAGTGGCTCGGTGAGTTGGTGGACCTCAACGGCCTGACGCCTGAGGAGGCCGGGCATCGCCTGACGATGGCAGGCCTGGAGCTTGAGGGGATCGAGGTGTTCGGCAAGCAGCCGGCCCTGGACACCGTCGTGGTCGGCCTGATCGAGAGCATCGTGCCGCACCCCCAGGCCGACAAGCTGGTGGTGTGCCAGGTGAGCACGGGCGAGGGGACGACGCACCAGATCGTGTGCGGCGCGCGCAACATGAAGGCCGGGGATCGCGTGCCGGTGGCCCTGCCCGGCACCGTGATGCCCGACGGCATGACCATCGCCGTGGCGCCGCTGCGCGGCGTCGAGAGCCAGGGGATGCTCTGCTCGGCCCGCGAGCTGGAGCTCTCTCGCGACCACGAGGGCCTGTTGATCCTGCCCGCCTCGGCCGCGCTCGGGCGCCCGGTGCTGGAGGCGTTCGAGCTCGAGGACACCGTGCTCGACATCTCGCTGACCCCGAACCGGCCCGACGGCCTGAGCCACATCGGCATCAGCCGGGACCTGTCGGCGGTCACGGGTCGGGCGCGGCGCTGGCCGGCCGAGCTCGAGGGCTGGCGCGCCGCGAGCCGGGGCGGGTCGGTGACGCCGGGCCCCCTGGCCTTCGAGGGGGCCACGGTCGGCGGGGCCATCGAGGACCACCTCACGGTGGAGCTCGAGGACGCCGAGGGCTGTCCCCGGTACGCCGTCGCCGTCATGACCGGTCTCCGCGTCGCGCCCTCGCCAGCGTGGATGCGGGCGCGGCTGATGGCCATCGGACAGCGGCCGATCAACAACCTCGTCGACGTGACCAACCTCGTGCTGCACGAGTGCGGCCAGCCGCTACACGCTTTCGATCTGGCGAAGCTGCGCGGCGGCGTGCTCAAGATCCGCAAGGCCAACGAGGGCGAGACGATCGTCACCATCGACGACGCCGAGCGCACGCTGACCCGCGACGACGTCGTGATCGCCGACGCGCAGGGCCCCGTGGCCATCGCGGGCGTCATGGGCGGCCGAGACAGCGGGGTGACCGCCGAGACGACGTCCATCGCGATCGAGTGCGCGTATTTCAACCCGACGTGTGTGCGCAAGACCGCGCGCCGGCTGGCCCTGCACAGCGAGTCGAGCCATCGGTTCGAGCGCGGCATCGACCCGAACGGGGTGGAGTGGTTCATCCGCCGGGCGATCGCGCTGTTCATCGAGACACAGCGGGAGCTCGGGGTGACGCCGACCGTCGCGGCGACGGTGACGGACGTCTACCCGCGGCCCGTCGCTCCGATCCAGCTCGGGCTGTCGGCGGAGGCCTACCGCGGGCACATCGGGGTCTCGGTGGAACCGGAGGCCATGGCGGCGGTGCTGGAGAGCCTGGACATCCGCACCGAGGTGGACGGCGCGCGCGTAGTCGCGCACGTGCCGACGTTCCGCCCGGACATCGAGCGGCCGGTGGACCTGATCGAGGAGATCGCCCGCATTCAGGGCATGGACGCCATCACGGCGGAGCTTCCGCCGGGCGTGATGGGCTTCTCCCACTCCGCCAGGGAGGAGGCCGCCGACCGCGCCCGCACGATCGTGCCGCTGGCTGACGAGCGCGACCTGCGCCTGCTGCGCGAGCGCCTGCTGGCCCGCGGCCTGCGGGAGGCGGTCAACTACAACTTCGCGCGCGCGGCCGACACGGCGGCCCTCGGGTTCGCCGAGGACGACGTGCGCTGCCACCCCATCGCCGTCCGCAACCCGATCAGCGAGGTCGCCGACTGCATGCGCACGACGCTGATGCAGGGGCTGCTGACCAACCTCGTGCACAACCGGTCGCGCCGGTTGAGCGACGTGGCCCTGTTCGAGCTGGGGCGGGTCTACCTGCGCGAGCATCACCCGGTCGCGCCGCTGCCGGCGACGGTCGGGGGCGTCCGGTGGGGCACCCACGTCGAGCCGATCCATCTGGCGGCGCTGGTGTGCGGCAACGTCCACAGCCACTTCACCGGCGGCCACCGCCACGACCCGTGGGATCTGCTCGGGCTCGTCATCGACCTCGTCTCCGCCGCCACGCGGGCACAGGCCCGGGTCCTGCCGATGGACGCGCCGCCAGCGATGCTCCACCCCTTCGCCGCCGGTCGCGTGATGGTCGGCGACGTCGAGCTCGGCTGGGTGGGTGCGCTGCACCCCGAGCTGCTCGAGGGCCGTGACATCGACGTGCCGGTCTACGCCTTCGAGCTGGACGTGGACGTGCTGCTCGGCGCGCGCGCGGGGCTGCCGCGGATGCAGCCGATCCCGCGCTACCCGTCCTCACAGCGCGACTTTGCGCTGATCGTGGACGCCGCTGTGCCCTACGCCCGGCTGGAGCAGGCCCTGGCCGAGTTCGGCGATGCGCGCATCGTGGCCTCGGCGCTGTTCGATCTCTACGCCAGCGAGCAGATCGGCGAGGGCAAGAAGTCGTTCGCGGTGAGGCTGACGCTGCAGGATCCGGAGGCGACGCTGTCCGAGGAGGTCCTGACCTCGCTGCAAGAGCGCGTCGTGTCCACCCTCACCGAACGATTGGGCGCACAGATCCGTGGATGAGAGACGGCCGGGTGCTTGAAAGTGCCTGGCCGTCTGTGTCATCCTCAGGTTCCCCCGACGGCTTCGGAAGTTGGCCTGCAAGTCGGGCCAGGTCCTTGACCCAGTTCCAGTTTCCGGTGGGCCGCACCAGAGACTCCGTCCACGGGGCACGTCAGGAAGACGAGGGGCACCGAGGATCACACGATCGAGCCTGACACGGGAGGCTGGCCACAGCCTCTCCACCCCCTGCGGTATTGGCGACCTCATGTCAAACAACCACTCCGAGTCAACGTCCATCGAAGCACGCAACACGACCACCAAGGCCGATGTCGCCAACGAGGTCTACGAGCTTGGTGGCCTCACCAAGCGCGCTGCGGTGGACATCGTCGATCTCGTCTTCGAGATCGTCAAGAAGGAGCTCGAGGCCGGTGAGGTCGTCAAGATCAGCCGGTTCGGCAACCTCGATGTGCGGGATAAGCCGCCGCGCATGGGACGCAACCCGCTGACCGGGACCGAGAGCCCGATCAGCGCGCGCCGCTCGGTCCGCTTCAAGGCCAGCGAGACCCTCAAGGACCGCTTGAACGCCACCCCCGTCACCCCCGAGGAGCTCGGCCAGACCCCGGAGTGATCCTCCGGGCGTGACCTCGGCGCGGGCGATCCAGGCCAACCGCCGGTCGGCGCACGCCGCCGCCTCTCCGTGTCAGACCCGGCGCTCGGCAGGACAGGCCGTGGGCGCCCCCTCCCTGCAGCGATGGATGTGCGATGGCAGAGGACACCCCCCAGCCGGACTTGCCCGAGATCCCCGACAAGCCGTTCTTCAAGATCGGTGAGGTCGCTGATATCGTCGGGGTCAAGCCCTACATCCTGCGCTACTGGGAGACCGAGTTTCAGGACGTCTCTCCGCGCAAGACGCCGACGCGCCACCGTCAGTACGATCGCAACGACATCGAGCTGCTCCTTCACATCAAGAGCCTGCTGTACGACCAGATGTACACCGTCGCAGGCGCGCGCAAACGGCTCCAGGACATGGTCCACGAAGGCAAGTTGAACATCTTCTTCGGCGACGACGACGGCGACGGTGACGGCGAGGGCGAGGGGGATGTCTCGCACCTCGGCGATGCGCTGGACGGGGCCGATCAGGCGGTGATGGAGCAGGAGCTCTGCCGGCTGCGCGCGGCGACCGAGACGCTGACCGCCGAGCGTGACCGCGCGCTCGAGACGGCGACGATGGCCACCGATGCGCTCCGCGAGGTCGAGGCCGCCCACGCCGAGGTCCAGCGCGAGGCGCGCCGCCTGCGCGCCGAGCTCGATCAGACCCACGCGGCGCTCAACGCCCGCGACAAGGTGGTCGCCGAGGCCCGCGCCGACCAGCGTGCGCTGCGCGACACGATGGCCGAGCTCGAGATCAAGCTCCAGTCGGCGCACGACGAACGCGACGCGGTGCTGGCGGCGCACGCCGCCTCGGCGGCCGACGCATCCAGCGATCTCGAGCGCGTCACCGAGGAGGCCTGGCTGCGCGAGGCCCAGCAAGCGGCGGTGAGCGAGTCCCAGCGCCGTCAGAAGGAGCTGCGGGATCGCCTCCAGGACCACATCGCCCGGACGCGCAAGGCGTTGTACGCCATCCGCGAGGAGACGATCGGCCTGTCGATGGTGGTGCACGCGGACGAGTGAGCGCGTCGTCGCCCGGCCTGCCCGGCGACAAGGCGCCTTGACACCCGGCGGTCTCGCCCGCAAACTCGACAAGGATCTGCACTTCTTGCGCGCTCCGCGCGGCGGAGAGGGCGGTCCACGGTCAGGACCCCCATGGGGCGGCCTGCTGGCGCATCTTCGAGCAGGGCGGTTGTGTATCCGTGAGCCAGTTCGGGCCATATCGACTCGTCCAGCGGCTCGCCATGGGCGGGATGGGGGAGATCTATCTGGCGAAGCTGGAGCGCGAGGCGGGCTTCGAGAAAGAGCTCGTCATCAAGCGCATCCTCCCGACGCTGAGCGACGACCCCGAGTTCATCGAGATGTTCAATCGCGAGGCCTGCGTGGCGGCCCGGCTGAACCACCAGAACGTCGTTCAGATCTTCGACTACGGACAGCATCACGGGGCCTACTTCATCGCGATGGAGTACGTGCACGGCCGCGATCTGCGCACGGTGCTGGAGGCCTGCGCGGCGAAGGACGTGCACGTGCCGTCGGATGTCGCCTATGCGGTCGCCTCGGCGGTGGCCGAGGGGTTGCACTACGCGCACCGTCGCCGCGACGTGGACGGGACGCTGCTGGGGCTGGTGCACCGCGATGTCTCCCCGCAGAACATCCTCATCTCGTACGAAGGCGAGATCAAGCTGACCGACTTCGGTCTGGTGCAGACGGGGGATGTGTCCGGGCAGGAGCGGGACGGGGTGCTGCGGGGCAAGTTTGCGTACATGTCGCCCGAGCAGACCTGGGGGGACGAGCTCGACGTGCGGAGCGACGTGTTCAGTCTCGGGATCGTGACCTACGAGCTGTTCTGTGGGCATCCGCCGTTCGAGGGCGAGACCCTGAGCGACATCATGGCGCGCATCCGCGCCGATCCGCTGGTCTACGAGCCTGCGAGCGTTCGCCGCGCGGAGCTGCCCGTCGAGCTCGACGCCCTGTTCGCCCGCGCCCTGGCGCCGCGCCGCGAGGATCGTTTCGCCGATGTGCGCGAGCTCCAGCACGCCCTCGACGCGGTGGCGCGCATCGCGGGCTGGACGCGGTCTCCGCTCACGGTCGGCAGCTTCGTCGCGGCCCTGTGTCCGCCCGGCCCGACGGAGGTCGTGAAGTCCGGCGGCGGCACGCACGTCTCGGACAAGCCGATCGCGCTCAGAGCGACCGAGCCCGCCGCGGCGCTCGTGCCCGCAGCGCGGCCGCTTCACCATCAGTCCACCGTGCCGGCCAGCGTCCCTATCGTCTCCCGTGAGCCCACGGCGGCGGCGCCTGGCGTCGAGCCGGCGCCGCACGTCGACCCGATCGAGGGCGCCTCGCCCGCCCCGGTCGCGGCGCCCGCTGCGGAGCGCGACGTGGACGCCGTGCCCGTCGTGGTCCCGGACCCGCCACTTGCGGCCTCATCGCGGCCCGCAGCCGAGCGGGAAGGAGGGAGCGGCCGCTGGATCGCAGGCGCCGTGGTGCTCCTGGTCGCCAGCGGCCTGACCGCCGGGGCGCTCCTGCTGCGCCCCGAGGAGCCGGCCGCGGCGTGGACGCTGCACATCGACGCGGTGCCCGAGAACACGGAGGTCTTCGTCGATGGCGCGTCGCAGGGCACGGCCCCGACCAGCATCACGAACCTCCAGGGCGGCCGGAAGGTCGAGATCACCCTGGCCCACGACGGCTACAAGACCCAGGTCGAGACGGTGGACCTGCAAGCCGGCGGCGGGACCCAGCGCGTGCGCGCGGTCCTCGAACCCGCCGAGGCCCAGGGTCACATCATGTTGACCGTCGATCCGACGACGGCGGCGGTCTTCGTTGGCGACGTCCCCCTGGAGGCGAACCTGGATGGCCCCGGCACCTTCCGCATCAGCGGCACGCCTGGGGCGGCCGTGGTCCGCGTCGAGGCCGAGGGCTATCTGCCGAGCGTGCAGTCGCTGGAGATCCCGGCGCGCTCGGTCACCCACCACGTCGTCGAGCTGCGACCGCGCCACGTGCGCGTCGACGTCGCCCCCGAGCGCGAAGGCGTCGAGGGGAAGGTCACCCTCGAGGCCCGCGACTTCCAGACGAGCTGCGGCCTGCCATGCTCGGTGCGGGTGCCCTGGGCGCGTCAGGGCCGGCTCAAGGTGACGGCCGTGCTGGACGGCGTGGATCAGCCCTGGAGCTCCAGCCAGCCGATGACGCCAGGCGGCCACCTGAGCTTCGTCGTGCCCGTGCCCGAGGCGCCGCGTGCGGTCGACGCGAAGTTCCGCGCCGTGCTCTCCGGCCGCGCCGCGGACGGCACGGCGGTCCAGCACCGCCTGGCCGACGCGATCCTCGCCCGGAGCCCCTCGGGCGTGCGCCGCGCCGCCATTCCGGATGGCCCCGAGGTGACGCTTCGGTACGAGTACGAGGCTTCGACGCGCAAGCTCCGCCTCAACCTCGGCTGCGACCCCTGGTGCCAGGTCGTGATGGACGGCAAACCGCTTGCGCAGACGCCGTTGACGGGCATCGTCGTCGGACCAGGCAACCACACGTTGCAGCTCACCAACCGAGACGCCGTGATCCGCCTGAGCTACACACCCGACCGGTAGCGGCATGGTGAGGCGTGTGGCGGTCCAGCGGCGGTCCTCACAGACGCGCTCTGGCTGAGCGCGCACCGGCCGGCACGGCTCCTGTTGGCAATGGTGCTGACCGCCGGGGTCAGCTCACACAGAGGGATCGTTCGTGATGCAGAGATGGTTTCAAATAGCGATGCTCGTGTCCGCAATGGCGATGGCATCGGTGTGGATGGGGTGTGATACCCCACGTCGCGGCGGCCGATCGGACCGAAACAACGGCACCAACAACGGCGTGACCAACAACGCCACGAACAACGGCGCCACGAACAACGGCGTCACGAACAACGGCACCTCCAACAACGGCACCTCCAACAACGGCACAGACCCCGACTGCGCGGTCGTCTGTGACCAGTTTGGCTTCTGCGACATCGCGATGGACGACTGCGCGGCGACCTGCGAGGCCACGCTGACGCTCGCCGAGGTGCGCTGCGTGGTCGACGCCAGCTCGTGCAACGCCGTCGTGGCCTGCATCGACGACGGCGGTGAGTGCGAGAGCCCAGACGCGTGCGGCGGCTGTGGCCCGCTCCAGGGTGCGATCGGCGCCCCCTGTGGCATGTGCGGCAGCCTGGGGTGCGAAGGCGGACGGCTCCAGTGCCTCGGCGAGCATGCTCCCAACGCTTGCGGCGGCTGCGAGGGACTGGCGGCGGTGCCAGGCGCCAGGTGTCAGGGCTGCGGGGTCTGGGCGTGCCAGGGCGCCGACGATCTCGAGTGCGCGCTGGAGGGGCCCGTCAACGCTTGCGGCGGCTGCGGCCCCCTGACGGGCCGGCCTGGCGATCCCTGCGGCGACTGCGGCCAGCTCGCCTGTCGGGACGGTGGCCTGTTCTGCGTGAACGTCGCCACGAACGCATGCGGCGGCTGCGGTCCGCTGGAGGGCGAGCCCGGCACCCCGTGCGGCACCTGCGGGCAATGGTCCTGTCAGGGCGTCGACGTCGTCTGTCAAGACGCGCAGACCAACGCCTGCGGCGGTTGCGCGGCGCTGGAGGGCAACGTCGGCGAGCCGTGCGGCTGCGGCGGCCGCTGGGCGTGCAGCGGGACCGACCTCGTGTGCGGCGGCGATGGAGGCAACGGCTGCGGTGGCTGCGAGACCCTGCCCTACCCCCCGAACGCCGCCTGCGATTGCGGCGGCCGCTTCGTCTGCCTCACAGACGGCTCCGGCACCTGCGACGACGGCGACAACTTCATCGAGGACGCCACCCCCCTGCCCGACACCTCCGACGGCCTCAACATGTTCATCGAGGTGCGGGAGGTGGTCGATGCCCGTGACAGCGACTGGTATCGCATCCACGTCACCGACACCCCGATCGCCATCTACGACACCGAGTTCATCCTCACCCCACCGCCCGGCCACGACCTCGATCTGTGCGCCTACTACGTGCACGACGACACCAATCTGAGCCCGAACGCCCGCTGCGCGGGCAACGGCGTGGACACCGCCCTCACGGCAAACGGCGTCACCTACGAAGGCTGCTGCCAGCGCACCCGCGGCACCGCCGCCGAGGACGTGCGCGTCACCTGGTCCACCGACTTCCTCGCCGATGACACCGGGACCGCGTTCATCGCGGTCGAGCGGGTCAGCGGTCCGATGGAGTGCGCGGAGTACTCACTGCAGTATCAGTTCTAGCCAGGATCGGCCTGGCGCGTTGGCGGGGCCGCGGCCTCGCGGACGTCTCGCGCCTCCTCAGAGCTCCCGATCTCCCCGGCGTTGCTCCAGTCGCAGCGCCTCGAGGACTGCGTCGAGACCCTCGAAGCCCTTGCCGTCCGGGGCGAAGTCCGGGGTCTCTTGCTGGGCCGAGACGTAGTCGCCCACCTTCGTCGCCACCCGAGTCAGGCTCGCCTCGCGCCCGGTGAAGAAGCGCTCGGTGAAGACGCGGAACTCGCGCACCCGACGGTGCACATCCCGCTCGCCGCGCAGGCGCCCGGACAGCTCGTTCCGCACGTCGACCTGCGGCATGCGGGGCGCGTTGTCGTGGTCGTACAGGTAGCTGTGATAGGTCTTGAGCGCAGGCGCCGCCGGGGACATCTCGTCCTTGACGGCTTCGACGCCTCGCATCGCCCGTATGAGGTCCTCGATCAGCGGACCTGCGCGCAGGTGGAGGTCGCGCTGGGGATACGGGATCTCCACCTGCTGCTCCTTGAGCACGTCCCAGACGTGGAAGTTCAGCTCGCCGGTCAGCCGATCGATGGAGATCCGACGGACGTCGATCCACACCAGCAGCTCGAAGTTCACCGAGTTGTCGCCGAAGTCCTTGAGCCACACGTTCGGCGGCGGGTCGTGCAGCACCTCGTGGTGGCGGTAGGCCGCGTTCAGCAGCGCCTGCTCGACCCGCCGCACGTCGCTGTTGTAGTGGACGCCCACAGGCACGTGAACGCGGACCGTCGGGTTGCTGTAGGTGTAGTTCGTGATCGATGAGCTGACCAGGCGGGAGGAGGGGATGACGATCTCCTGATTGCTCGGCGTCACCAGATGCACCGCCCGCGCCCCGAGCCCCTCGACCGTGCCGAAGTGCTCGTCCACCTTGACCACATCCCCCTTCTTCACCGACCGCCCGAACAACAGGATGAAGCCGCTGACCAGGTTGCGCGTGATGTCCTGCAACCCGAAGCCAATGCCTACGCCCAGCGCGCCGGCGAACACCGTCAGCGCGCCCAGCTTGACCCCGAGCGCGATCAGCCCCGCCAGCAATCCCAGCATGAACAGCGCATAGTGCGCCACCGTGTTGATCGCATACCCCACCCCCACCTCGACGCCGAGGCGCGGGTACACCCGATCGTTCAGAAACGGCCGAAGCAGACGTGAGATCAATATGAAGGTACCGAAGACGATGATGGACTTACAGATGGAATAGAGCGAGATCTGCGCGCTTCCGACGCGGAGGATGGTCACCTGCAGCAGCTCGAGCGCGAGGTTCTGAAGGCCGAGGAGCCACACCAGCACCGCCGCCAGCACGAGCCCCCCCCCCACCATCGTCATGCGCTCGATGCGTCGCAGGTTCTCCTTGCGCTCGGTGCTCAGCGTCCGCGCCCGCTCCTTGCGGAACCACGCCTCGAACCGACGCTGCAGCGCCCCCGTCACCGCCAGCACGGCCATGATCGCGTACACCCGCGTCAGCAGGTAGGTCGCCGCGTTGGTGAAGCCGATCGCCCAGAGCAGCGTCAGCAGGATCGAGACCCCGATCACCCAGCCGTAGTACCGAACCGTCAGCGTCCGGAGCCGCTCGCTCAGGCTCTGGCTCTCGCCCTCGGGCAGCAGCTCCATCACCTGGCTCTTGAGCCCGGTCAGGCGGAGCGCGATGATCGCGATCATGACCTTGTTCAAGAACAGCAGCGCATTGGTGACGTCGTCGCCGTGATCCTGGCGATAGCCTGTCGCCGCCACGATGAGCATCGCGACCCGGAACAAAAGCACCAGTCGCATCGACCAAAGCACGAGGTTGTACAGACCGCGCACCCGCGTCGGGTCCACGTTCAGCAGCGTGCCATCCAGGATCGCCTGAAGCAGCCCGCGGCCAAGCCGGAACAGGACCAGCGCCAGCAGCGCCTGCTCCACCAGCACGCCCCACGCCGTCTCCTGGGCCCGAAAGAACGACACGACGAGGGTGCCGAGCAGCAGCAGCACCATCGGCGCGCCGATCGCCGTCAGCACCTCCACCGTCGCATGCACTGGCCGAACCAACCAGGCCGGCAGGCGCTCCTCGAACCGCTCGGCCAACATCGGGAGCAGGCGCTCAAGCCGCTTGTCGACCGCGATGTGCAACACGATCGCCAGCAGCAGCAGCGCAAAGGGCAATACGCCCCTCAGCGGAGGGCCGAACGGGTCCGCCTGGAACGACCACCACCACGCGACCACCGCCGCGATCACCTTCGTGGTGCCGTCCTCGGCCGCGCCCAGGGTCGACCCATCGAAGCCGATCTCCTCGCGATCGAAGAACGTCTGCCAGAGAGAGTCCCCCTCAAGGGCGTCGCCCAGCAGGCCGTCTGTGGAGGGCGGCAGGAGCTCGACCGTCGTCTCCTCCTGCTCCGCGCCGTCCTTCAGGCTGCCGAGCACGTCGCCGACCTCGTCCTGGGCCTCGACAGGGCCGGCCGCGCCGAGCGTCAAGGCGAAGGCGAACAGCAGGAGCAGCGGGAGCGGGATGTGGCGCATGGGACGGAGACCTATTGAAGAGCGAGCGTCTCGAGCTGGGCGCGGGCGGCGTCCGCGATCCGCGGGTTGTCGTCTCGGGAGAGGCGGCGCAGCACGTTGCGGGCCTCCATGTCTCCGGCGCGCCCCAGCAGCGCGATCGCCCGCGTCGCCAGCTCCGCGTCACCCCGATAGAGGATGTTGACCAGCCGCGCCGTGGCGCTGGCATCCTTCTGCGGCAGCACCTCCTGGAGCAGCTCGAGCGCCGCCACCAGCAGGTTGCGGTCCGTGCTCGTCAGCGCCCCGATCAAACCGTCCAGCGCCGGTCGCGACGGCGTCTTGAGCCGGTTCTGCGAGGTCAGCAGCTCATGCAGCAGCTCCAGCCCCTTGACTCGCACCTCCGCCGCCGGTCCCAGCACGGCCTCCCAGGCCGATGGCTCGATCGCGGCGGTGAAGGTCGGGTCCGGCCGCTCCGGCACCGAGCTGATGAGCGCCGACAGCAGCCGCTGCAGCACCGTCACCTGCTTGGCCACACCGGCGGGCCAGCGACCCTCGGTCTTGCGGCTGCCGTGGATGCGCCGCAGCAGCGCCCGCACGACGTTCGCGATCGACGCCGCGCTCGGCACCAGCCGCCGCCCCGCCTGACGCAGCAGCGCCGCGCTCGCCTCCTCCTGGATCCAGATCTCCTCATCCCCGCTCGCCACGATCAGCAGGTCGATGGCCTCCTCCTCGGGGATGACGGTCAGCGCGGCCACCGCGCCCGCCCGCACGAAGAGGTCCACGTGGCGGACCTGATGGCGGAGCGACAAGAGCAGCTCGTGCAGCGGCCCCGCCAGCGACGCGCTCTCCTCCTCGGACAGCGGCCCCATCTGCGCGATCGCCCTCAGCGCGTTCGCCAGCAGGTCCGCCTCCGACTCGCCGGGCCGGGCCATGCGGATGAGCGTCGGCAGCGCGCGCTTGTCCCGCAGCGCGCCGAGCGCGTGCAGGGCGCTCCGGCGCCCGATGAAGTTCGGGCCGTGCAGGAGCTGGGTCAGCATGGGCATGGCGTCGAACTGCTCGTCGCGCACCCGCAGCCTCAGCTCCGTCAGGGCCATCTCGCGTCTCGGCGCCTCGGTCGACTGCAGCCCGAAGCCGATCTCCTCGGGCGACAGTCGCCGCGGCGGCTCCCCGGCCCGCACCTCCGGCGCGCTCTCCAGCCGCACCAGCGCCTCGCTCGCCTTCTGCGCCACAAACGCGTCCCGGTCCTTGAGACCGCGCTGGATCAGCGGCATCGCCCGCCGGTCCCCGAGGCGCCCGAGCGCCGCGTAGGCGTAGGCCCGCACGAAGTCGTCCCGGTCGTCGATGATGCGCGTGAGGAACTGAAACAGTGGGTCGTAGGGCTCGATGTGCGGGCTGGTCGCCGCGCACAGGGCCTGCATCGCGAACGCCCGGTTGTCGCCGAGTTCGTCGGCGTGCTGCTCGACGTAATGCCGCAGCCCCCCGATGGCCGCCGGGCTCGCGAGCTGCACCAGCGCCCGGAGCGCCCCCTGCCGATGGCGGGGCTCGTGGCTCTGGAGCGCCTCCAGCAGGGCGTCGACGGCGCTCTCGCCCATCTCGACGATCTGCGCCAGCGCGCGGTGCCGCTGGTCCTTGAGGGGATGGTCGAACAGGGCGATGAGGCGCCTCGCCATCGCCAGCTCGTCGCTGCGCAGCACGTCCGCGTAGGGGTCGGTCATGGCCACCTGCTCCACCAGAAGGAGAGCGACGCGCGGGCCCTCGCACATCGCGCCAACCTCACGTTTGCAGTTGGCTGCTGTACCACAACGCGGCGCGGTTGTCATGGCCCCTCCCCGGTGGCCTCGGCGCGGCGCCTCCCCGAGGCCCGTCCGCGCGATTGCCAATCGCGTCGCTGACGCCTACAGTGCATGGAGGTTCCCAGGCGGCGCAGCGGTGGAGGTAGAGGTGGCCGACGACCATTTCCTGAAGGTGCCGGGGCGCTTGATGCGCACCCTCAAGACCGGTCGGCTCAGCGGGCTCGTCGGCGGCAGCTACATCGGCGGCAAGCTGCTCGATCGCTTCAAGGACAAGGGCGACGCCGAGAAGGCGCAGATGGAGCGCCACCTCAAGAACGCCCGCCGCATCGTCGAGACCATGGCCGAGCTCCGCGGCCCGATGATGAAGGTCGGCCAGCTCCTGTCCACCCACGCCGAGGCGCTCCCCCAGGAGGTCGTCGACATCCTCTCCGCCCTCCAGTCCAAGGCGCCCCCGATGCCCTGGGCGGAGGTCCGCCAGCAGGTCTTCGCCGAGCTGGGCGCCTGGCCCGAGGAGGTCTTCGCGTCCTTCGAGCCCGAGGCCTTCGCCGCCGCCAGCATCGGCCAGGTCCACCGCGGCGTGGCCGAGGTCGACGAGGGCGGCACCACCACGGCCATCCCCGTGGCCGTCAAGGTCCAGTACCCGGCGGCCGACGGCATGGTGGAGAGCGACCTGCGCAACCTCTCGACGGCCATCGGGCTGGTCAAGGGCGTCGCCTCGGATGTGATCGGCCAGGAGAAGCTCGACTTCACGCCCGTCTACGAGGAGATCGGTGAGCACATGCGGCAGGAGACCGACTACTGCCGCGAGGCGTACAACGCCCAGCTCATGCGCGCCGTGCTGGCCGACCAGCCGGACGTGGTCGTGCCGCGCGTCTTCAACGCCTTCTCCTCCTTCCGCGTCATCACCTACGAGTTCGTCGAGGGCCAGCCGCTGGCCGAGTTCCTCAAGAGCGGCGCGACCGCCGAGCAGCGCCGCGCCGTGACCGAGCGCCTCGCCCGCTCGTTCTGGGCCCAGATCTTCGAGGCGGGCATCATGCACGCCGACCCGCACCCCGGCAATTACCTCATCATGGAAGACGGCCGGATCGCCCTGCTCGACTTCGGCTGCGTCAAGATCTTCTCCGAGCGCTGGGTGTCCGACTTCACCCGCCTGGTCCGCGCCTACATCGACGGCGACGAGGCCGAGGAGCGCGCCGCGATCCTCGCCCTGGAGCTGGTCGGGGAGGGCGCCAGCGAGGAGGAGATGGCCGACATGCGCAAGATCGGCCACTACTTCTCGGCGGGTCTGCTGGCCGACGAGCCGTTCCGGTTCGGCGCCGAGTTCGACTACGTCGGTCAGGGCAAGGACCTGATCCGCCACTTCCTGCGCGCGCGCCGCGTGCCCCGCAGCCACCAGGACTTCATCTTCCTGACCCGCGTCGCCCTGGGCCTCTACGAGTACTTCTCCCAGCTCGACGCGCCGGTGAACTACCACCGCATCGCCTGGCCGTTCATCGAGCACGGCTGGCAGGGTCGCAAGGTGGCCATCCCGGACTACTACCTGGAGTAGTCGCCGCTCACTTCGCTCTCGCGTGCATCTATCTATTACGTAAGGGGTTTTGGGGTTCGGGGTCGCTGCCCCGCGCTACCACGGGTAGGTCTTGAACAGCCACCGCCCCTGGCGCTCGGTCAGGTACAGCGAGATCCGGTCCACCGTCGGGTTCCCCTCATAGGCCACATCGACATACGCCGTCGCCTCTCCGGGCGCCACCACGTCCACGCGCGTGACGGTCACCCGCTTGATGTCGCGGGTCAGCAGCCGTGAGCCCTTCGCCCGGCGGTGGAACAGCTCCTCGGCGAAGTCCCGGCACGGCGCGCTCGGGTTCCGGCACTGAAAGTCGAGGATCTCGGACAGCAGCACCACGGCCGCGTCGAGCGACTGGCGCTGCTCCGGCGCCATGGCCACGACCTCGGCGGCCTCCGTGCAGTGCGCCGCCGTCCGGTCCGCGGCCGCCTTGTCCCATAGTGCGGAGAACTTCGCGTCGCACAACACCCCCTGGCCCTCGCTGTCGACGTGGAGACGGAACAAGGCCTCGGTGTCCTTGTAGGTCGCCGCGGCGGTGAACGCCTCGACGCTGTGGCGCACATCGTCCTCGGGGCTGGAGCAGGCGCTGGCAGCCATGAGGAGCAACAGGAGCAGGGCGGCGGTGGTGGAGCGCAACGGGACCTCGGCGGCTCGGGTTGGCCGCGGCAGGGTAGCACACAACGCGGGGGCGAGGTCACCCCCGGACCCTCACCCGTTGACGATCCGCTTCGGCGCGACCACGGCGGGCTCCACGCCCATCACCCCCTCGTACCTGGCCACGGTCAGGTCGAGGTACTCGGTGCTGAGGTCGATCCCGACGTACCGGCGGCCGTTCTCCAGGGCGGCGATGCCTGTGGTGCCGGAGCCGTTGAACGGATCGAGGACGGTGTCGCCCTCGTTGCTGGCGGCGCGGACGATGCGGTCGAGCAGGGCGATGGGCTTCTGGGTGGGGTGCTTGCCGTGGGCCTTCTCCTCCTTGCGGGGAGGGGTGAACGACCACATGGAGCGCATCTGCTTGCCGCCGTTCTCCTCCTTCATCTCCTTGTAGTTGAAGGTGTGGCGGGAGCGGGTGTCGCGGGCGGCCCAGAGGATGGTCTCGGTGGTGTGGGTGAAGAAGCGGCAGCTGAGGTTGGGCGCGGCGTTGGGCTTGAACCAGGTGATGTCGTTCAGGATCTTGAAGCCGAGCTCCTGGAGCGCGAAGCCGATGCTGAAGATGGTGTGGTGGGTGCCCGAGATCATGATGGTGCCGTTGGGCTTGAGGGCGCTCTGGCAGCGTTCGAGCCAGGCCCGATTGAAGGCGTGGTTGGCTTCGATGCCGTTGGACTTGTCCCACTTGCCCTTGTCGACCGACACCATCTTGCCGCTCTGGCAGGTCATCCCGCCGTTGCTCAGGAAGTAGGGCGGGTCGGCGAAGATCAGGTCGAACCGCTCGTCGCCCAGCTCCGGCAGCACCTCCATGCTGTCGCCGAGATACAGCTCGAAGCCCACCTCGTCGTCGGCGAAGTAGGGCTTCAAGGTGTCTTTGGCGGCGGGGGCGAGCGTGAGTGTCCGAGGGGCCATGAGATCCTCCATCCGTGGAGCGTGGGTGACGTATCGGGTGATCTGTCTCCCCACTCTTCCGTGAGTCGCGAGAGATCGGATCAGGTGATCAGGTATACCGGGATTTTGTCGTCGCCGATCGGACAGAGCGCCGCGTCGCGCCCAGGGGCGCCGTTTGAAGCGGGTGCGCTGTCCGTGGCAACGGGATGCCCCGGTGAGGTGTCGGGGCGGCGTCCTCAATGTAGGTGCGCCGCCGTGATCCAACGTGCCTCACCGCGGAGGATAGGAGGGGGTGATCGCGTGTCAAAAAATTGGCCGAAGATGTTGGCGCGGGTCGACGGCTCACCCGGTTTGACAAACGCGGCGGCAGGCGGTTGACTGTGGGTCGGTCCGCTCGCTCGGGCCTGTCTCATCCGGGAGCGAGCATCCACTGCAGCCCAACCGCTGCCGCGACCAGACAATCACCCCAAGCCACCCATACCTCCCAACATGGCAAAGAACTTCGCTCTCATCGGCGCGGCCGGCTTCGTCGCCCCGCGTCACCTCAAGGCCATTCACGACACGGGCAACACGCTGATCGCGGCGGCCGATCCGAAGGACTCGGTCGGGGTGTTGGACCGGTACTTCCCCGAGGCCCGCTTCTTCACCGAGTTCGAGCGCTTCGATCGCTTCCTCGAGAAGCAGCGCCGCCGGGGCGACGACGGCCAGGTCCATTATGTGTCCGTCTGCTCGCCCAACTACCTCCACGACGCCCACTGTCGGCTCGCGCTCCGCGTCAAGGCCGACGCCATCTGCGAAAAACCGCTCGTCATCAGCCCGTGGAACATCGACCAGCTCGCCGAGCTCGAGGCCGAGACCGGCGGGCGGGTGTGGAACGTCCTCCAGCTCCGCCTCCACGACGCCGTGCGAGAGCTGCGCGACCGCTACGACGCCGAGCGCTTCGATGGCCGGGCCGAGGTCGTGCTGACGTATGTGACGCGGCGAGGACCGTGGTACCTGCAGTCGTGGAAGGGGTCGGTGGAGAAGTCGGGGGGCGTGGCGCTCAACATCGGCATCCACTTCTTCGACATGCTGCTGTGGCTCTTCGGAGCCTGCCATGAGACGGAGGTCCACCTCAACTCCCCGACCCGCATGGCCGGACGCCTCGAGCTCGAGCGCGCCCGCGTCCGCTGGTTCCTGTCCGTGGATGGCAGCGATCTGCCGCCGAGCGTGACGCAGCGGGGCGAGTCCGCCTTCCGCTCCATCACCATCGATGGCGAGGAGCTCGACTTCACCCACGGCTTCACCGATCTGCACACCCGCACCTACGAGGAGGTGCTGGCCGGGCGCGGCTTCGGCCTCGACGCCGCGCGGCCGTCGATCGAGGTCGTCTACCGCACCCGGACGAGCGAGCTGGTCAAGAACCCGCAGGAACCCCACCCGCTGCTGGCGGGCAAGGCCATCACCGACCTGTGACCCTCCGCTCGCACCCGGGGTGCTCGCCATGAAGATCGTGACCGTCATCGGCGCGCGGCCGCAGTTCATCAAGGCTGCGCCGGTCAGCCGCGCGCTCGCCGCGGCTGGCCTCGTCGAGGTGGTTGTCCACACCGGACAGCACTACGACGACAACATGTCCGGCGTCTTCTTCGAGGAGCTGGAGATGGCGCCGCCCGCCTTCAACCTCGGCGTCGGCTCCGGCAGCCACGGCGTGCAGACCGCGCGCATGCTCGAGGGCATCGAGCGCGTGCTGCTCGAGGTCCAACCCGACTGGCTGGTCGTCTACGGCGACACCAATTCGACCCTGGCCGCCGCCGTGGCGGCCTCCAAGCTCCACGTCCCGGTCGCCCACGTCGAGGCGGGCCTGCGCTCGTTCAATCGCCGCATGCCCGAGGAGGTCAACCGCGTGTTGACCGACCACGCCTCCACCCTCCTCTTCGCCCCTACCGCCGCCGCCGTCGCCCACCTCGCCGCCGAGGGCATCGCCGGCGCCTCGGTCGTGGAGGTGGGCGACGTCATGTACGACGCCGCCCTCCACTTCGGCGACAAGGCCGCGCGCCAGAGCCTCGTGCTCGACCGCCTCGGCCTCGCGCCCGCCTCCTACATCCTGGCCACGGCCCACCGGGCCGAGAACACCGACGACCCCGAGCGCCTCCGCGCGGTCGTGCTCGCGCTGTCCGCCATCGCCGCCGAGCTGCCGGTCGTCCTTCCGCTCCACCCCCGCACCCGCGCCGCCCTGCACCGCACCGGCCTGTTGGAGCAGGCGTGCGCGACCCTGAAGGTCATCGAGCCCGTAGGCTACCTCGACATGGTGACCCTGGAGCGCCACGCGCGGCTCATCGCCACGGACTCGGGCGGGGTACAGAAGGAGGCGTTCTTCTACCGCGTGCCCTGCGTCACGCTCCGCGACGAGACCGAGTGGATGGAGCTCGTCGAGCTGGGCTGGAATCGCCTCGTGTCGCCCGTGAGCCCGGGGGTCGTGACCGCCGCCATCACCGAGAGCCTTCAGACCGCCGAGCGCGCCGAGCCGCCGGCTGGCCTGTTCGGCGGTGGGCAGGCCGCCCCGCGCATCGCGCGGTCGATCGTGGAGCATGGGCGCGGATGAAGATCCTGATCGTGAGCTGGTTCTTTCCGCCGTACAACGCCATCGGTGCGGTGCGGGTCGGCAAGTTCGCCAAGTTCCTGCACGAGCTCGGACACGAGGTCCGGGTGATCTCGGGGCGGGATCAGCCGCTGGAGGCGTCGCTCCCGGTGGAGCTGCCCGAGGCCCACGTGCTGCGGACGCCGTGGATCAACTTCAACGCGCCCGCCGAGCTGGCCCTCGGCGGCCGCGCGCAGGTCAAGGCGCACGGGTTCGAGCCCCGCGGCCCGCTGCGCCAGGTGATGAGCGTGGCCCGCACGCTCTACAAGGACCTCCTGAACCTCCCCGACGCCCAGATCGGCTGGACCCCCTTCGCCGTGCTCCAGGGGACGCGTTGGCTCGGCGACTTCCGACCGGACGTGATCTTCGCCAGCGCCCAGCCCGTCACGAGTCTGATCGTTGGCGCGGCGCTCTCTCGTCGCCTCGGCGTGCCCTGGGTGGCCGACCTCCGCGACCTGCTGGATGACCCGGTCTACTACACCTACTCCCCGTGGCGCCGTCAGCTCGATGGTCCGCTCATCGACCGCCTCGTCTCCACCGCATCCACCGTCGTGACGGTCTCCGAGCCGCTCCGCGAGATCATCGCCGCGCGCTGGGGCCTGCCCACCGAGCTCGTGCTCAACGGCTTCGATCCGGCCGACTTCCCCGCTGGCGTCGAGGTGCCCCGGGGCGACGGTCGCCTGCACCTCGTGCACACCGGTACCCTCAACGGTGACAAGCGCGACCCCCGCCCCCTGTTCGAGGCGCTGGCCTCGATGGGACCGGCCGCTGACGCCGTCCGGGTCCACTTCTACGGCCGCGGCACCGAGCTCGCCCGCCGCGTGTCGGAGGAGCTGCAGCTCGGCGACATCGTCGTGATGCACGGGGCGGTGCCCTACGCCGAGGCGCTCCGCGCCCAGGCCAGCGCCGACCTGAACCTGCTGATCCTCCATAACCACCCGAGCGAAAAGGGGATCTTCACTGGCAAGCTGTTCGAGTACCTCGGCGCGCGCCGGCCGATCCTGGCGCTCGGGCCGCCTGATGCGGCCGCGTGCGCGCTCATTGCCGAGCGCCGCGCGGGGCTCGTGCTCAACGACCCGGCCGAGATCGCCACGCACCTGCGGATGTGGGTGGCCGCCAGGGCCGACCATGGTCCGATGCCGCCCCTTGACGACACCGTCTCGCTCGGCCTCACGCGGCTTGAGCAGACCCGGGTGCTGGAGGGTGTGTTGAGGCGGGTCGCCGCCCCACGCTAATCCGTCGCGCTCGACGCGCGACGGCTCGCGCGTGGGGACTTCCTAGCGGTTGTCTAGGGTTTCTTGAAGGCACGTGGCACTTTGTTGACTAATCATATGTTCAGTTATTCGAGCGTGTGATGGTGTCAGGGCGGCGACGCTGGG
>Ga0100377_1000181_pt1 | contig 50907 bp, 36 predicted proteins | sample CryGeymeta201501_FD_83664 | JGI IMG/M metagenome (GOLD analysis project Ga0100377, IMG submission 83664) | Groundwater microbial communities from Crystal Geyser aquifers in Utah, USA - Crystal Geyser metaG 2015-01 | ecosystem: Environmental > Aquatic > Deep subsurface > Groundwater | place: USA... | reverse complement strand
TATATTTATATATGTAAGAATGGTATTTTGGGTTTTGGTGTGTGTGGTTGTACGGGTAGTGGTGGGGGGGTGTGGTTTTGGTGGGGGGGGGGGGGGGGGGGGGGGGGGGCCTGCACCCCCCGCCCAAGATCCTCCGCGATCCGTCGCGCCACCTCCGCCGGCTCCGGGTGCACATACGCCTGCCGCACCTCCCACCCCACCGCGGCCACCTCGACCCCCACGGCCCCTCGCCGCCGATCTCCCTCACCCGGCCAGGCCTCCCCGCCGGCCCTCACGTCCTCGGCCGTGTACAGCGCCCGGATCTTCAGTCCACCCTCCACCGCCCGCGCCAGCTTCTCCACCGCCCGACCCTTCAGATCCTTGCTCACCCGCTCCATCCACGCCTCGACCGGCACCGGCGCGAACACCTCCTGCAGCGACCACCTCTCCTCCGTCATCCTTCGCTCCTCCTCTCCTCACGCGTCCGGTCCTCGCCGTCGCCAGGCTCCTCCAGCGGGCGGCTCCAAAGTGGTCCGACCGGGCCCCCACGTCAAGGCCCAACCACCCCCTTGCACCCGCCGCCCATCTGTCCTACCTCCTCCCTTCCACCTCCACCGCCGCCTCGCCCCGGCGGCGCTGAACCGGTGCCCCATGACCCGCCCCCTCACCCTCGCCCCCTACGATCCCGGCTGGCCCGCCGCCTACACCGCCGAGGCCGCCGCCATCACCTCCGCCCTCGGCCTGGCCGAACACGGCGGCGTCCTCTACGACCTCGCGCACATCGGCAGCACCAGCGTGCCCGGCCTCGTCGCCAAGCCCTGCATCGACATCGTCGCCCGCATCCACCCCCTGCCGCCCCCCGCCCACACACTCGCGGCCCTCGCCGCCCTCGGCTACACCTACCGCGGCGAGCACGGCGTCCCCGGCCGCCACTACCTCCACCGCGCCGACGAGGTCCACCTCCACGTCGTCTCCTTCGACACCGAGCACTACGCGCACCACGTCCTGTTCCGCGACCTCCTCCGCGACCACGCCCCCTCCCGCGACCGCTACGCCGCCCTCAAGACCTCACTCGCCCACCTCCTCCCCCACGCCCGCCCCGCCTACACCGCCGCCAAGGCACCCCTCATCACCGAGCTCGTCGCACTCGCCGAGACCCACCACGTCGCCCGCACCGCCTTCGCCCCCATCCACGCCCTCACCGCCGCACTCGCCGACGCCCCCGTCCCCTGGGCCGTCGCCAGCGGCTGGGCCCTCGACCTCGCCCTCGCCGCCCCCTCCCGCCACCACGACGACCTCGACCTCGCCGTCGCCCGCCACGACGCCCCGGACCTCCTCAACCACCTGGCCGCGACCGCCTGGACCCTCCACGTCGTTGTCGCCCACGGCGCCTACCTCCCCTGGACCCCCACCACCCCCATTCCCCCCGACGCCCACCAGGTCCACGCCCGCCGCGCCGGCGTCTTCCTCGACATCCTCCTCGAACCCCGCGACCCCGACCTCTGGCGCTTTCGCCGCCACCCCTCCATCACCCGACCCCTCTCCCTCGCCCTCCAACACGCCATGGGCGTCCCCATCCTCGCCCCCGAGCTCGTCCTCCTCTTCAAGGCCGCCACCCGCGGCGCACCCCCACGCCCCAAAGACGAACGCGACTTCGCCCGCGTCGCCCACACCCTCGCCCCTGAGCCCCGCCGCTGGTTGATCGAGGCGCTGCGGACGGTGTCGCCGGGGCATGGGTGGATCGAGGCGCTGGAAGGGTAGGGGCTGAGGCGAGGGGGAGCCGCGGGGGTAGAGGGAAGCTCCCTGGCGATCCACATCCGTGCCTGGCCCATCCACTCCACCAGCCCCACCTTCCCGGCGCGCTTCTGATCGAACGGAGGTCTTTCGTGTCATACAAGCCATACACGACAGCCGAGTGGGAGCTGCACCTCCTCCTGCGCAGGCTCGACACCCCAAAGCTCGTTGAGCTCACCGCCGAGGCGCTCAATCACGCCACGGACGCGGACGACGACACGCTGCACGTGCACGTGGTTGCCCTGTGGGACCATCCCGAGCCGACCGTCTTCGCCGCCGCGTGCGGCTGGTGTCGCGGCGACGCTCCCATCGAGCGGGAGACGGGCGCAGGTGTGCTCGGGCTCCTTGGAGCAGGAGCGGAGGGTCACCCCTCGGGTTACCGACCGTTCGCGGCACCTTCGATCGAGCTGCTCCGGTCGATGTTGGATGATGGGGACACCGGCGTGGTGGAGTCGGCCATCTTCGCCCTTGGCAACCTCGACGCCGACAGCGCCGTCGCGCGCTTCGCCGAGCTGATCACCCACCCCGACGAGCGCATACGGTACGCCCTCGCGGTGGCCCTCGGACGCCTCCACACGCCCGTCGTCACCGAGCTCCTGATCGAGCTCAGCGCCGACCCCGTCGCCAAGGTCCGGGACTGGGCCACCTTCGGGCTGGGGAACATCGGCGATCAGGACAGCGTCGAGATCCGAGATGCGCTGTGGGCGCGGATCGACGATCCAGACTACGACACGCGCAGCGAGGCGCGGGTCGGTCTGGCCAAGCGGCAGGACACCCTCATCGTCGAGGTTCTGCTCAAGACCTTCCGGGCCGAGGACCCCGTCGTCGGGATGATGGATCTGGAGGCGGCTACCGAGCTGGCGCACCCCGACCTGCACGACGACCTGGTGGCGCTCCGCACCTGGTGGGATGTCGATGACCGGCTGCTGGAGGAGGCCATCGCCGCGTGTTCACGCCCGTGACCGTAGCTCCCGAATGAGCGGGCACGTCGACGCAGGTTCGGCCCGATCGAGCCTGGCGAGGCCGTCTGCTCGGACTGGCTGGTGGACGGTTCTTGATGGGTGGGTGGTGATGGTGCGGACAAGCTCCCCCGCCGCTGCATCCGCGCAGCAAAGCTGCGCGGGCAGCGGCGACCCCTCGTGAACGAGGGGTGCTCGGGCCCTCTCATGATCCACGGTCTGTGGTTCACGTCTCGAGGCACGGTCGACACTCTGGGAACCGGGGACCGTGGCGAGCTGGTGGCGTTCGACTCCCCGCGTCACATAAGCGGCCGAGATAATTAGATAACTCACTGCCTCGACCGATATGATCCTCGACCGAGCCTCCAGACGTGAACCCCAGCCCGTGGATCGTGAGAGGGCCCGAGCACCCCTCGTTCACGAGGGGTCGCCGCTGCCCGCGCAGCTTTGCTGCGCGGATGCAGCGGCGGGGGAGTTCCGGCCACCGAGATGCAACAGACCTCATGAGAGCCCGAGCACCCCTCGTTCACGAGGGGTCGCCGCTGCCCGCGCAGCTTTGCTGCGCGGATGCAGCGGCGGGGGAGCTTGTCCGCACCATCACCACCCACCCATCGAGAACCGTCCCACCCCCCACCCACCTCCCACCCTACGCCCTCCGCCGCCTCAGCTGCCCGATCAAGCTGGACGCCTTCTGCATCCACCCGCTCTCCTGCCCGGTGGCGGGCTCGGGGCGTCGGACGCTCATGACGACCTTGAGCAGCGACTGGACGAGCTCGATGATGCTCAGGACGCGGGAGACGTGCTCGATGTTGTATTGGCGGTCGTCCTCCTCTTGCCACTCGAGCTCGGCGCGGACGTCTTCGAGGGCGACGCGGGCGGACTCGAGGAGCATCCACTCGCGGGAGCGGAGGATCTCGGAGACGGTGGGCCAGACGTCCAGGCTGGCCTCGATGGGGGCGTTGCGGCGGTCGTCGACGGCGCGGACGAGGTTGCGCTCCATGAGCTCGGTGACGGTGAGGCTGACGAGGGACTTGCTGACCTCGAGGGCCTCGGCGATCTCGTTCTGGTGGCGGGGGTGGCGGGAGAGGACGACGTAGGTCCAGACGCGACCCTGCACCTTCTTGAAGCCCCAGTACTCGACCAGCTCCCCGACGGCGTCGCAGGCGGTGACGATGCGGAGGGTGAGGGTGTCGGTGAAGTCGGAGCGCCGTCGTCGGGGGGAGTCCTGGCCGTCGTGGGCTTCCTTGGGGGTCGTCATGGGGTCGTGGCCTCCTGTCGGTGGAGCGTCGTCAAGTTCAACGCGTTTTGAACTTGATCTGCGCCGAGCGTAGCACTATCTTCCGGTTGAGTTCAAGACGTCTTGAACAACTTCCGGGACCTCGCGCCGACCACCGCTGGCGCGTTCGGACGCGGGGAAGGATAACCATGCTGGCTGGTCGATCAAGCGCAGGTGCGATGACGGAGGCGACGGCGGCGCTGCGGCCGGGCGTCGACGCGGAGCCCCTCCGGGTGGCGACGGGGCGGTGGCGGATCGGGGCGCTGCCGCTGGCGTCGCTGATGTCGCAAGCGCCGCTGGGGGTGGCGCCGGGGTTCTACTGGCGTCCGTCGCAGGGGCGGGTGTGCGCGGCGTTCGGGGGGGTGGTGACGCTGCGGGACGGTCGCATGGCGAGTTCAATCCGTTGTGAACAACGGGCAGGGGATGGGGAGGCGGCGCCGCTGCGGTTGTTCGGGGGCTTCGCCTTCGACGCGGCGGTGGCGCATGAGGGGGGCTGGGGGGCGTGGGGTGGGGCGCGGTTCGTGGCGCCGGAGGTGGTGCTGGAGGAGGAGGGCGGCGCGGTGTGGATGACCATCGCGACGCGGGTGATGGGGGAGGAGTCGTCGGCGGTGGTGGCAGCACGGCTGGAGGCGGGGCGGAGGCGGTGGGTGGCGGCGCTCGGGGAGGCCGGCTCGGGGGTGGGCGTGAGCGAGGCGCCGCCGGTGTTGGGGCGGGATGACGGGAGCGGGGCGTGGTATCGGGCGGGGGTCGCTGAGGTGGTGGAGCGGCTGTCGGCCGGGAGCGGCGACGCGGGGGGGCTTCGGAAGGTGGTGTTGGCGCGGCCGTCGCGGGTGGCGCTCGGGGGGCCGATGCCGCCGGGGTTGTTGCTGGAGGCGTTGGCGGCGGCCGAGCCGCAGTGCACGCAGTTCATGGTGCCGGCGGGGCAGTGGAGCGGCCGAGGGCGGTGGTGGGCCTCGGACACGTACTTCGCGGGCTCGACGCCGGAGTGGCTGGTGCGGGTGGAGCGCGGCGAGGTCGCGGTGGATGCGCTGGCGGGGACGGGCGCGGTGGGGGAGGGGGAGGCGCTGCTGGGGAGCGCGAAGGATCGGGTGGAGCACGCGTTGGTGGTGGACGCCATCGCGGGGGCGCTGGCCCGACACTGCGTGGGCGTGGAGCGGCCGGGGGGGCCGGGCCTGAAGGTGTTGAGGGACATGCTGCACCTGTGGACGCCGTTCCGGGCGCGGCTGATGGCGGGCCAGACGGTCCTGGACGTGGCGCGGTCGCTGCACCCGACGCCCGCCGTGTGCGGCCACCCGACCGACGCCGCGCGCCGCGTGTTGACCGAGATCGAGCGGGCGCATGGGTTTGTGCGCGGGTGGTACACGGGGGCGGTGGGCTGGTTCGACCTGGAGGGGCAGGGCGAGCTGGCGGTGGCGCTCCGGTGTGGGCGCATGTCGCCGATGGAGGCCGAGCTGTACGTCGGCGCGGGGCTGGTGGGTGGGTCGGAGCCCGAGGCCGAGGTGGAGGAGACGCGCATGAAGCTGCGGCCGATGCTGCGGGCGCTTGGCGCGGAGGGGCATCGGTGATGGCAGGGCGGGACCTGAACGTGAACGCGCTGTGGGCGCGGCTGATCATGGACGAGCTGCACGCGAGCGGGGTGCGGGCGATCTGTGTCTGTCCCGGATCGCGGTCGGCGATGCTGGCCTGGGCGGCCCAGGCGGACGCCCGGCTGGCGGTGACCAGCCACATCGACGAGCGATCGGCGGGGTTCTTCGCGCTGGGGATGGCGCGGGCGACGGGGCGGCCGGTGCCGGTGGTGTGCACCTCGGGGTCGGCGGCCACGCATCTGTTGCCGGCGCTGGTCGAGGCCGAGGCCGACCGGGTGCCGATGGTGGTGCTGTCGGCGGATCGACCGGCAGAGCTGCTCGGGTGCGGCGCGCCGCAGGCGATGGACCAGGCGGCGATGTTCGGAGGGTTTGTTCGAGAGTTTGTGAACTTGCCTGCGCCGAGCACCGATGCGGCCGTGCTTCGGTATGTTCGAAGCACCGTGAACCGGGCAGTGGACCGCGCGGTCGGTGGGGGCGGGGCGATGGCCGGTGGGGTTCATCTGAACGTGCCGTTTCGGGAGCCGCTGCAGCCGGTGGCGGTCGAGGACGTGGGGCTGGAGGCGCTGCCGGAGGACGTGGTGGTCGGTCGGCCGGGCGCGCCGTGGCTGGGCGTGGCGCGAGGCCCGGTCGGCGTGGGCGCGGACGTGGTGGCGGCCGTCGCGGCTCGGCTGGCGGCGGTCGGGCGGGCGCTGATCGTGGTCGGGCCGATGGGCGTGGGGCAGGACGCCAGCGCCGTCGCGGCGCTGGGCGCGCACCTTGGGGTGCCGGTGCTGGCCGATCCGCTCTCGGGGCTGCGGCAGCGCCGGTTTGAGGGTCAGGTGTGTCACCGATACGACGCCTGGAGCCGGGTGGAGGCGGTGCGGGGCGCGCTGGCGCCGGAGCTGATCCTGCGGTTCGGGGCGTCGATGACGTCGAAGTTCGTGCAGCAGCTCCGGGCGGGGGCCGACGGGGTCGAGGAGCTCGTCGTCGACGCGGGGGGCAAGCTGTACGACGTGGACCATCTGGCCGCGTCGTTGATCGTGGCCGAGCCGGGCCGATTCGCCGAGGCGCTGCGCGCGGCGACGGTGGCGCGGCCAGCGAGCCCGTGGGCGCGTGGGGTGGCGGAGGTCGAGGCTGAGGCGGGGCGGATCGGGCACGCGATGGTGGAGGAGGGCGGGCTGTGGGAGGGCGCGGTGGCGCGGGCGGTGGCCTCTCGGGTCCCGGCTGCCGGCAGCCTGTTCTGCGCCAGCAGCATGCCGATTCGGGATCTGGACGCCTTCGGGGGGCTGGTGGCGGACGGGGCGCGGGTGTTCGCCAACCGCGGCGTGAACGGGATCGATGGGCAGATCGCCACGGCGCTCGGCGTCGCTGCGGGCAGCGGGGGGCCGGTGGTCGGGCTGATCGGGGATGTGGCGTTTCTGCACGACGTGGGCTCGCTGCTGGGCGCGCGTCGCGCGCTGGAGGCGACGGCGGATGTGACGCTGGTGGTGATCGACAACCGGGGCGGCGGGATCTTCGCCTTCTTGCCCGTGGCGTCGGTGTGGGGGACGGCAGAGCCGCTGTTCACGACGCCGCCGGGGGTGGAGCTGGCGCCGATCGCCGCGGCCTTCGGGGCGCGGGTGCGCGAGGTGGCCGATCGGGCGGGGCTCGCTGCGGCGCTGAGTGAGGCGATCGGTCGGCCGGGGCTCGATGTGGTGGTGGTGCACGTGGACCGCGACGCCAACGTGGCGAAGCACCGCGCGCACCAGGCGGCGGTGGAGGCGGCGTTGCGCGGTGTCGTGGCCAGCTTCGGCGACGTGACGGAAGGAGGGCGGTGACCATGGCGGCGGAGCTTCGAGCGCAGAGCCCGGTGATGGTGTGGTGGCTGGCGGCGCGGCCCAGGACGCTGGTGGCGGCCGTGGTGCCGGTGCTGGTGGGCACGGCGCTGGCGTTCACCGAGGGCCGGGAGAACCTGTGGGCGGCGCTGGCTGCGCTGATGGGGGCCTTCTTCATCCAGATCGGCACGAACCTCGTCAACGACGTGGTGGACTTCAAGAAGGGCGCGGACACGGCCGAGCGGCTGGGGCCCATGCGGGTGACCCAGGCGGGGCTGCTGTCGCCGGGCAAGGTGGCGGCGGGCGCGGTGGTGGCCTTCGGGCTGGCGGTGGCGTGCGGGCTGTACCTGACGAGCCTGGTGGGGTGGCCGCTGCTGCTGGTGGGGGTGGTGTCGATCCTGTGCGGGATCGCGTACACGGCCGGGCCGTATCCGCTGGCGTACCGGGGGCTGGGGGACCTGTTCGTGTTCGTGTTCTTCGGGGTCGTGGCCACGCTGGGGACGTACTGGGTGGAGACGTTGGCGCTGGCGTGGACGCCGGTGGCGGCGTCGGTGCCGGTGGGGCTGCTCGCCATGGGGCTGCTGGTGGTGAACAACCTGCGGGACATCGAGGGCGACGCCAGGGTGAACAAGCGGACGCTGGCGGTGCGGCTGGGGCGGCGCGGGACGATCGCGCAATACCGGGCGCTGCTGGCGATCGCCTACCTGTCGCTGCCGGTGCTGTGGGGGGCGTTCGGCCTGAGCCCGTTCGTGCTGCTGCCGCTGGTCAGTCTGGTGTTGGCGGTGCCGCTGTGGCGGGACATCGGGGTGTTGAGTGGGGCGGAGCTGAACGGGGTGCTGGCGCGGACGGCGCGGCTGCAGCTCGTGTTCGGGGCGTTGCTGGCGCTGGGGGTGGTGCTGTGAAGCTCGTCGGCATCGACCTCCATCCGTTTGCGCTCGCGCTGCGGCGGCCGTTTGTGACCGGCGCCGGTCGCGTGGAGGCGCGGCGCGGCTTCGTGGTGACGCTGCGGGGCGAAGGCGGCTGCTTCGGGCACGGCGAGGTGTCGCCGCTGGCGCCGTGGCAGGCGGTGTCGGTGGAGGCGTGCTGGAGTGAGGCGGTGCAGCTCGGCGCGGCGATGCAGGGGAGGGCGCTGGAGGGGGTCCCCGACGTCGAGGCGTGGCACGCAGGGGTGTGGGCAGCGGTCAGCCCGGCGGTGCGGTTCGGGTTTGAGAGCGCGGCGCTGGATCTGCTTGGGCGGCGAGAGGGGGTGCCGGTCGCGCGGCTGCTCTCTGCGGACGCACGCAGGGTGGTCGAGTGCAACGCGGTGCTCGGCGGCGATGGCGTGGACGAGCTGGCTGGTGCGGCCAACACATTGATCGCAAAAGGGTTTTCGACCCTGAAGCTGAAGGTGGGCGCGGCGTCTGTGGCGGAGGACGTGCGGCGCGTCGCCGCGGTCCGCGCGGCCATCGGCGGTGGTGTGGCGCTGCGGCTCGACGCCAACGGCGCGTGGGGGCCGAAGGAGGCGGCCGCCTTCCTCGGCGCGGTGGAGTCGCTGGGCGTGGACTACGTGGAGGACCCGGTGGCCAGGCTGGCCGACTTCGGACCGCTCGCCCGTCGGTTCGCCGTCCCGCTGGCCTGGGATGCTGCCACGGCCGAGCCGGGCGAGCTGGTCGAGGCGATGGTGTCGGGCGCGGTGTCGGTCGTGGTGCTCAAGCCGGCCTTCCTCGGCGGCGCGCTGCCGACGCTCGCGCTGGCCCGCGTTGCCCGCGCCCACGGCGTCCGCGTCGTCGTCACGAGCGCGCTGGATGGCGCCCTCGGCCGGCTCGCCGCGGCCCACGTCGCCGCAGCGCTGCCGGACGCCCAGCCGGCCGGCCTCGCCACCGCGCACCTGCTCGCCGGGGACCTCTCGGCGGCGTGGCCGGACCGCGCGAGCCTCGACCTGGGGGGCTGTGCAGGGCTCGGCGTCACCGACCTCCGCACGCCCGGCGCTGACGCCTCGGGGCTGACCGCCGTGCGGCTCGGCGCCGCGGCGCGGTCGACCGTCGAGCACAGCCACGCGCCCCTGCCCTGGGTCCATCAAGCCCGGTGGCGCGGGGGCTCCACGGCCCTTGAGACGGTCACCGAGCGCTGGACCTTTGGCGAGCTGCTCGCCAACGCCGACGCGCTCGCCGGGTCCCTGTTTCAGCAGGGCGTCCGGCAGGGGGATCGGGTGCTGGTGCAGGCGACGAGCTCGGGTCGCCTCGTCGCGCTGCTGGTGGCGCTGTGGCGCCTCGGCGCGGTGCCTGTGCTGCTGCACCCGGCGCTGACCGCCGCAGAGCGCGCCGCCGCGGCGGTGGCTTCGGAGGCCGTTGCCGCCGCGCTCGCCACACCGGGGGACCGGCTCGGTGACCTGCCGGCGCTGCGCTGGCTCGAGGCCCGGCCGGCTGCCCCTGCGCCGTTGCAGGACACGGTGGAGCTGTCGGCGGCGGCGGTGGTGGTGATGTCGTCGGGGAGCACGGGGGCGCCGAAGCCGGTAGCGCTGAGCTGGTCCAACCTGGCGTTCTCGGCCGCGGGCTCCGCCGCGCAGCTCGGCCATGTCGAGGGCGACCGGTGGCTGGCGGTATTGCCGCTGTGCCACGTGGGCGGGCTGTCGATCGTGTATCGGTGCGCGCTGCTCGGCACGACGGTGGTGCTCCGGGCGCCGTTTGACGCCAGCGAGGTCGCTGCGTTGTTTGTGGAGGGCGCGGTCACGATGGCCTCGCTCGTGCCGACCATGGCGCTGCGGGTGGTCGAGGCGCTGGGGGGGCGGCGGGCCAGCGCCCGGCTGCGGGTCGTGTTGATCGGCGGCGGGCCGATCGACGACGGGCTGCTGGCCCGGTGCCGCGACGCGGGGCTCCCTGCGGTGCCGACGTTCGGGTTGTCGGAGGCCGCCTCGCAGGTCGCCACGGCGAGCCCGGTGGACGGCGAGGGCCGCCTCCAGCCGCTGCCGTTCACCTGCGTCCAGCTCATCGATGCCGATGACGACGGTATCGGCGAGCTGCTCGTGGACGGTCCGACGGTCAGCGCGGGGGTGGAGGGGGCGCTGGGGACCGGCGACTTCGGGCGGCTCGGCGCGTGGGGGCTGGAGGTGGTGGGACGGCGGACGGACCGCATCGTGAGCGGGGGAGAGAACGTGCATCCGCAGGAGGTGGAGCGCGCGCTGCTGAGCCACCCTGCCGTCAGGCAGGCGTGCGTGGTCGGCGTCGAGGACGCGGCGTGGGGGCAGCGGGTGGTGGCGGTGGTCGTGGCCCGAGGCGAAGTCGGCGCCGAGGCGCTCACGGCGCACTGCCGGCTGCACCTGGCGAGGCATAAAGTCCCTGGAAGCATCGAGTTTTACGACACTTTGCCCGAGGTCGGTCCCGGCAAGGTGGATCGTCGCGCTGTGCGCGAGCGGCTGATTCAAGAGAGCCCGAGGAGGCGAACGTGGAAGTGAGACACGCGGATGAAGACCCCGGTCGAGGGGCCGCAGGCCGTGAGACGTACGGTCTCAAGGTGCTGGAGCGCACGTTGGCGGCGGCCGGCTGCGATGACGAGCAGGCGAACCTCCGGGAGCTGCGGCAGTGGCTCTTCGAGGGGCTGATCGGGCTCGCCAGGGAGTTCGACGGGATGGGGATCGACGCCTCGAGCCCGTTGGAGCAGCGGGCGGCGCGGTTCATCCTCGACCTGCCGGGCAAGCGGCTGCGGCCGCTCTGCGCGCTGGTGGCGTCGAGGATCGGCGAGGGCTGGCGGAGCCCGGTGGTGCGCGACGTGGCGGTGGCGGCGGAGATGGTGCACAACGCCACGCTGCTGCACGACGACGTGATCGACCTCGGCACCGAGCGGCGCGGGCTGCCGTGTGCGCGGGTGGTGTACGGGAACGCGGCGAGCGTGCTGGGCGGGGACTTCCTGCTGGTGCGGGCGGTGCGTCGGATCCATCGGCATGGGCGGCCGGAGCTGGTCTTCGGGCTGCTGGACGTGGTGGAGGCCATGGTGGATGCCGAGGCCGAGCAGCTCGAGCTGCGGGGCCGGATGGTGTTCGATCGCGAGCGCTACCTGCGCATCGTCCAGGGCAAGACGGCATCTCTGTTCCGATGGAGCTTGTCCGGGGCGGCGCAGGCCGCTGGCGCCCCGGAGGCGCACGTGAAGGCGCTGGAGACGGTGGGCGCGTGCATGGGCGTGGCGTTCCAGCTCGTCGACGACCTGCTCGACGTGGAGGGCGACGCCGAGGCGCTCGGCAAGGATCTGTTCGCCGATCTGGAGGAGGGCAAGATGACGTGGCCGTTCATCATCGCCGCCGAGCGCGCCCCGTCGTTCGTGGCGACGCTCGAGGGGTGGATGCGCGACCACCGCGCGGGCGAGGCGGGCCGGCCCGACGCCGTGCTGGCGCTTCTGGTCGAGACCGAGGCGGCGGCGGCGACGCGCGCGTTTGCCGTGCAGCAGAGCGAGCTGGCGCTGGACGCGCTGAGGACTCTGCCGCCGAGCCCGGCGCGCACGATCCTCGAGGTGATTGTTCAAGCCATCGTGCACCGTCGCCAATAGGGCGGCGCAGCGTCGGGCGGCGGTCGCCGACCTCCGACATCGAGGTTGTTTCATGTTGATTGAACTGGACTCCGACGCCAACCTGGCGAACGTCAAGGCCTCCCTTCAGGCGATGGGGCTCTGGACCCACGCGCTCCACGGCCGCCCCGGCGAGCTTCCGAAGCTGCTCGTGGACCCAGGCTCACGGGCCTGCGACCTCACCGAGCTGCGCCGCGTGCCCGGGGTCGCGGGCGTGTTCGTCGCGCCCTCGGCCCACCCCCGGCTGGACGCCATGGGGCCCGTGGTGCGGGTGCGCGAGGTGCCCATCGGCGGGCCGTCGCCGGTCCTGATCGCAGGCCCATGCAGCGTCGAGTCCGAGAGCCAGATCCAACGCTCCGCCGAGCTCGTCCGCGCCGCTGGCGCCCGGTTCCTCCGCGGCGGAGCCTTCAAGCCCCGCACCTCGCCGCACTCCTTCCAGGGCGCGGGCGAGGTGGCCCTGCGGTGGCTTCGGCAGGCAGCGGACGCCCACGGGCTCGGCGTCGTGACCGAGGCCATGAGCGAGTCGCATCTGGAGAGCGTGGCGCGCGTCGCCGACATCATCCAGGTCGGCGCGCGCAACATGCAGAACTACAGCCTGCTGCACGCTGTGGGGCGGACCGGCGTGCCCGTCCTGCTCAAGCGCGGCCTCGCGGCGACCCTCGACGAGTGGCTCCTGGCCGGCGAGCACCTGCTGGACGCCGGCTGTCCCGGCGTGATCTTCTGCGAGCGCGGCATCCGGCACTTCGACCCGCAGACCCGCTTCCTGCTCGACGTGGGCGCGATCACGCTGCTGCGCGATGTCTACGGCGTCCCCGTGATCGCCGACCCCTCCCACGCCTCCGGGCGTCGGGACATGATCCAGCGCCTGTCGCTGTCGGCGTTGGCCGCTGGCGCGTGCGGCCTGATCGTCGAGGCCCACCCGAACGCTGGCGAGGCGTGCAGCGACGGCCCTCAGCAGCTCAACCCCGGCGAGCTGCTGGCGCTCGGCGCCACGATCGGCGCGACGCGACGCTGCCGCGAGGAGGGCATGATCGTCCCCCTGCCGGGCCGCGCCGCGATGTGATAGACCGCAGCGCGCGGCTCGGACACGCCCCTCGGCGCGGCCGCCGCGCAGCTGCCCCTCCCCGTCCTCTGGAGACCGTCATGCACCTGAACCAGACCCGCATCAACGACGCCGACGGCAGCGGCACGATGTTCGACCGCATCGCTGGCCGCTACGACCTGCTCAACCGCATCATCTCGCTCGGCGTGGACCAGCGCTGGCGCCGCCGCGCCGTCGATCTGCTGCTGCAGGGGCCGTCGCGCCGGTTCATGGACCTCGCCACGGGCACCTCGGATCTGGCGATCCAGGTCGCCCGGCGTCGGCCGGCCATCGAGGTGGACGGCGTGGACCCGAGCGCGGGCATGCTGGAGATCGGCCGCGGCAAGGTCGCGGCGCTGGGCCTCAGCGATCGCGTCCGGCTGCACCTCGGCGACGCCCAGGCCCTCGAGTTCGACGATGACACCTTCGATGGCGTGATCATGGGCTTTGGCATCCGCAACGTGCCCGATCGGGCGCTGGCGTTGGCGGAGATGCGTCGGGTGACCCGTCCCGGGGGGCGGGTGGTGATCCTGGAGCTGGCCGAGCCGCGCAGCGGGGCGATGGCGCCGCTGGCCCGGTTCCACATCCACACCGTCGTCCCGCGCATCGGGAGTCTGGTCGCCGGGGGTGAGGAGTACGCCTACCTCCAGGCGTCGATCGCGGACTTCCCGCCTCCTGATCGCTTCGTGACGCTGATGGAGGAGGCCGGTCTCCACGAGGTCCGCGCCGAGTCCCTGATGTTCGGCGTCGCGACCATCTTCGTGGGCATGGCGTAGGCGCCGGTGCGTGGGGCTGCGGGTGCGCCGAGCGGTCGACGCCGGGGGTTGAGGGCGGGCGAACGGATTTGTCGCCGACGGTTCGTTGGCGTATGTTCTGACCGCCTGACGATGGAGGGATCTATGAGACGTGTGTTGACAGGGATGGTATGGGCGCTGGTGCTGGCGGGCCTGTCGGCTTGCACCGCGCATGACGCAGGATCGAAGGACACGATCGGGTCGCCGGTGCTGTCCGGCAACGAGTCCTCCGACGGCGGCGACGCCGCCTCGCTCGAGCTGCCGAGCGGCCTGCGGATCGAGTTCATCGCGTTCGGCGATGGCCCGGCGCCCGAGGCGGGCCAGCTCGTCACGGTGCAATACACCGGTTGGCTCACCGACGGCACGAAGTTCGACTCCTCGGTCGACCGCGACGAGCCCTTTTCGTTCCGCCTGGGCAGCAACCAGGTGATCAAGGGTTGGGAGGAGGGGATCGCGAACATGAAGGTGGGCAGCAAGGCCAAGCTCACCATCCCGCCGGAGCTGGGCTACGGCGCCCGCGGCGCCGAGGACGTCATCCCCCCGAACGCTACGCTGATCTTCGAGGTGGAGCTGCTCAAGGCCGAGTAGCCGGGCGGTCAGCCCGACCTCACCGCCGCAGCTCCTCGACGACCGCCGGGTAGAGCAGCTCCAGGAACTCGCCTGCGACGAGCTTGCCGTCGGTCTGCGCTCGAGCGGTCTCGATGGCCCGGTCGAGGTCGGCCCACCAGTCGGCGAACCGCATGCGGCACCCTGCCCACTCCTCGGCGAGCGCGTCGTGATCGGCGAGGATGGGCGCGAGCGCGGTGGACAGGGCCTCGACGAGGCGCGGCGGCATCCGCTGGAGCTGATCGTCGCTGAGCGCGGTCTCGACGCCGCTGCGCGCGTCGAGCACCAGCTGGAGCGTGCCGCCGAGGGCGCGCCCGAGCTCGATGACCAGGGTCCTCATATCCTGCAGGATCGCGCCGACGCGCTCGGCGCCAGTGTCGATCAGCGCGATGGCGTTGAGCTCGCCGACGTCGCGTCGGAGGCTGCCGACGTGGCTCTGGATGCCGACCAGCCGCGCGTTGGCATCGTCGAGCCCGAGGGCGGCCCGGCAGAAGTGCTCTGTGAAGGTTGCAAAGTCGGCGGCGACGGCGGTGCCGGCGCGGAGCTGGACCACGATCTCGTGCCTGGCGGCCTCGAGCTTCTGCTCGGCGAGCTGATTGGCGACCTCCGGGGCGACTCGCTCGGTCGCATCCCACACCCGCGCCCCCGCCCACCACGCCACGAGCGCGGTCAGCAGGACCCCGGCGAGCACGCCGGCCGCAGCGACGGCGAGCGGTCGTCGGGATGGGGTTGGCGGCCGGAGGTGGTCGAGGTCGGCGGGATCGACCTCGGGGTACTTTTGCAGGAACAGGTCGCGGGTAAGAGGAGACGGGGCTGGGGTCATGGGCTCTCCGGTTGTGCGTCCACCGTGTGCCGCGAGGGAGAAGTGTCTATCACCGCTTGATAATCCCGGTGGGCATGGCTTTGACGCGTGCGGGGGTTGCGGCGACAATGCGGTCCCTGCGCGACAGCGGTGCGTGAGCGGGATTCCTGCAGACGATGGAGGTGACGATGTCGAGCTTCGATCAGCAACTCGAGCGTCCGGGGGCGCGCTTTCTGCTCACGGCAGCGGCGCTGGTGGTCGTGGTGGCAGGCCTGAAGGCCGCCGAGTCGATCCTGGTGCCGATCATGTTCGCGGCGTTTCTGGCGGTGATCAGCGCGCCGGCGATGTACTGGCTTCAGCAGCGCCGGGTGCCGCAGGGGTTGGCGGTGGTGCTCGTCGTGCTGGGCGTGATCGGATTCCTCGTGGGGGTCGGGACGCTGGTGGGCACCAGCGTGACGGACTTCACCAACGCGATCCCCCGCTACCGGGAGCGTCTGGCGGAGATGCTCCAGTCGGTGGCGGTCTGGACCGAGGCGTACGGGTATGAGCTCGATACCAATGACCTGCTGGGCTACATCGACCCCGCGCAGGCGATGGGTCTGGTGAGCACGGCGCTGACGAGCCTGGCCTCGACGCTCTCGGATACGATGTTCGTGATACTCACGATGATCTTTCTTCTCCTCGAGGCATCGGTGATGCCGGCGAAGATCCGCGCGGCCCTGGACAACCCCGACGCCGACCTGAGCCAGCTCACCAAGGTGGCGGCTGAGATCAACCGCTACCTCGTGATCAAGACGCTGGTGAGCCTCGGCACCGGGCTCATCGTTGGGCTCTGGGTGTGGTTCCTTGGCGTGGACTTCCCCTTCCTGTGGGGCCTGGTGGCGTTCCTCCTCAACTTCATCCCGAACATCGGCTCGATCATCGCGGCGATCCCGCCGGTGCTGCTGGCGCTGGTGCAGTTCGGCGGGGGCACCGCGCTGCTGACCGCAGGCGGCTACATCGTCGTCAACGCGGTGGCGGGCAACGTGATCGAGCCGCACTTCATGGGCCGCAAGCTGGGCCTGTCCAGCCTCGTCGTCTTCCTCTCCCTCGTCGTCTGGGGGTGGCTCTGGGGGCCGATCGGGATGCTGCTGAGCGTGCCGCTGACCATGATCGTCAAGATCCTGCTCGAGAACAGCAAGGACTTCCGCGGCATCGCGATCTTCCTCGGCGCCGATCCCCCCGAGATCGTGCCGCCGAAGCGACGCCGCACGGCCGTCGAGCGGGTCCGCTCCGCCATGGTGGCGCGCCGCCTCTCGGCGGTGTGGGGGGATGAAGCGGTCGAGGAGCCGCTCACGCTGCCGCCATCCAGCGCCGGGGCGACCTGTGCTGCGGCCGTCCAGGCGCCCCCGCTCGCCGCGACCACGACGACCATGAACCCTTCCGAACTCGCCACGGCCCAGCCGACCGTCCCTCCTGCCCCGACCGCCCCTCCTGCCCCGACCGCCCCTGACGCCGAGGTCGCGCCGCCGCCCGCGGCGGCCGATGCGGAGGACGCGCCGGTCCTGTCGGACGCCGAGGAGGCACCGGTCCTGTCGGACGCCGAGGAGGCGCCCGAGAAGCCGTAGGAGGTGGAAGGAGGGGGCCACCGAGGCCGCCCCCTGGCGGGCGGCCTCAGGCGAGGCGTCTCGGCGTCTACTCCACCGTCACAGACAGGGTGTAGTCGTTGATCGCGCCGGAGTAGCCGTACACGCGAAGGACATGGACGCCCGTGCTGTCCGCGGTGTAGCGGATGTGCTCGTTGTCGGAGGTGCCGGCGCTGCTGCCAGCCCGGGTGCCGTCGGGCTTGAGCAGCTCGGCGTCGATGTCGCCTCGGGCGTCAACGAAGCTGACGTTGATGTCGATGATCTGACCCGTGGTCAGGGTGATGGCGAAGAAGTCCGGGCCACCGCATGTGTTCAGCGTGTCCTGCGGCATCAGGTCGGCGTCCATGTTGGCAGCTGTGGCAGCGGTGTCGTTCGGCTCGAAGCGGTCGGCATCGCAGACGCCGCACAGGCTGTCGGGGCCGCAGTACTCGCCGTCGGCGCAGTCGCTGGTTGTGCCACAGATCGGCAGGTCACCGATCCGCAGGTCGAGCGCGTAGCTGTTGGCCGAATCCCCGTAGCTGTAGATGCGCACGTTGTAGACGCCGGCGGCGAGGTTGCTCCCGGTGAGGTACTCGTTGTCGGAGCCCGAGGTGGCGGTGTCGACGGAGGTCGCGCTGGCGGTGGAGAGGGCGGCGTCGATGTCGCCGTAGTCGTCGGTGAAGAGCACGCCGAGCCAGACGTCCTCACCCTCGTTGACCTGGAAGCTGTACCAGTCCTCGTCACCGCAGATCGCGTCGTCGAAGGTGCCGGGGGCGATCTCGATGGCCTCAGCGCGGGTGTTGTTGGGCTCGAGCACCTCAAGGCCACAGAGGGCCGGGACGCACGCGGCCTCGACGCAGACGTTGTCGCCGGCGCAGTCGTTGTCGGTCACGCACTCGACACAGGTGTTGTCGGGGGCGCAGACCTCGCTCGTCCCGCAGTCGTCGTTGTTGACGCACTCGTAGCAGAGACCGGTCGGGATGTCGCAGACCGCGGTGCCGCGACAATCGGTGTCGGCGGTGCAGCCGACCTGTTGCACGCAGAGATTATTCGTGCAGACCTCGTTCAGAGTACACGAGCTGCTCGATGCGCAGACGGGTACGTCGGCCCCGACGGTCACGGTGAGCGCGTAGTTGTTCGTGAAGGTGCCGATGTTGTACACACGCAGGTAGTAGATCCCGGCGGGCAGGTTCTCCGCGTAGACCACCTCGTTGTCCGTGGTGGAGATGGAGGTGTCGATCGTGGTGCCCGCGGCGTTGCTGAGCGCCACGTCGATGTCGCCGTCCGCGTCGGTGAACGCGACGAAGATGTGGACGCTCTCGCCTTCGGCGACGGGCACGGCGTACCAGTCGTTGTCTCCGCAGAGGATGGCGCCGTCGACCTGCGCCACGCCGGTGAGGTCCGTGGCGGTGTCGCGGGTGTTGTTGCCAGCCATGCCCTCCCAGGGGTCGTTCAGGCAGGCGGGGTCGACGCAGGCGTTGCCGGCGCAGACCGCCCCGTTGGTGCACTGGTTGTCGTCCAGGCACTCGACGCAGGTGAGGTTCGCCGGGTTGCAGACCTCGTTCGCACCGCAGTCGGCATCGGCGAGGCACTCGCGGCAGATGCCGGTGCCGACTTCGCAGACCTCGGTGTTGAGGCAATCGCTGTCGGCGGCGCAGGCGGGCCGCGTCTCACAGCGCTTGTTGACGCAGAGCTCGTTGAAGCCGCACTGCGCGTTGGCCGTGCACAGCTGGAACTCCGGGTTCACGACCACGGTGAGCGTGTAGACGTTGTTGACCGTGCCGGAGCCGTCCACCACGGCGAAGTACTTGCCCGCGGCGAGGTTGCGGCCGACGACGGACTCATTGTCCGTGCTGGAGGTGGAGCCACTGATCAGGGTGCCGTCCACGTCGCGCAGCTCGAGCTCGATGTTGCCGTTGTCGTCGATGAACTCGGCGAGCAGGTAGAGGTTGTCCCCCTCGGCGAGGTCGATGGAGAAGAAGTCCACATCGGTGCCGCAGATGGCCGCGCCGTCGAGGACCGCCGAGCCGGAGACGCCGATCGCGGTGTCTGCGGTGTTGTTGGGCTCGTAGGGATCGTTGAGGCAGGCCACGAAGGCGCAGGCGCCGCTGTCGCACGCGTAGCCGTCGCCGCAGTCGCTGTCGTCGCGGCAATCGGCGCACTCGAAGCCGATGCAGAACTCGTCGGTGGCGCAGTCGGTGTCGCTGAGGCAGCCGACGCACACCCCGGTGTCGACCTGACAGACCTCGTCGAAGTCGCAGTCGGCGTCGCCGGTGCAGGGCGGCCGCACCTGGCACTGGCTGTCGCGGCACTCGAAGTTGGGCTCAGTGCAGTCGGCGTCGCGGGCGCACAGGGTGAACGTGGGGTTGAGCTCGAGGGTGAGGCTGTAGGCGTTCGACGCGCCGTTGTAGCCGTAGACGTGCACGTTGTAGACGCCAGCGGTCAGGCTCTGACCGACCAGGCTCTCGTTGTCGGTGGTGGAGGTGGAGGCGTCGACCTCGTCGCCGTTGGCGTCGAGCAGCTCGGCGTCGATGTCGCCGATGCTGTCGCGGAACGCGATCAGGATGTAGGCGTCGTCGCCCTCGGCCACGGTGAAGCTGAACCAGTCGTCGTCGTCGCCGCAGATGCCCGCCCCGTCGAGGGTGCCCGGCGCGGTGATGGTCCAGGCCGCGTCCGCGGTCTCGTTGGGCTCGTAGGGGTCGCTGTCGTTGGCGCAGGCGGCCGGGGCACAGGTGCCAGCTCCGCAGGCGAGGCCGTCGCCACAGTCGGCGTCCACGACGCATTCGACGCAGGCGTAGTCGGCGCAGACGCCGTCGCGGCAATCGGCGTTTGTCACGCACTCGCGGCAGATGCCGGTCTCGGTCTCGCAGACCTCGGCTCCGGTGCAGTCGTCACTCGCGCTGCACGGAGGCTCTGGTTGGCACAGGTTCTCAAAGCACACCTCACCGTCCAGACACCCGGCGGAGCTATCGCACAGCGTGCCGGCCGGGTCGATATCGAGGGTGAGCGTGTAGGCGTTCTCGGCGGTGGAGAAGCCGTCCACGACGACGTAGACGGTCCTGGCCGTCGTCACGTTGGCGACGAACACGACCTCGACGTTGCCGGTGCCGGTGCTGTTGTCGAGGCTCGTGGTGCCGTCCTCATCACGCAGGCGAAGCTCGATGTCGCCGACCCGATGCACGAACCGCACGACCGCACGCAGAGACTGCCCGGCGGTCAGCGGCACGCCGAACCAGTCTTCGTCGCCATCGCAGATGGTGCCGGTGATGGTCTGGTCGGTGGCGGTGAGGCTGTTGGCGTTGGGGGCGTCGTTGTCGGGTTCGCGCTCGTCCGCGGCGCACACGAACAGCTCGCAGGCCCCGGTGGCCGGGTTGCAGAGGTCGTCACCGGTGCAGGTGACGTTGGCGCAGAGGTCGGCGGCGGCGCAGACACCGCCGCCGTCCGGGCCAGCGTGGGGGCAGTGGGTGGCGGCGTCGTCGGCGGCCGCGCCGGCGTGGTAGGTGCGGCACTGGAGGGTGTCGCCGGTGGTGTCGCCGTCGCTGCCCGTCGTGGCGAAGGCCGCACACGCGGCCTGGCAAGCGTCGTCGTCGGCATAGAGCGCGTCGTCGCCGCTGCAGTGGGTCTGCACGAGCCCGCAGTAGGTGTCGCAGGCCGTCTCAGCACCGGTGCAGACCTCCGTAAGCCCGAAGCCATCGATGGCCAGCGGTACGACCGTCGCGCAGGGGAGGTTGCCCACGGCGAGGATCTGGGCGCGGACCTCGGCATCATCTGCGCAAGCGGTTTGACACGCGCTCAGCGCCTGGGTGGCCACCGACTCGCCGCACGCGTCGAGGAACTCCTGGCACGCGGTCACGGTGCCGCAGAGCTCCTGACAGAGGGCGACCTCGTCGGTGCCGTTGTTGCTGTTGTTGGTGCCGTTGTTGCTGATGGTGCCGTTGTTACTGTTGTTGGACCCGTTGTTCGGGTTGTTATTGGACCCGTTGTTCGGGTTGTTGTTGGTGCCGTTGTTGTCATTGGTGCCGTTGTTCGGGCTGTTGTTGGACCCGTTGTTCAGCGCGCCGTTGTTTCCACTGTCGTCACCGCCGTCGTCACAGGCGGCGATCGCGAACATTCCGGTCGCGATCCATGAGACCAGCAGCGTGCGTTGGAGGTGGGAGCGATGCATGAAGACTCCAGAGGGTGAGAGACAGGATTGTCTTGCGGAAGGGCGTGATGTTGTCGGGCTGGTTCGTCAGGCCCGCCACAGAGGCGCATCGAGGTGGGACACGCCTGCGCGCGGCAAGCGGCGCAGTGCGCCTTGATGGCGGACTCGGACCCCAGGTCCGTCCACGCTCGCTTCAGGTCCAGGCTGGAGCCTAGCGCAAACCGGGACCGATTTCCAAGGGCGTGTGGGCCCGGCCCGTCGGAGGTCGGTCGGTGCGCGCCTCCGCGGGAATGAACCGGCCGGCCACGCGCGTTCTGCGCCTGGATGTGCTCGAGTCAACCTGGAGCTGAGGTGCGTGATGACGAAGGAGGTTCGAACCGGGGCGGTGTTCGCGGTGGCGGCAGCGCTGCTCATCGCCGCGCTCGCCGTGCAGTCCAACCCCCCACCAGCGCCCTCGCGCCGTCCGGTGGCCCCTGTCGTCGCTCCTCTCGCTCCGCCACCTCGCCGGACACCGCGTGTGCCGCCCGCCCCCATTCTGCCACCGCCGGAGCGCATCCGCGCTGAGCCGCCCATCCCGCCGGAGCCGCCGGCCGACCGTGGCGAAGCGGGACGGGTGCCGGGCACCGGGCCGCTCGAGGCGACGCTGAGCACGAACCTGGGCGACATCCACTGCGCGTTGTTCGAGAGGCAGGCGCCGCTGGCTGTCGACGCGTTCGTGGGGCTGGCCAACGGCTGGCGGGCGTACAAGGACCCGGAGACCGGGGCGTGGACCCGCGGTCGATTCTACGACGGCGTGACGTTCCATCGGGTCGTGCCCGGCTTCGTCATCCAGGCGGGGGACCCGACCGGCAAGGGTACGTACATGCCGGGCTTCAACTACCCGCTGGAGCTCGATCCGGTCCTGCACCACACCGCCGGCACCCTCGCGGTCGCTCACAAGGGGCCGAACCCCGACGGGAGCTTCAGCAACGGCAGCCAGTTCTACATCGCGCTCGACGCGCTGCCCCACCTCGATGGCGACTACACCATCTTCGGCCAGTGCCGCGACCTCGACGTCGCGCGCGCGATCGCCGCGTTGCCGACCGCCGAAGGCGATCGTCCGAAGCAGGCGGTCACGTTGCGCTCGGTCCGCATCGAGCGCGTCCGGTGACCGGGGCGCGGCGGTCCGGGGCAAGCGTCCCGGCCTTCGCGCTTCGTCACTGCTCCCACCCCGACCATCATTCGATGAACCGCTCCTGCCTTCGTCGCGGGCTGGCACGGGTGTGTCACGACGTTGGTCGCAGAGTGAGTCAGCGCATGGAACACCCCCGCACGGCGCGTGAATCTGGACGGTGCGGGGCGCGTGGCGGCAGACGGCGATCCCCGTTCGCCCGGCGGCGGTCGAGCGAGCCTCCGATGGGTATGGTCCCAGTCGGGATCGGGGTGCGCGCTGTCGCATGGTCCACGGCTGGCGAGGGTGCCGCGGCCGAATTCGTGCACATTGCACAAGCGGCGCCGGTGTTGGCACATGATGTGTACTGGCCGGACTCGTCCATGCGGGCGAGGCAGCTTGAACCTGGTGTGGTACGGCCGACAGGCACCGCCAGGCACCAAACCTCCGCTGTGCGACCGGCTGCGCCCCGCGTGGACACGTCTTCCCTCCTCTCAGCTCATCATCATGCGGCGGCCAGCTCGTCAAGTCGCCTCCCCCAAGGAGACAACGCGATGCGTACAAGCACAAAGGCGGCGATCCTGACCGCAGGTCTGGTCTGGATCGGGGTGTCGGGCGCGGCGGACGCGATCGCCGAGTTCGACGCCCAGGTTGAGGCCGCCACCGCAGGAGAGGTCGAGAAGACCCGCCTCTCCGAGGAGCGGGCGAAGCAGATCGAGCAGGAGAACGAGAAGCTGCGTCAAGAGCTGGAGAAGCTCAATGGCGGCTCCGAGGCGCCAGCCACCCCCGACGGTGAGGCGCCGAGCGACTCCAGGACGATCGAGGGCGAAGCACCCGAGAGCCCTGCCGCGCCGAAGGCTGAAGCGAAGCCGGCCGAGACGGACATGACGGCGTCGTCTCCGACGCCCGCCCCCGCCCCCGCGCCGAATCCCTGACCTCGCTGCGCCATCGGGCGCAACTCTGTGGCTTGACACGCCCGCAGGAAGTGAACACGTTCAGCTCGTCAGAGTTGAACGTGTTTACTTTTTGGCGCACGCGCCGAGTGAGGTGAGATGACCACGGCAGAGACGGAAGGACTGTCCGCAAAGGGGGCCGCGACACGCGCCCGTATCACGTCGGCGGCGTTCGCGCTGTTCGAGCGTGAGGGGTTTGAGGCGGCGACGATTCGGGACATCGCCAGGGAGGCGGGGGTCAGCCAGGGGCTGGTGTACCGCTATTACGACAGCAAGGAGGCGCTGGTCCTCGAGCTCTACGACGGCCTGTCGGCGGAGTTCGAGCATCGGGTGCGGGAGCTCCCGCGGGGGAGCTGGCCGATGCGCTTCGTGGTGGCGGTGCGCATGAGCCTCGAGGTGCTGCGGCCCCACCGGCAGGCGCTGCGTGGGCTGATGCCGCTCGGCGCCTCCGAGCGTCACGGGCACCTGTTCGGGCCATCGACGGGGTTCTCCAGGGAGCGGGTGCAGTCGGGCTTTGTGCACGTGGTCCGAGGCGCCCAGGGAAGCGTCGATGACGCCGAGCGTCTTGGCGTGGCGCTGTACCTGATCCACCTCGCGGTCGTGCTGTTCTGGCTCGTGGACCGCAGCGCGGAGCAGGCGGCGACCGCGCGCCTGCTTGACACGATAGAGCGTGTGGCGCCGGTGGTCGGACGGGGGCTCATGCTTCCGGGCGTTCGGCCGTTCGCGTTCGATCTGGCCGAGACGCTGGCGCTGGGGATCTTCGGCGCGGCCGATCCTGCCGGTGAGGTGGCGTGATGACGGAGACACTTGTCGATCTGACGGAGGTCGAGGGCGCCCAGCGGGTCGGTCGGGTGCGGGCCTCGTGGACGAAGATCGCTTGGCTGTACGCGATGCTGCTGCCCGCGCTGTGGTGGGGACCGGAGTCCCTGTCCTGGGGCACGGCGGCGTTCGCGGCGGGGCTGGGCCTGCTGACGTTGTGCCTGGGGCACTCGGTGGGGCTGCACCGCGGGATCATCCACAGGACGTTCCAGACCTCGAGGTGGTTTCGGAACGTGCTGGTGGTGCTGTTCATCCTGACCGGGCTTGGCGGGCCGCTGTCGTGGCTGCGTCTGCACGTGGTGCGGGACCATTGGCAGAGCCAGTCGGACACGCCGGCGTACTTCGGGTATGCGCACGGTATCTGGCGCGACTATCTGTGGAACCTGCACATGCAGTTCGAGCCGGCACGGTGGTCGGACTACCGGATCGACCCGGCGGACAGCGAGGACCCCTTCCTGCTGGCCATGGAGCGGACGTGGCCGCTGATCGTCCTCGGCTTTGCGCTGCTGGTGGGCCTCACCCTGGGGCCGGAGTACGTGGTGGTCGGGGTGTGCGGCCGCGTGGCGATGGGTATCCTCGGGCATTGGTTCGTGGGGTACGTCGCGCACAAGTTCGGCTATGTGCGCTACCACGTCGAGGGGGCGAGCGAGCATGGTCGCAACACGTGGCTGCTGGGGGTGTTGTCGTTCGGGGAGGGGTTTCACAACAACCACCACGCGCAGCCCTCGTCGGCGGCGATGGGGGAGGCGTGGTGGGAGCTCGACCTGGGCTACGCGGCGATCCGCGCGATGGAGGCGGTGGGGCTGGTCTGGGGGGTTCAGTCGAGCCGGCGGGCGAACGTGGCGATGAAGACCGGCGCGGCGCTGGTGCCCACGCGGTGGGAGGGTCACGAGGGCCAGCCTCCGCGCGACCCGATCGCGGTGCGCGTCGCGGCCCCGTGAGGCTTGTGGCCTGGCGGACTCACGAGCCGCCGAACAACCGCTTCCAGACCATGCCGAGCATGCCGGAGGGGGTCATGCCCTGGACGTCGGAGACCTCGTCGTCGGTCAGGGCCGCGCCGCGCAGCTCAGGGTGGATGACCCGGACCCCCGGTGGCTTGCGACGATCACACTCGGTCAGCGCGACGCTGGCCAGCTCCGCCCCCGTCAGGTCGAGCGTCTCGAGCCGGGCGATGCCGGGCAGGCTGAGCAGCCGCAGCACGTCCTCCGCCTCAAGCTCGTTGCGCGACAGGTCGAGGTACCGCAGCCGCGGTGGCAGGTGCCCGCTGAGCGTGAGCAGCACCTCGCCGTCGATCCGGCAACCGGACAGGTCGAGGTGTTGCAGCGCCGGGAAGCGGTGCGGCGCATCGAAGATGGCTGCGGCCAGTCGGGCGGCCCGCGTGTCGCGAAGGTCAAGATGGGAGAGGTGCTCCCATGTCGCCTGGGTAAAGTGCGGCATCTCCCCTGAGAGCAGGTTGTCCGCAAGGTTCAGACGCTCGAGGCGGCTCGGTGCGTGGGCGACGGCGAGCAGGGTGACGTCGCTGGAGGCGAGCCCGCAGTTGGTGAGGTTCGCGGCGCGGATGGTGCGCCAGGCGGGGGCTCCGGCCAGTCGGGCGACGGTCTCGCCGGTCAGCCTGGTCCCGCGGAGGTCGAGCGAGACGAGCTCGGGCGCGTCGAGGTTGGCCAGCGTGCAGGCCTCGCTGTCCCGCACCTCCATGGTCAACTCCCGCAGGCGTGGCATCGGCTCGGAGAACAGCGCATCGATGAACCGCGGCTCGGTGGAGGTCCGCACGGTCAGCGTCTCGAGCCGGCTGGTCGGGAACGCGCGCCCGTAGGCTGCGCTGAGGTTCACGTTGGTCAGCGTCAGCCGCGTGAGCCTCGGCCACACGAGCGCCTCGACGTGCGCCGGTGGGCGCAGCGCCCGCCGCGTGTGCGTGATCGTGGCCTCCTCAACCTCCCGAGCGTCGAGGCACGCCAGGAACCGGAACGCGACGTGGTCCTCCGCGGGGTCCCGCCCGAACTCCACGTTCAGCGACTTGAGGTGCGGGAGCTGGATGGGCGTGTCGTCGACCTGTCGGCGCCCGCTGACCCAGACCGTGAGGTCTCGCAAGCCCGCGCGGGCGAGGTTGGAGAGATTCTGATGCGACGTCGACGCGATCTGGATGTTGGCGGTTCGCACCATGCGTGCCCGGGGGTCGTCGGCGGGCAGGCTCTGGTGCAGCCAGCCGCCCGGCAGCACCCGCAGCGCGTCCGGCCAACCTTCGAGGTGCCCGACCGCGTAGTCCACGACCAGATCCCGCTCGTCGGCGTCGGTGTGATCGACGAGCGTGACCAGCGACTTCCAGACCTCCGGCGATGCGTCGCTGTACAGGAGCTCCCTCAGCCGCACCAGCTGCTCGTTCGCGGGCTTGCCGACCTTTGGGCTGGCTCCCTCGAGCCGCACGATGAACGGCCCGATCTCGAGCTCATCACCAGGCCGCAGCTTCGCCTTGCCGACCAGCGCCCCGTTGAGCCGAGTGCCCCGATTCGAGCCCAGGTCGATCAGCGTGGGCGGGTGGTCCCCGTTCACCTCGACCACGGCATGGAGACGGGCGATCTCGGGGTCATCGAGGCGGATGTGGGCCGTGGGCAATCGACCGATCCGGATGATCTCCCGATCGGTCGTGACGGTCGCTTCGAGGTTGCCCTGCCGAAGGATCTGGAAGACGAGCGGTGATCGTGCCATGGTCGTTGGCCTCGGAGTGTGGATGGTGTTGGCGGAGGCCCTCACCCCCCAGCCCCCTCTCCCCTCGACGGGGAGAGGGGGAGGCCCTCACCCCCCAACCCCCTCTCCCCTATGAGGGTAGAGGGGGGGTAGAACAGGATTTTTACTTATGCAGCAAGAGCTTACTGTCCGGCTCCCCCTCTCCCCGTCGAGGGGAGAGGGGGGTGAGGGCCTCCCCCTCTCCCGTCATACGGGAGAGGGGGCTGGGGGGTGAGGGCCTCCCTCTCTCCCGTCCTACGGGAGAGGGGGCTGGGGGGTGAGGGCCGCGGTGTCGGTGCGACAGGCGGTCAGGGCGGGGGGAGATACCAGATGGGCGAGGGTCTGGACGATCGTGGCAGGCTGAGCGGACGCGGCTACGGCGCCGAGCCGTCGGCGCGGCCTTGCACGTACTCGCGGACCTGGCGGGGATAGATCTCGAGGTTTCGGGTCCGGGCGGACACCTTGAATGTCTCGCAGTACCGGGCGAGGAAGGCGTCGTTGGGGATGGTCCCCGCCGCGTCCGCCGAGAACTCCGGCCGGAGGCGCTCCACGAAGTACATCTCCACCTCGCCGATGTTCTTGACGTGCTGGCTGCCCCGCAGCGTGCCGACGAAGAACGGCTCCAGCTCATCCCAGGTTGAGGCCGAGACGTTGATCGCGTTCGCCTCGCCGGCGCTCTCCATGCGCGAGGCCACGTTGACCGAGTCTCCCCAGATGTCGAACACGAACTTCTTGGAGCCGACCACGCCAGAGATGCAGGGGCCGCTGTGCATGCCCACGCGCATCTCCCAGTTCGCCAGATCCAGCCCGTCCACGACGTGCGGCTCGACGCGGTTGGCCTTGAGGCTGCGCAGGATGGCGAGCGCCGCCAGGGTGCAGTCGACCGCGTGTGAGTTCTTCTTGTCGGGCAGACCGGACGCGCACATGTAGGCGTCGCCGATGGTCTTGATCTTCTCGATCCCGTACTCCTCCATCAGCTCGTCGAAGGTGGAGAAATAGTCGTTCAGGCGGCGGATCAACGAGACCGGGTCGAGATGGAATGCAAGGCGTGAGAAGGAGACCACATCGGTGAACAGGACCGTGCACGCCCGGTAGGCCTTGGGCCGAACACCCTGTTTCTTGACCAGCGCGTCGGCCACGTGGTTCGGCAGGATGTTGAGGACCAGCTCGCGGAACAACAGGCTCTCGTGGCGGACCTGCTGGAGGAGCTCCTGGACCGGCTCCCAGTCGGCCGTGAAGGCGATGAGGCCCCGCGGCGACGCGGGGGTCGCCACCAGCTCCCACCGCAGCGAGTAGGCCTCCTCGCCGCTGCGCAGCTCGACGGTGCGCGAGGGTTGCTCGGCGACCGACACGAACAGGTCGTCGAAGGAGGTCGCGGCGAAGAGCATCTCGAAGGGGTCGCCCTGCCTGGCGGCCGCGGCCAGCAGATCGCGCGCGCGCTCGTTCGCGGCATGCACGACGCCGTGCTCATCGATCTGGACGACGACATTTCGGAGGAGATCCAGCACGCTCGGAGGTCTCATGGCGGCAGCGCTCGGCGGAGGGGACGTCGCGGGGACGACGCGAGGTCGGGTCGTCACGATGCGGCGTCCTCGAACGTGGTGCGCTCTTGAATCGGTGGCTCGTCGATGTCGATGAGGATGGGCAGCGTCTCCTGCTGCCAGTCGTCGTCGGCCAGGCGACGGACGGACACGGGCCCCACGGTGTGGGTGTAGATCGTCTCGGTGATGTCCATGATCACGTAGAAGCCGTTGGAGTTGCAGAACCGCAGCCCCGTGAAGTCGAGCAGCGTCTCTCGCACCTCCAGCTCGGGCAGGAGATTGTTGAGCTCGTCGAGGTGCTGTTCAAGGTACTTGTAGGGGTTGTCGATGCGGATCTCGCCCTCGAAGGAGACCTTCAGGGTCGGTCCGTCGACCTTGGCCACGGATGTGAAGACGCTGCGTCCCCCATCCATGATGTCTCCGTAGGAAATGACCTTCACGTCAGCTCTCCTAGTGCAAGCCGTGACTCAACGGTCATCTGCCCGTCGAGGAACTCGGTGGAAATCTGGAACTTGTTCTCGGCGACCAGCCGCATCAGGCCGATACCGCCCTTCTGGCGTCCGACACGTCGGTCTCGAATGGTCTGCCGCATGAGCTGTTTGACATCCTGCGCGTCGTGGATGGCCTGGACGTGGTCCGCAACCTTTGCATAGCGCACCTCGTCGGCGGCGTTGGTGACCTTGATCACCAGCGTGTCCGAATCGACGGTGATCTCCAGCTCCATGGCGCTGTCGGGGAACTGCATGTTCTCGAAGACATTGTTGACGAGCTCAGTGATGACGATGTTGGCACGCTTGGCGACGACAGGCGGATAGAAGGCCTTCAGGAGGTCCTCTGAGAAGCGCCCGAGGATCCCGCTGAGGTCACAGACCACATGATTGACGGGTTCGACGGTGCAAGAGATCCCGATTCGTGTGCTGGGGAGGTCCTGCTCGGTGATCATGGTGGCGGCGCTCTCCATCTCAGGAACGACCAGTGGTGGATCCGGTCTGGCCACGGGCCTGACCCTGAGGTCGCTTGACGCGGTGGTGATGGGGATCAGGGCTTTTTTTTTCGCAGGATGGCGAGGGTGATGTCGTCGGTGTCTTTGGCCCTGAAGCGGGAGTAGTCGTCGAGACAGAGGTCGACGATCTCGGCCACAGGCTTGTCGGCGTGCTGTCGGATGAGAGCGTTGATGCGGTGGATGGAGTAGTCCTCCATCGCGTTGTTCTGGCCCTCGGGGATGCCGTCGGTGTAGAGGGCGAGCAGGTCGCCTTCGACGAAGGGCAGGGTGTGCTCGTGGAAGGGTTTGTTGCGCAGTCCGAGGAAGTGATCCTTCTTCTCGAAGTGGAGCTCCTGGTCGCCGTGCAGGAGCATGCCAAAGCCGCCGCCGCAGACGTATCGGATGAGGTCTTGCTCGAAGACGACGAAGTTGACGGTGGCGTACTTCTTGACCGACTTCAGAAACGCGAACGAGGAGTCATTGACGGCGTCGACGATGGTCTTGGGGGAGTCGGTCGTGTCCATCAGGCCCATGAAGCGGGCTTTGAGATAGGTCATCACGAGGGCGGCGGAGACCCCGTGGCCAGAGATGTCGAAGACGCCGATGGCGTGCTGCCCGCCGCTCATCTTGAAGTAGTCGAAGTAGTCGCCGCCGACCTCCGCGAGCTGACGGTGGTACACGGCGATCTCGAGGTCGCGGGTCATCTCGGTGGAGGCGACGGGGAGGAGGGCCGACTGGATGCGGCTGGCGACCTCGAGGTCCTCCTGGATGACGTTGTAGGCGTGCTCGAGCTCGCGGTCCTTCTCGTCGAGCTTCTCGTAGGCCGTCTTGAGGTTGGCGTTGGTCGCCTCCCAGAAGGCGTTGGCGCGCTCCCAGCGTTTGGATAGTCCCCTGTATTTCCAGAAAAATTGAACCAGCTCCTCGTGAGAGAGGTCAAATTCTGCCGGGGGATGCTGAGCGTCGAGGACGTCCTTGAGTGTCATGGCAAGCCTGTGAGACCGTTCGTTGCACAGCGAAGGTGGCGCGTTTCAGTGAAACTCGATCTGGAAGTATCCGTCGCCCTCGTGGACGACGTCAACGTAGTCGAGATCGCCGGGCGCTTCCATGCCGCCGATGATGACGCCCCGCTCGAGATCTTTGTTGAAGGGCGTTGTGCTGTGGATGAGCGCGGTGCCCCGTTGGGGGTCAAGCTCCATGAGCTTGAAGTCTCCGACCTCGGACTGGGGCCCCTTGACGACGCTGGCGTAGCCGTTGGAGCTGGACTGGAAGTGCAGGAAGTCGACGCCGTCCTTGAGGATCTGCTGTCCAGGACCGAAGTGATACCACGCCCACATCATCTGGACCCCGACCTTCTCGAGGATGGGACCAGAGTTGCTATAGGAGGTAAACACTGTGTTCTCTAGATCTCGCAGCCGCTGATAGGGGTACCACTGCAGCATCTCGATGCTTTGGGTGAGCTCGCTGGCCTGTCTGCCTGCGACGATGTTGAGGTTGAGGCAGGCTTTGGCGAATCCATCGAGCAGAGCGCCGAAGATCTCAAGCGTTTCCTCGTGGTGTGAGTTCATGCAAGTCCTCAGTACGGACACGACCGGGTTGAGGTCGCGGAGCGGAGCATCCCGCTCAGTGAGCCACGGACAGGCCTGGCGTCAACATAAGCGACGGCGAGGTCGATAGGCAAACACGGAGATGATGGTGAGGCCCTGAAAGTCGAGACGGGCGATCCCATCGGCGATGTCGAGCGCCGAGTGCGCGGGCAAGTCGTGCGTGAAGGTCGCAAAGGGGGCGGGCTCGAAGCCAGCCCGGGTGAGGCGGAGGAGCCAGTCTTCGTAGAGCTCGTGGCGTTCGCAGCGAAAGAGATCACTGACGCCAAAGATGTCACGGATCTCTCTTCCGAAGAACTTCTCTTTGATGGTGAAGCGCTCCTCCGCGGCGAGGTTCGAGTGATCGATCAGCTCGAAGACGTGACCGAAGTGGGTCCACGCCTGACCGATGCGGCGGGCGAGGTCCTCGGTGTCGTGGTCGGCGTTGGGCTCGACGAGGGTGAGCAGGAGCGGGTCGAGGCCAGCCAGGCGGCGGAGGAGATCGGTGCGGACGGAGTCGTCCTCGAGAGGGTGCCCGGTGTGGTGAAGCGCGAAGGCGGAGTTGATGACGAGATGGCGCCCCTTGAGCTCGTTGATGTGGGCCCACTGGGCGTCGTCGAGCTTCTCGACGTAGCCGAGGATGGGGACGTACTCGATCGCGAAGTGGCACAGGTGGCGGGCGACGTCGATGGTCGCGCCGGCATCCCGGAGGTTGTTGGGGTCGGGGTCGAGGCCGATGACGCGGGCGCTGCGCAGGGAGGGGTGGGCGGCGCTCGCCTCGCGCAGCAGCTCCCGCATCTGAACGCCCTTGCCGATACCGATCTCGAGGATGGTGATCTCGGAGAGGCCATCCATGGCGGCGACGAGGTTGTGGTTGGCGAGGCGGTGGCTGAGCCCGAGATGGGGAATCGCCTGTCCGAGCTTGTAGAACAGCTCGATCTGGGGGATGTCAAACTGCTCGACGTAGATGTTGCGCGCGTCCATGAGTCGGCGATCGAGACGGCGCATGATGGCATCGGCGACGATGTGGCCCATCAGCTCGCCGTTGGTGTTGGCGACGCCGACGTGCTCAAGCACGTGATTTTCGAGCAGTGGCTTGGCGAACACCTGCCGATGGGTCAGCATCTGCTGGCAGGCACGCAGCAACGGTTCGTAGCTCTCGGGGTAGATCAACTCGCCACCTGACAGAGAAGAAGAATCGGGTTCGCAATCGCGAAGTTGCACCGGGGACGCTCGCCTGTCAAGTGCCCGGATCGCAACGTGCCAACCACACGCGCACGCTGGGCGGAGCCTCGTCCTGGGTCGGGGCTGTCGGTGGGAGCGGGGCCGACGACTTCGTCGCCCAGAACAGGAGGCGTTCGTCGCTATGCCGGGCGAGGTCGAGCAGGGCGGCGCCGCTCTTGCCGCTGTAGGTCGTGTCCAGCGGGAGAGGGTGCGCAGCGAAGCAGGCGATGGCGTCGAGCCCCGTCGGGGTCGCCTCGCCATATCCAGCGCCGAGGTAGCGTCCATCGACGGTGAGGTGGGGGCGGAGGGCGGCGCGTGGGAGGGCGACGTCAGCGTCGCCGGTGAGCCGCGCGAGCAGCCGGCCTGTGCGGGCGGCGAGCGCGATGATGCGCCGCGGCGCGGTCACGGGCCACGGGGTGATGCGGACGGCGACGAGGCGAGGCGGGGTGCGGAAGCCGATCCCGCGGCGGGCGGCGAGGCTCAGTCCGAGCAGCAGGCCCGCCGAGGTGCAGGTGGAGCCGACGGCGATGACGAGGGCGTCGGGCGCCGGGAGCTCGCCGCGCTCGACCTGCCGGGCGAGCTCGAGCGCGGCCGAGACGTAGCCGAGCGCGCCGAGCGGCGTCGCGCCGCCGGGAAGCATGATGGTGGCTCGATGCCCGCGGCGCCGCAACGCGATCCAGCTCCACGCCATGCCGAACGGCAGCGCGCTCCAGTGCGGCACGGCGACGAGGTGGGCGCTGTGGGCCAGGGTGACGGCGAGGTTGGCGCAGGCGGTGCCGCTGTGAGGCTGGGGGAAGACGATCGCGCCGCCGAGGAGGCCGGCGCGGTCGGCATGCAGGAGGGTGGCCGCGACGTGGTTCGAGCCGTAGGCGCCGGTGGCGACGATGTGGCTGCTGCCTTTGGCGCGCGCGTCGGCGAGCAGGACCTCGAGGGTGCGCACCTTGTTGCCGCCGTAGCGCGGGGAGGTCAGATCGTCTCGCTTGACCCAGGCCCGGCCGCGCTGGGCGCCGGCTGCAGCGAGCACGGCGTCGAGGGGCTCGACAGGTGTGGGGAGCTCGCCGAGCGAGAGCCAGGGGAGGTTGGCGCCGAGCGCGGGCCAGAGGTCGAAGATGGGGCGATCGGGGTGCTCCATGGTTCAGTGACCGAGGGCCTTGGCCTTGCGGGCGGGCTTGAGGGTCTTGATGCGCGCGGTGCGCGCGAGCTCGGCCTCGAGGGAGGCGCCAGCGCTCGCCTTGAGGCGGATGCAGCGGTCGACATCCTCGAGGGCCTGCGCGAGGTTCTGCGGGGCGCCGTCGGGGATGATGGCGACGCCCTTGAAGAAGGACTCGCCCCTGGCGCGTCCGTCGGCATCGCAGAATGCCCCGACGGCCCAGGGGAGGCCGGCGGCCGATTTCGGGCCGCGGAGGCGAACGAGCTCCTCGTAGTGCTCCTGGAACCAGGCCCAGAAGACGGTGTGGGTGTCGGGATGGCGGAAGGTGGGGCCGACGACCGACCCGTAGTCCTGGGCGCGCAGCGTGCCGTCGAGCAGGAGCCCGAGGCCGCGGCGGACGAGGTCGGGGCTGGTGAAGTTGCCGAGGCCGCGCAAGAGCGCGCTGCGCTCGGTCGGGCTCTGGACCTTGCCGAAGGCGGCCCGGAGGCGATCGAACAGGGCGGCGTCGCCATCCCAGGCCGCGATGGGCATGCAGATTGACACCATGTCAAGGGGCTCCGAGGCGGGATCTGCGAGCCATCGGTCGACGACCTTGCGGGCGAACGTGCGGATGGCGTCGTCGTGGCCATCCCAGGCGAGCGTGGTGAGCAGCCCGGGACGGAGCAGGGCCAGGGGACCCTCGTCCTTGCGCGGTCGCATCCCGATCCGGTCCAGATCGTCGTCGAGCACGCGATGGACGAGGCGGCCGTAGGCGTCGCGCACGGCCGGGTCTCGCGAGAGCGCGTCTGAGATGAACCCCAGGCCCCCCATCACGCTGCCGACCACCATCCGGTGCGGGTCGGACGCGAGGGCCTCGAGGACCTTGAGGTAGGACTCGCCCGAGAGGGTGCCGTTCTCGAGCAGCGCCTGGGCGTGGTTGGCCAGGGCGAGCCGCTCGGCGGTGTCGAGCTTGTCGAGGTGGCGGGTGATCAGCGTGTCGAGCGCCGCCGGGGGCAGCCTCCACCTGTAGTAGCCGACCTCGCCGGCGTTCGGCCACACCCAGGCCGGGCAGGCGGCCGTGTCCAGGGGGACGGTCGCCGTGGGCGTCTCGAGCACGAAGCAGGAGGTGGCCGTCTTGCCGCGGTCGTCGAACTTCACGCAGACCGGGATGTGCCAGGGGGTACCCTCCTTGATGCTGCTGCCGAGCGGCTTGTAGCGCGACTGGGACAGCTTGAGGTTCGCCTTGCCGCCGGTGCACTCGAGCATGACGTCGACCAGCGGGACGCCAGCCTGCTCGACGAAGGCGCGGGCGGTGGCGCCGACCGGCTTGCCCGAGGCGGCGTCAAGCGCGCTGAACAGATCGGCCTGGGTGGCGTTGCCCCAGGCGTGCGCGGTCAGGTACTGGCGAATGCCCTCCCGGAAGACGTCCTCGCCCATCCACCGCTCGATCATCTGCAGGACCGCGGCGCCCTTGGCGTAGGTGATGCCGTCGAAGGCGTTTCGGATGTCACCGCTGTGGGAGATGGTCTTCTTGATGGGGCGGGCGGTGGCCGCGGCGTCGGCACCCATGATGCCGCTGCGGGAGGCGACCGCGCCGAGCTGCTGCTCGAACTCGGGGGCGATCTCGGTCAGGACGCGGCTGGCCATCCAGGTGGCGAAGGCCTCGTTGAGCCAGAGGTCGTCCCACCACGCCATCGTGACCAGATCGCCGAACCACATGTGGGCGAGCTCGTGGGCGATGACGCTGAGCGAGGCCTGCCGGGTGCCGAGCGGGACGTTGTCGGGGTCGTAGAGCAGGAGCTGCTCGCGGAAGGTGACGAGGCCGACGTTCTCCATCGCGCCAGCGGCGAAGTTGGGGACGGCGACCAGATCGAGCTTCTGGTAGGGGTAGGGCTGGCCGAAGTAGCGCGTCAGGGCGGCGAGGATGGTCGGCGTCTGGGCGAGGGCGTATCGGGCCAGGGGCCCCTTGCCGGCTGGCGTGAGGATGCGCAGCGGCACAGCGCCTGCGGTGCCGCTGGGCCCCTCGACCACATCGAAGTTGCCGACGGCGAAGGCGACGAGGTAGCTCGGCATGGGCCGCGTCGTGGCGAAGCGGACGGTCCGCCGGTCGCCCTCGGTGGTCTCGGTCGCGATGGGGGTGTTGGCGGCGGCGACCATGGTGGACGGCACCGTCAGCGCGACCTGCCACGGCACCTTGGCCGAAGGCTCATCGAAGCAGGGGAAGGCGGCGCGGGCCTCGAGAGGCTCGAACTGGGTGAACGCATACCAGTGCCCGTCCGCCTCCACACGGTACAGCGACGACGGCACCTCGTCCAACGTCCCCTCGAACCGGATCTCCAGCGTCGCCTCGCCGGGCCCGAGCGGCCGGGCAGGCACGAACGCCGCGCCCCCGGACTTGCCGAGCTCGACCGTGGCGTCGAGCGTCTCCTGGCCCTGGACCGCGGTGGCCTTGACGATCTGGAGCTCCTCGGCGTGGAGGTAGATCACCGGCGTGGCCTGATCCAGCACGACGTGCAGGGCGACGCGACCCTGGAAGGTGTCCTTGCGCGGGTCGACCTCGAGGTCGAGCTCCACGCGGGTCGGGTGCACGGTCGCGTCGAGACGCCGGTCGCCGTCGACCTCGACGCGCGGCGGCGGCTCGAGCGCGGGGTGCGGGTCCGGGGTGACCTCGGGGCCGGCGCAGGCGGCGGCCAGTCCGAGGGTGACGAGGAGGACGGAGAAGAGACGAAGCATGGCATGCCGTGGGGATAGAGGGTCGGAGGGCGGGAGGCGCATCCGAGGCGGTGAGGAGGCTACGGCTCGACGTCGCGGCCCATGAGTGCGATGCGCAGCTCGGCGCCCGGATCTCCCGGGCGGGTGAGCAGGTGGCCCGCAGCGTCGAAGCGGAGACCGAGGCGGGCGTAGGTGGTGTCGAGCTCGGGGAAGTCGGTGCGGTCCAGGGTGCGCGCGGCGACCGCGCCGAGGTCCGGGGCGTCGCCGCCGAGGGCTGTGGCGTCAAGGAGCGCGTCGGCGTTCCAGCTCTTGCCTTCGGTCAGGCAGCAGTCTCGCATCCGGCGCATCTGCGTGTCCAGGGAGCGGCCACCGGGGCCGGACCGCAGCTCGACATCGGTGATCATGGCGATGGCCGCGCCCGACCAGTAGACCGCCCAGAAGGCGTAGGTGTTGAACATGGCGGCGCTCTCGGCGCGCACGGTGCGGCCAGTCTGGCTGCCGCGGCCGCGTTGGAAGCCGTCGTGGAGGCGCTCGAACGCGGTGCGCGCGGACAGCAGGCCGGCGCGGACCCGCAAGATGGGCTCGTAGTAGGTGGCCAGGCCCTCATCGAGCCAGGAGTCGGCGCGGGGCAGGTGCGGGATGCCGAGGTGGATGAACTCGTGGAACGCGGTCCAGTCGTTCATCAGGTCGCGCTCGGAGATGAAACGGCCGACGGTGATGGTCACGGCCGGGCCGCCGCCGCGCGTGGCGGAGCCAAAGCCGACGTCGTCGCCGTCGGAGGGGAGCAGGAGCACCTGAGTTTGAGCCACCGGGAACTCACCCCAGAGCAGCGCGATGGTGCGGGTCACCTCGGCGATCCAGTGGCGCAGGACGGCCCGATCGAGCGTCCAGCCGTCGCCGAGGATGCCGAGCCGGACGCTGTTGCCAGCCACGACGACGCGCTCGAGCGGCGAGGAGAGGATGGCGCCGGCGGACTGGAGCGTCCAGGTGGAGTCGGGGAGCCGGAAGCTGCCGTCGGGGAGCTCCTGCCACGGGACGGCGATGGCGGCGCCGTCGGGGACATCGAGGGTGGCGGTGATGTCGCGGCCGACGGGGCGTCGCGGGCTGGTCCAGAGCCAGTAGTCGGGCGACAAAGCGAGGTCGCGGGCGAGGACGCTGCGATCGCGAGACCTTCGGCCAAACGGGCTCTTGAAGGCGGCGAGGTCGAGGGTGTAGGCGATGCAGGCGTCGTCGGCGAGGCCGCGGAGGTCGATGACGCCGCGCTCGACCGGGAGCGGGGAGGACGCTCCGTCGGGCGTGCTGAGGCGGGCGCTCTCGAGGGCGTCGGCCGAGGCGTTCATCTGGGGCCTGAACGCGCCTGGCGGCCGGCCGACGAAGCAGGCCTCAACGGTCAGGTGTGCGAGCTCGGGGTCGAGCGCGATGTTGTAGCGCCAGTCGGCGGTCGGGATGAGGTCGCCGCGGTCGGGGTCGGGCGGCGCGGAGGGCGTCGCGCAGGCGGCGACCGTCGCGAGGGCGAAGGCGGCGAGGAGCGCAGATTCAATGGGTCGGGTTCGCGACACGAGCACCTCATCGGGCGGAGCGAGCCCGGAGTCTACAGAATGTGGGCTGAATCAGTCTACATTCTTCGCCGCGAGGATCACCTTCAATCGTTCGCGTCCCAGTCAAGATTGTTGCGGAATAAAGCGCGGTGAAGCATGATGCTGGTGTTCGCCGACCGGGGGCGTGGTGTCAGCGGTCCGGCACAATCTGTCTGGAGGTTCGTGATGAAGGCTGTCCTGAGATCCCTGATGGTGCTCGGCGTGGTGCTCGCAGTCGGCGGATGGGCTGTGGGTTGCGGTGGCGCTGCCGCCGAGCAGAAGGCCGACCCCATGCCGACCGAGTCCGTTGAGCAGCCCGCCACCGAGGCCCCCATGGGCGATGACGCCGCTGGCGATGCCGCCGACGACGGCGCTGGCGATGCCGCCGCTGGCGACGACGCCGCTGGCGACGAAGGCGGGATGGGCGAGGGCGGCGAGTAATTCGCGCCCTGGCGAGGTCAGGGGGACACAGAGCCTTCACCGGGGCTCGCGGGGGCTGAACCCGTCGAGGCCGGTGGAGAGGATGGGGCAGGCGAGCCGTCGTTGACGGGCTCGCCTTCTTTCTTGGGGACGGCAGGCGCAGTGGCCGGGGCGGGGGCCGGGCTGACTGGAGACGTGGGCGTCTCCAGCGCGGGCGCAGGCGTGGGCGTCACAGGCGAGGGCGCAGGTGCCGCGGGCGGCGTGGGCATGGGCGGCGCGGGGGTGGGCGCGGGCTTCCTGGGTATCACGTTGCCAGGTGCGCGTCCGGGGACAGGCGGGGCGGGGTGGGGCGCGGGGGTCGGTGCGGGCGTGATGGGGCCGCCCACGTCGGGTGCGTCGGGCTCGGCGAGGCCCGCGTCCGGTGCGGCGGCGGGCGCGAGCTCAAGCAGCACGGTGTCAGCCGTGCTGGCGTCGAGCGTGAGGTGGAGGGTCTGATAGCCGGTGTGCTCGATCTCGACCTCCATCACCTGCTCGGGAGACAGCTCGATCCCCATGGGCGTTGTGCCGAGGAGGGTCCCGTCCTGGCGGATCGTGGAGGCGCTGGGCCGGGTCCTGATCCGGACGGTTCGACCCAACAGGGCGACAGGCTCCGACTCGGCGTCCGCGGCGTCCGCGGCGGCTCCGGTGTCGGGGGGCAGCGCCTGAGCGGGCGTGCGGCCGGCGTCGGGCGCGTGTGGCGGAGGGTTCGACGGGGTGGCTCCGTGGAACGTGCTGAACCACGCGACCGCCGCTCCCACGAGCACCAGCGCGGCGACAACGCCGAAGACCCAGGTTGGGACGCCGCCCCGGCGGTGCGGTTCGGCGCGTTGCAGCTCGTGCGAGGGGGGCGGGATGGTGAGGTGGGCGCGGGCATCCGGTGCCCGGGCCGGCGCAGCGTCCCGCGGCTCCTGCGCAGGACCGTCCGTGTCGACGGACAGCTCGGGCTCGGGCGCGAGGTCGTCGTCGAGGGGATCGAGCTCGTCGGAGCCGTCATCTGGGGTGGTCGGCGCGTCGTCCTGCCGGGGTTCGTCGCCGCTCTCGGGGAGCGTGAGGCGCGCCTCACCGACGGGGGCGGCCTCGGGCGCTGCCGCGGGAGCGGAGGCCTCGAACGCTGCGTCGACCGGGGCGCCGCGTGAGGCCGTCGCATCGGGCGTGGCCGGCCGGACAGGGTGGGCCGGGGCGTAGGGTGATCTGCCGCCGACGTCCATGGCGAGGAGCGAGTCCTTGAAGGAGGCGACGAAGCTGGCGAGGCCGTCCAGATCCTCCTCGACGTCTCCGGGCACCGCCTCGAGCAGGTCATCGTCCTGGACGACCTCGCCGAGCACCTCGCTCCTGGCCACGGCGCCTTCAGCGACGTCACCGAGCTCGCCGTCGAAGGCCTCGAGCAGGTCGTCGTCGGGCGCGATGTCGGCGATCTCGACGAAGCCGTCGTCGAGCGGGGCGGGCAGCTTGCGTGGGGTGTTGGGCGGGGGAGTGCGGATCGCCGCAGGCCGGGCGCGGCGCTGGGTGGTGGCGGCGACGGCCTCGGTGCCGAGGTGGGCGATGGTGCTCAGGTCGGCGATCATCCAGCCGTCGCGGGTCGCCTCGAGGCGCCTCGACTGCTCGAACAGCTTCTCCGAGGTGCTCTCCGGCTCCCAATCCTCGGGCGGCGGGATGCTGAACCGGGCGACCTCGGCGTCGTCTCCCGCGTCCGCGGGCGCGTCGGCTGCGGGGGCAGGCTCGAAGTCGAACCGGGAGTACTCGCCGGTGGTGGCGATGGTCGAGGCCGGCCTGCCGTGGGTGACCGTGCTGCGACCCACGCGTGGGTCTGGCGGGAGCTGCGGAGCTTCCACGACGGTCGCGGCGGAGTCGTTGCCCTTGAGGCCCTTGACGAGGCGCTGGGCTGCCTCGGCCAGCCGCACGAAGCGCGTGGCGGCCTGGCGGGTGGCGCTGGAGCGGGCGTAGGGGCTCGCGTCGGCCTGGGCGAGGTCGCGAGCCCGTGTGTCGAGCTTGGTCGGCCGCCATTGGGCCAGGGCGCGGATGTCGATGGTGTCGAGGATGTCGATGAACTCCTGGGCCGACTGGAGCCTGTCGTGGACGGCCTTCGTGGTCGCCTTCAGGAGCACGGCGCGCAGGGGATCGGGGATCGTGGGGTCGTCCGGTGCGATGGGTGGGTCGGGGCCGACCTGGCGCGAGATGATCTGCACCGGGTCCGTGCCTTTGACCGCCTCCTCGCCGGTGATCATCTCGTAGAGCAGGAGTCCGACGCTGTAGAGATCGCTGGAGGGCCGAACGCCGTCGTCGCAGAGCAGCTCCGGCGCCATGTAGCGGGGGGTGCCGAGCACCTTGCCGCGCAGGGTGAGGTTCTGGAGCTCCTGGTCCTCCTCATAGATCGCGTCGACCAGCTTGGCGATGCCGAAGTCGAGCACCTTCACCACGTCCTTCTCCCCGACGCGGTCGAAGATCATGACGTTGTTCGGCTTGATATCGCGGTGCACGACACCCTTGGCGTGGGCGTCGCGCAGCGCGAGCAGGATCTGCCGTGTGAGCGCGACGGCGCGCGGGACCAACAGCCGATGCTCGAGGTCGAGGAGGCGGCGCAGGGTCTGGCCCGGCACGTATTCGGTGACGAGGAAGGGCTGATGATCCTTCGTCCAGCCAAAGCCGTAGAGGGTCAGGGAGTTCGGGTGGTGCAGTCGGGACAGGGTGCGCGCTTCGAGGCGAAACCGGTCGATGGTGCTCTCGTCGAAGGCGGGGCTCTGGTTGAGGAGGATCTTGATGGCGAGGTCGCGCCCGATCTCGAGGTCGCGGGCGCGGTAGACCACGGCGAAGGCGCCAGACCCGATCTGATCCAGCAGCTCGTACTTCTCCTCGAAGATATCGCCCGACTTGAAGGGTTCAAAGACCATGATGGATCTTGGGCAAACGACCGCTGGTCAGTGCTCACGCCATGGCTCGGGGGCGCAGAGAGGATGGCCTCGTGGCGAGCGAGTGCGCCGAAGGATGGCACGGGCGATCTTTGCTGGCAACCCCCGACCGGCCTCAGCGGCAGGCTGCACGATTGCGAAAGGGCGATGGAACGGCTATCACCGTGGGCTCACGGCGCCCGGCTCGAGTGACGGCCAGGCAGAGCAGGAGTGAACATGGAAGGGCTGCAGGTGCGCATGGCGCCGCCCGTCGACGACGGACACGTGTCGGTGGCGCGGTTGAGCGGGTATTGGTACATCGGCTGCGAGTCGGACGCGCTGGACAAGGCCCCGATGGCGCTGGAGCTGCTGGGTACGCCTCTGGTGCTGTTCCGGGACGACCAGGGCGTCGCCTCGGCGCTGCTCGATCGATGCCCGCACCGGAACGTGCCGCTGTCGCTGGGGCAGGTGCTGCCGACCGGACGGCTCGAGTGCAGCTACCACGGCTGGCAGTTCGACCGGAGCGGACAGTGCATGGAGGTGCCGGGTCTGTGCACCGACCGGCTTGTGGAGGGGCGTCGTGCGCCATCCTACCCCGTGGTGGAGCAGGACGGCTTCGTGTGGATATACGCCACACCCGATGCGCGACCGACGACCCGACCGTTTCCGCTGCCCCACAGCAGCGCCGCCGGCTACACGACCGTGACCCGGATGGTCGAGGTGGAGGGCACCGTGCACGCAGCGGCCGAGAACGCGCTGGACGTGCCGCACACGGCCTATCTGCACCGCGGCCTGTTCAGCGGCGGCAAGAAGAACGAGATCCGCGCGATGGTGCGTCGGTGGCATGACCGCGTGGAGTGCGAGTACATCGGGGAGCCTCGCCCACCGGGGATCGCGGCTCGTATCTTGTCACCGAGCGGCGGCGAGGTTCAGCACTGGGACCGGTTCTACCTGCCGTCGGTGGCGCAGGTGGAGTATCGGCTGGGGAGCGAGAACCACTTTCTGGTGACGACGGTGATGACGCCCGTCTCGGACTTCCGGACGCGCATGTTCGCCATCATCAGCTTCAACCTCCGGATCCCCGCCCGACTGGTGCTGCCGGTGATCGAGCCGCTGGCCATGCGGATCTTCCGACAGGACGCCGAGATGCTCCGCATCCAGACCGACGCGATCCGTCGCTTCGGTGGCGAGCAGTACATGTCGACGGAGATCGATGTGCTCGGGCCGCACATCTGGCGGCTGCTCAAGCGTGCGGAGCGCGACGAACTGGAGCCGGCCGACGCGCCGGATCTCGAGCGTGAGTTCAAGATGCTGGTCTGAGCACGGCATCGCCGCTGCGGGTATTGGCGTGCGCAACCCTTTGAGCTGCAGGCGAAATTTTGTCTCGGTCAGGGCACGCGCGGCATGAGGGCGGGTCGAAAGCCGACCCAGCGATTGCGCCGAAACGCCGAGAGGTTGCGTCGGTGTTCGAGCACGGTCTGCTTGTTGATGTTGCGCATGAACGCGCCGCCGCGCACGGCGGCCTCGGCTTTGTCGCCGGGGACGATGTCGAGGGATGGCCGGTCGAGGGGGAAGTGGTCGTAGTCGCGTGAGCCCGGCCGGACCCAATCGGACACGTTGCCGAGCATGTCCTCGCAGCCATACGCCGTGCGCGTGCGAGGGTAGGAGCCCACCGGCACGGTGCTCTCGGCCCGGAGGCAGGCCAGCTCCGGGGTCGGCCGCGCGTCGCCCCAGGGGTAGAGGCTTCCGTCCGGGCCGCGGGCGGCCTTCTCCCAGTGCCACTCCCCGGGGAGCGTGAGGCCGGCCCAGAGACCGTAGTGCAGGGCGTCCAGGTAAGACACAAAGACGACCGGGTGCTGCGCCTCGCCAGGGGCGAAGCTGCCGTCGCGCCAGTGGGCGAGGTGGTCGTCGGGGTCGGGGTGGTCGGCGGGCGGGGTGTAGCTGGTGGCCTCGACGAAGGCGGCGTACTGGGCGTTGGTGACGGGATGGCGGGCCAGCGAGAAGCCGGGCAGCTCGACCCGGAGCTTGCCTCGGGTGATGCGCGCGGGGCCAGCAGGGATCCAGATCATCTCGAGCCCGTCGGTCGGGTTGCGCCACGCGCGGTGGGTGACGCGGGCGACGTGCTGAAGCCGCATGGGCGCGGCCATGTCCGCAGGCAGGAGGTTGTGCCCTATGGCGTAGTCCAGGCCCACGTCGAGCTCCCCGTCGTCGGGGACGGAGGTGAGCAGGGACCACGCCGCCAGGGTGCGGGCCTCGGGCTTGTCGAGCCAGGCCAGATCGCGGAGCGCGGTGAGCAGGCCACCGGGGGGTGAGGTCTTCTTCTTCTTCATGGTGAGGGCTGGCTCCCGGTATCCCCGAGCAGCGCGGCGACTTCGGCCAGCAGGCGCTTGCCCTCCTCGGGGTGGACCATGTGGACGTAGCTCGCGAAGCCGCGAAGGTACTCCGCGAACGCGCGATGGCCGCGCGCCTGGGAGTCGACGCCGTGCTTGCGACAGTTGTGCAGCACGGCGCGGAAGCGGCGACGCTCCTGGCGCGGCACGCGCAGGACCTCGTTGACGACGACGCCCGTGACGCGCTGCTGCTGGCTGTTGCGGATGACCCGGAACTTGCCCTGGTGGACGATGAAGCCCTCCTGATGGCAGATCTGGTCGACCCACCATCGGAAGCGGCCCAGGTTCGGCGCCTCGTCCTGGAAGGAGAAGGTCAGGTCGTCTGCATAGCGGGTGTACTTGCCGTGGTTGGCCGCGGCGAGCCCTTCGAGGCGTGCGTCGAGGTGGCGGCAGACGAGGTTCGAGATGGCTGGGGACGTGGGCGCGCCTTGCGGCGTGGCCGCCCGGCCCCAGTCACGGGGGTTGGCCGCGTAGACGCACAGGCGCGCCAGCACCGGGGCGACGGCGCGCGAGTCATCGTCGATGGCGAACCGGCCGTCCTCGATGCCGTAGCCGAAGCTGGCGAACAGCCCCATCACGCGGTGGACGTGGATGGTGGGGAAGAAGTCGTGGAGGTCGAACTTGACGATGACCCTCGCGCCCTGGTGGACGGCGGCGTTCGTCACGATGGACCGTCCCTTGATGAAGCCGTGGGCGGCGTCATGGGTGGGGAGCTTGGCGAGGATCGTATCGAGGATCGCGCGCTGAACGAACCGGAGCTGGGGCCCCGGGGCGCAGATGGTCCGGTCACTGCCGTCGCGCTTGGGGATGGTGAAGCGGCGGTAGGGGGCGTCGGCGCCGTCGGTGGCGGTGAGGAACCACCCGAGCTGCTGCGGCGTGCGGATGCCGAGGAGCTTGCGCACGTCGCCGACGGTCTTCAGCTGCGGGACGCCGTTCCCCTTCTGCACCCTCACACCCTGCTTGTGCTTGAACATGCGCCCCTGCGCCACGCCGAACCGCCACCCTCTCGCATCCCACGTCCCGTCTTGACTCGCGGGCAGCGCGACCTCGGCGACGGGGCTGGCGTTCAGCGCGCTGGCCACCGAGCGCCGCACCGCCGCGCTCGGGTCCTTGGCGAGGCGCCGGAGGATCCGGGCGCGCGCCGCCTCGGTCATGTGGTGCCGGGCGAACAGCACCAGCGCCCGCCGCTCCTTGTTCTCTCCCGCGATCAGCTCCCCTCGCCGAGGCCACACGTGCTCAAGGGCGTGGTTGACGGCCGCGTCGTACTCGGCGTAGGCCTGGATACCGGTCAGGGCCTGATCGAGGTCGCCCAGACTGGCAGGGAGCGACTGCGCGAGCGCATCGATGCGCGCGTGCAGGTCTTCATCGACGGTGGCGCCCACCGGTAGCGGGCGGAGCAGGCCGTCTGGAACGGGCGGCGCGGTGGCTTGCGTCGTAGACATGAGCGTGGCCATCGGAGAAGGTGAAGGCGCACACCGAGCGGTTGCGCCCGAAGACGATAGCGAGACGACGAATGACTCTAGGACGCTTCGATCGAGAACTCAACCTCGGATCGCCCACCCCAGACGGCCCGCTGAGCCGCGCGTTGGTGCTTCGACAGCCGGCGGCGACCCGTGCCCAGGTCGCCGCGCTCGCCGCCGAAGGCACGCCGCAGGCCCGCGACGCGCTCCTTGAGCTCGTCGCGGCCGGCGAGCCCGCGCGGCTGGCGGCCGAGGCCGCGCAGTCGCTGGCAAGCGCGCCCCCCGACGCAGCGGTGGACGAGGCGCTCAGCGTCGCGCTCGGCGCGGTGCATGGCCTCGTCCGCATCGCGGCCACGCGCGCGCTGGCCGTTCGCAGGAGCCCTGCATCGGCGGCGCGGCTGCTCGAGCGCCTGGCCGGCGACCCGGCCTGGATCTGTCGCCAGTCGGCGTTGCACGGGCTGGCCGAGCCAGCCGGACCGCCGAACTGGAGCGTGATGATCGCGGCCACCGATCCGCACTGGCGCGTCCGCCACGCGCTGGTCGATGCGCTGATGGCCTGGGAGGAGGCGGGCGCGGCCACCGCCGCAGAGATCGACGCACGTCTGCTCGACGCGCCTGGCCCCGCCGCTGAGGGTGTGCGCCTCTACCTCGCCTGGCGCCGATCGGACCGTCTGGCGCCCCTCGGCGCCGTGCCTGCCCCCGCCGATCCGCTCGCTGGCTTTGTCCTCTCGGACCCCGACCCGATGGTGATGGCACGCGACCTGCGCGCGTTGTCTCGCACGGAGCTCCGCGCGCTGCTGCCCTGGATGCCTCGGCTGGTGGAGGTCGACCACGACGGTGTTCGCAGGGTCGCGCTCGACACGCTGCGGCGCTACGCCGACACCGTCACGCTGGCTGAGGCGCTCCGATGGCTGGACGATCCACGCGTCGGCGCGGCGCACGAGGCCGCCGCGCGGCTGCTGGAGAGCCTGGACCTTGACCGTCGGGAGGAGCTGTCGCTGCACCTGCTCGCAGCGCCTCTGTCGCCGGCCCGGCTGGCCTGGGCGCTCGGCGAGGTCGGGGATCACTACCCGGCGGAGGCCGCAGAGGGGGTGCTGGGTGAGGTGGTGGAGGCGGCGTCGAGCCAGGCCGCCGTGGTGCGCGCGGCGCTGGCGGGGCTGTGGCGGCGATCGCCCTCTGCGATCGCCCGCGCGACGGTGGAGACCTTCCTCGACGATCCCGAGCCCTCGGTCGTGGCGGCGGCGCTGCGGAGCCTGGACGGGACGGCCCCTGCGCTCGACGCCGCGCGCCTCGAGGTCTTGTCCCTCGCTCCGCACGCCGCCGTTCGCGAGGCGGTCCTCCCGCACCTGGCCACGGTCCTCCCAGCGCGCCTCAAAGCGCTCGCGCGCGACCCGGCGATGGAGGTCCGCCTCGCCCTCGCTCGGCTCCTCTCTGAGGTCGCCGAGCCCGTATCTGCCGAGCTCCGTGCGTTGTTCGCCACCGACCGGCAGCCCATGATCCGCGCCGCCGCGCTCGACATCGAGCGCGCTCATGCGCTGCTCCGCGACCCCGAGCAGGAGACCTCCTGGCTGGTGCTCGAGGCGGCCTGCCATCTCGCGAAGTCGCCCATCTGGTCGCTCCAGGGCGAGCCGGGGTCCGTCGCCGAGCCCCTGTCGAGCGCTCCAGTGCTCCCACCCGCCGAGCCGTCGCCGCCTTCGCCGCCGCGCCACGCCCGGCCGCTTGGCCCGGACGGCCTGCTCGTCTCACCGCTGTCCATCTCCGGGCACTACGGCCTCCCCGCCGAAGGCTTCGGCCGCGCGGCCGAAGCCGGCGTCAACCTGTTCTTCTGGGAGCCCAACTACCAGTCGCTCAGCGCCTTCATGCAGAGCCTTACTCCTCGCCGCCGCCAGGAGCTGCACCTGCTGGCGGGCACCTTCGAGGCCGATGCGAAGGGCGTTCGCAGGGACGTTGAGCGCGCCCTTCGCACCCTCGGGATCCCTCGGCTGACGTTCTTCCTGGTGTACTGGGTGCGCAGCTCCGGCCGAATGAACGACGAGGTGCGCGCCGAGCTGGACCAGCTCGTCGCCGAGGGGCTGGTCGGCACCTGGGGGCTCTCCTCCCACGACCGCGGCCTGCTCTGCGACGCCCTCAACGCAGGCGTGAACCCACTGATGGCCCGCCACAGCATGGCCCACCGCGGCGCCGAGACGGCGATCTTCCCCGCCGCCCGGGCGCGCGGGGTCGGCCTCATCACGTTCAACAACACCTGCTACGGTCGCCTCTTGCGCCCGCACGGTCCCCACCCCCCCGCCACCGCCGCGGACTGCTACCGCTACACGCTCTCGTTCCCCGAGGTCGCCACCTGCTTCTCCGCCCCGGCCACCCTCGCCCAGCTCGACGAGAACCTCGCGCTGCTCGACGATATCACGCTCACGTCCGACCGCATCGCTCAGCTGCGTGCCCACGGGGACGCCGTCCACGCCGAGAACACCACGTTCGCCCGCTGCGTGCGATGGCTGTGACGTCTCAGCCGCCGTCCGCCGTCGCAAGAACGCGAAGAGGGGCGACGCGCCGAAGCGTGTCGCCCCTCTCAAGGACGTCGAGCCACTTGCCTTCAGTTGGTGCTGCCCGCGTCGCAGATACATGTAGCTGCGACACGGGAGCATGACTGTTGCGGTGCAATCGCACCTGCCGCCCACGGCGTAACGCCGCAGTTGAAGCTGCCTTCAGGACGCCCGCGCGGTCTGTTCGACCGAACGCAAGGGAGGATACGAGGGGCGCGGGGTGTCGTCAATGGGGTTGTCGCGGATGTGTTGGGCGCAGGTCCCCCGTCATGCCCCCGCCAGAGACGCAAGAGGGGCCACACCGGCTGGTGTGACCCCTCTCCAGGACGTGTCGAGTCACTTGCCTTCAGTCGATGCGGATGCCCCGGAGGTCGCTTGTGAGCTCCGGGGCATCGCGTGACAGTCGCGGCGCAGGTGCCGCCGCCCATCCGCGGCGTAGCGCCGCAGTTGAAGCTGCCTTCGGAGGTCCTGAGACCGGGGAGGCCCGGTCTGCGTGGGGTGAGGATACCGGGGGCGGTCGCGTGGGTCAAAGGCGGCGGCGCCAAAGAGAAAGGGGCAACACGGTGAGGTGTTGCCCCTCTCTGGGGACGTCGAGCCACTTGCCTTCAGTCAATGCTGGACTCCGGGTGATTACTTGTAATCGCCTGGAGTCCGCATGAAGGTTGCGGTGAACGATCCACCGCCCACCCACGGCGTAGCGCCGCAGTTGAAGCTGCCTTCAGACGTCCGGGAACCGACATCTTCGGTCCACAGGTTGCGAGGATAGCGCTAGTGGTTTGGGAGGTCAAAGGGTGTCTCCAGCGACCTTCGCATCAGGATGGAGCCGAACATGATCCACCGGGGGCATCCATGATGGGCCTTGCGGCCCGGTTTGCTCCGCAGCGGAGGGGCCTCGACCCGCGGGCGAGCCCGCGGGTCGAGGCGGGTGCCGCCGAGGCGGCCTGCCCGCGGCGGAGCGCCGCGGGCCTCGTGTCGCCGGCAGGTGCGACGACGCGAACGGATGCCCCGCGGTGTGGCGCGGGCGAGGTCGGTCAGAACAGCTCGGGCTGAAGCGGGAGCACGACGGGCTCGGGGCGGCCGCCCTCGAGGCGGACCCAGGAGGGGGCGTCGAGGTCCAGCACGAGGCGTGCGCTGACGTGTCGACCGTCGGGGGCGACGAAACCGGCGAGGGTGTCGGTGGCGCCGACGCGGAAGAGCTTCTGGGCCTGGGCCTCGGGCAGGCCGCGGCCGAACTGCTCGAACCAGACGACGAAGCGGCAGCCGTCCTTCCAGCGGGAGCAACCCCAGCCCTTGCGGCCGCGGATGACGGCGCCCTTGCGGCAGTTGGGGCAGGGCGTGGCCGGGCGTGAGGACGGGGCCGCCTCGGATCGGGGAGCGGGCGCGCTGCGCAGCGGGGGCGACGGGGCGGTGGCGAGGCCGGGGATCGGGGGGCGGGTGCGGGCGGTCATGACGGGGGCTGCGATCAGCGCGCTCGCCCGGTTGGCCGGGGCGTGGGGCTGGGTGTCGGCGTCGTCGGTGTCGGCGTCGATCTCATCGAAGTTGAACTCGACCTTGCCCTCGGCGCTGAGCACCAGGGCGGCGCTGAAGTCCTGGCCCTTGCGGCTGACAAAGCCGCGCAGCGGGCGGGTGCGGCCGCGGGTGAGCAGGACGGTGACGAGGCTGGGGCTGATGTCGCGCTGGGCGATGTTCTTGAAGATGACAAACGAGCAGGCGCGACCGCTCTGGCAGCTGAACGCCTTGAGGCCCTCGGTGACGGCGGTGGCGCAGATGGGGCAGGTGCCGAGGACGGGGCGGTCCACGGACTCGCCCGTGCCGAGCTCGGCGTCTTTGTTCTGGAGGATGGCCGGGACGATGCGGGCGGTGAACTCGCGGACCTCCTGGCGGAAGGCATCGGGCTCGAGGCGGCCCGCGGCGACCTCGACGAGGCGCGCCTCCCACTGGCCGGTGAGCTGGGCGCTGCGCAGCTCCTCGACGGGGATGGAGGCGACGAGGGCGCGCCCGCACGGGGTGGGGGAGAGGGTGCGTCCGTGGCGCATGATGTAGCCGCGCTCGAGCAGCCGCTCGATCACGGACGCCCTGGTGGCAGGGGTCCCCAGGCCAGACTCCATCATGGCGTTGCGCTCTGCGGGGTTGTCCAGCGCGCGGCCAGCGGACTGCATGGCGCCGAGCAGGGAGGCCTCGGTGTGGCGCCGCGGCGGCTGGGTCATGCCCTCGTGGACGTGGACCTCGACCGCGCGGACCTCCTGGCCCTGGTGCAGGGCCGGGGCGGGCAGGCCGAGGGGGTCGCGGGAGGGGACGGGGGAGAGGTGGGAGGGCTCCTCATGGAGCTTCATGGGGGACTCCACCTCGTGCCAGCCGGCCTCCATGCGCTGCTTGACGCTGGCGGCGAAGCGAAGGGCGCCCGCCTCGACGACGACCTCCTCGAGGTCGTAGAGCGCGTCGGGGTAGAAGGTGGCGAGGAAGCGGCGCACGACCAGGTCGTAGACCTTCTGCTCGACGTCGGTGAGGTCGACCTCGTTGGGCTGGATGCCGGTGGGGATGATGGCGTGGTGTTCGCCGAGGTCGAGCAGCTCGACGACGTCGAGGTTGATCTGCAGGGGGAGCTGGGCGAGCAGGTGGTCGGCGTAGCCCTTGTAGACGCCGAAGGCCAGGGCGCGGACGCAGCTCGGCAGTGCGGGCACCATGTCGGCGGTGACGTAGTTGGTGTCCGAGCGGGGGTAGGTGATGAGCTTGTGGGTCTCGTAGAGGTTCTCGGCGGCGTCCAGGGTCTGCTGTCCGGTGAGGCCGTACTTGGTGTTGGCGACGCGCTGCAGCGTGGTGAGGTCGAAGAGGCGCGGCGGCCGCTGCCGCTCCTGGCGCTTGCGGAGGCGGGTGATGGTGGCGGGGCCGTTGGCGAGGGTGCGGGCGTCGTTGGCGGCCTGTTCGTCCTCGAGGATCTCGGCGTCGTTGACCAGGAGGCGGCCGACGAAGCGGGCACCGTCGGCCTCGAAGGTGGCCTCGGCGGTCCAGAAGGGTCGAGGCTCGAAGCGCTCGATCTCGTCCTCGCGGTCGGCGAGCATGGCGAGGGTGGGGGTCTGGACCCGGCCCACGGAGAAGAGCTCGCCGAAGGCGCCCTGGGCGCGGCCGACGAGGGTGAGGGCGCGGGTGGCGTTGATGCCGACGAGCCAATCGGCCTCGGAGCGGCATCGCGCGGCGTCGGCGAGGGCGTCGTAGCGCTCGGAGGGCACGAGGTTCTGCAGGCCATGGACGATGGCGCGGTCGGTCATGGAGGAGAGCCAGAGGCGCAGGACGGGCTTGTCGGTCTCGGCGAGCTGGATGAGGTAGCGGAAGACGAGCTCACCCTCGCGGCCGGCGTCGCAGGCGTTGATGATGGTGTCGATCTGGGCGCTGTTCATCAGCTGGACGACGGCGTTGAAGTGGCTGCGCTGGGCGTCGGCGGCGCGAACCTTGAACGTGGTGGGGAGGATCGGGAGGGCGTCTGTGGACCAGGCCTTCCACTCGGGCCTGTAGTCACCGGGCTCGCAGAGCTCGGCGAGTCGGTCGGTGCTCCAGGTGATCCAGTGGGTCTGGCTCTTGAAACAGGCCTCTTCCCGGCGCTTGGCGCCGAGCACGCGGGCGAGGTCACGGGCCACAGAGGGTTTGTCAGCAACGATGAGTCGGGCCATGGTCTTCGTCCTTGAACCAGGTCTACCTATGCCTCGGGCACATCACCCGAGGTCGCGTCACGATGGTTATACTATAACCACGTTCAGTGTTGCGCAACAGTTCAGTGAGGTCGATTTCTAATTTTTTTTGCCCGTCGGCGACTGATGCGTCGCGCTGGGACGGGTG
>Ga0100377_1000178_pt1 | contig 51051 bp, 57 predicted proteins | sample CryGeymeta201501_FD_83664 | JGI IMG/M metagenome (GOLD analysis project Ga0100377, IMG submission 83664) | Groundwater microbial communities from Crystal Geyser aquifers in Utah, USA - Crystal Geyser metaG 2015-01 | ecosystem: Environmental > Aquatic > Deep subsurface > Groundwater | place: USA... | reverse complement strand
AATCGACCCGTTGTTGTGGAACAACGCAAGAAGGTCTAGATATTTGTCATAAGCAATCGTCTCCCGCCTACCGCCAAGGGTGGCCCCGCTAGCCAGACCCGTGTACAGACGCATGAAGCCCCCGGTGACCATGTCAAAGTCCACAGTCTGAACCCCATCTCCCCAATGCTGCTCGACATGTCCACCGCGTGTTTGGATTCGCGTGACCACACGCTGGTACTTGATGGACATGTTCTGTGGGTTGACGTGAAGGACCATCCGCATCCCTTCAGGGAGAAGAGAAGTCTCTCGATCAGGACCTAGAATATCGAACACAACCGGTCGCTTGCCACCACTGACATCCTCTGGACTAGCAAAGGCTGAACGGAAGATGGGCCGATTAGACATAGACTATCCCTTCCCTTGTGGTGGGCGAATACCTGACTCTTGAAGAACCTTCTTGACTACGCGGTAGACAGCAGCGGTATCACCCCCGTTGATCTGAATGGACACAGGGGAACCCCCCGAAGAAGCACCCAGCATTTGGGCTACGGGACCTCCTGGCTTTGCACCCAACAGCTGATCCGCTTGGTTGATTGGGGTGATAGTCCCCCCACCTGAACCACCATGGTAGACAAAGTCCTCCATCTTCGTTCCCAACTTCAGACCCAAGTCACGAAGCGTTGGATCATTGGTGGAACGATAAGCCTTTTGCATCTGCTCTTGTGCAGATTTGTCACCTCGTGTGATCTTTGACATAAAGGTGGTGAGGTCCCCACCACTAAGGCCCATGGCCGTGCCTGCCTGCTTGGCTGCGCTGATCTCATTTGCTGCAACCATGTTCTTGGTCATATTATCGTCAATGGCTTCTGTGGCTGCAACATTATCCTTGGAACTGTTGTAGCTACTCAAAGCGTAGCCTTGGATATTCTCCAGGGAAGAAGCTGAGGAGTCCGCCGCGTCTAATTGCCTACGGACATCCTCCAAACCTGATGCGCTTGTTGACCCCAGCCCAGCACCTGCAGCCTGAGCCCCCCCCCATTGAGAGACTGTTTGGGCACTGGCCCTTCGCTTGGCCTTCTCATCTTCGGACATTGAGAGGTATTCTTGACCTGTATACTCTCCGCCAGCATCTGCATAGTAGGATTTACCACGACCCTCTTGGGTCAGACCCAGTTGTGCTTCCGTGTTTGATGCCAACCCTGCCCCGACCATGGAGTTGCCACCCTGACCGGTAAAGGCGTTAAACCCGGCCCTAAGGACCCCCTCAGCAGTCTTCGATCGCACAGACATGGCCTCTTTGCCGCGAGTCTCTGCAAGAGCCTTGCGTTCTACGGAGTCCTTCTCCATCTTTTTGATCTTCTCTTCTAATGGGGCACGGGCTTCTCCATTTGCCTGATCCAGAGCAGTCCTCAAGTCTGAAAGTTTTTGCTGGGATTCACCATCGGCTTTCAAAAGGGCAGCCTGCTGCTTCTCTAAAGTCTCCGCAAGTGTGTCACGCATCTTAGCAATCGCTGGGTCCGAACCTGAAACGGCATTGTAAACCAAATTGAGCAGGTCAGCGATCTTCTTGAGGCCCTGTGCAATGGTGTTCTCCATCAGGACAGAGATACTAGCGGTGTTGGACACGATTTGCTTTGCCATAGCCTCTTGGGCACTCATGCCACCCTTCAAAGAATCCTTGAAAGTCTCCCCTTGTGACTGGACGTACTTCTCTAGATCCCCTCCTACATCAGTACGCTTTGATGCATCGGTGACAGACCCCGCCACGACCTTCCCATTCTCATCAATGAAGGCACCAAACTCTTTGGCCTGTGCTTCCATCTCCTGTTGGGTAAACTTACGCCCATCTTCTGCCTCCTTACGGAGGTCTTCTAGCGCACTGAAGTTGCCTCGCAACTGTCCATCCACTCGCTGAAGCTCGTTGATCTGTTGGCGGCTCAAGCCCATAGATTGTTGAAGCATAGCAAGCTGGACACCACTGGCTTCAGAGATTGGCTTCCCAAGAATGGACATGCCCGAATTTAGCTGCATAGCCAAGGCCCCACCTGGACCAAGCTTGTCCAAGGCAGCCGCCATGCCAATCGTGCCTCCCTGCATCCCCTTCGTGAGCCCCACAAGCGTCTCAAGCTGTCTTGCCATAGCTGGGTCAGAAGTACGCACTTGTTGGATTAACTTTCGTTTATCTTTGCCCCCCATGCCCCCCAACTTCTTCAAGGCCCCCATATCGCCACCTGCCAGATCCTTCAGGAAGTCCGGGCCCAACCCCTCCGTGTTTGCAAAGGTTTCCTGCAGACTCTTTTGAATTTCAGGGGAAAGGCCGTCGACCTTGGTGGTAAAGGCCTTGCCCAACGACACCGCGTCGTTTTCCATGATCTTCTTGGTGGTCTTCCCACCCGTCAAAATGACTCGCTTGATGCTGTCCGTATACCCCTCATCTGCAAAGGACTTTTGCAGCCCCTGTACAAATTGGGAAGCATTCTCATCGCCCAAACTTTTGCTAAGAGTCGACAACAGGGCTGCAGTCTCTTCGATGCTCGAGTTGTACAAGGCCATGTTAGAGGTTGCACTTGTTACCATGGTGTAGAACCGCTTCACACCAATGCCTGACTGCATCGCCCCAGCAAAGATCGCCTGGAACCCCTCTTGGATGCTGTCCAGACCCATGCCAAATTCATCCGTCCATTTGGCGCTCTGCTCGGCAATCGTTGCAGTAGTCTGACCCAACTGCTTGGAGAACACAATAGCAGTCCGTGTCACATCCGCATAGGCCTCCATCTCAGTCTTGAACCCACTGACACGCCCCTGCATCTCCTTGAAGGTGAACCCTGCCTCATTCATCGAAGAGGTGATGGCCATGATATCCTTGGGCACCATCCGGAATTCATTAGCCATAGTGAAGGCTGCATTCTGAATATCATCCAGGCCCTTCTCCACATCTGCAAACCCACTCTTGCTGGTCTCTGAAAAGAAGTCTGCAGCCGAAGCCCCTTGCAAGATCGTAGAGTTGAACTCCTTGGCCTGCGCATCCGCATCCATAGCAATTTTGACGACCGCCGCAAAGGCAGCAACAACAGCCGCCAAAGTTGCTGCCGCCGTTGCCATACCCGCTAAGGTAGTCTCCAACCCCGCAGCTGCCGCACCCCCTCCACCTGCCACACCCACACCTGAAGCAGCCTTGCCGAGACTCGTACTAAGAGCCTTGCTTAAGCCCCCAAGATCCGAGGCCTTGACATTATTCCACATATCTGAAACAGAATCGGAGAAGCCATCCGCAATGGCAGCCCCCTTCTCATTCATCGTCTTAGTGTCCCACTCGTCCAAAGCCTTCTTACGTCGATCAAGGATAGCCTCTGTGGCCTGCATTTCCTTGTTCAAACGAAAGTTCAGGGCATCCAGGTCCTCATTCAACCTACGGTTGTGTGCCGCATACTCCGCATCGGAAAGTGACTTCCCCTTCTTCGCCTGAAGGTCTGCCATCTCCTTGACAGTCTTCTTGAGGATCTCCTCTGTCTGGTACATCTTTGCGGTCCAGTCATCCGCAGCCTTACCCAGACCCACCAGCTTGGCTTTAGCAATGACCTGGTTGAAGCTCAAACCCATGCTGTTCAGGTTGCTCTCAAACCTCTTCATTGCCGCAGGATCGAAGACCCCATTGGACAATGCTTTGGTAACACGCTTAGAAAGACCGTTGAGATCCCCATCTTCTAATAGGGGGCGGATGCTCAGGTCTAGTGTTTTACTTGGAGGCATGCCGCACGTCCTTACTTAGAACCGTCTGGGATAGGGTCTGTAGGGATTACAGGCTTCCTAGAAGCCACCTGGTCTTGCAAACTGGCGGGTGCTTCCACTTCTACTTCATACACCCCATTGGCATCCGCCTTGAGCTTCCCAGGGCTGGGCTCCTGTGCCACCCACTTCTTGTAGGTGGTTGCGGGAACACTCCCCTCAAAAACCTTGCGGGCCACAGGGCGGACCTGTGCAAGGTCCTTCCTAAACTCCTGCAACTGCTCAAGGGTGTACCCGACCAGCACTGTCTCACCACCTGAGACACCCTCTTGCACTGCGTCTGCCATTGCCGATTCGCGTTGAGCCTGGGCCTCCTCAAACTGCTGCTTGATTCGATCCTTGTAGGTATCCACAACAAGGTCATGCCAGTCTCTCTCACCGGCCACCCATCGGCGAAACTGCTCATCTAGTTCCGCATCCGTGGAAGCAATTTTCACCGGCTGTACGGCAGTAGCCTGCCCCTCAACTCGCAAGACCCAAGGCTTATTCTCTTCTGGCATATCCTCATCGCCATACAGAGCAAAACTCACCATGCGAGTCCAAACACCCTTACGACGGATTGCCTCTTGCTTCTGGATGCGCTCATCAGAGGCGTTCAACTTTTGAACGCCCTTCGGAGAAGTAGCCGAAGCCACAAGCTTCGCAGCACCCCAATCCTTCTGCAGTTGTTCACGACTATCTTCCGCCAAGTTATAGGCCACCCACAACCGTTGCACATGGTTCAGCCCCATGCGGTCAGACCCAGGAATGCCGTTGACAGATTGCAAAGAAGGCAGATTCCTACCACACATACGCCACATAGCTCTTGAGTATGGTTCGTAGCAATAGGCCTCTGTACGGGTTAGAGCCAGAGAGCTACGTTGGAGGAGGCCCATTAAGCAACTGAACAAGTGGTTGATCATGTGCATGGGAAGGTTGTACAGAACACGATGTACAACCTTAACGGTATGGGGGTCTTCAAGCAGAGAGATCCCATCCACCATCCAGATTGCGGATGCTACAGCCCATGACTTCCACTCCCTAGTGGTTGCCCCCTTGCCTGTACGATACGTCAGGAGAAACAGATCTCCTGGGGAGAGCGAACGTAGGGAAAAGCGAACACCCTTCACTTCGACCTGGTGGGCTAAGAAGCCAACATTGATCAACTGCTCCACATCGGTGTAGAGCACTCGACGGGCCTTAGCTAACTCCAGATCCCTTGCATCATCCTCCTCGGCTTGGTGAGACAAGGCAGCACGCTTTCGCTCGGAGGCCTCCGCATGGGGGACCTCCTCAGCAAAGCTAGCCGCAGCAATGGCAGCCGTGGTTTCCACCTACCTTCTAACAGGCACAAAATTAGGGTTGTTGAACACCACCCCTGAAGGTTCTGGATCAGGGTTGAGGCTTGTGGGTGTGGGAGCGCCACGGGCGGTCAGTTCCTGTGTCGGAGAGCGGAAAACAGGGGCTCCGTCAATGTAACCAACTTCCGTTGGGTCCTCTACAGCCCTACCCCGAAGGTGTGGGGGCACCCTGCTGGGAGGGCCTGCGGATCTAACGGCAGAAGCTTGATTCTGCAAGACAGCCTGTCGTTCTTCCTGCAGCCTACGACGAGCTTCCGTAATCCTAGCATACTCCGCATCCAAAACCCCCTCCTCTTCTGGATCTGCAAAGGAACCCGAATTCTCAAAGAGAGGGGGAGCTACTGGCGCAGGGCCATGCTGACCTGGAGGTGAAGACCATTCAGGGAGGGCTGGTTGCCGCATCTGGCCTGCAATGGCACTGCGTACCGGCTTCTCAATTTCTGGCTCGTGGGGTGCGGGTGGTACGGGATTTGGTACAGAAGATTGTACGGGATTTGGTACGGGTTCTTGTGCTGGCTTTGGTACTGGAGGTGGCGGAGGTTGGAATTCACTTAGGGCAGAGGAAGGGATATTGGGATCCCCCTTAGCCCTTAGCTCCCGCTCCCGCTCCAAATCATTCAGCATATCCTTGAGACGGGTGATCTCCACGTCCAGGTCTGCAGGCTCGGTCTGAACCAAGTCCGCCGTGTCCTATGTCACCTGTGCCTGCATCTGAGTATATGCGTCATAAGTCAACTGGAGCAATGAGCCTGACCATGCTGCACTCTTGGTGATCAGGTCACGGACAGCAATATGTCGAGCGACAAAGGTACCAGGATTCGTTGCAGTCTTGGGGGAAGTCTGTACGAACTCGTGCTCTCTCAGATCCAGATCGTCAATGGCAACAATACTGTAAGAGAGGACTTCTGACCGAAGTCTTGCGTAGTACTCGGTCACCACCTCCCGAGCAATCTGGCCCTTTGAGTCAGCATTCTCCTCCACAATGAGAGCAGCATACTTCTGGACTGCAATCTCCTCACTGGGGACCAAGGTCCTAAGAGCAATCCTGTGCCCTTGGATTTCAACAACAGTCTCGGCACTCCACACTTTCGCAAGGGGTGCCATGGCATTTGCCAACTCAGTTAGATCAAGCATGTGAAGTTCTCCCAGATAAAACATACTGGGAGTAGTGCCTAAAAGCAAACAGTGCGAGAAGGGTCTAATCTATCGTTGTCAGTTTATTGTGTCTAATCACTTTCCACGGGGTAGGAAAGGAACCCTCGGAACAGAACAAGGATGTGAATTGTACCAGTTTCTTTTACTCTTTATTTCCGGGACACTACTCCGGGATAGGCCATCCTATCGACCGTTCATCCAAACCTACAACTTGTAGGGTTCAGCGAACAGCTACGAACCCATGCCACCATAGCGAATTGAACCCAACTGGCCAATGGAAGGATCATTGCCTGTAGCCAAGAACTCCCCATAGATACTGGAGAAGTCATGGATATCGGTGATGTTGATGTCACCAGACTCTGTCACGATGGCGGAATCACGGTTGTAGGTGCGTGACCACGACCCCCACCAGCACGCCTCATTCATCGTGATGAGGGCCGTGTGACCATTGCCTGCGAGGTTGCTGTTGGTTACAGGTGGGTAAGACACAGCCTTCACACCGCCATTGAACGAGCCAGAGCCACCGGAGAACCCCGTACCTGCACTGTCAAGATCGTTGTCTGCTAGAGTAGAGAAGACAAGCTGCTCTTCCACGTCAAAGGGCCAACGATGGTGACGAAGTGACCGAACTGGCCCATCAACACCTGCGGCATAGCCCGTTGCCTGCCAAATGTTTGACAGGTACAGAAGGGCACGTTCCACGTTAGCCGTGGCATGCTCTGTGTTACCTGGAACCAGTTCTGCAACAATGTCCCCAAAACCGATTGAGCGGACCTCTTCAATGGTGCGGCTCTCGGACGGAGCAAAGTTGTACAAAACGCCCATCTGGAAGAGGGACGAACTTGTGCCATATGCGGGAGCCAAGATGCGAACCTTCTGACTGACCGCTGTACGGGTGTTAGGAGAAGTACCCATGTCATAGACAGGGGATGTGCCTTGTAGCCCCTTCTGTGGGTTGAGATCTGTATTGGCCATTGCTGCTCCCGAGGGTGTTGGTGATAGCAATCCTCACCAACCATCCCGCGCTATAGAAGGGCTACCGGCCAAAGCATCAATTCACCCACGCATCCTTGGATAGACAGAAACACCGTGAAGCCAAAAACACCCGAACATCTTCAGGGATGGTTTCTGGGCGTGTGGCCAACGTAACCATGAGGTAGATCAAGACCTCTCTAGGCAGTTCGCCTCTCTTCTTCACCAAGAAGTTCCTCTGAATAAACCAAGCGCTTGTGTCAAGGGTCTGGTTCATGGGGGTCTTCCCTCCTATTTCCGATATGGGCTAGCCTATAGTACCCACCAAAGGAAAGGAAACGAAAAGTTACACAAACACCTGTTATGAGAAACCCAAAGTAGTTCTCTTTCTGCAAAGGGGGGTTCCAAACCCCGCGCAGCTTGCGTAGTCCTTGTGAGGGGATACGAAGACAATGACGAAGTCACGCACAATCATCTTTGGAGACATCCACGGACTCATTGCCGAGCTTACCGAGCTTGTCTATGTGTTGAACCCCACCCCCTTTGACCACCTGGTCTTTGTGGGGGATCTTGTGGACAAGGGACCGGACTCCCCCTCCGTGGTGCGGTTCGTGCGAGCCCTTCGCGAACAGGGACTTCAGGTTTCCCTGGTTCTGGGGAACCATGAGGAAAAGCACCTGCGCTTCTTCCGTGCCCGTGCTGAAGGGAGGTCCACCAAGGACTTTTCCAACCAACAGGAGCTTCACGCGCTCCATAACTCGCTATCCCTTGAGGATTGGGAGTTCCTTGGCTCAGCTGAGCCCGTGGTCTTCCTCCCTGAGTACAACAGTGTTGTGCTCCATGGAGGCCTCCCAAGGGCCATCACCTCTTTGGAGAACCTCTCCAAGAGCAACGTAGAGAAGATCCTTCGGACGCGTTTCCTGACCGGAAAGGCTACCATGAAGCGCAACAAGGAGATTCCCAGCGGGAGCTACCTCTCCTTGGGTGCTGAGGGCCCGGAGGACTACTTCTGGGCTGAACGGTACAACGGCTGCCTCGGCCATGTCTACTTTGGCCACACGACCTTTGTGACACTCAAGGCGGTCCAGTTCCCCCATGCCACAGGCATTGACCTTGGTGGTGTGACAGGCAATGTTCTAGCAGCTGTGGTACTAGAGCACGGGGAAGAGGATAAGACAGTATTCGTCGAATCCCGAAAGGTTTACTGCAGCCCATTCTAAAAGCTAAGTGCCCCTAGCCACAGTCGGTGACTTTGCAACGGCAGGCAGAGAAGCCTACGGTGGCGTAGACCATCCACCATCATCTACTCTAAGCTAGAGGATGGCGGATGGCATGCCTAGATTTGTTCAGCCAGGAAAGCTGACAAGCCCATCGTCTTAATCTGCTGAAGCATGGACTGTGTGAAATCCAAGTGGAATTCCTCCTCTGCCAAGATGCCCTCTAGCAACTTGCGAGTGCCCTGATCCCCTTGTGCTGCACAAAAAGCAATGGCTTGGTTGTAGAGCCCAACTGCCTCTCGCTCCGAAGCCCAGTTGTTCTGTAGGTGTGACTCTACGTCAGAGCCAATGTGGATCTCGTCCAAACGACCTACTTCAGGTATTGCTTCCAAGAAAATGATCCTCTCCATCAAGGCTTCTGCATGACGCATCTCAGTAATGGCCTGCGCTCGAAGGATACCCCCCAACTTCTTGTAGCCCCAGTTGTCATTGACTGCATGTTGAACCATGTACTGGTTCACAGCTGTCATCTCCTTGCGAAGAAGACCATTCAGGACAGGAATGACAGAGACATTGCTCTCCATTGTCAGAGCAGTCTTTGCCGTGCCTTCCTCTTGGAGGAGAGCAAGAAGCGTCCTACGCTCCTCCGACTTCGCAGGGTAGGAGGAAGCAAGACGAATCAGACCTTGACGCAAATTAGCCATGGGGATAAACCTCCGTTTATACTAGTTTAAGAATATAGGCTAGAAACACCCTACCAAGGTCTGACACATGGCTGCCCATAAAATCCGATGCTTCGATCCCAAATGCAAGGGTGTTCCACACTCTGTCCCGAACAATGGGGCTTCCCGTTTGGGGGCATACTTCGGGAGAGAAGTCTACCAATGTGATGTGTGCGGTACCCAATGGAATGTTGATACCGCATGGTATAATGACAAGCTCAAACCTGTCTCCAAGTGCTAAGGAGTCCCATGTCTCGTTTTGGTATCCGGCAACGTCTCATCCACTTTTTAGGTGGGTTCACTGAATCCGATTTGGAAGAGGAATTCGCTGAAGCGGATGGAAAAAATGAGGTACAAATCACCCCAGACTCTCCATTAGGGCAAGCCATACTAGGCGCAGCAAGGGAACAGGGTATTATTGGCGGGGTTCAGACCCCTACGGTGCGCTCTGGACCCAACAAGCAAGGCTTTGGCTTGAAGATCATCGACTGCGAGATCCACATGGATCCCCATCTGGATGCAGAAGTACAGGCCTTGCTTCGTGGTGGCTGGGAGCCCATTAGCATGTTGAAGGCTGTCTCCTTCAGTGGAGACGAGTTTGTACGCATGTACTTCAAGCGGGCAAATGAAGAAGCAGCAGCCTTCAACTAGACCTTAAGCGTCTCTTTGGCTTTCACAGGGGCCGTCTCTTTATGGGACGGCTCTTCTGCTTCTACAAGTGCTCTTAGCAGCTGGTTTGTCCTGAGGCGCTGTGCAACTACCTTGCTCAACTTCGCATTGGTTTCCTGCATGGCCTCAACCTCCGGATCCTATCTTCCACCAAAAGAAAGGATAAATAACGAGAGTTACCTAGATCACATCGGAGGGTGCGTGATCTGGAATTGAGAAGCGGAAAGTAGATCCCTCACCAATAGCAGAATGCACCCAAATTTCACCACGATGGGTTTCCACAATCTTCTTGCAGAGGGCCAGACCAATGCCTGTCCCTTCCACATGGTGGTTCAAACGGTGGAACATCTTGAAGATCTTGTCTTGCTGGTTGGGATCGATCCCAAAGCCGTTGTCCTTCACCGCAATCTCCCAATTCACGGTGTTGCGGTCAACCCATACCTGAATCTCAGGGACGACGCCTTCAGGGGTGAACTTGATGGCATTGCCAATCAGGTTTTCAAAAACTTGACGAAGAAGGCCTGCATCACCTGCCACCATTCCAGGGAGGCCAGAAACCTTGATCTTAGCCCCCTTCTCCTCAATGAGGAGGGAGAGGCTTTGGATAGCCTCCTCACAGACCTGATTGAGGTCTACCCATGTCATATTGTTCCGTGCATCCTGCACCTGAACACGAGAGTACACGAGGAGAGACTCTACCACAGCCTGTAGGTTCTCAACACCCTCTCGGATATGTTGAAGGTACTCGTCTGCCTCTTCCGTAAGGGAATCAAAATAATCATCTGACAAGAGATCCACGAAGGACTGAATACGCCGTAGCGGAGATTTCAGTTCATGTGAGGCCACGTTGGCAAACTGCTCTAGATCTCTATTCGACCGTTCCAGATCTTGAGTCTGGCCAAGCAGGGCTTTAGTATGCGCCTTCTCTTGAGTCACATCATGGAACACAGCCATACCCATCTCGACCACACCCTGTGCCCCATAGATGGGAAGGAAGTGGATACGATATGTCCTATGGCCAAAGGCATACTCAATCTTTGAAGGATGCCCCTCAAAGATTCTGGAGTAGTACGGGGAAAGCACCCCGCTCACTTCAGGGGGGTAAACCTCGTCTAGGGTTTTGCCAGTAAGGCATTCATCCACCAGGTCTAAGAAGTCTCCTCCTGCGATTCGGTGCTTGAACTGTGCATCGAAAAGAAAGACCGAGGTCTTAGGTAAGTGGCGTACAAGGAACCTGTAGAGGTCTTGTGCGTCACGCTGTTCAGTCACATCCCGAGTGGATGTCTGAAACCCCACCAATCGCCCCCAGAGGTCCTTACGAGGCTGCATGATGGTTTCCACCCACAGGTACTGCCCCGATGTACCCCTCACCCTGTAGGTGGTGCGTACAGCCTCAGAATGGAGAGTCTTCAAGCAGACCTGAAGAGGCTTAAGATCTTCGGGGTGGAACAGTTGATACGGGAGGTGTCCAACCAAAGCTTCGGGGGTCTTACCCAGCATCCTAAATACGGAAGGAGACACCCACAGGAAACGCCCCTCCCGATCATGGATCGCAACCACATCAGAAGAATTTATGGCTAAGAGGTGGAACTTAGACTCTGAATGGAGGGCTTTAGCCAGAAAACCCAGCACACTAACCGCAGCAACCCCAAGAGAGAGCATGTGGATAGTGGCGAGGGTCATACTTGACTCGGCAACAACACGGTATGAAACCAATAGGTCTCAATAACTTCCACAATGCTCATGAAGTCCTGAAACCCCACAGGCTTCACAAGATAGCTGGAAGCCCCCAGATCATAAGAGCCTTGCACGTCTTGTACAGCTGAGGACGTTGTCAGAACCACTACAGGAATACTGCGTAGGGAGTCCTCTCCCCATAGAGCCTGTAGGACCTCCAAACCGGTCATCCTAGGCATGTTGAGGTCCAGAAGTACCAAGTCAGGACGTTGGGCATCGACATAACGACCCTGCTTCCGTAGGAACTTCATAGCCTCCGCCCCATCCAACACAACATCCAAACAATTTGGCGTAGCTAAACGCCCAAAGGCTTTGCGAGTTAGTGTAACATCCGCAAAGTGATCTTCAACAAGAAGAACTCGCATTGGGCGGGGGTTGGGCATCTTACCTCACGGAACATGCGTGATTGGGTTGCTAGCAATTGTTAAAGGAACATCCAAATACTTGACAAGTAGCCAGAAAGCCAAACCTGCAAGCACATAGGCCATTGGCTGCTTGAAGAGGTTCCAAACCTCATCAATGTACTTTCGCATATAGGACCGATCATCCGCCGCAACCTTGATGTTGTTTAGTTCCAGCTCGCGTTGGAAAGCTTTCTCGTCCTGCGCAATCTTCAATTCGGCCTCTTGCCTTGAGGCCAAGGAGTCCAGAAAGTTTTGGAGGATCGTGTTGGTTGTGTCAGTGGCACGAACTAAATTGTCAAGGTGGGCATTCGTGGTACGCATCTCGTCTTCCAAGTCGCTGAGACGATTGTCAAAGACACCGGCCACGCCTTGGAGGTCACGCGAAACACTCTCCCGCAAAGCATTCATCTCCCGCTCGAGCCTTTGAATGTACCCGGATTGTTCCACAGAACTACGGGTGGCATCCTCCAGAGCCTTGAGCAAGCGAAGATTTAGTGGGTGCAAGTCTTCGGACATGGCTTGGCCCTCCAAGAAGCAACGGCTCCTATCCTAGAGGGACTTCATAGACAAGATAGGGGAACACTATTTGCAGTAAATGCCCATCCAGCAAAAGAACGGTGTGTCAGGCTGAACCTAACACACCGTTCTTAACAACCCAAACCTCAGTGTACTCTTAAAGCGAGGATCTCAGGTTGAAGGAAACGATTAGGTAGAGTAGGGGGAAAACAGGTTGGTAGAATGCCTCCACCTCTGCTGCTGTAGGATCTCCTGCCACAACCTGGGCACGGACGCCCGTGTATTTTGCCAGGATCTCTGCATCCACCAAAAGCTTCAGGGTGGTGGAAGTCTGGCCTTCAACTTGGCTCAAAATTCCGGGTAGGAACTTGATGCCAGTGAAGCGGTCCAGCGTGTTGCGTGTCTGCTGCTGTACTTCGTCAGCGATTGGGGTGACCGTTGGGGTCTTTGTCAGGATAGATGACATATCCGTGGTGAAGCCCTGACGGACGCGAACCGCTGGGCTGTTGTCCTCAAGGATTGTCACACCACGAACGGCCAACTGGTTCTGTTCCACGACATTCAGGATTCGAGCAATTTGCTTGATCCCATAGAGCTTACGCCCTGTCCAAGCAGTAGCCACGTCCACAGAGGGCTTGACCACGCTTCCTGCTAGTGACGCAGCAAGCATGGTGCCATCCACCAAGAACTCCTGCTCCGTACCATCCGCCTGAGTCAGAACAAGGGTGGCAATGTCAGGGTACACCACGCGCAGACGAGAGCGCTTGATGGACTCGGCAATGTCACCTGCCGTCCTTGGGGTAGTCCCTGCAGGGAATCCGGCAAGAACCGTCCGCTCTGCACGGTAACGGATGGTAGACTGAATGTCTGCATGGCGTGTGATGTAGGCCAAGAAGTCCGCTGTGCTGGCGCTGGGGACATCCAGCGGGATTAGAATGTTGGGCAGCACGTTGCCAGACATAGCGCCCTCTAGGGCGTCTACAGACGAAATGAAGGAGGTCACAGACGCTGAGTCTGGGATGCCATCATTGTTCTCGTCAATATCTTTCTCAACCTGCTTCACACCAACCAGAACCGCACCATTCAAAATGGCAAAGTAACTGGCAAGGGTCACAGGGTTCTGAGGGCTGTTTGCCCCATACTCTGCTTGAAGAGTAGCAAACTTGGTGTAGACCTTGGCCGTGAAGTCACGCTTCTGGTACTCGTAGGAGATGTAGTAGGTGTCCCCAATAGTAGGCTCGTTGCCACTACGCTTGAACGTAGACACCTTGGCTGTATCCTGCACGCCGACACCCAAGGTGTTGGTCACCAGAAGCTCCACACCAGGGACGGTACGGATAGGGAGGTTCGAGTCCGAGGTTGTCACATTACGGACCGTGAAGGTGAAGGTCTCACCCGCTGGGTAAGCAATGCCACCAGCACGCTCTAGCACGGTGAAGGTCAAGCCAGTGACAGAGTCACGGTAGGTCTGGCCAATGATGCCATCCTGGCCCGAACCTGTGTTGAGCATGGAGGTGTTTGCCGTACCCGACCCATTTAGAGCATCCGTGCTGGTGACGTAGTATCCGGAGACACCAACCTCCCCCGAGGCACCATCTCCAGCAACCACACCCAACCCAACTCCGGGGAGAAGGGCAGACTGTGTTGCAGCAGCCGCAAAGGCAATCGAAGACGACACGCCACGTCCTGCATTACCCATGCTCTGGAAGAAAAGGTACTCTGCATTGGATGCATCCTGCACAACACCTGCAAGAGCCTCACCCGCGAAGTAACCCGTGGCAGCCAAGCCGGTGGTCCAAGTCGTCATCAACACAACGGCTAGGGTGGCACCCGCATGAGCCATCAGAGCAGAAGCCATCTTCTTGGGAGTAGCCAAGCTACGGCTTGCCGAAGCGCCTGACACAAACCCAAGACGGGTGTTAGCATTCGAGGCCCCAATGGTGATCGTCCCAAGGGTAGAGGACAGAGCCGAACGGATTCGGAATCCTGCACCCTCTTGTACCAACATGCCAGCAGCAATGACCGCTGCAGCCGAACCCGCCAAGCCTGCATTGGCCATGGCCACTGCAATCTGGTTGATCACAGTGTTTGCCACCAAACTGGGGCCCACAGGAACATCAGCGGTGCCACCCGTGGCAATCGCCACACCGGATGCATCCGTGAAGAGCACTGTCACAGGGACACCGTCCACGAGGAACTTGAACTCGTTGTTCTGTGCGGTGGTGCCGCCCGCAGCGTAGAAGGTCACCACAGGCTGGCCATCACGAGCATCACCGTAGGTGCCTGTAGGTGCCTGACCGTCCGCAAACCCAACCACACCCGCCAGTGTGGCAGGAATGACCGTAGCATGCCAACCAGCAGAGCCAGTGGAGTTAACCACAAGACCCGCCTGTGCGGCTCCCGAAGAACCTTCCACCTGCAGGGAAGACTGGTCCACGGACCACTGGTGGTCCACCGAACCTGCACCTGGAACCAAACGGTTACGCAGGACCAGACGGTCATTCAGGTATGCACCAGTGTTGTTGCCAATGTCTCGGAAGGCCCTAGCCACAGGACCATCCACCAACTTCACCTGCCCTCCAACAGTAGCAGCTGCAGTGGAGATGCCACCAAGGATTGCAAAGTCTGCCGTAGACACACCCGTGATGAACTCAAGGAACCCAGCACCGTCCAGACCAGCCTTGGTGAGGCTGAAGACCAGCTGAGCGTTGGCATTGGCAGTAACCGCCACCTCGACACCGTCAAAAGCCGAGCCCAAGGTTGCAACCTGGGTCGCAATAGCAGCATTAACTGCCACAGCAAGGGCCGTAGCAGAGGCGTAGGTGGCAGGGGCCACCACGGCCGTCAAGTTGCCCGATACTCCCGTCACGTCACCCGTGTAGTGGAATACAAGGGTGTCATACTCACCAGCGGTGATGGTGGATGCGGAGGAGAACTTTGTTGCCCCAATGTACTGAGGACGAGCCGCAGGGTCAAAGACCGCGAAGGTGGTCGTTGCATCCGGAACGGTTGCCCATCCTGGGGTGACCGTTGCAACCTTCGTTGACCCATTGTAGGCCGTAACCGTTGCGGTGAGGCCTTGGGTGCCTACTACGGTGTTATTGGTTAGGACCACGGTCCAGCCAACGTAGTAGTCGGTCTGATCAGAAGCCGCAGCTGTGAAGGTGATGCTGCTAGCCCCACCTGCAGCCGCAGTACCCTGCTCACCAACCGAAGCACGGTTAATTGCCGCAGCATAAGCGGCAATGGTCTGTGAAGCACCCTGATTTGCAACACCAGCAATCAGCTTGCCATCTACCGTGAGGTTGATCTCGCTGTTGGTGCTGTCGATCACAAAGGTGGTGTCACCCGAAGCAGCCGTGTAGGAAACCTCCTCTCCAAGGAGAGATGCATGAAATCCAAGGCCAGACACACCGTTCACAGCCGTGAAGTTCACCGCACTGCCTGTGACCGAAGAACCATCCACCAGTACGTTGAGGTTATCCGAAGCACCCGAGATTGCGTAGTAGGTATTGGAACCGCCTACGCTGAACTTAGCAAGCGTAGAGTCCAGTGACGCAAAAGTGACCGTCACATCCTCTTCCACCGCACCTGAGAAGAGTGTGGTGGTGAAGGGAGACTCAAAACGCACGTCTGGGGAACGCTCAGAGCCCGATGGGAACTGGAGAGCCACACCAGCAAGGCCTGCCGACTTCGTGCCGAAGAGTGGAGTAGGCAGTGCTACACCAGAAGCATCCACAATGCTATAGGTGCCCACACCAGCTGCCCCTGGGTTCTCCACCGTGAGAGTGTAATCCTGGTCGGCAAGGGTGTTGTAGTAGAAGGACACAAAGACTTGTGCCCCTACAGGAACCGCACTTGCCAGTGTCAACGTGGAAGACGCCGAGTCCACTTTGGTGACCGTTACAGGGCCACGGTCCATAGCGTCCTGCACACCAAAGCCCCAGTAGGCCTGAACCAGATCTGGACGGTTGGTGGGAAGGTCGATACGGCTGTTGGTCACGGACTGGTACAGACTCTGACCCAGTGGGGTTGAGCGACCATTACCTGTCGTTGGTGCCAGAGGCATCTGAAACACTGTCGTGGAAGTCTGTGGAGGAGAGACAGCGGTGTTTGTCACAGCGGTCGCCTCAGCCAAGTACTGACGTACATCCACAAGGGTAGGGGTGATCTGGGTGCTGTCCAAGAAGGACGTGCCCGCAGTATGAACTCCCGAGGCTACGGTGGCAGCAGTGCCCCAAAGAATCTTGTCACCCTGGAGGACAAAATCCGAACCCGAGAGGTAATCCGAACGGTCAGGAGTTGCACCAGCACGCAAAACAGTGGTGACTTCCGTGTGTGCAAGATAGTCGAAGGTATCCTGCCAAGTGTTGAAGTAGTACTGAACCGTAACTACCGCACCCACTTCAGGAGCAAAGGGTAGAACCACTGCACGGGTCTGGCCATCAACCGAGACAGGGATGATCTGAACCCCGTTCACCTTCACCACGGTGTCTGCAGGATCCGTGGTAGTCACACCACCGTTGGTCCCATCAACAATAGGCCCCTCAAAGGTGTAAAAGGTCTTGTTGCGGAGGGTGGCATCACCATTCGTGAAACCAACGGTGGAGTTGGCCGTGCCATTGCCAACAACAAGGTTGCGATCTGCAACCAACTGGACAGCATTCACACCAAAGTTGTTAACGTAGGCTGAAGCCACCAACGAGGTGCCAAAGGCACCGCTGTTGATGAACGAAGCCATTTGTGAGGCCGACCATGGAGCCCCTGTGTTGGATGCAGGGATTGTCACAGAGACACTGGTTGCATCATCCACCGTAAAAGCTAGGGTATCATTCTCCCCTGTTACGATGGTGTAGGACTCAGCCATTGCACCATAGATAATGGCTGTGGTACTGTCAACCTGGGCTGACACAGCATCTGTCGTCTGAGTGTCTGTGCGGTTGAAGAAGTAGGACACCCTAACCACATCACCAAGCTTGGGGGCGGTAGAGAGCTTGAACACACCAGTTGTGCCTGACATCTGGAGCACAACCACTGGGAGGTCATTGATGGTCACAGACACGGCGCTAGAATCTGTCGCCGTGGTGCCAGTGCCTGCACCGGTAACCACCGGGTAGTTGCGAACCTGAATGCGGTCCTGCACCCCGTCGAAAGCACCCAAAGTGATAACGCCCGTGTTGCTGATAGACACTACGGAGCGACCCGCCATATCCTCACCAACCACACGCTGGTCAACCTTGGAGGAGCTGCCACGGACAACTTCCAAGTCCATCTGGGATAGGATCTCAGATCCTGTCCCTAGGAACATGGGGAGCTTCAGGCCCGCCAAGAGAGGTTGCGTGGGGTTCTCGTACTGGGTCCGTGTGTAGACACCAGGAGGAGCGTAATTCTTGCCGGGAAAGTTAGCCATCTGAACCCCAATAAGAGAAGATGTTCAAGCACCGAGAGGTATAGAACCATCAACGAGAAGGCAGACCCCCCTCTCGGTTCTATTTTTGACCACCCTCAAACGAGGGGGAGACACACAGCGCGACTTTTCAGTTTTTGAGGTCCACCCCTTAAAGCCGGGGGGTTGGCTACTTCTTGGTCGGAAGAGGGGGTAGTGGAGGCAGATTTGAACGAGCTGCCTCCGCTTGGGAACGGTTGTTGTTTACCACCACCCTCTCTGGTTCAGACATGGTACGAAATACTCCAGGAGCTTCTCCTGAAGGAACCAGATGGTCCCTTGTGATCTGACGACCTGCCTTAGCTTCATCTCTAATGAGACGATCCTTCTCCGCATTCCTCTTGTTGATCACTTCCCATTTGACCTCAGCATCTCGTCCGATGATCTTGTCAAACTTCCAGTCATCGGAGGTTCCGGTGTTCTGGGGAACTGGCCCTGTAGGGACGTGGTTGAATCGGTGGCTTGCCGCCGTGACTTGCTTGGAAGCTCTTGTGCCACAAAGCTCACAATTGACCTCAGTCTCTGCCTTTGAGATGCTCTTGTAGAGAACCTCAAAGCCGTACCCGCAACCCTCGCAGCTGTACTTGTAGATTGGCACTCTGGCCTCCTGTCTTTTGCAGACTTATAGGATACCGACCGGATGCCATTTGCTAAGCGGATTCGAGCCATGGTTGCTGCAACCTGGGCCATTGGGCCTATGCCAGGCATACTCAACTGAAGAGCGGTGTACCACACCGTGCTAACTAATTTTTTCATATGTTGCCTTGCCCCCCCGGAAGAAGGGATCTTGTACGTTGAGCATATCCAGATCTCCCACCAACTGAAGATTCTGCTCCTCATTCTGGATCCGCTCATCATCTGTCATGCCCGCTGACGCAGCAGCCTGTGCAATGGACTGAGCTGACACATGGCCAAATGCAGAGTCCAAAGGCACATGGATAGCCCACTCGGACTGGATAGTCAAAGAGATAGAGCCATTGTAGAAGTAGTCGTCCCCGTTCTCATCATATACCTCTTCAGATTCACCACCAAACGAAACCGTGGTAATTTCAATACCCTCGCCAGACAGACGGTTCCGTGCAATCCCCCATAGGTAGAGCATCGTTCGATCACAAAGCTCCCCTTGGGCAACCACATCCCGAGCCATAATGTCTAGGTCGAAGTTTGCCTCCCATCGTCCACCGTATTCTAGGGCAACAGGACTCCTTCGATCGGAAACCACAACGGCCATCCGATCCCCTATGGTGATTCTCCTGCCAAAAGCCAACACCACCCCAGGAAGCACCTGACTATATCCACGGCCCTCCTTCAAAAGGAACGGGCCCGTACTTGTGCCTGGATATCTGTAGTCAGCTGACAACCAGGTGCCCCTTGGCAATGGGGACACAAGAGTCACAACCCCGGTTGTGGGGTCCGCTGTGTAATTCACGTCCACATACAGCTTCAGGTTCCCTGGCATCTCAAACAACTGAAGAGAGCCCGGATGGAACACCCCTCGCTGTAGAACCCATGTGAGAGGATCTTGTAGGGTGGGAGTCTCATTCACCACCTCCAACAACGGATCAATGTAGAAGACCTTGCTGTCTACAATCTGTCCTCCAAGGTCTACCTTCTCTTGTAGGACTTCGATGTAGTACACCCCTCTAGGTGTTGGGAACACACCCCCGTTGTTCTGAATGGCTCTGGCATCTTCCTTCACCCATTCGATGGACAGCCCTGGAGACTCTCCCACCTTTTGTAAGACCACATAGGAAGACACTGTGCCTTGGAAGTTATCAGCCGACAACTGAATGGGGCTGGCTGATCCCGGCTTCACAATGATGCCCATTTGTGGGCGTTCCTTGAATGAGTACTTGCCCTGGATGTGCGGCACAATCTCCTTGTACTGAGGATCAAAGGACCAGAACCGACGTAGCTCGGTAATGACCCTTTGCTTGAGAGATTCGGTCAAGGAGTTGAACATGAGCAGAGTCCTCTACCCAACCCCTCAGAATAGGGAATCTACCCTACCCCTCCTTCTTAGGACGCCCCCTTGTAGGGGGGGTCTTTGTGTTGGCAGGCTCCTCTACAACCTCTGCATCCTTCACCATAGATGCAACTATACTTTCAAGCCCATCAAGGCGTTCGCCAGTACGGGACTCCAAATCTTGGACCCGCCCTTGAAAGGCTTGCAGTTCCTCGCGCACCAACCTCCGCACCAACCCCACATCTATCGGGGTGAACGCAGGGGTCGCTAAAGGTTGAGGTGGGGCTTCCTGCCGGACAGGTGGGGCAAGCAAGGGAACGGAAGGCCCTTGTTGTTTTTTGGAGACAACAAGAGCTTTCCGGACGCTTTGTGCTCGTTCCACATGTGTCGTTGACACCACTCCCATCTGCAAGGCAGCCTGGAGGTCCTTAGAGGCGTCTGCCTGTTCTTCACTTACATACACATCCCTACCCCGCTGAAGATGCAACCCCAGATCAGGAACAGGGAATTCACGAGTGAGACAACGAATTTGAACTTCTTTCATTTTGAAGGATCTCCTTGCATCAGCATTTCCCTCACCTCATCCAGGATGATGTCAGCCATCTCCTGACGAGCACGCTTTACACCACGCTCTAAGAACGTGTGTCTAGCAAACCCAGGATGCACCCAGGCATTGCCCACAATAAGCGGAGCTGTGCGAACCAGCACTGTACCATCGCCTTGTACCATTGGCACGCGGTACACCCCATTTTGTTGGGTGAGCCACGTCATAGGGTAGGGACTACGACCCTCCACAACCTGATCAATCCAAGGCCATGTGGACAGAATCTCAATGGTGGACTTGCCCGAGATCCTGTAGCTAAAGGAGTCAAAGAAGGAATCCGAGTTGGGGATTCCTTCTGGCTTACCTCTTGGTGTAGCCCTCCTCCCCTGCTTGGCGAAATCCTTCTTTGCCTCAAAGACCACCGCTGCCACCAAGGCCTTCCCCAGCCTCTCCAGCGTGGCTCTCGACAAGGAAATCTCCCCAGCCATCTTTGACCAAGGCTTTCCCAACACCCCTCGGATTCTACTTGCCAATAGGCACCCTTATCCTAGCCAAGATGTCAGAACCTGGACCATACAGCCACAAGTGCCCCCACTTATGGCGCTTACTCCTCAAGTGTGCGGGCAAGAGAGGATCCAAGTAATCCTGAAACAACACATAGTGAACCCAGGACTTAAAGCGCCAAATGCGACAGGCATGGACCTCGACGAAGCCATACCTGCGCTTTGGCATACCTAACTCCATCATGACCCCCCCTTACCACCATAGGTCAAGTTGGCATAAACCGGCGAGCGGCCTCTCTGCTCTCTACCATCAGGAACCTTAGCCACCTCTGTTGCCATGGGGCTAGGTTCATAGGTATAACCTACTGGGAAGGGATCACCACCCACACAAGGGGCCTCTTCTGGCTTCGTGTATCGAGTCTCTGGCCAAGGTTGTTGGCTTGTGCCTACCATAGGGATCTTGTACCGAATATCCTGCTCGTCCAAATAGGCAATGTTGAAGTGCTGTTGAAGAGGCAGGCCTCGAATCGCAGGGCGACGTACTGGACCAATGCTGTATCTCTCCCCCGTCTGCTTCAAGATGAAGTCCCTCTGGGAGACCAACGGACGCACCCCTGTCCATACTTCATAAGTGTGCTCAAGCCTTCGCCCTGTAGGGGTCTGGCGCACGGCACGCTCAGCATCATCTGGACCCACAATCAAAGGGATGGGTCCCTCATACCCCCGCAGGAACCCCGTCCCGTAGCAATCCAAGCACCTGTTAAGAGGCTGCTTGCTATACTCAAAGAGCTGTTCGTCCCATTGACAGGGACAGGACACCCCGGTGTTTCTACGGATGAACAAGTAGACCCGTTCCCCACCCTGCTCCAGAATCCACTGGTTCCTCTTCTGTGCCTCTCTCCAAATGTAGTCCAGAGACTCTACGTCCATAGGGGAGGCAGGCTGGGTGTACCCCAAAGGGGTCTCCACATAGCCTGAAGGGGTTGTGCCTGTAGGATCTACGGCCACGGAGGTGACTCGGTAGAAGATTTTGGCCTTCTGTTCCAAGTCTGTCTTGACGAAATTCCTTGGCCTATGGTAGGTGACCTGCACCACAGAACTACCATCTGCTTTGGGCAGAATGGGGTCTACAAGACGTTCTGTTGAGGGGTCATATGTGGGGGTATTGATCAGGGTAATCTCCCCTGACACGCCGTTCACCCAACTTGGCACCACGGTCTGGCCATCTATGGTCACAGTCACATCTGTGGGGTTATCTGCAGGGATGGACTGCCCCTCTCTCTTTACGATAGGTGTCCACCTAGTCCGAAAAACCCATGCTCGGCTATTAGGGGAGTTGGCCTTGGACACCCACTGTGAACCCCAATCCACAACCTCCGCATCTACTAGGGCATTGTCTGTACAATCCCGGTAGAAATCCATACCTAGAGGGAAGTTGTTCAAGCGGAAATAAGGCCCGCGCTCTCCCGTATCCGAACGGTAGATGTTCACTCCAACAATGTTCCAAGACATGTTGGACTTACCACCACACGCAATGGGGCCTGTGGAGAGGGTCAAGGGGTTGTCCCAACGAATGTCGAAGCAACCCCCTAGGAAGGGGGAGAACACCTGCACATTTGCTGGAGGGTAGGGATACTCACTGATGGGTTCCCATCCGGGTACTGCAGCCATTCTCCCACCCTCTTGTTAAACAGCCTTGGCAACCCCGTCTGGAGCCACCTGCCATTGTGTACCAGTTGGGATACCCAACCGAATAGCCTCGGCACTGAGAAGCCTCTGTGCCTGTGCTTGGAGCTCGTCCGAGCGCTTGTGTAGACGGTGTTCCAAGATGGACAACCGACCCAGTTCCAACTGAATTTGCTGCTCTTGCTGCTGGATGCCTGCTAGTGCTTCCCGAGTCTGATCGGTCACGGTTCCGTATACACCATCCTGAACTGTATCTTCCATATGGGCTCCTAGAGGGGTGAAGACCTCACCAACCCCCTATCACTCTTCGTCCAGAATGTCTGCCTGAAAAGCCATCCGTTGAACATCAGAAATGTGTGTGCGGAAGTGGGTTCCCCGCACATCGTCCAAAGTCATGCGCCTTGTGGAGATTTGAGCAAGCTTGGCGAAACTCCAAAACACAATGCCATCATGGTCCACATATTCGTAGACCCTAAGGGCACCGGCTGTCTTTTTGCTGTCTCCAACCTTGTCTGCCAAAGTTACCCCCTTAGACAGCAATACCCATAGACTTGGCATCAGCCTTCCAACCACCTGGACGCTTACCCACATACCCTAGGTACAAGATGCGACCCTTGGTTGGGCTGATGGTCGTAGGACGGTCACGCTGCTGGGAAGACAGCACGAAGTACATGTTGCCTTCCTTGCTGTAGGCGAACTTCCCAACATACCCAGTCTGGTAGATCTCCGAACGATTCTAACCACGGGAAAGGCCCTCTTCAACGTACTTCTGGAGAGCATCAATGTCACGCTGAGGAGGTGGGGTTGTGCCCCCACGCAGATAGACGATCTCAAGAAGAGCCATGTTTGACACAGCACGCTCCTGGTAGTCTGCCTTCATCGTCCAGCGGTACAGACCAGTGCCCTTGCCAGAAGCCACACCATCAAAGAAAGCCACAGCACCTGACTCGGGCTGATCCGTATCCTTGCGGTAGAACTGGATCACAAGGCCTTCAGGTGTACGACCCTTCACCACCCCAACGCGGTCATGATACTTCTCGCAAGCCTCCACGTTCTGGGGATTGCCATTGCGATGCGCATCACAAAGGATGATCTCACCCTCCTCCAAAGGCCCACGCTTTGGCTTCACAGCATCCACAGGCTGTGTTGCTTCATGGCCTGTAACCTTCTCCAGAAAGCGCTCAACTGACGAAGGACTCATCTCGTCATTTCGCTGGAGAGCCCATGAAAGGAAGGCTTCGGTGTCCTTGCTGATAGCCATCTTCAGAATCTGCTCCTCATTGAGGGAGGCAAGAATCTGGACACGATCCTCGCTTCCCGCAGGGAAAGATGCCGCAAGATGGATAGCCTCGGAACGATAATCAACATGAGCCATGGTGGGCTACCCCTAGTAGATATAATCCTCCCGTGTTATAAGACACCTATTGACCTCGAGGATCCGGATGGAACGAAGCAAAGCAGAGTCTGCCTTTATTGACCAACGTACTCGACAAATCCTTGTGGACTGGGCTAACCTAGCCATCATCAACAAGGGACTCAAGGAAGAGGACCTTGTGACCCACACCCTTCCCAACTTGTACTTTGAACACGCCCTTCAAAAAGGGTGGCTATCTAAACGAGTGGATAACCAGGGCCTCAGGCAGCTCACGGCTGTGGGATGGCAGGCGGCTGCTTCGTTCCTGAAGCGCTAATATAGGGTAGGAAACTATTTTCAAGAAATATCCTCTTGACGGCGCACAACACAGAGAGTATGTTGGCGACATGAACAACCTCCTCCCCAGCGCCACCTTATTGTCCAGCTTGTCATATCGGCCAAGCTTGTGGCTCTCGTGCTCCGGAGGAGGCACCTGATCTCGTAACGCCAATTGCGAATCAGAGCAAAGCCCCTCCGGAACACCAACCAGAAGGGGCTTTTTCTTTGTAAGATTCCGTTTCAAAGAAACCTACTACGCAAAGGTTTCAAAAGTGAAGACCTCAGCGTAGTAGAGACAGATTGAAAACCTGAATAAGGATGTAAAGCCCCAACACCAACGGGGCCTATGCGGGAGTGATGGAAAGGCAGACATGAGGGTCTCAAAAACCCTTGCCCAAAAGGCATGTGGGTTCGAATCCCACCTTCCGCACCAACTTGTTGGGTTTTTAATGGGCACCAAGCAAGCGTCAACTTGCGTACTCTAGCAAAGGTATTAGAGAGGTTCGACTCCTCAACTTGCCCTCCCTTTTCAATTATGCAGCCATGGCGGAATTTGGTAGACGCGCAGGTTTTAGGCACCTGTACTCTAGGGTGTGTGGGTTCGAGTCCCACTGGCTGCACCATGGAATGGTGGAATTCTGGGAGAGTTGTGTGATGTTGGTAGTCCACACCGCGCTGTAAACGCGGCACTTCGGTCGTCGGGGGTTCGAGTCCCTCCTCTCCCACCATGTTTTTGGAAGGTAATCCCTGTGTGGACAGGGGCCCGTTTGCTAAACGGATCGATGTGAAAGCATTGGAGTTCGACTCTCCTGCCTTCCTCCAAATGCTCGTGTGGTGGAATGGTAGACATTGGGGACTTAAAATCCCTTGCTCGTAAGGGCGTGTGGGTTCGAGTCCCACCATGAGCACCAATTGGATTTCTTATGCAGCCATGGTGAAATGGCAGACACGCAGCCTTGAGGTGGCTGTGCTCGTAAGGGCGTGTGGGTTCAACTCCCACTGGCTGCACCATTGCAGGGGGGCATGTCCCAGGGATGGCGATCCGGTTTCCAAAACCAGATGTGGTGAGTTCGATTCCCACCCCTCCTGCCAAAGAGCGGAAGATGTTGAGGATCTGCAGCCCACTATTGTGGGCTAATTCTAGTAATGGTGGTTCGATTCCACCTTTTCCGGGGAAGCAACAGAGGTTGGTGGGCTGTGTCCGTTTCGAAAACGGAGGGCCTCAATAGGGTCCGTGGGTTCAATTCCCATCTTCTCCGCCAATGACCAATACAGAAGAGCGACAGAGGTTGGTGAGCTGTGCCAGTTTGGAAAACTGGTGACCCCCAAAAGGGGTCCGTGGGTTCAATTCCCATCTCTTCTGCCAATGCAGCCATGGTGAAATGGCAGACACGCTGGCTTCAGGTGCCAGTGCTCGTAAGGGTGTGTGGGTTCGAGTCCCACTGGCTGCACCATGGGATGGTGGAATTCTGGGAGAGTTGTGTGATGTTGGTAGTCCACACCACGCTGTAAACGCGGCACTTCGGTCGTCGGGGGTTCGAGTCCCTCCTCTCCCACCAAGCTCATCTGCCATGTGCAGAAGGAGTAACGGTACCCGCATCAGGAAGCGTGTCCGAGTGGTCGATGGATCTAGTCTTGAAAACTAGCGGGGGTCAAACCTCCGTGGGTTCGAATCCCACCGCTTCCTCCAAAAAGGCTGTCCTTCACCGGACAGCCTTTTTTTTTGTTTGAAAGTTAGCACCCCACCTTGAAGCGGGTAAGGACACTCAAGGAGGTTCCTTTGGAAGACTACGACTGTTTGTTGCACCGAATTCAACAGTACTGCCCGCCCAAGACCAAGCTACTTGAGCATACGATGAGCTTCAACGGGTGTTGGGTGACCCTTGCACCCAACAGGTTCGCCCTTGTCCGTAAGGAAGACCTAGCCATTGAGGTTGAAGGCCCTTCAGCGGACAAGAAGACCTGGGCCAGTGCTCTAGCAGGGCTCATCCAAAACGCCACTGAAGAACTCCACAAGGGGGGTGGCACCGACTTCCTAGGGATCTTACTCCGTAAGGAGATTGAAAACCGCAAAGAAGGTGTTGTCAAGGACCCCAAGGAATTCATCCATTGGTGGGAATGGCTTTCTGAAGAGGATCTGGCTCTTCTCATGGGTTGCTGCCAAGGCCCCCCTCTCGCCCACAATGCAAACCACCACTTCTCCATGTCCAACCAAAAGTTTGAGTATGACTTTGCCCACGACCCTATGGGTGGTCTTGTCTCTTCTAACAGGGGAACGTGAGAAGAACCATGATCTCACCTAAGCACATCCAAATCCGGATTGAGCAGTGTCTCTCTCTCGCCAAGGCTTCCAACTGCCCTCGACGCAAGCTAGGGGCTCTACTCCTCGATCCCACCCGCAATGTGATCTTGGCAGACGGGTACAACGGGGGGCCACGAGGTGCTACAGAGAACCTCTGCCATGGGTTCTTTTGTGAACGGGATGGTTTCCATCGGGACCAAGCCAAGATTGTGGCTCTAGGTATCTATCAGGATGACAAGATAGTTAGCGGAACCCTTGTTCATTATGGTGAGATCAAGGGGGTCAAAACCTTTATGAGTGGGGACAAGGCGGAAGCCTGGATTGATGAAATGGTGGAGAAGTACCCACCCATCAAGTCCGGCACCATGATGGAACGAGGGTGTCACCATGCAGAGATGAATGTCATTTGCAATGCGGCTGCTGGTGGAGTTCCTACCGCAGGTTCTTGGATGATCATCTTGGCCGAACCCTGTCTCATGTGTGCCAAGATCATCCACCATGCGGGAGTCGTCAAGGTCATCGTAGTGGATGGGGGATACCTTGGCGGCAAGGATGGAATAGACTATTTGAAAAAATATGGGGTTCAGGTCCAGGAAGTCAATGGCCCTAAAGACCCCCGCTTTGAGATGGGGTAGCGAATGCAGTATTTTGTAGCGCATCTGTTGGATGGACAAAGGGCCTTCCTAATCGGAGAGAATGGTGAATCCCAAGAGCTTCCAGAATTCGAAGTGAGTGCTCAGGTCCTGGCCGAATTCCACGAAGCCACCCCAGAGTTTTTACAGTCTGAATTTAAGCGGGCATTTCAGGAGATGGAGGCAGGGATCAGGAGCACAAGCCAAGCACACACACACACAGGAACGGTGTGATGTAATGGTTCTAATGGTTCGGATTAAGCCTGTGTGCCTAAACGCGGATAGAGGAGCCCGTCCTCTAGGGTGGGTTGTGTTTACCACCTTTGCCTTGGGTGCGTATAAATCCGAGGAGTTGGCTCCAGAACAATGGTCCTGTTTTGACGACCTCCCTTTCCATTGGTCCACCCCCCCTTGGAAGCTTTCAGGATGTCCCCTAGACATTTCTCAAACGCGGTAGAGGGTTACATTGATTTTGGGGAACCCCCACGTCTAGGGGGTTTCAAGAGCTAGAGGTCCTGCGTATAAGAGCTAGAGGTCCTGCGTATGCAACAAGGAAGAAGACCATGAATAGGCCTATGGGCAAGACTGAACTGGATGAAAAGGCCCACGCAGTGGTCCTCATTGGGAGGAGCATCACAGGCAGACCTGAAACTACCCATCTTCTACCTGCAAAAGTGAAGAAGAATGGGGAGATCCAGGTTACAGCTGAGTACTACTATGGGGAAGGCAACTGGTGCATCATCAGCAGAGTGGCTTTCCCAGCCCGATGGTTAGAACAACCTGAGGGCTGGGAAGACGAACTTCGGGAGATGCACCGGATCGCGGAAGCCAAGAAGGACGAACAGAAGAGACTTAAGGCTGCACAGCAACAAGAAGCTGTGGAGGCCAAGGAACGTGAGGCACTGGCAACCCTACTTGCAAAATATGGTTTACCTAACCTCTAGGTTTCAAGACGCTGCTCTTCAGCGTACTAGAATCGAGGAAGAGCAAATGCCCCAAGCCACCGGATATCTCCAATATGGACCGTCCAACCCCCGCCTACCTCGTGCGGGGTTTTGGTCTATCCTCCGGTGTGACCCTGACTGGTTTCGCCTCTATGCTCCTCAGACATTGGCAGAGATGGCCCCAGATTGGGTTTTGGCGGTAGACCGGGACCGTATCTTTGAGGGCCGTAGGGTAGACTATAGCCCCCACTTGGCTCTCATCCGCCCGCCCCTTCAGGAACCAGCATGGGGGCCTCACATCAGCATCACACGCAACGAGAGGCCCAACCTCCACTTGGATGTCTGGGACCTTGCAGTCCGGATTGAAGATCTCCAGCAACGACCCTCCACCAACAAGAAGCACCTTCGACAAGCCCTTGAGACTTGGGACCGTTGGGGTGTACCGACCCATCTTCTTCCGGGCACACCCGTCACGTTTGACTTCCAGATCTCCCCCCAGACCAATGGCAACCATTGGTGGTTCAAGGTGCAGTGTGAAGCCCTTCTGGACTTTCGAGAGATCTTTGGCCTCTCCCAGAAGTTGAAGACCCCACTCCACCTCACCTATGCCGTGAAGGTCTGAAACGAAGAAAGGGCGTCAGTTCTTGACTGACGCCCTTTGATTCTGGAGGGAGGGGGGGCGCTACTTGTCGTCCTTGCCTTCCTCAACTTTCTTCTCACAGTTCTCACGCATACCGCCTTCAGGAAGCTTCTCACAACCTGCAAGCTTAGTGGGGCGGTTCTTCTCATCCAAGAACCCAGCCTCACGGAGCATCCCTAGCACAGGCTTGCGGGCTGCCCTGTTGGCATGAGCCAACTTAATGAGTGCAGAGAAGAGGGTGCTGTCTGAAGCTTGGCGTCCATCAGGCTTGCCATCTGAAAGCTCACCCCTCTCATGCTTGAGACGGAGTTCAGAGTGTTCCTGCTCGGTGTAATTTTCACCGTGGTAGGTCTGCTCAGGGGTGCCTTCCTCAAGAGCGCCGTCTTCCATCTTGCCGATATCTTGGGCGTCAAACCCTGCAACCAACTTCAGGATTTGGCTGCGCTCAGCAGAGCGGTTAGGGTAGGAGGAAGCAAGACGAATGAGATTCGACCTTAGGGCTTTTTCAGACATTGAGAGGACTCCTTCTAAGGGTACACCTCTCTAAAGGTATTGGAAAAGTATTGCGCGGGGTATCATGGTGGCATGATTGGCGGTGATGACCTCTACATATTCCAGATGGACCTTACAGGCGACTTCAAGGTAGGGAGGTCGTCCAATGTGGCACGCCGTCTAACTGAGGTCCAGACAGGGTGCCCGCACAATCTACGCATGATTCTTCATGCCCCTGGACACGGCCATGAAGAGCTGAAGGTCCATGCGGACTTACGGAAGTATCGGTGTAGGGCTCGCAGTGGGGAATGGTTTAGAGAAGAAGGGTTGGGCTTCATCCCCACCCACCTATATGATATGTTCACAGAGGAAGTCCTTGAGACACCCGATTGGTGGAAACAAAAAAAGGGGGGTTTCAAGTGCTAGAGGTACTGGATTCATGGAAAAGATGCTACAAATCCAGCCTTTGTAGAGGAGCCTAAAGCCCGAATTGAGGAAAGCACGAACCCTTCACCGCCTCAACAAAACCACTTTCAAGTTTCAGAGCCTCCCCCTCCTGCGTAGTAGATCTACAAGGAGGTTCCAATGGCTCGCCGCAACTCCCAGGATCACTACCAAGCCGCTTCGCTCATCTGGGAGCAAATGCGGGACCGTGTTCCCGCCCCCAAGCCGGATGACACCCCCAAGCCCTCTAAGGACCCCCATGTGGTCCTCCGCCGTCGTGGCGGCCAGGTCGTCAGGACCTCTACCAAGGGGGCTTGGAACTAAGATGCTGGCCATCATTATCCTCTTGGGGTGTCGCAACACCCCGCTCCAAACCTTGGAGCCCATCCCTGTCCCCACACCACAATGGACTGAACTCTGTGGACAACGTGGATCCGAAGACTTAGACGCCCTAGTCCAAAAGGTGGCTGGAGAGACAGGAATGTCGCCTGCCCTCCTCTCCGCAGTGGTGACCCATGAGTCCACCTGCAACCCCAAGGCACTGGGATCCTCTGGGGAGATCGGTTTGACTCAAATCCACCCCAAGGTCTGGAGTGAAACTCTTGTCAAGGAAGGGTTCATCAGGCAATCACAGGACCTTTGGGACCCTGAAACCAACCTCCGGTGTGCTGCCTTCATCCTCCAGGGACACCTTCAAAGGACTAATGGGAACATCTGGAAGACGCTCCGCAAGTACAATGGATCGGGACCCATGGCCCGTGCCTATGCTGACACGGTCACACCAATTTATGACCACCTTTCCAAGGAATACTGAACAAGAAAGTCTTGACACAGGATGTACCCGATTGGGTATTCCCCTAGGGCTTAAACCAAACAAAAATGATGAAAGATTAGCTTCGCTCGTTGGGTGTGGGTGAGACAAAAAGTCTTGACACGCACTCAAGAAAATACTGAACAGAGAGTCCTAATTGACCTCACCCTCTGTCTCTTCGGAGATGACCTGATAGGCTTGTTGGCACGCATCCCGATACGCGGATACGACACTTTCCACCATCACGTCTTCAGACACGGTCAAGGTTGCAAGGAGCCAAACAATCTCCTGCAAGGCCTCCACAACCGAAGCTTGTCCGTCAACAGCCTCTAAAGCCTCTTGTAGCTTTTCTCGCAGAAGTTCTCTATGAGCCATATATACCTCCTACAGCACAGATATATAGGCAAAGAACGCCATGCCAACACGGCATCCCTTCAATGAGGGTGATGCCACCAGAGTGTTGGAAGCTTTGAGCAACAAGCCAGAATTGGAGATTGGTGTTAGGCGTGGTTTGAACCAGAAGTGTTGGGGTGGTCATGAGTAAATTCGATTTCCAAGATGGCAATGGCGATGTACCCGCCCATCGCCATCAGAACCCTGATGGTTCGGAAGGTGGCTGGGTCGCGGATACAGCCTATGTGGCTCCTACTGCCACCCTCAACTATACAGCAATGGTCTATGGCAAGGCTGAAGTACGCTACCATGCCTCAATCCTAAACTATGCAAGAGTCCATGACCATGCAAAAGTCTTAGATTACGCCACCATAAAAGACAATGCGCATGTATACGGCGAATGCAACATCCAGGATAGATCTGTAGTGGGTGGCTATGCTCTTGTTCGAGGGACTGCCTCTCTCAGCGATCGGGCTGAAGTTGGAGGCAATGCTAATGTTGGAGGGCAAGCTGTCCTGTCCGGTTCAGCCTTCATCGAAGGACATGCTTTTGTTTTCGGCAAAGCAGAGCTCTGGGGAGATGTCCTTGTCACAGGCAATGCCCGTGTAGAAGGAGAAGTCTTCATTCACGGGAATGCTGATGTCTACGGAGAGGCCCACATCAAAGCCCACACAGACGTTGCTTGGGGTTCCATCTTTGGATGGGACTGGACCTTCTTCCGTCAAACAGATGGAAGCATTGGTGGGGGACTCCTGGAGTCCCGTGTAAACTTTGAAGAAGGCCCCAACAAACAACTGGAAGACCTACAAGAATTCCTGAAAACAACCTGCTTCCCTGACAAGGTGCTCCCACAACCAACCTCTGCAAAAACCACCAAAATCCTCCAGACCTTGGGTCTCTACCCCGAGATTCAAAAAGAAGTCCAACAAGACTTATTCCACCGTTTGTGCATAGAAAACCTTGCCAAGACTCCCAAATACAAGTAGACCTTCACATAACCTCTAGAGACTTAGCCATGACGAACACGGAATGCAAGAATTTCATCAGCCACACACTCAAGTCCCACCAAGGCCTCCAAGTAGGTGGCCTTGCCACTCTACCACGCAACCCGCGCGATTGGCACAAGGACTCCAAGGTGCAAGTGGCTTGGAACAACCTAGAGGACTTCAACTATCTCTATGATCCAGTGCAGGAACCGGAAGCCTTCTACGTCCAACCTCCCTCCCTACACCTCAACGCTCTTGTGGGTGCTACTGCTAGAGGGTTCCAGACTGAAGAAGGATTCTTCCTCATCCTTACGGATGCGAAGGATGAATCCTTTCTGGGATGGTCGGCTGAGTGCTGGGGCGCTTGATCCGTTCATCGCGAAGACATCCGAATGTCTTGTGCCACTTTGACAGGAACTACTGCCTTGGTAGCAATCCCCCTTGAGGATTCCTACCACCATGCCCGCCTCTCCCTACTTTGTAAGCGGAAGGTTTGGTTGTGGACTAGAAACCCAGCAATATCACATAAAACTGCGAGGAGAAAGAACCCCTCTTCCAGTAGCCCCACCAAAGGCGCTCCTAACCCCTCTACCAAATCGAGGCTGTGACAATCCACTGAAGAACTTTGTGGTGAGCCGTTTAGCTTCGGTGAGTTTATCCCATTGTTCTTCAGCGTTTCGTTTGAGGTCCATATACTTGGAGGACTTCTCAATATCGAGGCTGATGCCACCGATTGAGTAACTGAATTCATCGGCAGTCCACGAATAAGCCAAGGCTTGGGCGGCATTAACGAGAGCCCCCCATAGAAGGGCAGCTTGCCAAGAAGGCTTCCGCATGGCGAGGGTGCTAATGTTGGAGAGGTCATCTGTCTCTGGAGGTTGCATGTTCCATTTCCAGAGAGCGATCTGGAGGAACTGAAGCAGCTCCTCATCTTCCCAGATGTGCCCGAACACCTGATTATAGCACCCCACCTGACCTTCCCCTTCAGGGGGGCGGAACCGGTAATTGCGGTCAGGGTTGCGGTCTCGAAGGAGATACCTCAGCTTGCTGATAAGCTCTTGTTCTTGAACGGAGTAGGGGCTGGTAGAGACTGTGCCAGCGATGGACACCACGGTAAACTCTTGGACCACCAAGGTTGTCTCTGCCCCTGCGGTTTCCACAATGGCCCAACGAATGCGGTAGGAGCCTGCTGTGGCGTTGGGTGGGATTTGCAGGGCAGCGTAGTACTCACCCACCGAAGGGTTCACAGGGACCCTTGTAGGCGAACCAATGAGCACTTCTGCACTGGTTGCGGGATCTACGAAGTAAATGCCGTAGGTGATGCCATACACATTCAGGGGGTTGCCACTGGGGTTGGTGAGGTAAATGTCCAGGTCACCACGGGTGAGTTCCTGGCCTTGATCGAATGCAACGGCCATGGCAACCTCCAATTAGCCCTGATGTGTAAGAGACTTCGCCCACTTGATGGCTTGTGTAAGATCCAGAGCGGACACAGTAGCAACCCCACTGAAATATTGACGCTTCAGCTCACGCATCGTGCTGGGGTCTGTGCCGGGATCAAAATGGAAGATCACCTTGTTGCCTTCTCGAGTTGTATCCATGAAAAGGACACAAGCTACCTTGAGGTAGGCTGCAAAGTAGAGATCCGAGGTCGTGTATGAATTCTTAAGATCCATGGTATTCTCCACAGAGAAGGGGGGCATCCAGCCCCCCTTCTGGGTTAGATCAACTTAGAGGAGCGAACCGTCGTCTGCGTAGACAACGAGAGCCGCGCCAGCAACACCACCCCAAGAGAAGGTAGCTGCGGTGAACTGGGACAAATGCCCCTCACCCAAAGAGATGTTCAATGCGCCTGTAGCATAGGTGTGACGGAAAGTGCCGACGGTGAAAGCACCCAAGCCTGCAGGTGCTGCAAGAGCACCAACAACCGAGCCTGCAGGGAGAACATAGTCACCACCCGCAAGAATCTTGAGTACGTCAACTACGGTACCATCAGAACCACCTGCGACCAACGAGGTGCCTGCACCCGCATTGGCAACACCATTTGCGGTGAGGGCCGTGTTGATTGCAGCCACAGTGCAAGCAGCACCAAGGTTGAGGTAGGTTGCCACAATGAACGCGGCCGTTGCATTCGCTACAGCTGCGGTGATAGTAACAGCCGCAACACCGTCAATGACGTGGTCAATGAGGTATGCACCCAACCCATGGGCAGTGGCCTGAGTAGTAGCCACCGAAAGAACAACCGTATCCGTCGCCGAACGGTTGATGTACTTGGTCTGACCCGCAGGCTCATAAATGAGGTTGCGCTGAGACTCGTTGGGCTTGAGATCGAGAACTTGAAGGATTCCGTCAGGAATGTCCGTGCGGACCTTGCAGATAAATGGCATGGGAGTACTCCTTGTTATGGAGAAGGACTTGTGTGTCCTCCCCCACAATATGCAGGAGATATTGAACGAATATTGCCTATCCCATCTCACCATTAACAAGAGCAAAGCGTGCATCGAAGAGTACAGCCCCACCTGTACTGAACAGGAAAAGGTCCTTCACAGCAGCATCGTAGAAGGTTTCCAATTGTCCAAAGGGAAGTTGGACACAAGGCTGGCCGTCACCGAAGGCGACAAACAAAGGGTTGCCCGCATCCAGATTTCTAATACGGATGTTGTCCGAGAAGGTGGGGAGCACAATGTGCAAGCTACCTACAGGGGGTAAGCCAGTAGCCAAGGCCACTAGAAGAGGTGCGGTCCCTGCAAGAGATAGGGAAGGGCGAGGGTTGGACAGGAACCCTGGAGGAGGCACAATGAAGATGGGTCCTTCCGGTTGAACAACACCTGCGAAGTCCACCTCTGCCACTCTCACATAGGAGATATCCGAATCATGGGGGATTGCACCACCACCCACCCAGAAGTCTTCTGGGTCGTAGAGCATGTGGGTAAGGCCCCGATTATTGTTTTGGGTACGACCAAGCCCCTTGCGTTGAATGGTGGGTGACCGGTAGGTACCACCGGTTGGTACTTGGAACATGGCAGTGGAGCCCGTGAAGGCTGTATCCAAAGCATTAGCGGAGCCCACCGAGTAAGATCGAATCCCCTTGTTGTGGGGGAGTATCATTTCCACATGGTGTGCATAACGTCCGATGAGTCTTGGGCTGGCCATCTGTAAACCTCTCACAACCTACAAGGTTATCAAAGGGTTAGCGGGAGACAATGCGCTTTGTGTCTGCCTTGACCTTGGCCTGCATGTTCTCATACCCTGCTATATCCTTGCCCTTGTCTTTGGCAAGCTTGGCCGCTTCCGACCAGGAATCGGTACGTTCCCCCTCCACATTGGGGACAAGCCGCCCACCAATGTTTGTGTCCCTGCGCAGGGCCTCTTGCTTAACGCCCAAATCGGCACGCTTAGCTCGCATTTGCGATGCAATGCGACCGTTCTTAGAAGCCCAATCGTCACCCTTGAAGATGATGCCACAACCTGTAATCAACCTCTTGGTGTCACCATCACAATCAGGGCAGGATTCTGCCACATCGGATTTGGACATGGACTTCCTTACGTCGAATTCCAAGTCACAAGACAAGCACTGGTAACCATAGATGGGCATGGTGGGTACTCCTAAAGTACCACCTTACCCATCAGCGGCCTTCGCGATACTCGTCCCGAAGCTGTTGAGTGGTGGGAGCATTCTTGACCATGTGAATCCAAGACTCCAGCTTAGCCCGGTCCACCTTGGACTGGTCCACCATGGCAATGGTTTCCCACACAGCGTCAATGGCATCCCGACCGTTCACCAACTTCAGGCCGTTGATGCGGTACTTGGTGACCACAATGTCACGAGCACCTACACGGATGCGAATTGAGCCACCAGGAAGGCCCCACTGATCTCCCGACTTCCCAGAGGGCTCTCCAAGATTGTGGAGACGTTCCTTAGCGAGGATACTTGAAAAGGGGAGGATTCCTGAAGACAGGGTGAACAGGTAGTCCTTGTGGGCCATCACATCTGATTCAGAACGTGCATGGAGAAGTGATGGGACCTCCTCTAGCATCTCCTCAACCATGGCCAGACCCTTTGCCTTTGTCTTGGGGTATAGCACCACCTTCCCCGATGGAATGAAGGTGATAACCCATGCACTACCTGCCACGGCCTTGTGCAGAGCCCACGACCCCGCCACAAGGGCAGGGACGATTTTCTCCCCTTGTAGAGTCTTAATCTGCACATCATCCTTTTGAAACGCCAGGGCTTCCTTCAACATAGCCGTGAGGCTATGTCTCATTCCAGAGTCTTCAGGAAGTGTTTCAACAAGATGGGCAATTCGGTATTGCAAGTCAGACATGGTGAGGATTCTCCTAATGGGTGCACTTAACTAGGGTTAGTAGGCCCTATCGGAAGTACTCGGTGATATGCTCAGCGGCATACCAGTCAATGTCTAGTACCATGCCATACTCAGGGAGGGCCTTGTGGACTTGAGTGAAGAACCCACCATTTGAGCTGAGAGTCCAGTTGATGGGCCACATCTTACGACGGGTGTAATAGTTGTCCACATGGTGGTAGGCTGCTTCGGTCTCTTCAATGCTGGCAGGGTAGAACATGGAATTGACATAGAAGCCATCATCCTGGATCTTGACCGTGCCACCCTTGATCTCACCCACTGGAAACTTCCCTGCAACGACCCCATGCTGGAGAACCTTCTGAATGGCCTTGAGGAACTTCCCCTCCATTTCAGGACGCCAGTACTCGTTGGGGATGGTCAACCCCATTTGGAACTTGTAGGGCTTGACTTCGGAGAGGGCGCTCAACAGCTCTCGACGTGTGGGATCCCCCTGTGGGAGGTTCGAGGCAATGCGGAGCATCTTGGTGCGTAGATCTGACATGGAGGTTCTCCTTAGATATCGAAGATGGTGTTGAAGGATTCTAGGTTCTCGCCTTTGAGATTACCAAAGGCCTTGAGGGAGGCCGACTCTCCAAAGTGTTCTTCTGCGTCAGTGGCTGCATAGAGACTTGGGAATTTTCCCTTGTGTTCTGCATCTGCCATCCAACTGAAGAGCTTCATTCTAGGCACGGTGCCCACAGGCTTATCATTCTTGTCTTCTACAAGCACTGCTGCACCACCGCTATACTCCTTAACCCGGACGGTCTTGTTGTTCACCAGCACGGGAAGTACTTCCCCCACTTCGGGAATTCGCCCTGATGAGGCGTTGTTGGACATAACCCAATGGTGGCTGTTCCAGGCCGCCTTTAGGTTTGAAGACAACTTATTTTTCCAATAGCGATGTGCCAGCTCATGGACAAGGTGTCGTGCAGAGTCCTCTTCGGAGACTCCTCGTATGTTGACACGCAGGTAAATGGAATCCTTTGCTGGCATGAACCATGCCGCCCAACTTTTCCTACCCAACTGACCCACCAGATAGACATCGCCATAGGCCATGCTGGAGAAGCCTGGAAGCCCCACTTTGGACAAGGCTCGCTCTGCCCGTGTAAGAACACGCTCCGCTCGTTCCCAATCCCTAGGGGAAGAACCTACGGTGTCATGGACACGAAAAGAACCAATGGTTCGAATGCCAACCTCCTCACTTCTTTCTGGCCAACGACCTGCTTCCACAAGAACGGTGAAGCGCTTGGCATTGTCTTCAAACCACTTGACTAGATCCTTGGGGGTTCTTTGTACACTCAGCAGGCGAACGGCCAACTCCAAAGCCTTGGCACTTTTGGGGGGGATTGTCTTGTGGTCAATGACATACTCCCCCCAAGCTCGGCCAGATTGAACCAGCAAAACAAAAGTGGAGTAGAGCCCTACTTGGGGATACTTCGGACTCTTGAAGTAATTACCCGGCTTCCCCGCGAAGCCCAGAGGAAGCTCCTTAGCCTCTTCCAGAAGAAAAGACACGATCTTCAGGCCACGCTGTAATTGCTCAAGATCAGCCTCACCCGCTGCTTTTAAAGCCAGAGATGCAACACGCTGCCCCACAATACGAGACTGGAATCGATCTGCCACTCGGCTGACACTGGCCCATTCGGGGAACACCTCTGTCTCAGATGTCAACCATGTGTCTGTGGACGCCAACCGGTACTGGCCCACCTGTCCCAGAACGGCAACAATGTGCTTACAGGCCCAATGCTTTCCGCCTGGGTCTTTCACGTCTGGACGGGAAGCGGTCCCCACAGGCTTGCCATAGAGATACTGGTTGGTGCTGGCCCAGTGCTCAGGACCCTGCCACCGAAAGAACTGACAGTCACAGGACACCTGAACCTGCGCCTTCACAAGGCTCTTGATGTTGCCCTTGCGCAGCCCCTTGATCTTGATGGTGTAACCCTTACCCTTGGACCCCATCGCTGTAAACGTCCAGATGCCCTTCTGAGGGTCAGCACGCGACAGGCGGACTTGGACACCCAGAGCCTTCTGGTGTACGTCAGGGCCCGTCTGGGAGGCAATGTCACCAAGGGTAGCTGCGGTACGGAAGCCGATGTCAAACATCTGACCATCACCATTGGGAACCACCCTTGAGCTGCCTGCAGGCACATCGTCCAGGTGTGCGTCTGGAGGGGCATAGGCAGGAGGACGTGTTTGGTCTCCACTACCCGGTCCCGTTCTCCAATGGGTTGGGCTGGTGGGGGCGTAATTCGCTCCGTCTTCTGGATACTGGATTTCCTTGTTGGGTGCTTCCTGGTTGTAAAGAATCAGCTCTGCAGAGGCCATAGTGCGACGGGTGACGTACCCATAGTCTTCCTTGTAAGGAACACCATATTGATCACCGGGAACACCCACAGTCCTAGGACGATCCGAGACCCCATTGTCAGGAGTGTTCATCTCGGCTTTAGGGATGACACGGTTGCCACCACCAGCACCTGCCGGGGCATTGGGTGTAGCAGCACCCGAAGGAAGTGCCACTTCTTTTTCCCGATCAGTATCCGTAGGGAGGTTGAGTTCCGACTTGGGAGACACCAAGTCCTTCACCCAAGGGCTCCAAGCCTCCTTCAGGTATGCATCGGCAACTTTGCAAGAGGTCGCCCTAGGGTCAGACTGTCCAACCCAATAGGTGGTTACCAACCTCACATCCTCCCCCTTTCCTGGGGCAGTAATGGCAATCGCTAGGTGTAGCTTTGGATCTGTCCACAGGAGAGGGCTTGAGGACTGAAGCTTATCTCCCCATTCTTTAGCCCGCACGTCCCCACGACTCTTGAAATCCCCCCATGCCTTGTGGAAAGACTGCAGAGCTAGGCGGACTTCATTCACCGTGACTCCTCGTTGGTCCATACGATATTGTGCATGGGGGGTCAGCACAAGCCTCTTGAACCTCGTCCCTGTAGCTCCACGTTCAGTCTCCAAGTCATAGACTTGGGACGCTTCTGCGTTGTCCAGCTTGTTACCCTTCTCCACATCCTCGATCAACTCTTCCCGAAGCCGTGGGTTTCGAACATCCTGAATGTGTTCAACCACCTGACAAGGTCCGCCAGGGAAGCCTAGTGGTGGTGAGAGATCGGAGCGTCGATTCATGATGGACCTTCCACAAAAGACAGAACCCCCGGTAGGGATTTCCTACCGAGGGTTCGTTATAGACCGGATAGCGCGGGCCTAGTTGCCGTAGATTGCCTGCATGACATGCTTGCGGACCGTATCCGTCTCAAGAGAGAGAACTGCATTCAGGGCAGGCATGTTGCCCTTCAAAGCAAGGGCCTTCTTGACACGAGCCTTCCAATGATCCTTCATGTCCCAACTGAACCCAGGGACGAACTGTTGGATCATCTCGATCTTGGCCTGAACAATTGCATCGGAAGGCACCTCATCCATGATGACCTCATCCATGGGTGCTTCAGGTGTCTTGGTAGGTGCAGTACCAATGTGACCAACGACCACACCGTCTGAGGCATCACCTACGGCTGTAGCCCCAGAGCTGATCTTAACCGTGGTGTCCATGTCCTTGGGGACAGTCACACGAGCTTCGGTGTTCTGGATAGCCTCTCCAGATGCAGAAACAGTAGCCTCACCCAAGGTCTTCTGAGCCATGGCCTGACGTTCTTGGCGACGAGCCTCAGCAAGAGCTGAGGCTTTGGCACGAGCTTCTGACTGCTCCCCCGCACCCTCTCCTGCAACCCCGGCATCAGGAACACCAGTGCTGGCCGAATTGGGAACAATGTCTTCAAGATGCTCGGAAGCCGCTGAGAACTTCTCAATCTGAACACCCTGAACACCCGTGGGTCCCAACTGACCCTTCAGGACCGAAGCCTGCGTAGAGGAGATATCAATTTTCTTCGCCTTCGCGGAGTTCTTGAAAGCACCAATAACACGACCCTCTTGATCTTCTTCCGGAATTACCTGTGCTTTCTTCTTGATGGGTTTGCCCTGATCGTATTCAGAAACTTCCCCAGCAAACTTCGCCTTGTGGGTGCGAAGAGCATTGCTTGGCCGGACTTCTTGGAGCCCACCCATATCACGCTCCTCGTCCTCAACCATCCCCATATGACGGGCGGGGCCTCGATCTGCGCTCTTGGAGTCTGCCGCTCGGATCTCCACTCCGGCAGACTTGGCCACATAGCGGGCCTCATGGGCCCCTTCGTTGGCTTCCGGAATGAGCCATCCCACCTTAACAGCTGCCCGCAGAGAGGAAATGTTCACGTCCTCAGAGCCACGGCGCATGGTGGTACCATCATAGAGTACAACCTCACCTTGCTCCAAGTCTGTCTCAATTTGGCCCAGATGGACCTTTGTAATGACTACGAAAGGTTGGAAATCGCCTCGCACAAATTCTACGGCCATTTGTCACTCCCAGGTGTTAGGGCCACCATACCCATGAAACAGTAAATCAAGCTTCGGGTTTGTCTGCGGGCTTCACAAGGTAGAGCAAAGAAGATCCCTGCTTGGATTCCCTACTTGGGATCTCCCGCACCTCGACATTGAGCCTCTCCGCCAAAATGGGTAGGAAACTCTTATGGATACGAATCCGAGCCACCACCTCAGCAAGATTGTCCTCTGCGGAGTAGATACAGAAGTCCAAATACACCTCTTGATCGGACTCCTCACGGATACGAATAGCATTCGCAAAAATGCCAAAGCCACTAACGCCCTCGCGAAGGGCTACAGCACAGTTAATGTTTGACATTAAGAATCCCAACCGTCAGGGTTTGGCTTCAAGATAAGACTCTAGCCACCGTACCCAGGTGTTCACCGTATAGCAGAAAGCGGATGCAGAAAAAGCACACACCACAAGATCCGAGCGGCCTGTCACAAGCCCAAGAACCCAACCACAGTGGAAACCTGTACAGTAAGCACAAGACAGCATACGCTGGAAGAAGCCTCCCACTCCAAAGGGAAGGCGGGCCATGGGTTTGGTGAGCACCTCTACCTTACCTTCCATGAGGGCAAAGCAAAGACCATAGCAGGAGAAGAGAAACACCAAAGCTACTTCAATAGTGCTTCAGCATCCGCCTCACCCAGCGCAATTTGTTCGCGCATCTTGTCCCCAGAAAAATCCAAGGAAGTGTGCAGCTTGCGGGAGGGATACAATACACGGAGCTTCACTACCTTCTTGTCTGCTCCCATTTCAGACACAACCTTGGCAATGGTTACCTCATCCACACCATGCTTACGCATCGTGGCACCAATGCTACCAAAACGATTGTAGACCTCGGCAATCCTAACATCAGATTGGACACCCTCATACATCATAAGAGACAGACATCGAAGCCCAAACTGCATGATGTTCTTCATTTCTGCCTGTGGCTTCAGATCCATCTCATAGGGGTTGCGGGTAGTGAGGATGGTGATATCATCCGCACCAGCATCAATAGCAGCCCCAACAGGGGCTGTATCCCGAAGACCACCATCAGAAAGCCAGTGTGGACCCACACTTACGGGGGTGAAAGCTAGAGGGTAACTAGCTGAAGCCATGATGGGGGAAATACCATATTGAAGCAGGTCTGCATTTGTGTGTACAACCAACTGCCCTGAAACCATATCCACGGAAGCGAAGCGCACCTGCACCCCAGACTCTTGGATGGCTTGGATATCCACAATCCTAGTTAGAATTTGCTCCAAATTCCCAGGAATACCCACGGATGGGTTCCATAAGGAGGGGATGCCCCAAGGCCACCTAAGCCTCCACACATCCTTTGTGCGGTTGATGTGCTGAACCCACATCTGTTCCACAAATGCTGCGGCCTGCTTGAAATCTTTGGCAGGAAACATTGCCACACCTGCAGCATTGATCGCACCCACCGAGGTTCCAGAAACGAAGCCAAACCCCTCGTCAAACTGGCCAGATCGAGCAAGGTACTTCAAGACCCCTGCTTCCCAGCTACCCCTAGAACCCCCACCAGCCAAAACCAATGCGCGCATCAGAACCCCCACAACCCCCTACTTAGGAGATGTTGTTGCCACCTTATCCCTAACAATCTGTAAGATGTTAGGCTCTGTCTTATGGACCTTTACCACAGTAACCAATCTCTTAGCTGGTTCCCCAGCAATAGTCACTGACTTAGGGTCCGTAATAGTAGGCATAGGCATATTCTAATCTCCTATTCGGTTGCTAATTCAAGAGTTACTTTGACACGGAGGGAATCAACCTGAGAAGCGTTGTACACAATTACCCGTAAGTAGAGCCCTGCAACCAACTCTCGACTGTCACCGGGTTTGAACTCCCCCACCTCCAAACCTTCCAGCCATTCGTCCTTAACACTCCTGCCCAGTTCAATCACGTCCCCTTCAACCCAATCGAAGCAAACGGCTGTGGCACCACCACTAAAGGTGACAGACTCCCCATCCTGGAAGGGACCATCCGCATAGGACACGTCAAGGGTCGTACCATTTACAGACAGAACTCTTGTGGTCTGCCCTGTAGTAATGCCGGTTACGATCTCCCCAGGGGCAATCGTACCCACAACGGTGTTCAACAGGATGTGGGTCCTAGTCAGACCATACATCCCAAAGAGCCCCGCCACATCATCACGATCCACTAGGGCAAAATGAAACGCGGAGCCTTCCACAGCAGGCGTCCTACAACGGTATTTGCCGCCTGCAAGGTAACAGCGACCCTTGGGGCCTACCAAATCATTCCAGACACAAATATCGGTGACCTCCATGACATTAGGGAGAACCGTAATCTGCCATGATTTATTCAAGTTGGATGATGACACAGGCACATTGACAACGGTCACCGCAGCCATGCCAGCAAGACCAATGGTGGGCAAAGCCACCTTGGTGTTCCCATTTGCATCTAACTCTGGGTATTGAACCCCTTCAACCTCTGCCATGGCTAACTCCTCTTCTTGACGCGCTTGTTGCCGTCAGCAGTGTAAAACTTCTCAACCACTTGGTTAAGAATGCCCCCATCGGAAACATACTCCGTTGTCGTGATAGACTTAAGAGTCCCACCACTGCTCCACACATACCGCGCATCCTTTGCAAGGTCGGTATACGAGCCCCCACCCAGATCCGTGCCAAACCACTCCACAACCTGCACTAGACCCTTGTGCGTTGTAGTAACCTCAAAAGTAGGCTCAAACCTAACCAATGATCCATTATGGGATCCAAGGATCCCACCACAAGGCGCAGATAGTCCCCCATCCAAGATGAGAAGATCGGATGCTGGGATTGGGGTGGTGTTGGTAAACAACACCCGCACCACACCTGTGCCTTCATCATAGGCTACCCCATCAAAACGAGACATTGTGGTTGCTGAAAGTGTGCTCCGTAAAATTTGTGAAGTCAGCACTCCCACATTGACCTGCCCATTCGGGAAATCCGTGGCTACGTTGTAGGAATACTCCATATGGGCCATTAGCTCACCCTCACAATATCTATAGCACCTTGGTAAACCGACATGGTGCTGGAGTTGCTACTCGAAGTGTATTGGAGAAGGACCGTGTGGGTTGTGGTAGTAGCAAAGGTCACATAGTAGAATCCAGACCCTGGAATCCTTTGATCAGTGCCCGTATCCTCCCCCTCTTGTTGCATTTCCCACCCAATTGCACCATCGACAGTCACCCTAGCTTTCGCGTCATGAGAGGTACGCCAAATTAAACACCCGCCCACCCTGTAGGTCCCCGCAGGCAAGGTCGTAGTATTCAAGGTGACATAGGTCAGCCAGCCTGTTGAAGATGTGCTGGCCAGAGTGGTGCTCTGTGCATATTGAGGCACAAAAGGGTTTTCCCATGAGGGGTTGGCCCCTGCCCCATTAGTCTGAAGCTGTTGCCCATCCGTGCCTGGAGAAAGACGGACCCAGTTCGTTCCGTTGAAGTACAGCAGGTCTCCTTGGGACTCGCCACTGATCGTCAGATCTGTGACTGTCAAAGCAGTGGGGAACGTCCCTCCCACGTCACCTCCCGCACTGTCTCCCTGGTTCATCAGGATTTTGCGGGCAGTGCCTGTACCCACAGTCAGGTGGTCATCGTTGGAGTCCCACTCCACGGAGCCTTCTTGAGTCTGAGCAGGATCCGTGGCCGTGGGTAGGACCAAAGTGCCACCAGAGGCGTCCAGGGTGCCTGTCAAGGCATTTCTGGAAGAGCCTCCGGCCAGCAATAAATACTGGGTGTGATCATCAACATTCAGTCCTGACAATGCCGAATGGATAGTGGACGCCGTGGAACCTGTGCCCTGGGTGCCAAATGTTGGACGGTGGTCCACTAGTGTGGTGAGGTTCGTAGCACCCTGCTGTACCACGGCACCAAACAGACGCAGAGCATGCCTCGCCAGAAGCTCAGGTGGGACGGGCAACCCTCCTGCTTCGGCCAGGACCTGAGAGGCAAACGTCTCCTGAGCATACACCATGTGGTATTCGGTCCCGTCGCCCCCCACAGTCACATACAACACATCCTTCTTCCACTCCCCTGAAGGAATTGAGGTCAGAGTGCCTGTACTAGCATCATAGTAGGCGGTGTTGATGTCCGTTTGGCTGGATGTGTGACTCCATCCACCGGACCCATCCCGATACCAGTAGATGAAGGTGATGGGAGTTGCACCAGCGGTTGTGAGGCTATCCAGCCCCACATAAAAACTGGACGCTGTGACATTAAGCCCCAGCCCAGGCTCAGTGCTCTTGATGACCGATCCTCCCGTGATCCAGACCACCCCCATAGTGTCGGTGATGAATTCGTGGAGCCGCTCGAAGGACTGGTCAACTGCAATGTGGTAGGTGGTCAGGTTGACGATGCTGGAAGAATTCGATCGGCCGGTTGCAAGGAGGATGTTCGCCTCCTCCGAAGGCTCGGTGCTGAGGGCCACAGAGACCACACCGGCACTGTTCACATAGACCCAAAAATCCACGTCTGCGCCTATGGTAAGGGCGCTTGCCGCACCCCAAACCACATGGTTTACTCCAGCACCCGTATTGACAAAACCCACACCTGACGTGACATCCACTTCAAGGCCTGTGCCCCGTGTGACGGCACCCCCGCTGACATACCCTGTGGGGGCAGTACTCTGGAGTAGTGCTCGCACAGGGATTGTAGTGGAACCAAGGCTAGCCCCCAACCACAGCTCCCCGGACACGATGGTGCCCGAGAGGACATTGTCCTCATGCACTATGAGACCTAGGAGGGTGTCCGCCATGACATCCACTTGATGAAGGTCAGCCACTCCCATGAAGGTCAGGATAGCACTGGAGGACTCTGTCCATAGGTCGAGGCTTGAGAAGCCACCGTTTTTGATGGTGCAGCTTGCTGCTGTCACCTGGGTTCCTGAACCTGTGGGTCCGAGATGGATGGCATTTACACCACTCGAAAAAGTGCATCCATTTGCACGGACAAAAGACCCATCATCCACAAAAAGACCGTTGGTAGACCCCGCATTCCGGTGGAAACAGACATCCAAGGTCATCTCGGCATTGGCACCCGAGCAGTAAAACCCATGCACAACAGACGAGGAGGGTCCAGACATAAACCCGGAAGACATCGCTGTGATGTTGCCATACCCCGTGGAGCGCATAAACGTGTTCATGGGCGAACCCACATAGTGGTTCCCCACGTTTATGGCATGCACAATCCCGCGTGCCGCAGCAGGATTGACCCACACCCCGTAATACCCACCATGGAGTACCACATCCACAATGAAGAAAGGCACATTGCTTTCTGAAGCATAGTACAGCGTAGCCAACCCTGTACCGGATGGCCCTAAAACACCCACACCCTTCAGATAGGCTCCTGGTGCTCCTGTAATGAAATGGTTGTTGGGGTCCGTGGTCTCAAGGACAGTTGAAAGGATTCCCTGTCCAACCACGGCCACATACGACTTCATTGTAAAAGGATCTTCAGTGTAGATCCCCGGCCCCACATCAATCACATAAGGCTTTGTAATTGTTGCGTCCGTGATGGAGGCTATTGCAGCCTTGATCGATGTGAACTCAACCGATCCTGAAAGCCCTACACGAACCCTTTGTGCTGTAGCCACCCAACTAGGGTGGATGAAACCATTACCATCCGCCAAGGGTAGGTGGTCTGCAGTTGCTGTAGCAGCCACGTCCAAGGATGTCGTGGTGGTAGAAGTCAACTCTGTGAGAAGGATCTGTGCTTGGGCAATGGTCAAGTCCACGGACCCATCGTTCAGCACAACATCTCCGGAGGTAACATATCCTAGAAGCTGTTGATCCTCGCGAAGCTCGTTCAAACTTGCATAGTTTGTCAAGGTCACTGTAGCAGGACTTGCTAGAATCATGTTGTTGGGGATGGGGGTCTGAACCAGGGGGAGGTCAGCTACCGTCTGGTTCTTCGCAATGATCACAGTCATTTAGACTCTCCAACGGAAGGTAATCCAGCCCTGCACATTAGAGGTGTCAGCGCCTCCTTCCGCATTTCGGGCACCCAGAATATCCCCTTGAGAAAAAACCCCATCAAGGGCTGTGCTACTACCTGCCACCGCAGTCGACACCAAATCCGCAACCGTGCTGCCACTTGCCGTGGCCTCAAAAGTTGCGGAAGAGGTTTCCCCACGAGTGTAGGAAATACCCACCACTGTACCATTGAACTCAGCACTACGACCTCTTGTAGAGCTATAAGACAGGCCGTCCGCACCACGATAGTATGCCCCGTCACCAGTGGTGCCATATCTACCAAATGAGATCTGACCCTCCACAACAGATAGCCATTTCGTGCGAGTCGAATCGTAAGCCATCAATAGGTTCAGGGCGGTGTTGTAGTACAGGTCCCCATTCGACGGAGAGGGGCTTGTGGGGTCCGTTGTCGAGGGATCATAGACGACCACACCCGCAGCTTCTGTGTACCTCCCAGTGGCGTCTAGGAGACGAAGCAGCTTTCCGGCACTCGCCCCTGTCACAGGCCCATTAAGGTTGCCGGTTGTGTCTAGGTAGGCCAAGGCCTCTGCTGTGGAAAGATCTGAAGAACCGTCATTGATGACAATGTCCCCAGAACCCACTGCAGTGTTAAGAGACTCATCCGAGCCAATCTCAAAGAAGTATGAGGAATCCGTGAGGGTAATCTGCCCACTGGCAGGTACAACAAGACCAAGCCGTGTGAGATTGATATCCCCCACGGTCTGGTTTTTGGCAATCACAATGGGCAGAGCCACAACACCCCCAACCTAAACTTAGGCACGCCACTTAACCTTGACCCAAGCCATCACATCTGAAGTGGAGTTGCCGCCCGCTTGGTTTACTACGGCTAGAACACCCCCAGCCGAGAAGTCCCCATTCAGAGCATTGGACACCCCTGCTACTGCAGAAGAGGCCAGAGTTGCCCTAGATGTACCACCCTCAACAATATCAAAGGTGGCCGCATCCAAGTCTGAACGAGTGTACCCAAAACCTACAACCGTGCCATTGTGTGGCATGTAATACCCAAGAGCAGAGGACATCACACGACCGTCCGTCCCTCGGTAGTACTGGTCAACAGCAGTAACACCATTGCGACCCACCTGCAGTGTCATGGACTCTACAGACAGCCACTTAGTGCGAGTGGCGTCATAACGCATCTCGGCATCCAAGTTGGTGTCATAGTACTTGTCACCATCCGCAAACCCACCCACCGTGGCTGTAGGTGCTCCAGCACTGTTGCCGTAGTAGGTGACGCCATCTACTACCACCTTTTCCGTGCCAGAGGAAACGATGACCCCTGAAGCCCCTGTGCTGTTGCCTACTGTGGTGGTGCTTGCAACGGCTGCAGTGCCAATGTTGATGGCACCGCCAGACAACACATCCAGTGTGATAGTATCATCCGCGTTCAAGTCAATGATGCCTGCCCCATTCGTGCTTGTGGCATTGATTTGAACGGTTGCATCCCCAGAAGTAGCTCCGGTGTTGGATGCAGCCACTGTCATTACCACGGGTGTGGTAGAAGCAGTGTTCGTCGCAGTGACGTTGGAAGAAGCAGTGCCATCAATGGAGAAGCCATTGTCCCCCGTCATTTGTACGTCGAAGGAGGTCCCGTCGAAGTTGAACCCCGTGGTAAGCACAAGGCCACCTGTAGCGGTTACGCTAAGAGCTTCTGACCCAGCCACAACCAAGGAGTTTCCACCAGAGGTGGTGACTGTATTTCCACCCGCGTAGGCACTTTGCAGGGAGAGTGCAGCAGCCCCTGTGGTCACATCCGCAAAGGTGAAGGCACCGGCATTGGAGCCATAACCATACTGGAAAACCCCAGCTGCAGATACTTGCTGGACACCCACGTTAACCACGGTGATGCTGCCCAGCACCGTGGTGTCTGTGATGAAGTCATTCTGGGTGAATTCAAATGTACCTGCGGTTGTGCCGAGGCCCTTGATAGTGAGTACACCGTTGAGGTTGCTCAACACCTCGTAGAGCCCGTCATTGCTCTGGTTGCTGGCTCCCGAAACCTGAATGAAGTCTCCCTCAACAGGTAATGCTGTGGCGCTTGTGCTTACCAGGTCTCCTGTTGCAAGGGTACCGATACCTCCAGAGCATCCTGTGAAAGAGGTCCCGGTGACACCCGTGTAGGTGACAGCCTCAACACCATTGGTGGTCGTGAGGTACACTGTCCCACTTGCGGGGAATCCCGTAGTGCTATCCACATTGATGGTGGCCTGTGGGAGGGTGGCACCATTCGAGGCCACCGCAATAGCTGTGACCGCTTCGGCAACCGCTACATAGGCATTAGCCGCCCCTGCACGGGCCACAAAGCCACCTGTTGCCACCACATCCACAGTTGTGGTAGGGAGGCTGTTGACCACCATGCCACCTGCCATCCCAGCAACAGTGGTGTAGTCAGCGTTAAGGTATAGGAAGTTGTCCGCGACATTGACCACTTCCGAATGGACCGTGGTGGTGGTACCATTAACCAGAAGGTTGCCAGACACCGTGGTGGTAGGGGAGTCCAGAAGCAAACCGCCGGTACCAGTACGCACTGTCACACTGGTGGCCCCAGTGTTGGAGCCAACCGTGAGGACACGGGCACCGGCTGTGCCAATGTTAATCGCCCCCGTGTCCACATCGGTACCCACACCAATAGTGCCACCTGAGGAGTCAAGGGTAACGTCACCTGCCGCCTGAACGTCTACAGCACCCGCTGAGGACACATTCACCGCACCTGAAGTGGTTGTTGCTAGGGTCAGGGTTCCAGAATCGGTTGTGAAGTTCGAGGCACCCACGCCATCCAGGGAGACAACCCCAGTGGAGTCTACGAGCACACCACCAGTGCCTGCATTGAGGTCTAGGGTGGTGGTAGAAGAGGCGTTGCCGACAGTGATTGTACGGGCTGCGGCCCCTGTGCCAATGTTGATGGCCTGTGCTACAGCGTCATTGCCAATGTTGATTGCTGCACCGGAGCTATTGAGGCTCAAGGCACCTACAGCATCAAGGTCAATCGTGCCATCAGCCGTCATGGTGATGACGCCCGTACCCACCCCTGAGTTGCTAGCTGCAATGGCAAGGGTCTTGTCCCCAGCATTGTTTGCAGTCATGGTCAGGTTGGTGGTGTCCGTGGAGTCCAGAGACATCGTGCCCGAATCCACAGCAAAAGCTGTGAGAGGGGTGGCCCCACCAAACAGAACGCTGCCAGAATTTACAGTGAAATCTCCCGAGGAGAGGGTGAAAGCAATATCCGTTGTGCCAGCCGTCGTGATGGTGCTGCCACCGTCATATGCGCCCTGAAGGTCCGCCACACCACCACCACCAGACCCGCTGATCTGCGCGAAGGGGAGGTTGTTGGTTCCAATAACATCGGAACCAGACAGAGCGGTACACAACCACACTTGCCCTGCGTACAGGGTTCCTTCCTGGACCGCAACCATTGCTGCGGCTGCAGACTGGCTTGTGCCAAAGTCATCTGGACGAACCCAAGCACCCGACTTCACAACCCAAACACCATTCTGGCTTGCAGTGCCCTGACCCGTCAGCAGGACCCGATCATCCGCCACCAGCGTGACACTGGTGTCCATGGTGCTACCTGCACCCGAGAGGGAGCCCACGTTGGTGGTGGACATGGCACGAACCGAGATCCGAACCTCTTGGGTGATGATATTGAAAAACTTGAGGCTATCACCCTTGGTGAGAACCCCCTGGCCGTAATCCAGAAGGATGCTGTCCGCCACAATGGCGGAGTGGAGAGACTCGTCATGAAGAATCTCATCCACATAGGCATAGGCGGTAAGGGTAAGTGTGCCGCTTGCAGGGACTGTCAAACCCAAACGAGTCAGCGTTACAGGTGAGCCGGTCTGGTTGCTGGCAATAATGGTTGGCAGAGACATGATGCACCCCTAAGTATGCATGGTTAACAGCACCAGAGACAATCTCATAGAGGGCTAAAGTATAGGAAGCCTAAGGCCTCCACTTCACCCTAACCCAACCCAAAGCATTGCTTGTCACATTGCCGCCAATCAGATTTTGAACGGACAGAACTTCCCCGAAGCTAAAATCTCCGTTAAGCACCACGTCCCTCCCACTCACCGCACTCGAGACCACGGAACCCAGAGAAACACCATTCCGATGGATATCAAAGGTAGCATTTGTGACATTGGATCTGGTGTAGCCAAAGGACACCACGGTCCCAGAGCGGACCGCCAACCAACCCAAGGTTGAAGACATCACACGCCCATCCAAAGAGCGGTAATACTGGCCAGGGGCGGTGTTACCATCACGACCAAACTGGAATTCGGAAGTCTCAATGGAAAGCCACTTGCTT